>Ga0066837_10000079_pt1 | contig 37336 bp, 35 predicted proteins | sample ETNtaG_25_FD_66730 | JGI IMG/M metagenome (GOLD analysis project Ga0066837, IMG submission 66730) | Marine microbial and viral communities from oxygen minimum zone, Eastern Pacific Ocean - ETNP201302SV86 | ecosystem: Environmental > Aquatic > Marine > Oceanic | place: Pacific Ocean: Eastern... | reverse complement strand
ATTGAGCTATGCCTCAATCCACTCGAAGCGCTGGACATCTGCCAGTCCTACCAGTTCGACCTCATCATCGTCGACCACATCATGCCTGAAATGGACGGTGTTGCCTTCACCGCTGCGCTACGCTCGCAGCCGTCTTATCGCATCGTTCCCATCATCATGGTGACCTCCGACCTCGACAAGACCGTGCGCATCGAGGCCATCAAGGCGGGGGCCACGGACTTCCTGCACAAGCCCTTCGACCCGATCGAGCTGCAGGCACGCGTCTCCAACCTGCTGGCCCTGCGCCAGGCCCAAGTAGAACTGGCCGACCGCGCCCAGTGGCTAACCCGCGAAGTGGAGCGGGCAACCGCCCATCTGCTGGCGCGCGAAGAAGAGATCATCTACCGGCTGGCGCGGGCTATCGAATATCGCGACGGCGGCACCGGCGAGCATGTCTCGCGTGTGGCGCTAATCAGTCAGATGATCGGCGAAGGTATCGGCCTTTCACCCGAGCGCTGCCGCATGATCTATCTCTCCGCGCCCTTGCACGATGTCGGCAAGATCGGCATCGCCGACGCCATCCTGTCCAAGCCGGGCCGGCTGACCGACGCGGAAATGGCCATCATGCGCGAGCATGTCACTATCGGCGCACGCATTCTGGAACGCGGCGGGTCCGAGCTGATCCGTACCGCCGAACTGATTGCGCAGAGCCACCACGAGAAATGGGACGGCACTGGGTATCCCGACCGCCTTTCAGGCACCGACATCCCCATCGAGGCCCGCATTGTGGCCATAGCCGATGTCTTCGACGCCCTGTGCTCCGAGCGCCCCTATAAACCCGCTTGGCCGATCGAAAACGCCTATGCAGAAATCGTCCGCTGCAGCGGAAGCCATTTCGACCCGCAATGCGTCGCCGCGTTCCGCGCCAAATGGCCCGAGATTTGTGCCATCATGAAGCGCGAAGAACCAGCTCACGCTGCTGGTTACTAGAACCGTCTAGCTGACCGCTATCGGTATATGTGCGCGCGCCTTCTAGCGGGCGCGCCAGTTATTCGCAGGCACATGGCGACAAGACAAGTGAATCAAAAAGTATAAAACACCGAATTATTGAATTTTGACTCTGAATCAAATCGCGATCGATTCAAGTTTAAACTCCGGCGATTCAGGGTGATTCAATGCAAGACAACATATACATATTGATTAAAAACGATACTATATGAAGTAATATTTGAGAAGAGAATCGAAAAACTTCAGAAAGATCAAATGGGTAACCATCGGTTAAGCCAGGAATGCAAGTATAGTACCAAGCCGGATGGGAATACGGCGGACAGATTGGCAATAGAAACAGCATAGCGAGCACCGCACCCGCGTCAGTCCTTTTCGCCTACCGACTTCCCGGCCTCCTTTCGCGGTAGAGAGACAGAATGTCATCCTCAGTATTTTGCGCACGGTCATGCTCATGACCGATGAACGAACACACATGCTCGTCTTGACGGGCGATGCAGGCATCAAGAACGCAACCGAAGTTGCGACGAACCTGCGCCAAGCCATCGAAAACCACCCAGCCGTCGCCATCGACACGCGGGCTTTGTCCGCGGCCGATGTGACGACCGTGCAATCCCTGCTTGCCGCCCGGGTCAGTGCCCGCGCGCAAGGCAAGGAATTGCGTTTGCTCGCGCCCCTGGGGGGGCCGCTGCAGGCCGTGCTGAGTGAAGCCGGCTTTCTAACCCCAGGACAGGAGCATGCCGCTTTCTGGTCCGAACAACCCGACAAGCCAGCAGGACACTGAGCGATGACCAAAACCATTCTGACGATCGACGACAGCGCCTCCATCCGCCAGATGGTGGCCATGACGCTGACCGGTGCGGGGCTGGACGTACTCGAGGCCGGCAATGGCCAGGAGGGGTACGAGGTGGCGACGACCAATACGGTGCACGCCGTCCTGACCGACCTCAACATGCCGGTGCTCAACGGCATCGAATTCATCAAGAAATACCGCCAGCACCCCTCGTCCAAGGGCATTCCGATCATCCTGCTCACCACCGAGTCCGATGACGAGCTTAAGCGCCAGGCCAAGGAAGCTGGCGCCACCGGCTGGATCGTCAAGCCATTCAAGCAGGACCAGTTGCTGGCCATTATCAAGAAGGTCACCGGGGCATGAACATTTCCGACCCGACTGAAACCTTCCGCCAGGAAGCGCGCGAACTGCTCGACGAGCTCGAAGCGGGTCTGCTCGATCTGGAGCAGGACCCATCCAATAGCGATCTCGTCAATTCCACGTTTCGGGCCCTGCACACCATTAAGGGTTCGGGGGCTATGTTCGGCTTCACCGCCGTGGCCGAATTCGTGCACGAGTTTGAAACCGCCTTTGACCAGGTGCGCAAGGGCCAGACCCAGGCCAACGCAGCCCTGATCGGGGTGGCGCTCGACGCCAAGGACCATATTCACCTGCTGATCGAAACGCCCGACGCCAAAATCTCGGGCGGCGATGAAATCCTGGCCAATCTGCGCGCTATCGTGAACGGCGAAACCGGCGCCCCCAAGACCGAGCCAGCACCGGCGCCGGTCCACAGGAAATCCGCAGAACCGGCCCCCAAGGCCGAAACGGCGACCTGGCGGCTGGAATTCTACCTGCCTTCAGACGCGTTGATCTATGGCACCAACCCGGTCTTGCTGCTCGACGAACTGGCCGAAATCGGACCGGTCACAATCACCGCGCTGACCGACCGGATTCCCGACCTCGCCGTGCTCGACCCGGAGACTCCTCATATCGGCTGGCGCCTCGATATCGAGGCGGAAGACCCCACGGCAGCCATCGACGATGTCTTCCTGTTCCTGCGCGACAATATGGAATTGAGCCTGAACCGGCTGGGTGCCGCCGATACGCTTGCCCTGGACGCAGAAACGACTGAAGACCCGGCCCCGGCCGCCAGGGTCGAAGTCCAACCGGCGCCTGCAGCCGCCTCCACCACACCCCAGTCTCCCGCCCCGCGCGCCAAACCAGCGAGCGGGGCCGACACCGCCGACCGGGCCGCAGCCTCCTCCCTGCGCGTCCCGGCCGAGCGGCTGGACGAATTGATGGATCGCGTTGGTGAACTGGTGATTGCCCAGGCCCGCCTGAGCCAGATTGCCGGGCTGAGCTCAGACACAGCGCTCAAGACCATTGCCGAAGAACTCGAACGTCTGTCCTCGGGGCTGCGCGACACCACAATGGGCATTCGCATGGTGCCTATCGGCACCTTGTTCGGCCGCTTTCGTCGCCTGATCCATGACCTCTCGAGCGAATTGGGCAAGCCCATCGAGTTCATCACCACCGGCGAAGACACCGAGCTCGACAAGACCATGATCGAGCGCCTGGCTGATCCGCTGGTGCATCTGATCCGGAACTCGATCGATCACGGCCTGGAAAGCGCCGAAAAACGCGCCGCAGCCGGCAAGCCGGCCAAGGGCGTGGTGCGGCTCTCTGCTGTCTATTCAGGTGCCGAAGTTGCCATTTCGGTGACCGATGACGGCGCCGGGCTCGATGCCGTGCGCATCCGCGCCAAGGCAGAAGAAAGCGGTCTGATCACCTCGGACACCAAGCTGACAGACCAGGAACTCTACCACCTGATCTTTGCGCCGGGCTTCTCGACTGCCAAGGAAGTGACGTCCCTCTCGGGCCGCGGCGTCGGCATGGACGTGGTCAAGCGCACCATTGACGGGTTACGCGGCACCATCGATGTCACCTCCCGCCCTGGCGAAGGCTCGACCATGACCCTGCGGTTGCCCCTGACCCTGGCCATCATCGATGGCATGCTCGTGCGGGTCGGCAATGGCCGCTACACCATTCCGCTGGCTGCCGTCGAAGAATGTGTGGAATTGCCAGAGGGCATCGAAGCCCATGCCAAGGGCCGCAACTTCCTCGATATTCGCGGCGCGCTGGTGCCCTATCTGCGGTTGCGCGAAGTTTTCGGCACCAAGGGCGAGAGCGAACCGCACCAGAAGGTGGTGATCGTCTCCTCCGGCGAAGGCCGGGTGGGCCTGGTGGTCGACCAGATCATCGGCAACAACCAGACCGTCATCAAGCAACTCTCAAAGCTGCACTCGGGCATCAAGTCCTTCTCGGGCGCCACCATTCTGGGTGACGGCTCAGTGGCCCTGATCCTGGACACCGCCCATTTGGTGGCCGCCGGCCAGGGCTATGTCGATCGCAATCTCACTGGGAGGGCTGCATGAGCCAGGCCATGAATCTGGTCGAACTGGCCGAGACAGCGCCAGTCGATGCAATGAACGCGCTCACTATCCGCCTCGATGACGAATTGTTTGCCGTCGAGGCCCACCATGTCCGCGAAATTCTCGAACTGGTGCCGATCACCGAAGTGCCCAACGCCCCTGATTTTGTGGGCGGGCTGATCAATGTACGCGGCCGGGTTGTGCCGCTGGCCGATCTACGCGTCATGTTCGGCATGAATAGGGCCGAACCGGACGAGGACACCCGCATCGTCGTCATGGAAGTCGACATGGATGGCGAGCCCGCCATTGTCGGCATCCTGGCCGACAAGGTGCATGACGTCACCGATATCGAGGCCGCTTCAATAGAGGAGGCCCCGAAGGTCGGTATGCGCTGGCGCCCTGAATTCATCAAGGGCATCGGCAAGCGCAATGGCGGCTTCATCATCATTCCGAACATGGAACGGATTTTCGAAATCTCGGGCGCAAGAACCGCGCCCGTCGCAGCATCAGAAGAAAGGTCTGCATCGTGAGACTGACTATCAAGACAAAACTGGCGGCCGTCTTCGGCGTGGTCGTCGCCCTCTCGGGCGCCAGCATGTTTATGGCCCTGCAGAATCTGGGGCAGTTGAACCAGGAGTTGGAGACCATCGTCGAGGTTCGCGCGGCCAATTTGATCCGTTCCTCGCAGATGCAGACCAGCCTGGAAAGCCTTGGGTCTCGCGTCCGCGCCCAGGTCATCACTAAGGATCAGGCCGAAAAGGAAAGCTACGTCGCTTCGCTGCGCGAAGACTATGACGAGCTTCTTGAAGGGCACGCCTTCCTCGATGGCAACACCATGGACGCCACCATCAAAGGGCAGCTTCCAGACTTCCTCGCCAAGTTGAACGAGCTCTGGGCCGCTGTCGAACGCGGCCAGGAACTGACGCTGAAGAACTCCGATGCCAACGCCCTGGCCGTCAGCCGCAGCGAGGGCAGCGGTTCGCTTGGCGTTTTCGAAGAAACCATGGCCGCGTTGCGTGCCTCGCTGCAGCGCAAGGTCGATGCCGGAGACTTGTCCGCGTTCCCCGCCTATCAGGCGGCAACCGAAATGTTCCTGACCGGCTCGGACATGTTCCGCCAACAGCGCAACGTGCTGCTCGCCGCCACCCAGGACCGCGATCTGCAGGAAACCTGGAATGCCGACTACCTTACCGGCGTCCAAGCCAATGCCGATCGCCTGCCAGTGTTGCAGCGCACTATGCCTGTCTCCGATATGGCACTCTTCAATGCAGCTCGCGCCGCCTATGACGACATGGTCGCCGCCATGGACAAGGCCGTGGCCATTTCCATGGAAAATGGCGACTACTTTGCTCTGCAGGAAATGCAGAACATCAACACGCTGCGCCGCGAAGCCAGCGCCAGTCTGCAGGCCATGATTGACCGCAATACAGTCATCATGGATGAAGCCAAGGCACAGGCTGCCGAACTCTATCAGACCTCGACGATGCTGTTGATCGGCCTTCTGGTCGGCTCGGCACTGATCGCTCTGGTCGCCGCCACCTGGATCGTCATGTCGATCTCCAAGTCTCTGTCCAGCGCAGGCCGTCTGGCTGAAGAAGTCGCAGGCGGCAATCTCTCGGCCACTGCCGAAGCCAGGGGCGATGATGAGGTCACTGACCTCATCAAGACCCTCAACGCCATGACCGCCAAGCTGCGCGAAGTTGTCAGCGAAGTCACCAACGCCACCCGCAATGTCGCCGCCGGTTCTCAGGAAATGTCGGCCACCGCCGAACAGCTCAGCCAGGGTGCCACCGAACAGGCCTCGTCCACCGAAGAGGCATCCGCCTCGATGGAAGAGATGGCGGCCACCATCAAGCAGTCGGCCGACAATGCCACCCAGACCGAGAAGATCGCCCGCCAGTCCGCTGCCGACGCGATTGCCTCGGGCGAGGCGGTGAACAACGCGGTCTCGGCCATGCAGACCATTGCCGAAAAGATCATGGTGGTGCAGGAAATCGCCCGCCAGACCGACCTGCTGGCGCTCAACGCGGCAGTGGAAGCGGCCCGCGCCGGTGAACATGGCCGTGGCTTTGCGGTCGTCGCCTCCGAAGTGCGCAAGCTTGCCGAGCGCAGCCAGGCAGCGGCGGGCGAAATCTCGACCCTGTCGGGCACTACGGTCAAAGCCGCCCAGTCGGCCGGCGACATGCTCTCCAAGCTGGTCCCGGACATTCAGCGCACCGCTGAGCTGGTGGAAGAAATCTCGGCCGGCTCCAGGGAGCAGAATGCCGGCGCCGCCCAGATCAACACGGCCATCCAGCAGCTCGACAAGGTGACCCAGCAGAACACCTCGGCCGCCGAGGAAATGTCTGCCACCTCCGAGGAACTGGCCAGCCAGGCCGAGCAGCTCCAGTCCGCCATCAGCTACTTCCGCATCGATCCGTCCTCGATCACAACTGTTGCCACTGACGTGCCAGCCCAAAAGGCCGATCTCAAGTCGGCCATCCTGGCCAAGGCGCCGCATATGGCCCCGCGCAAGCTGGCCCAGTCCAAGGCCCCTGCCAAGAGCAACGGCGGCGGCTTCGACCTCGATATGGGCGACGCCGGTGACGAGCTCGACGGCGACTTCACCCGCCGCGGCGCGGCCTGAGTGGAACGGTAGCCATGGCTGAACAAGCCCAATATGTGACCTTGGGCGTCGCGGAGGAAATCTTCGCGGCGCCGGTCGCCAAGGTCCTCGAAATCCTCGACATGCGGCCCATTGCCCGCCTGCCGCGGGCACCGGGCAACCTGCTCGGCATGATCGATGTGCGCGGCCAGGGGGTGCCAGTGCTGGACTTGCGCCTGACCCTGGGCATGGAGCCGGCCCCCGATACGGAGAACACCCGCATTGTAGTCCTCGCCATCAACGGCGCGGACGGCAAATTGACCCTGGGTCTGAGGGCCGATCGAGTCTTCGAAGTGACCGTGCTCGATCAGGCAACGCTCGACCCGCCGCCTCCAGTTTCGGCCGGATGGGGCGAACAGGTCATCCAGGGGATCGGCCGGCGCAACGGCGAATTCGTCACCGTGCTCGATCTCGACCGTATGCTGGGCAGTATCCCTCTACCCGCTAGCCGCGCGGCCTGAACTTCACAAGGCCGGCTTTCCTGCCGGCCTTGCCCCGCCTTTTCGGAGTATCGCAATTGGCTGCCCTTGCACACCGCTTGGAAGACGACGACCACCTGTCCGACGCCGATTTCAGCAAGATTTCCAACCTTATCGGTCAACAGGTGGGCATCAAGCTGCCCCCTGGCAAGCGCCTGATGGTCGAGGGGCGCCTGCGCCGCCGTCTGCGGGCGCTCAATCTGGCCAGCTTCTCCGACTATGGGGATTATCTTTTCCGGCGCGACGGGCTGGAGACCGAAATCACCTATCTGATCAATGCCGTCACCACCAACAAGACCGACTTCTTCCGCGAGCCCGAACATTTCGAATTGATGCAGAAGAAGCTGGTTGCCGAGCTGATTGCACAGCGCCGCGACCGCATGCCTCTGCTCAAGGTGTGGAGCGCTGCCAGCTCGACCGGAGCTGAGGCCTATACCGCCGCCATGGTGTTGGCCGACATGGCCGGTCAGCGCCGCGACTTCCGCTTTGCCGTCCTGGGCACCGACATTTCCACCGATGTGCTCGAAACCGGTCGCCGGGCGATCTATCCCGCTGAGCAGGTCGTTCCCGTGCCCCCCGGCATGCAGTCGCGCTACCTCATGCAGGCCCGCCGTCCCGGCGCCCGCCCCGAAGTGCGCATCGTTCCCGAACTGCGTCGGCTGGTGCGGTTCGATCATCTCAACCTGATAGACGAGACTTACCCCTATGACCGGGACGTCGACATCATCCTGCTGCGCAATGTGCTGATCTATTTTGAAAAAGCCGACCAGGCGAAGGTCATTTCGCGGCTGGTCGGACATTTGCGGCCCGGCGGTTATCTTCTTCTTGGGCATTCGGAGTCCATGATCGGCACATCGATCACCATGCGGCAGGTCGCGCCTGCCGTGTTCCAGAAGACCTGAAACGAGACGAAGCGATGAAAGACAAGATCCGCGTTCTGATCGTTGACGACAGCGCCTCGGTGCGCACCACGCTTTCCGACATCATCTCGGCCGACCCCGATCTGGAAGTGATGGCAACCGCCGCCGACCCCTATGTGGCCGTCGAACGCATCCGCCAGGAAGTACCGGATGTGATGTTTCTCGACATTGAATTGCCGCGCATGGACGGGATCACTTTTCTGCGCAAAATCATGTCGCAGCGTCCCATTCCGGTTGTGATCTGCTCGAGCCTGGCTCAGGACGGATCGGACGCCTTCATGCAGGCGCTTGAAGCCGGCGCAGTCGATGTGGTGGCCAAGCCCCGCGTGGACACGGCTCAGTTCCTGCAAGAGTCGCGCATGCGCATCTGCGATGCCGCCAAGGCTGCAGCCCACGCCAAAATGCGGGGCATCGCCAAGGCCAGCCCCGAACTGCGCGCGCCTGCTCCCGACGTCAAGGTCGAGGCCAAGCTGACTGCCGATGCCATCATTCCCCCTATTTCCGATGCACGGCGGGAGAGCCTGATCGCGCGTCTTCCGGTCACCGAACCAATTGTGGCCATTGGCGCGTCCACTGGCGGCACCGAAGCCCTGCGCGAGGTGCTTGAGGCCTTGCCCGCCAACGCGCCGCCTATACTGATCGTCCAGCACATGCCGGAAAAATTTACCACCGCCTTTGCCCGGCGGCTCGACACGAGTTGTGCCGTGCGCGTCAAGGAAGCCGAAGATGGTGATCTGGTCCAGCCGGGCCAAGTGCTCATCGCCCCGGGGAACCTGCACATGCTGCTGGTCCGCAACGGCTCGCGCTATACCGTCTCGATTCAAGAAGGGCCGCATATTTCGCGCCATCGTCCATCGGTTGATGTGCTGTTCCGCTCGACCGCCCAAGCGGCAGGGCGCAACGCCCTGGGCATCATCTTGACCGGCATGGGCGACGACGGCGCGCGCGGCCTGCTCGAAATGCGTCAAATGGGCAGCCCCACCATTGCCCAGGACGAAGCCAGTTGCGTGGTGTTCGGCATGCCCAAGGAAGCCATTGCCCGCGGCGGCGCCGGTCGCACCCTCCCTCTATCTAGAATAGCAGGCGAAATCGTTGCGCATGCGCGCGCCGCCACTTCCGGAGCAAAGACGTGACCACTGCCGATCCCCGCGCCATTCGCCGCCTGGCTAACGAACTGGCTCGTCCCCGCCAGGATATCGAGGCAGCCTTCGTCGCTGTCGGGGGCCGACTGACCGATGGCGCGGCGCTGCTCAGCAAGCTTTCAAAGCTGTTCGAAGCCCTGCCCCAGGTGTTGGGTGGTGCGCAAGTGGAAGAGGCCAGCACGCATTTGCGCGCCGTTGCCTCCCGCGCTGAGCAACTTGCCACCACCTTTACGCAGGAGAAATCGGACTTGGCCCGCCTCGCCGAGGTGGTGGCCGCAGCCAACGCCCCGATCTCCGACCTCAAGCGCGCCGTCAAGATGATGGGCATCGTCTCGGTCAATGCACGCGTCACGGCCGCCGGCATTGTCGGAGACAGCGAGGATTTCGACGTCTTCACCACCGACATCGCTACGCTTTCCGATTCCGCCACCCGCACCATTCAGGATTTTGCCCAGGTCTATCGACAACTCACAGCCGAGGTGGATCGCGCCACCAACCAGCGTGCCCGCTTCGAGGCGGCTCATGCCGATACACTCACACATCTGGGCAGCAGTCTTGGCGCGACTCTAAGCGCGCTCGAACAGCAACGCGCCGTGGCGTTGGAGAGCAGTGCCGAAACCGGCCGCGTTTCGCGTCAGATCGTGGGCCGCATCGGCAGCGCCGTAATGTCGCTGCAGGTTGGCGACGCGACGCGACAGCGGATCGAGCATGCCGAACTGGCCCTGACGAGCCTGGCCGACCTCATTGAGGGTCACGCCGCCTGGGGCCAGACTCTGCCCGGCGAACAGCATGAAACTGCCCTGGCCGCGTTCTCCAATCTACAGTACCAGCAGATTGTCGGCACCGCCGAGAGTTTCGCCCAGGAAGTCGGGCAGGCAGAGGCCGATCTGTCGGCCCTGGCCGCCGATGCTGACACCATCATGGCGCGCAGCCGGGATTTTCATGGCGACGAGCACGGCGCCAGCTCGGCCATTGCCAGCCTCTCCGCTCAGTTGCGCAAGGCTGTGACCATTCTGGCCGATTTCGAGGCTGAGCGTAACAAGCTCGAGATCGTCGGCCATGCCGTGCAGGAAACGGTCAAGACCCTGCTCGAACATGTCGAAGCCGTGCAGGAGATCGAGGCCAATATGCGCCTGGTCAGCCTCAATGCCGCCGTACGTTGCGCTCAGCTCGGGCCACGTGGCGCCTCCCTGACCGTTATCGCCACCCAATTGCGTGAACTGACCAGCGACACGGTAGTGGCGGCCGAGACCGCCATGGCGCGGCTGGATGAATCCTCCACTCTGGCCGGGGTGTTCGGCGCCGCCTCGGACCAGGGCAGCGGTCAGATCGGGCAGCTCGAAGAGCAGGCCAACCTGGCGCTCGACATCCTGTCCAGGCTGGATCAGAGCCTGGCCGACGCGCTCAAGCGGCTCAACAGCGATGGTCCCAAGGTCCTCGGCCTGCTTGAAGCGGCCGCCCATGGCCTTTCAGGCCAGTCGGCGATGGCGGAAACCCTTGACGATATCGCCATTGCCACCGCCGCGCTCAGCACCCAGGACCCGCCGACGGCGATGTCAACCGAACTGGCCGCCATTCTGGAGGCTCTGCGCAGAAGCTACACCATGGAGGCCGAACGCCAGATTCACGACCGCCTGTTTGCGGCCGCCGGCAATGCGGCGGGTCCTGGGTCGGCGTCCCAGGACGAGACCGAAGCAAGCGAGGATCTGGCAGAATTCATGCTCTGATGCGTGACCGGGCACGACCCGTTACCCTGGCCACCATGAGACAGCCTGCGAACGGCCGCCCCGCTTCGCGCTCAAGGTGCGCGGTGTCTGAGAAAGGCATACGCTCAATGACAGGACCTTCGGCCCTCCCCGATGCCACAGCAGAACGGCCAGGGCATGACGCGGTGGAGTTTCGCCACCCGCGAATAGGTCGACTGGTTCAACATCCGGCGCCTGCTTGAGCCAATCGGAAACATCCGTTCGCGTCACGTTTTTCAAGCTCTCGGCCCGAGCGACTAGCGCCCGCCGGACGCCTAATGCCGCGAATGGGGTGAATTGGGAACTAACGGCGTTTGAGTGAGTCTGCTACGAAAGCAGACCATGTGAGAAAGCCAAGAGGGCTTGTTGACGCCACCTACTCTTCATTCAAAATCCTTGACCCTACGGCCCGCCCGACCTTCTGACGTCGCCACTCGGTTTGCTTTGGGATCAGAGCCTGACGACAATCTGAGGCTGTACGGGATCGATCCATCGGAAACAAAACCGTTCACTCTGGATAGAGCTGAGCGTTGGGTAAGAACTCTCGTTGAACACCCTTACGCATGGATAATAGAGAGCGACGGTGGAGACTTGCTCGGGTCGGCGCGATTGGATCGTGTTGACCTCATTGATCGGCGTGCGTCCTTTGCGATTGGACTGCTGCAGACACAGCACATCGGCAAGGGCATAGGAACCGAGGCTGGACGCAGGGTACTGGCCTTTGCCTTTTCGGAACTCAATCTACATCGCGTTTCGCTCAGAGTGCTGGCGATCAACGAAAGGGCCATTCGCTCATACCAAAAGTGCGGATTTCAGATTGAAGGGCGCGAGCGTGAAACCGCATTCCTCGACGGGATTTGGTACGACGACCTTATAATGGGCGTCCTCGAACATGAGCTGCGCTTAGTCGACACCTGACCCAGGCGAACGTCAGCTATGGAGGCGTGGATTTGGGAAGGCCAATAACCGAATTGGGGTCGATTTCAGACTAACCGCAGCAGAGGTGCCGCAATGGGCCACCAAGAGAAGCCGCTCGCGAAAACTAACTATCCGAAATATAATAAGAATTTTGGTAGCGGAGGAGGGATTTGAACCCCCGACACAAGGATTATGATTCCTCTGCTCTAACCAACTGAGCTACTCCGCCCCAAAGAGGCCGTCGGTGGTTGGCCGACGCGCGCCTTACTAAGGTTTGCCGGATGACTCTGTCAAGCACTGCTGCGCGGGCGACCCGACTTTTCCAACTCCACAATCATGTCGCGTACGTCGGCCATGTCCGCCTCGAACTTGGCGCGCTCCCGCATTTGCCCTTCTGCGTCGGGTATGCGCAGCAGATAAGAAGGGTGATTGGTCACAAAGACCAAGGTGCCATCATCGAGGGCTATCGGCGCGCCGCGGACCTTGGAAATGGTGACACTCGACCGTCCGAGAAGGCTTTGCGCAGCCGTGGCGCCAAGTGCCACGATCACTTTGGGACGCACCAATCGGATCTCATGGTCCAGCCAGAACTTGCAAGCCTGCACCTCCCCAGCGTCCGGCCGCTGGTGAATCCGGCGCTTGCCGCGTGGCGTGAATTTGAAATGCTTGACTGCATTTGTGACATAGATCCGGCGCCGATCGATCCCCACCTTTTCGATCACCTCGTCCAGCACCTTTCCCGCCGGACCGACAAAGGGCCTGCCCGCAAGATCCTCCTGATCGCCGGGCTGCTCGCCCACAAACATTACGGCGGGCTGCGCTGGACCTTCCCCGAACACGGCCTGCGTCGCCTGCTCAAAGAGCGGGCAGCGTTGGCAGGACTGGACCGCTTCGCGGGCCGTATCAAGCGAGGTGATAGCGTGACCTTGCGCGTCATCGGACAGGCGTTGCTGTTGACGCAGATGCCGCGCCGGCGGCTGCGTGGCGGCGCGCTCGATCATCTCGATCTCCATGGCCTTTGCGTTCCGGATCAGGGGAGCAATCTGTTCGGCCTCCGGAAGGTTGCGCCAATATTTGACCGGCATCTCGCTTTTCATCATCGCAACCTTGAGACGCGCGGGATTGAAGATAGAGGCATAATAGGTCTTCCAGTCGTCCTCGACAGCATCGTGCGCGGGAACGTCCGCCTTGGCGCCGCCAGGCCCGAAGCTGAGTGCAGCACCGTCCCACCAGGCGCTCGCATAGGGAGTGACGATGGCCCAGGCCATCCCGGCAAAGCGGCGCGCGAAGAATGGCGCTGTCGCTTCGAGCACGAAATGGTCGGGCTCGAACCAGGCGATGAAGCGCTCACGATCGCCTTCGGGGACCGAGCGGAACCGCACGAAGGCCTTCATCTTGTGCGCATCCCGCCGCACGGCGGACGCCATCCGCTGGAGCAGTGCACTGTCCCGGTCCCCGGCATTGTCCAGAAAGCGAGGTTCGACCTGCAGCCGCCAGAGCACGCGATAGAGGATCGCGAAACGCTCCGGATCGGCATGCTGGATAACCCCTTCTGCCAGATCGATGAAATTGCGCGATACGGTTCCGACCGGCCCATCAACGCTGGGCAGCATGCTGTCACCAGCCTCGAAAAGGCCATTCTCCTCGCCTGCCGCGCGCCAGACCAATTGGTGCGGCGGCATTCCCGCCATCAGCAGGCGACGCGCCTTGCCGCGCCATTCTTCCAGGTCATTGAGCCTTTCGAGTCGGACAGCCAGCATCAGAATAGACTCAATTGTTGCGCCGGCGGCACCAGCTTCTGCCGCAGCCTTTGATCATCGAGCTGTGCTCCGGGCGTCCAATCGGCGCAGGTGATGAACGGGCGGACCTTGTCTATGGAGGCGGTCATCCGGGCAATGTCTGCCAGGGTCAGCCGGTGAAAGCGGCGCGACGCGATGATCCGGTCGACCGCGTTGACACCAAGGCCTGGGACGCGCAACAGCCAGTCGCGGTCCGCTCTGTTTACATCCACTGGAAAATTCTGCCTTTGCTTGAGCGCCCAGGCGAGTTTGGGATCGATCGCAAGATCGAGATCGCCGTCCTCCCCGCCCGAAACGATCTCGGGCACGTCAAAACCGTAAAAGCGGATCAGCCAATCAGCCTGGTAGAGGCGATGTTCCCGCATGAGCGGCGGCGGTTTCAGAGGCAAACGGGCGCTGGCGTCGGGAATGGGCGAGAAAGCCGAATAGTAGACTCGTTTCAGCCGGTAGCCCGAATAGAGCCCCGCCGCACGGGTGAGGATGGCGGCATCGTTGGCGCCGTCCGCGCCCACAATCATCTGCGTTGACTGCCCGGCCGGGGCAAACTTTTCCGGCTTGGCCTTGCTCTTGCCTTCGGGCGCCGCCTCGTCGAGCCGGCCGCGCAGCCTTGCCATGGCCGTACGGATTTCAGAGGGCCGCTTTTCCGGCGCCAATTGCTCCAGCGCCCCATCGGTGGGCAGTTCAATATTGGTCGAGAGCCGGTCGGCCCAGCGCCCCGCCTCCGCCAGCAGTTCGGGCGCGGCATTGGGAATGACTTTGAGGTGGATATAGCCGGCGAACAGATGCTCTTCGCGGAGCGTGCGGGCTACCCGGATCAGCTCTTCCATCGTGTGATCCGGCGAGCGGATAATGCCGGAGGAGAGAAAGAGGCCCTCGATATAGTTGCGACGATAAAAATCCAGAGTTAGCCGAACCACTTCGTCCACCGAGAACCGCGCGCGCTGAACATTGGACGAAGACCGGTTGATGCAATAGGCGCAGTCATAGATGCAGAAATTGGTCAGCAGCAATTTCAGAAGACTGATGCAGCGGCCATCGGGGGCGTAAGAATGGCAGATGCCGCTCCCCTCGGTCGAACCTATGCCTTTGGTGCCAGCACTATTGCGCTTCTCGCTGCCGCTCGAGGCGCAGGAGGCGTCGTATTTGGCGGCATCGGCAAGGATTGCCAGTTTTCGAGTCAGTGTGAGGGCTACCATTGTTCATCCTTTGTTCCTCTTCTTTAGCGCTTCCTCCGGCTCGTCGCACTTCACAAAGACATGGGGCTCAACATTGTGAACGTAAGGGGGTTGTTCGCTATTTCGCATCAGTGCGTCATCATTGGGTCGCTAGGCGAGCGCGCCACCCTAACCTAGATTGACATGCGAACAGCGGCGCGGCCTGCGCCGACCTCTCATTCATCAGCGGCTTTGCACGAAGCCCCGAGGAGATTTGACAATGACTCTCGAACTTGGCGGCATCCATCACCTGACCGCCGTGACCGCCGACGCCCCGAAGAACCTTCAGTTCTATACCCAGACCCTGGGCATGCGCCTGATCAAGAAAACGGTGAACCAGGACGACACTTCGGCCTATCACCTGTTCTATGGCGATGGCGTGGCTTCGCCCGGCGCGGATTTGACTTTCTTTGATTTCAACACAATGCGCGAGCAGCGCGGCAATCACACAGTGGGTCGCACCGGCCTGCGCGTGGACAGCGCCGAGACCCTGCAATGGTGGAAGGACCACCTGCAGACCAATAATGTCGCCACCAGTGCCATCAAGGAGCGCTTTGGCCACCTCTCCCTCGATTTCGAGGATTTCGAAGGCCAGCGCTTCCGCCTTGTGGTCGATGACAAGAACAAGGTCGTGCCCTGGGCCAAATCGCCCGTGCCGGCCGACAAGCAGATCATTGGCCTGGGACCCATTACCCTCTCGGTGCCAAACCTGGAGCCGACCGACGCCATGCTGACCCGGGTAATGAACATGCGCCAGGTGCGTAATTACCCGGCGCGAGAACGCAATGGCGAAGTGTTTGTCTATGAGATGGGTCCGGGTGGCCCGGCCGCCGAACTGCATGTCTCAGTTGATCCAAGCCTGCCCCAGGCGCGACCCGGCGCCGGTGGCGTGCATCACGTGGCATTCCGCACCCCCGACCAGGAGAGCTTGCGCGAGTGGATCAAGCGGGTGAACAGCTTCGGCATCCGTTCGTCGGGCGAAGTGGAGCGCTTCTACTTCACCTCGCTCTATTTCCGTGAGCCCAATGGCATTCTCTTCGAGATTGCCACGGACGTTCCCGGCTTTGCCGCCGACGAACCGATGGAGAGCCTGGGTGAAACCCTGGCCCTGCCACCCTTCCTGGAAAGCCGCCGCGCCCAGATCGAAGCGGGTTTGAAGCCGCTGGTCTAGGTCCTGCCTCTCCCTTTTGTAGGAGAGATGACGAAGTCGGCGGGTGAGAGGGCCTTCGGGCACCCTCCGCAGCAAGGCCCCTCACCCGGCCTACAGCAACCTCTCCGCCAAAGGGCGGGAGGTGTCGCTGCGCTGCTAGTCACACCCGCTGGCACTCGCGCCGCACACATCGGTATGCGTATCGGGCTTCAGTAGACTTGCCATATCGACCAGGCGGACAAACTCCGCCCGGTATCCGCCCTCGTCTGCACCGCGCCCGGCCTGGGCCAGCGCCTCGATCTCGTCCCAGCGCATGGCTGTGCCATAGACGCTGGATTTGAGCTTCTGCCCGAAAGCGGCGACGGCGGCGGCAAACTGCGCATCGACGCCAGCTTCGGCAATGTCGCCATAGACCAATTCGGCCGTGACAGGCTGCTCGATGAGCTGGCTGACGTCACTTTCGGGCAGCTTGTAGCGCATCTTGAGGAAGGCGATTTCCTCCGAAGTCGTGCCTGCCTCCGTCCCGCCATAGCGCAGCGGATCGACCAGTTCCCCGTCCGAGCCCGCCGGGGTGATTTCATAGAGCGCGGTGACAGTGGTTCCGGCGCCGACCTCGCCGGCATCGACTGCGTCATTGTTGAAATCCTCGCGGTTGAGCGCGCGGGTTTCGTAGCCGATGAGTCGATATTCTGCGACCACGGCCGGATTGAACTCGACCTGCACCTTCACATCCTTGGCGATCGTGTGAAGCGTGCCGCCGATCTCCTCGACCAAAACCTTCTTGGCTTCGGCAAAGCTCGAAATATAGCTGGCATTGCCATTACCGTTCTGGGCCAGGGCCTGCATGGTTGCGTCATCGAGATTGCCGCGGCCGAACCCGAGCACCGAAAGGCTGACGCCGCTTTGGCGCTTGTCGGCAATGAAGTCCTTGAGCTGTTCCGGATCGTCAATGCCGACATTGAAATCGCCATCGGTAGCCAGGATCACCCTATTGGTGCCGCTCTCGATGCGGGCTTGCTCGGCCAGCCGATAGGCCAGTTCGATCCCCTCTGCGCCGGCCGTGCTCCCCCCAGCGTAAAGCTGGTCGAGCGCGGCCATGATCTCGGCCTTGTTATCCGCCGAGGTGGGTTTCAGCGCCACCCCAGCCGAGCCGGCATAGGTGACGATGGAAACCGTGTCATTGGCCGAGAGCTGGTCGAGCAGGAGACCAAAGGCGCGCTTGAGGAGCGGCAGCTTGTCGGGCTCGTCCATGGACCCGGACGTGTCGATGAGAAAGACCAGGTTGCTGCGCGTATCGGCAACTTCGGGCTCAAAGCCCTTGATGCCGATCTGAAGGATCTGCGTCTTCTCGTTCCAGGGCGTGGGATAGACCATCACCGTCGGGGTAAACGGCACGTCGGCGCTCTCCGCTGCTGGATAGGCATAGGGGAAGTAGTTGATCAACTCTTCAATGCGAACCGCGTCGCGCTCAGGCAAATAGCCATCTTCGAGCGTGCGGCGGGTATAGGCATAGCTCGCCGTATCGACATCGAGCGAGAAGGTCGAAACCGGCTCCTCGGCGGCGACCTTGAGGCGCTGTTCCTCGAACCCCGCGAATTCGTCGCCGCTCGGGATTACAGCCTGTGAGAGCGGCATATAGTCGGCCGCGCTTTCGGCCATCATGCCGCCAGCCGGCGCCGCCGACATGTCCATCGCTGGCGCGTCCACCGCCATCTTGGTGGCAGCAACGGCGCGGTCCACTTCGCATTCAGCGGTCGCCATCGGAGCAGGAGCGAGGGGCGCGATGGCATCGACCTGATTGGAGGGAGCCATTTCAGCGTCGACGGGAGCCTCTTGGTGCGCCTCCGTCGGCAAGGCAGGTTCGGGTGCGGCGTCGGCGGCGCTCTCGGCCAGTTCCACCGGCTGGTCGCCCTGCGGCACGACTTGCGAGGTCGGGGTGAGCGATGTGGTGTTGTAGAGCTGCCAGCCCAGTGGCAGCACCAGGAGAGCAATGGCGGCCGTGCCGACGGGAATGCGCATGTCCATGATCGAAATCCTCTTCAAGGAATTGATGATGGACATGAGACGGTCGCCCGCCGGATTTCCTTTGGGCGCCTCGGAAGTTTTTTCCTGTTCGGCGTCGAAAGCAGCGCGGGCAGCGGCGAGGGCGCGGTTGCGGGCGGCCGCTCTGGGGGGTGGCACGGCACTCGATTTCAAGGCTTCGAACGGATCTTTGTCTTCGGGAAAGCTCATATCAGCCCTCTCAATGTCTTGCGGGCTTCAAATACGTGGAAGGAAACGGTGGCTTCCTTGATGCCCATGATGGCAGCGGCTTCGGCGTGGCTCAGCTCTTCGGCATAGACCAGCAACACCGCGTCGCGCTGTTTTTCCGGCAGGGTGCGGACGGCGTCCCACAGCTGGCTGCTGGTTGCCGCCGCTTCCTGTTCCGCTTCGGCCTCGGTGGGCGTCACTTCGGCATAGGCATCAACTTGGCGACCGCGCCGGACACCGGCCCTTTGCCAATCGCGCACGGCATTGAGCGTGATGCGATAGACCCAGCTTGCAAAGGCGCTGCGCCCGTCAAAGCCAGCAATCCCCTGCCCGATCTTGACGCAGACCTCCTGGGCAATGTCTTCGGCATCGTCGCGATGGCCGCACCAGCGCCAGGCGGTGCGATAAATGCGGTCATACTGGCCTTCGATCAGCTCGGCAAAGGCCGCGCCATCGCCATTGGCGGCGCGCGCAACCAGCGCGCGGGTCAGTGCGTCGGTCACGTCCGGCGGGGGTGCGGCGGTCAGTCCCATCATTCCAGCATGCACGACTTGCCTCTCCGGGCTAAACTAGAGACTAAGACGATAGTGCTGCGCCAGTCCTTTGGCCGGTGCCCAACTTTTTTCCGCGGGAGGCCAGGACAATGGCTGATGAACAGAAAAACGGCCCCTTCGGCCTCAACCGCACCCGCATCATGATCCTGCTCATGGGCGCGCTGGTGCTGCTGATCTCCATCGGCATGTTTCTAGGCGGCCCGAATTCTTATCAGGCGCTGCGCGATGCATCGGATGCGGCCAAGGAACCGACCGCGGAGCAATTGAGCGGGGAGTAGGCTACGCCACCAGCGCCTGCGGTACCGCCTCGGCGATAAAACCGCCGCCCAGCACTTCGCTGGTTTCGCTGTCATCGGCATAGAAGACGCAGGCCTGGCCGGGGGAAATGCCATATTCGCCCGAAACGAGCGTCACATAGACATCGCCGTCGCGCATCTGGATGACCGCCGGCTGCGGGCCACGGGTGGAGCGGACCTTGACCTCGACCGGCGCGCCATTGCCGGCGCTGGCTTCGGCCAGTGGAAGGCCGCCCAGCCAGTTGACGTCACGCAGGCGGACCGTGTGGGTCTTCAACGCCTCGCGCGGGCCGACGATGACGCGGCCGGTGCGATGATCGAGCTTGACCACATAGAGCGGTTCGCCAGCGGCGATGCCCAGGCCCTTGCGCTGGCCGATCGTGTAATGAACGATACCCTCGTGCTCGCCCAGCACCCGGCCGTCCATGTGGACGATTTCACCCTTGGCGAGTGCCTCAGGATGCATCTTGGCGATGATATCGGCATACTTGCCCTGCGGCACGAAGCAGATGTCCTGGCTGTCATGCTTTTCGGCGATTTCGAGGCCCATGTCGCGGGCATGCTGGCGCACTTCGGCCTTGCCCATTCCCCCTAGCGGAAAGCGCAGGAAATCGAGCTGGCTCTGCGTCGTCGCGAAAAGGAAATAGGACTGATCGCGGTCACTGTCGACCGGGCGGAAGAGATGGCGGCGGCCATCCTCGCCTAGCCGGGTCTGCACATAGTGGCCGGTGGCCAGCACGTCGGCGCCCAGATCCTGGGCGACGGTCATCAGGTCGACGAACTTGACCGACTGGTTGCAGGCAATGCAGGGGACGGGGGTCTCGCCCTGCTGATAGGCATTGGCGAAGGGCTCGATGACGGCGTTCTTGAAGCGCTCTTCATAGTCGAGCACGTAATGGGGGATGCCCAGCTTGGCCGCAACGCGGCGCGCATCGTGAATGTCCTGCCCGGCGCAACAGGCACCCTTGCGATGAATGGCTTCACCATGATCGTAGAGCTGGAGGGTCACACCCACCACTTCATAGCCCTCGCGGGCGAGCAATCCGGCAACAACCGAGGAATCCACGCCCCCGGACATGGCGACAACAACGCGCGTGTCCTCTGGGCGCTTGGCAATATCAAGCGAGTTCAACATCTTTTCTCGTATCCGGTTGGGGTCAAGGGCCAGCGGAAACTGTAGGCCGCTTCCATACGCAAAAGCAGGCGCGCTGTCCATCGGGACACCCGGCAGCTTTTGCCGCCTGCCCGGCAAGCCTGACCCGGCACGTACCGGCTGCAGTTGCGCTGCTCCGGCCTATCTATCTGTATAGAAACATCAATTTTTCCTGCCGCTGTCTGGCAAGCCTTTTGCATCGCCCTGACCGGATGAGTGTTTGTTCAAGGGCGCCTAAGTGGCTTCACATCTGACGATTATCAGCGGACCCAGCGCCTCGGCGCGCGCCTTCGCCGGCCAGCAGGCCGGGGCACAGGACGCGACCAGCGAACCCAAGGGTCTGCTCGGCCTGTTTGCGGCACTTCTGGCCGGAGCAGATTCGCAGACCATTGCCACAAACGCGCCGGCAGGCCTTGCGACCACCGGACCGGGTCAAGACGGCGCCAATGGCCTTGCAGGCCTCTTTCGGGTGACCTTGCAGAATGCCATCGATGGGCAGCTGTCGGACGGTTCAAGCGAGGACTCCAGCGACCCCGATGCCCTGGCAGCTGCCATTGATGGACCAGTGCTCCCAACCGCAAACGCCGACCCCAAGCCCATGGTGGACTTCGTCGAGGCGCTCGGCGCCCTCAGGGCCAGCCTGGACCAGGGCGAGCCGCTTGATCCCGAACTGCTGGCTCAGGTGGAGATGGCGCTGACCGGTCTGGCCGATGCGCTGGGGCTGAACATTGATGAACTGGCCATCCCCGGCGATTTCGCGGCCTTGCTCCAAACCACGGACTCGGACGAGAGCGGCCTTGCCGGCGCGCTGACACAATTGCTGGCGCCGCTTGCCCAGTCGCTATATAGCGCCCAGCCAGCCACCGAGGGTGAGCAAGCCGCGCTCGCGCCGTCCGCCGATGCACAGCTCAAATCTCTTAGCGACAAGCTGGGCGCCCTTCTCTCGGCCCTGACCGAGGGCGACGTGCCGCCCGAGAAGCTGGCGGCCCTTGGCATGGCGCCTGGTCAGCCGCTTGATGCCGAAATCGAGGCGGCCCTCAGCCGCTTTGCGGCCGGCCTGCCGCAACAGGCTGCCGCCGTGCCCGAAGAACCGGCATTGGCCACCCCTGTCCTTAAGGTCAGCGAACCGGTCTTGGCGGGCAAGCCCGCACAGTCCGCCGAAACGCCCGAACTGTCCTCGACGACCGCCACTGCCGGGCAGATGGAAACATCGGACAATCAGAGCGACACCCGCAATCAGTCCGGTGCTGATCGCGGCCGGGACCGTGTTGAACCCGCCGCGCGCGACAATCGCAACCAGGCTGCGCCCGCAACGGCACCGGTGGACGCGTCCAATTCCCCTGCACCCTCGGCTGAGGCCGGCGCTCAGGCTGCCAGCGCGACCCGCCTTGATGCCACCGCCAATCCGCGCATCATTCAGGCGGGTTACCAGACCAGTCAGCAGCAGCTCAACCTGCCGCAGATTGCTTTCGAACTGGCGCGCCAGGTGCAGGACGGCAATACCCGCTTCCAGATCAGGCTCGATCCACCCGAACTCGGTCGCATTGATGTGCGGCTCGATATCAACGAAACCGGTCAGGTCAATGCGCGCCTGGTCGTGGAAAAGGCTGAAACGCTCGACCTGATGCAGCGCGACCAGCGCGGGCTGGAGCGCGCCCTGCAGCAGGCCGGGCTCGACAGCAGCAAGACCAATCTCGAATTCTCGCTCAAGCAGAACCCCTTTGCGGGACAGCAGGGGCAGATGGGTGATGGCCAGAATACCCGCGGTCAGTCCGGCTCCGCCGACGAGAACACTGGCTCGGTCGAGACCAGCGAAGAGCCGGTGCCCCTGGTCAATCTTTATCGTGGCGCCCTCACGGCCAGCGGCGTCAACATCACCGTGTAAGGAGTTAGGTCTATGGCAGTCGATGGCGTTTCCTCCAGTTCGTCCAGCAGCGCGGTATCTTCTGCGCGCTCGACGATTGCTGGCAATTTCGACACTTTCCTCTCGATCCTGACGACCCAGCTCAAGAATCAGAATCCGCTCGACCCGCTCGACACCAACCAGTTCACCGCACAATTGGTGCAGTTCTCCGGCGTCGAACAGCAGCTCAAGACCAATGAATTCCTGGAAGCCCTGCTGCTCAACACCCAGACCAGCTATCGCGCCGACGCCGTCTCCTATATCGGCAAGGAAGTGACCGCGTCTGGCGAAACCGCCGAACTCAAGGATGGCGGTGCCTATTGGGCCTATAATGCTGCTACCAGTGTGGCCAATGCCACGGTGACCATCAAGGACGCGTCCGGCCAGGTGGTCTATACCGAATCCGGCTCGCTCAATGCAGGCCCTGGAAATTTCCTCTGGGACGGCATGGGGTCGGATGGCAATAAGAAGCCGGATGGCGTCTACACCATCTCTATCAAGGGCACCAATCTGGCGGGGAACGAGGTGAAGGTTTCGACCTCCTCGGTGGGCGTCGTCACCGCCGTGGATTTCTCTGGCGCCGAGCCGATGCTGACCGTGGGCAAGAACAAGGTCGCACTTTCCGATGTGACCAGTATCCGGCAGGTCGACACTTCCCCCGCAGAAGAGAAAGCCGGAAGCTGATCGGCTGCTACCGGTTGCCCCTTGCGCAGGCTGATGTCCGACCCGGATGCGGCCTGCGCATTCTCTGGCGCAATTGATTGAAACCTCTGGCGTTTCTTAACCTGTTGTAAGTTTCCCCTTAGGGGTATCTTAAGCTCACTGCCCTACTCTCAGGCTCATATGGTCAGGTTTGAGTAGAGAGTAAAATGACCGTACAGATGCGTCCTCGCGTGAAGTACGTTATTGGCCCTGATGGCAGTCCGCTGACAATTGCGGACCTTCCTCCAGCCAATACGAGACGGTGGGTTATCCGCCGCAAGGCAGAAGTTGTCGCCGCCGTTCGCGGTGGCCTGCTCAGCCTGGAAGAGGCGTGTGAGCGTTATACGCTCAGCGTCGATGAATTCCTCAACTGGCAGGCCGCCATCGACAAGCATGGCCTTGCCGGACTCCGGACAACCTGGATTCAGCACTATAGAGAGGGCTGACACCTTTTCACGCTGATATCGGGAAACCCCAAACAAAACCCGCCGGTTCAACCCGGCGGGTTTTGTGTTTCCGCTATGGTGTTGCGTCGGCGAGCCACTCGGTTGCCGTCGCACGCGACTTCATTCGCTCGTAATAAGCCTGGCTGGCCGGCATGGGCGGGTGCTCGAAGGGGATTGCGAACCAGCGATGCAAGCCCAGCGTGATGGCGATGTCGGCCAGGCTGAAGGCGCTGCCCACGACAAAATCGCCGGTTCTGGCGAGATGAGCCTCAATGATGTTCATCTTGCCCGTCCAGGCCTCGATATTGTCGGCAATCTTTTGCGGATCGTCGAAGCCCGGCGCCTTGCGGACGATCGACATCAGCGGATAGGCCCAATTCGAGCCCATCTCATTGTTCTGCCAGAGCACCCATTGCATGACGAGACCTTGCTGTCGCGCATCCTCGGGCAAGAGCCCGCCCCCGGCCTTACGGTTGAGATAGAGCATGATGGCAACGCTCTCCCAGAGCACGAAATCGTCCTCGACCAGCACCGGCACCTTGGCATTTGGGTTGAGCGCCATGAATTCGGGCACTTTCGGATCGCGATTGGGCAGGCCCCAATCCTCATGCGTGTAATCCAGCCCCAACTCCCGCGCCGCCCACAGGGCCTTGCGCACATTTATGGACGTCACACGCCCCAGAATCCGCATCATTCCATTTACCTCCGCTTAACCTGACCCGGCAGTTCTTGCCCAAAATCGCAAGTTGCAACAGCCAGTTAATACATTGTTTACCATCCACTAGGTAATTTTTGCCCATCGGTCTTGGGGGCACCATTGACCGCATTGCAATTGACCAGAGTCGCGGCGTGGATAGTCTGAACACCCTCATCAACCGGATCGGCCTGCCGCGCATTGCCGCCATGGCCCTGGTCGCCGTGCTGATGCTGGGCTTCTTCGGCTTCCTGATCATGCGATCGCAGACGCCGAACCTGGCGCCGCTCTATTCCGGCCTCAGCCTTGAAGACTCCTCTTCCATCGTCACCGAGCTGCAAACCCTCAACATTCCCTATGAATTGCGAGGCGAAGGTGACACCATCCTGATCCCGCGCGACCAGATCACCACCATGCGCATGACGCTTGCTGGTGAGGGCCTGCCCACCCGCGGTCAGGTCGGTTATGAGATCTTCGACCAGCAATCCACCCTGGGTGCCACCAGCTTCGTTCAGAACATCAACAATGTCCGCGCGCTCGAGGGCGAGCTGGCGCGGACCATTGGATCACTCAACCGAATCACCGGTGCCCGTGTGCACCTGGTGCTGCCCGAGCGCGAATTGTTCCGCCGCGAACGCAAGGACCCTTCGGCCTCCATCGTGCTGACCACGCGCGGCGAACTCTCCACAGGAGAAATTCGCGCCATCCAGCATCTGGTGGCCTCGGCCATTGAGGGCCTGACGCCAAGCCGGGTATCGATCGTCGATGACCAGGGCAACCTCCTGGCCTCCGGGACCGGCGAAGACGTCGCCGGGGTCATGACCGCCCAGAATGACGAGCGCACGCTGGGTTATGAAAACCGCCTGCGCACCCGCCTGGAGAATATGCTGGCCAATATCGTGGGCGCCGGCCGGGCCCGCGTCGAGGTTGCCGCAGAACTCGACTTCAATCGCTCCACCACCACCCAGGAATTGTTCGACCCCGAAAGCCAGGTGGTGCGCTCGACCCAGACCCGGGAAAGCGAGAACCTGTCGGGTGGCAATAATGGCCAGGTGACCGTGGCCAATGAGTTGCCCGGTGCCAACCAGAACAATGGCGCCGCCGGTGTCACCGAACAAGGCACGTCTGTCGAAGAAGTCATCAACTACGAGATTTCCAAGACCACCGAGACCAATGTGACCGAGGCAGGGGCCCTCAAACGCCTGTCGGTGGCCGTGGTGGTCGATGGCACCTATGCCGACGATGGCGCCGGCAATTTGACCTACACCCCGCGCACGGCCGACGAAGTGGCCCAGATCCTGACCCTGGTGCGGTCGGCGGTGGGTTTTTCGGCCGAGCGTGGCGACACGGTGGAAGTGGTCAACATGCAATTTGCCGAGCGCCCGGACCTGGCGCCACCCGGCACCGGGGCAGAAGCAGGCCTGCTCGACTTCACCCGCGATGACATCATGAATGGCGCCGAGATGGCCGTGACCGTGCTCATCGCCCTGGCTCTGGTCTTCTTTGTGATGCGCCCGCTGCTCAAGAAGGCCCTGACCCCGGAAACCCAGCCTCTGGCCCTGCCCGAGGCTGCGGAGGTCAGCCACCATGGCGTCCTGGGCGCTGATGGCCAGGTGATCCCGGAGATAGACGAAACCCCACGCGACAAGACCCCTGCCTGGGTGGCCAATGCAAAGTCGATGGGCGAAACCCAGCTCCAGACGCTCAAGACGGTCGGTACGCTGGTCGAGGAAAACCCCAAGCAGGCTGCGCTCATCGTGCGTGACTGGCTCGGCAGCGCGGCGTAGCGGCAATGGCACTGGTTTCCCAATCCAAGGACGAAAACGCAGCCCTGGCCTCGACGCCCGGGGGTGTGCCGAGCGGACAGCTCCAGGTGGGCGGCGAGCAGCGCTTGCTCAAGGGCGACGAGAAGGCCGCCGCCCTGCTGCTCGCCCTGGGCCCCGACTACGGCAGGCCGATCTTCGACGAATTGGACGAGCTTGAGGTCAAGCAGCTTTCCCGCGCCATGGTGCGGCTGGGCCCGATCACCCAGGAAATGCTCGACGACCTGATGATCGAGTTCGTCACGACCATTTCCTCCAATGGATCGCTCTCGGGAAATACCGACAGCACCGAACGCCTGCTCCTGAGCTTCCTGCCCCAGGACAAGGTGGACGCCATCATGGAGGAAATCCGCGGACCGGCCGGCCGCAACATGTGGGAGAAGCTTTCCAACGTGCAGGCCGACGTTCTGGCGGCCTATCTCAAGAACGAATATCCCCAGACCATCGCCGTGGTCCTCTCCAAGATCGCCACCGAACACGCCTCCAAGGTGCTCGCCGTGCTGCCCGAGGAACTGGCCATGGACGTGGTGACGCGCATGCTGGGCCTTGACCCGGTGCAGAAGGAAATTCTCGAAAAGATCGAGATGACGCTGCGCACCGAGTTCATGTCCACGCTCAACCACACCAAGCGCCGCGACAGCCACGAGCAGATGGCCGAAATTTTCAATGCCTTCGACCGTCAGACCGAGGCGCGCTTCATCACCAATCTCGAAGAGGTCAATCGCGACGATGCCGAGCGCATCAAGCAATTGATGTTCACCTTCGAGGACCTGGCCAAGCTGGACATGTCGGCGATCCAGACCCTGCTCAGCAAGCTCGACAAGCGCGACCTAGCGCTCGCGCTCAAGGGGGCCAACGACCAGGTCAAGGAAAGCTTCTTCAACAATATGTCGAGCCGCGCCGCCAAGATGCTGCAGGACGATATGCAAGGCATGGGGCCGGTGCGCCTCAAGGATGTGGACGAGGCCCAGACCCGCATGGTCGCCACCGCCAAGGATCTCGCCGCCAAGGGCGAAATTCTGATCATGAAGTCCAAAGCCGACGACCAGATGATTGCCTGACGCCATGGCCCAACCCGCCCGTTTCAATTTCGATCTGGACCTGGAGCCCCGCTCCGCCGCCAAGCGGTCTGCGCCAGCGCCCGTGCCATCCATCCCCGAGGATGTGGTGGCCCAGCTGATCGCCAATGCGCGCGAAGAAGCCTATGCAGAGGGCTTGAAGGCTGGCGAGCAGAATGCCGCGTCCATGGCCGCCCAGACCATCGCCGCCGCCGCCGGCACCCTGGCAACCCAAACGACTGCAAGCGCAAACGCGCTGGATGCTGCCCGCGCCGAACATCACCAGCAGGCCGTGGAACTGGCGCTGAGCGTCGGCCGCAAGCTGGCGCTCCACCTTGTCGCACGCTTCCCGCTGGCTGAACTCGAAGCACTGGTTGCCGAATGCCTGCCCAGCCTCAGCGGTGTGCCGCATCTGGTGATCCGCTGCCACCCTGACTTGGCGGATGCTATTCGCGACACGGCCACAGCCCAGATGTCCCACTCCGGCTTTGCCGGCCGGCTGGTGGTGATGGGTGACCCTGATATTCGCCTCGGCGACGGGCGCCTGGAATGGGTCGACGGTGGTCTGGTGCGTGACATCGCCGATACATCGCGCCAGATCGATCGCCAGATCGCTAGCTATCTCGCGGCCCGCACGCGCGGCCAAAGCAAGGAGAACGGATGATGACCGAGCCAGAAGACGACATCACCGCTGCCGAGGGCTTCAACCTCAGCGAGATGGATGCGCCCGAGCGCAGCAGCCGTGGCGAAGCCCATTTGGAACGCACCGCAGCAGACCTGGAGGCCGTGTTCGACGTCCCGGTCCGTGTCTCCGTCGTGTTGGGCCGCACCAAGATGCCTGTATCCAATCTATTGAAGCTCGATACCGGCACGGTCATCGAACTGGATCGACAGGTCGGTGAGGCCGTAGAAATCTTTATCAATGAACGCCTGGTGGCACGCGGCGAAATCGTGCTGGTCGAAGACCGGCTCGGCGTCACCATGACCGAAATCATCAAGCCGCAATAGGAGACCACGATCATGCGATTGCTCATTATCGGGGCCCTGGAAGGTCAACTTTCGACAGCAACCAAGATGGCCATGGATGGCGGCGCCAAGGTCGCCCATGCGCCATCCATCGAGATCGCCCTGGCCTCGCTCCGCTCCGGCAAGGGCGCCGACCTGCTTCTGGTCGACGTGATGATGGACATTGCCGGGCTGATCGCGGGCCTCGAAGCCGAGCGCATCGCCATTCCGGTGGTCGCCTGCGGCGTCGAGACCAATGCTGCGGCGGCCGTCAACGCCATCCGCGCCGGCGCCAAGGAATATATCCCGCTGCCGCCGGACGCCGAATTGATCGCGGCCGTGATCGCGGCCGTGGCGCGGGAAAGCTCGGACTTCCTTTATCGCGATCCGGCCATGGAGCGCGTGGTCAGGATGGCCGAGCAGATCGCCGGCTCGGAGGCCTCGATCCTGATCACCGGCGAGAGCGGCACCGGCAAGGAAGTCATCGCCAAATATGTGCATGGCCGCTCCAAGCGTGCCCACAAGCCGTTCATCTCCGTCAACTGCGCCGCCATTCCCGAGGCGCTGCTTGAGAGCGAACTGTTCGGCCACGAAAAAGGTGCCTTCACCGGCGCCATCGCCCGCCGTATCGGCAAGTTCGAGGAAGCCTCGGGCGGCACGCTGCTGCTCGATGAAATCTCGGAAATGGATGTGCGCCTGCAGGCCAAGCTCCTGCGCGCCATTCAGGAACGCATTATCGACCGCGTCGGCGGCACCAAGCCGGTGCCGGTGGATATCCGCATCCTGGCTACGTCCAATCGCAATCTCAACGAGGCCGTGCGCGAAGGCAGCTTCCGCGAGGACTTGCTGTTCCGGCTCAACGTGGTCAATCTCAAGCTCCCTCCGCTGCGCGAACGGCCCGGCGACATCATTGCCCTGTCCGAACATTTCGTCGCCAAATATGCCAAGGCCAATGGGCTACCGCCGCGCAGCCTGTCTGCCGAAGCCCGCCAGGCTCTGGTCAGGGCGCCTTGGCCGGGGAATGTGCGCGAGCTTGAAAACACGCTGCACCGCGCCGTGCTGCTCTCCTCGGGCGACGTGATCGGCCCGGACGCCATTGTCCTGCCCGACGGCATGGGCCTGAGTGAAGCCGCCCAGGCGGCATCGCCCGCCGCCCAGCTGGCCCAGACCGCTGAGGCTATGAACCGGGCCCTGGTGGGCCGCACAGTGGCCGATGTGGAGCGCGACCTGATCCTCGATACCCTTGACCACACGCTGGGCAATCGCACCCACGCGGCCAATATCCTGGGCATTTCGATCCGCACGCTCAGGAACAAGCTCAACCAGTATGCCGATGAGGGTGTGCATGTGCCCGAGCCCGGCGAAAAGCGCGGGGCGGCCTGACCCCTGATCCATGACCGACATTCCATCCGGCAAACAACCAGGCTTCTCGTTCCCTTCGCTTAGCAAGGTGATCGAGACCCTACGCTCGGGCGATATCGCGCTTGCCACGGGCGTGATGGCGCTGATCGTCATCCTGATCGTGCCCATGCCGCCCATTCTGGTGGACATGCTGCTGGCCATCTCGATCGTTTTCTCGGTGATGATCCTGATGACCTCGCTGTTCATCCAGAAGCCACTGGAATTCTCGTCGTTCCCGACCGTCCTCTTGATCGCCACCATGCTGCGGCTGGGTCTGAACCTGGCGACCACGCGGCTCATTCTGTCCGATGGCCACAATGGCACCGGTGCCGCCGGTCACGTCATCGAGGCCTTCGGCAGCTTCGTAACGGCGGGCAATTTCGTCATCGGTATTGTGGTCTTCATCATCCTGGTGATCGTCAATTTCATTGTCATCACCAAGGGCTCTGGACGTATCGCCGAAGTCGCGGCCCGTTTCAGCCTCGACGCCATGCCCGGCAAGCAGATGGCCATCGACGCCGACCTTTCGGCCGGGCTGATCGACGAGGACACCGCCAAGAAGCGCCGCGCGGACCTCGAAGGCGAAAGTGCCTTTTTCGGCAACATGGATGGCGCCAGCAAATTCGTGCGCGGCGACGCCATTGCCGGCCTCATCATCACCTTCATCAACGTCTCGGCCGGCATGCTGATCGGCATCATGCAGCAAGGCCTGGGCTTTCAGGAAGCGGCTAACAATTACACCCTGCTCACTATCGGCGATGGCCTCGTCAGCCAGATCCCCGCGCTGATCGTCTCGACCGCGGCTGGCATTCTGGTGTCGAAATCCGGCGTGACTGGTGCCGCCGACAAGGCCCTGTCGCTGCAGTTCACCGGCTATCCACGCGCCCTGGGCATGTCCTCGGCGGTAATGGTTGCCCTGGCGCTGCTACCTGGGATGCCAATGTTGCCGTTCCTGGCCCTGGCCGGCGGTGTCGGCTACGCCGCCTACCGTGCAGGCAAATCCAAAGCCGTCCGCCAGGTGGAAGAACAGGCCGAAGAACTGGCCAAGGCGCCGCCGCCGGCCCAACCATCCGAGCCACCAATTACCGACAGCCTCAAGATCGACGATCTCAAGCTCGAGCTGGGCTATGGCCTGTTGAGCCTGGTCAAGGAAGACGAGAATGGCAATGACCGCCTGACCGAGCAGATCAAGGCCCTCCGCCGCCAGCTGGCATTGGAATTGGGCTTCGTCATGCCGCCCGTGCGTATTCTCGATAATATGCAATTGGAGCCCAACGACTATAAGGTCCGCATCAAGGAGGTCGAGGCGGGCGCCGGCGAGGTCTACGCCAATCAGCTCATGGTCATGGACCCCTATGGCAATCCGATCGACCTGCCGGGCAATCACACGACCGAACCCACCTTCGGACTGCCGGCCACCTGGATTGAGCCCGCGCTACGCGACGAGGCCGAATTGCGAGGCCTCTCCATTATCGATCCCTCGACGGTGATCTCGACCCATCTGACCGAAGTGCTGAAGGCCAATGTCGCGGACCTCCTCAGCTATGCCAATGTGCAGTCCCTGCTCTCGGGGCTGCCCAAGGACCAGCAGAAGCTGGTCGAGGACCTGGTCCCCGGCCAGATCACCGTCTCGGGCCTGCAACGCGTGTTGCAATCCCTGCTCATGGAACGAATTTCGATCCGCGATCTCTCTTCCATCCTAGAAGCAGTGGCCGAGATTGCCGGCAATGGACGGTCCGTCGCCTCGATCACCGAACATGTGCGCGCCCGGCTCGCGCGCCAGATTTGCGCTGCCAATCTGGGCGCCGACGGCAATCTGCCTTTGCTCACCCTGTCGCCGCAATGGGAGCGCGACTTCGCTGAATCCATGGCTGGCGACGGTGAAAACCGTCATCTGGCCATGGCCCCCAGCAAGCTGCAGCAATTCATCGGTGCAGTGCAGTCTGCCTATGAGCGCGCCGCCCAGCAGGGCGAACTGCCGGTGCTGATCACCTCGCCCTCCATCCGCCCCCATGTCCGCTCGATCATCGAGCGCTTCCGCCCGCAAACCGTGGTCATGAGCCAGAACGAGGTCCATCCGCGCATCCGGCTCAAGACGGTGGGGAGCGTCTAGGGTTCTGAAGGATTTTCGGGGGCCAGAAGCGGCGCGTTGGCTGGAGGCGGATTGGCTTCGAGCTCTGCAATCAAGGACTTCATCTCGTCTATCTCACGCACCTGCGCTGCAATGATTTCGTCGGCCAGCTCGCGCACCCGGGGATCGCGGATATTGGCATTGGTGCTGGTCAGCACGGCAATCGAGTGGTGCGGGATCATGGCCCGCATATAGTCCACATCGCCCACCAGCGCCTGGCTTCGCACGAGGAACAGCGACCCGGCGAAGACTGCGATTGCACCGGCGATGATGGCAAGGTTTACGGCCTGCCTCTTGTACATCGACCACATGAACCCGAGCATGATCACGGCCATAACTGCCCCCATCAGCAGCGCCATCCAAAGTCGGGTCTGGCTGTAGAACACGTGGTTGAACTGATAGGTGTTGAGATACATCAACCCATACATCACTACTGTCGAGGTCGCGATCATCGCGGCAAAACGCAAATAGCTCATTGGTTCCTCCATTTGGCTTGGAGGTCTAACGCGGGCTTGTTCGCTTTGTTCAGATTTTACTGGCGGTGCACGGCGTCATAGCGCGCCAGTTCGTCCGCATCGGGTGCCTGGAACGCTGCCTGCCATTCCTGAATATGATCAAGCGTAATTGGCGGGTCTTCACGGCCCCGCTGCTGAATGCGCTCCAGCATGACATCGGCCTCCGCGGTCAGCCAAATCAGCTCGACCCGTGCGCCAAAGGCCCGCGCATCCTTGATCAGGGCCAGCCGCTCATTCCGGCCCCACGTGCCCCATTCGACGATGACGCTGACACCCGCAGCAAGAAAGCGCCGGCCCAGCCGCCACTGCATGGTCTCGATCGCAGCGCGCCGTTCCTCATCCCATAGATCGAGGTTGAGTTCGGCTAACCAGACGTCAGGTTCAAACCGCACCGCACCGGTTTCAGCCTCAAGAGCGGCGGCGCGCGTCGACTTTCCCACGCCGGGCAGTCCGGAGATGATGAACAGCGTGGCGCTCAACGCTCCGTCAGCGCCAACTTGGCACCCAGGGCAACAAAGGCTGCGGCAAAGCTCCTGCGCATCCAGACCATGATCGCGGGCCGAGAAATCACCTGCACTCGAATGGCGGCAGCGAAGAGCCCGTAAAGCGCGAAAACTGCGAAAGTCATGGCCATGAACACCCCGCTCAACTCAAGCATTCGCATGACCGCGTGCGGCGTGTCAGCGGGAACGAATTGCGGCAGGAACGCAAAGAAGAAGATCGAGAGCTTGGGATTGAGAATATTGATCAGGATGGATTCGGTGATCACCTTGCGAACGCTTTTCGGCGCCCGCTCGGCCTCGACACTGAGCGCGCCAGTCTCTCTCAAGGTCGACCAGGCCATCCATAGGAGGTAAGCCACCCCGGCATATTTGATCATTTCGAAAGCGAGGGCGCTGGCATGCAGGATCGCAGCCAGCCCTGTGATCGCAGCCAGCATGTGCGGCACGATGCCCAAAGTACAACCCAAGGCTGCCCAAAGACTGGCGCGCCCACCCCGGCCAAGGCCCGCCGCGATGGTATAGAGCGCACCCACCCCCGGCGAAACCACGACGAACAGGGTGGTGATCACAAACTCAATGCTCATCTGGCCCTCCGACAATGGGCGGACACTATGCCCTGCCCATGTCGGCTGCGCCAGATGATAGCTAGCCCAGTCCGCCCGGCACCACTGGTGGCAAATCGAGCTTTGACGCCTCCGCCGAGGTGTCAATCTCGTCCTCCTCGGCCAGCTCGCGCTCGGCTTCATACCAGAATTCCTGTTCGCGCCCCTCGGGCTGTCCCGCCTTGTCCCAAAGCTGGAATGCGCGTTCACGGATTTTGTCTTGATCGGGAGTGTGCATCTTGTCCTCCTTTGTCATGCCCACAAAACGCACGCCAACCTATAGAGTTGCTGTGGAACAAGCGTATGACCGGGCGCATTATCGCAGCGAAGCCGAGGGCGACCGATGAAACTTTTTTCCTGCACCCATTGTGGCAACACGGTCTATTTCGAGAACGCAGTCTGCGAGCGTTGCGGCCATCAATTGGGTTATCTGCCGGATCGCTCCGCCCTGGTGTCCCTGGTCGAGGATGGCGGTCTTTGGAGCTCACCGGCCATTGCCGACGACGCCTTTGTGTTCTGTGCCAACGCGGCGCATGGCGCCTGCAACTGGTTGGTCCCGGCCGAACCGGGCGGCGACATCTATTGTGCAGCCTGCCGGCACAATGAAACGATCCCTGATCTCTCCGACCCGGCCAATCTCCAGCGCTGGCAAATCATCGAGCGGGCCAAGAAGCGGCTGTTCTATTCCATGATCCGCTTGAGTCTGCCGCTGCACACGCGCGTGGAAGACCCGGTGCATGGCCTCGCCTTCCGCTTTCTGGCCGATGACCAGAGCGCGTCTCAACGCGTCATGACCGGCCATGACAACGGCATCATCACCATTGCCCTCAGCGAAGCGGACGATGCTGAACGCGAGTATCGCCGGACCAGCATGAATGAGCCCTATCGCACCCTGCTGGGCCATTTCCGACACGAAATCGGCCATCACTTCTGGGATTTGCTGGTGGCCGACGGCCCGGCCCTGGAAAGCTTCAGAACGCTGTTTGGTGACGAACGGGCGGACTATTCGCAGGCGCTTGAAGTGCATTATGCCAACGGCGCCCCTCAGGGCTGGTCACAGAGCCATATCAGCGCCTATGCCACCGCCCATCCCTGGGAAGATTTCGCCGAGACTTTCGCGCATTTCCTGCATATCATCGACACGGTCGAAATGGCCTCGGCTTTTGGCGTCCGCGCCCGCCCGCGCACGGCAGATGCCGAACTCGATCTTCCGCCCGTCCGGTTCGACCCCTATCTCGAGCCGAACATGGAAACGATCATCGACAATTGGGTGCCCTTGGCGAGCCTGATCAACAATCTTAACCGCGCCATGGGACAGGCCGATGCCTATCCCTTCGTGCTGACGCCCCGGGTCGTCGAGAAGCTGGCGTTCATCAACACCCTGATACACCAGACCCCTGCGCGGGCCCAGCTCAGCGTGCTCAGCCGCGTCCAGTGACTTGATCATAGGGTGTCAGCGCATCCTCTAGCGCCTGCAGATCGTCCGGCAATTCGGCCTCGAAAGTCATTTCCTCGCCGGTTGCAGGGTGTTCGAAACCAAGTTCTGCCGCATGCAGCGCTTGTCGTCCAAGCGCCTGTACGGCCGCGGCGACCGCTGCGGGCAGCTTGTTGATCTTGGTTGCGAAACCCGGCGCATAAAGCAGGTCGGAAACCAGAGGATGGCCGATATGGGCCATGTGCACACGGATCTGATGGGTGCGCCCGGTTTCAAGCTGGCACTGGATACGCGTGATATCCCAGCCCGGCTCGCCGTAGCGCGCTTCGACCGCATAATGCGTTATGGCTTGCCGGCCCTGTTTGAGCACCGCCTGCTTGAGCCGATTGCCCGGATCGCGGCCCAGCGGCGCATCCACCGTCCCCATGCCCGACTGGGTCGAGCCCCAGGCATAGGCGATATAAGCGCGATGCAGCGGACCGGTGCGGCCGTGATCGGCAAATTGCTCGCTCAGGTGCTTGTGGGCCTTCTCGGTCTTGGCAGCCACCATCACGCCCGAAGTGTCCTTGTCGAGCCGGTGCACAATGCCGGGCCGCTTGACCCCGCCAATGCCTTTCAGGCTATCCCCGCAATGAAAGATCAGCGCATTGACCAGAGTGCCGCTCGGCGATCCCGGAGCGGGGTGTACAACCATGCCGACGGGCTTGTTGATCACGATCAGATGCGCATCCTCGAACAGGATATCGAGCGGAATATCCTCGGGCTGCGGGTCGGGATCTTCCGGAGGAGGCGCGACAAGCACGATTGTCTCGCCGGCCTTGAGCCGGTATTTGGGTTCGGCAATTGTCTGCCCGCCAATGCTGACGGCGCCGGACAGGATCAGATCCTTGATGCGATTGCGGCTGAGCGCTTCATGCGCTTTGGCCAGCATGGCATCAAGCCGCCCGCCGATCATCTCGGCATCGACCGCAACTTCAATGGGCTCGCCCTCAAACTCGAAATCGGTATCGTCCGCCATGAGCAATCCTGAAAATAATGCGCCCGGCGCGCCCGACACCGAGCTGACGCCCGAAGCCCTGGCCATGCTGGGAAAAGCCCGCCGCTCTTTCGCGATATCGATGGGCATCCTGTTGCTGGGCTTTATGGCGATAGGCTTTGCACTTGTCTATCGTGTCATGCGCGACAGCCCACCTCCGGCCGTGGCCGAGACGGTCTCCATTCCTGCAGGCGCCGAGGTGATTTCCGCGCTCACCGCAGACGGCACCATCCAAGTGACGTTCCGCGCCGGTGGCGCCACAATGCTCAACGTCTTCGATGCCGGGACCGGCGAATTGGAGCGCAGCGTGCAGATCAGCGCCGAGTAGCGCCCAATCGGCTCCCCACGAGCCGCGCTGCCGGCCTATCGCCCCTGGATTTCCTTGAGCGCTGCCAGGCGGTCGGACACCGATCCGCGCTGACTATTGGCCGGGGTGGGCAACACCTCGAGCCCTTCTCCGTCGTCGGCGAAGCGCTGAACACGGTCGAACAGGCTCTCTTCCGGGCCTGCTTGTACTGACGCTTCGTGGTCGACGGCATAGACCAGGCGGCTGACACTGGCGGCTATGTCGTTGAGTTTTTCGCGCAGATGCGCTTCCTCGAACCGCTCGCTCTCCCAATCAGCCATGATCGAAGCTTCCACATTGCTCACCTTGGAACGAAGATGCTCAAGCTCTTCTTCCATCGAAAGCCTGTCGGCCAGCAATTGCTCGACGCGATCTTCACTCTTTTCCACCACCTCGCTGGTTTCCGCCAACAGGGCATTGAGCCGGTTTTCGGCGCTCGCAATGCGCGCTTCGGCCGCCACCAGTTCTTCTGCGTCGATCTCGCGTTGGGCTTCGCGTCCGGCCAGGGCGTCGCGCATCTGGGCAATGGCTGCACTGGCCTCGGCACTGCGCCGATCTGACTTCTCCAGCCGCTCGATCAGGCTGTGCGCCTGGTCTTCAAGGAAAGCGGCCCGCTTGCGCTCGATCGCCAGCGCCGCAGTCAGTTGGTCGATATCGCCTTCATAATCACCCGACAGAGTAAGGCCGTCGACCCTGGTCGCCTTGGCGAGTCCGCCGCGCAGGGAATTGCGCAGGGTTTCGATTTCGCCGGCACGGCTTTCCAGCTCCCGATCGCGCTTGCGCAACCGATTTGCCAGGTCGGCGCCCTCCTTCTCGAGTTCCAGGATACGCCCCCGCAGCTCGACTTCGCGCGCTTCGAGCTCCCGCACCACCTCGAGATGTTTGTCCCGTTCGGCCTTGAGGGCCCCCAGATCAGCACGCTTCTGATTGACGTCGCCAAGCTGCTCGGCCAACCGCTTGCGCAGGGCCTCGACATTCATTTCCAGCCGCCGGGTCGAAAGGGCAAATTCGGCGCGCAGCTGGTCCTTGTCTGCCCGGAATTCAGCCATGGTAATCGGCGTGGCGGCCTCGATGCGCCGCTTGGTCAGGCGCACCGCCCGCTTCCACACCGCCGGCATGATGATGAGGGCCACCAATCCCGCCACCAGCAGGCCCAGCGCAAAATACATGATATTTTCGATCAGCATCGATGCAGCCTCCGGCGGCGCGACCAGGCCGCCTTGGGACCTTCCCTATCCGGTTCTCGCAGCAAAGACGGCGCGAAACCATCTTTGGCACTGG
>Ga0066837_10000070_pt1 | contig 39588 bp, 62 predicted proteins | sample ETNtaG_25_FD_66730 | JGI IMG/M metagenome (GOLD analysis project Ga0066837, IMG submission 66730) | Marine microbial and viral communities from oxygen minimum zone, Eastern Pacific Ocean - ETNP201302SV86 | ecosystem: Environmental > Aquatic > Marine > Oceanic | place: Pacific Ocean: Eastern... | reverse complement strand
GACATTTGGCAGGGCGTAAAAGGCGGCGTGAGCGGCTTTTTCAGTTGGCTGGGTGGAAAGCTAGGGTTTAACCCGTTGTCTGTCTTAAGTGATGCGTGGGCCGGGATCACTGGTTTCTTTGGCGGCATTGTATCTGGCATTAAGTCGTCGTTTGATGGGATAGGGAAGTGGCTCACCGACACCGTGCTAGGCCCGGTGAGTGGTATTAAAGATACGTTGGGCGGGCTGTGGGATAGCGTCTTTGGTGAAGACAAAAACGTCAATGTTAACAGCCAAGTGAAAGCAATCACCGCCCCGGCGGTGGCAGCGGTGCCCACGTTAACCAACCCGATAGACGGCACCCCGAACGAGGCCCAAAGCCCCGCGCCGAGCGTGGCTCAAAACCGCCCCCTGGTAACAGGTATTCCCGCCCCGTCGGGGGGACACGCTACCAGTTACAGTTACCAGTATGGGGATATTGTGATCCAGTCACAGCCTGGTGACAGTGCCCAGGACATTGCGGCCGAAGTGCGCCGCCAATTAGATAACCGCGAACGGGAGAGCAGACAGCGAAGCCGTGGCCGCTTAGGTGATTAATAACAAAGGGGGGGTGAATGGCCACCATAATGATGTCGCTAGGCGGCTTTAGGTTTGGGTTGTCAACGCTGCAGTACCAGGAGTTAACCACGAACCTGGTATGGCGCTGGCAGAAAAAAGAACGCTATGGCCGCACCCCGGCCATGCAGTTCCAGGGCAAGGATGCCAAAACCCACACGTTTAAAATAACGTTGTATCCCGAAAACGCCGCTGATCTTAATCGGTTTGGCCAGTTGGAAGCCCTGGCGGATAAGGGGGAACCCGTCCGCCTCGTGTCGGGCGGCTCAGTGTCAGTAAATGGCAGCCTTATGCCGTCGGGTACCGATTTGGGCCGGTATGCGATCACGTCGCTGGATATTGGCAAAGCCGAGTTTATGGCCGACGGGGTAGCGCTTAAGCAAACCGCACAATTAACCATTGTCGAATATGGCGAAGACGTATGAACAACCAAGTAACGTATACCACCAAAACCGGCGATATGCTGGATAAGATTTGCTGGGACTATTACGGGCCGCGTCGTGGGGCGTATGAAAAAGTAATGGAGGCTAACCCTGGGCTTTCCCAGCAAGGCCCCATCCTGTCCGCTGGCCTCGTGCTTAACATGCCGGAACTACCGGCAGAGGAAAGCACGGCCACGGTATCACTATGGGATTAATCGCGTATGCAACAGGCTGACTTTAAAGTAATTGCAAACAGTGAGGATATCACCGCCAAAATACGCGACCGGTTATTACGCTTAGCGGTACATGATGCCGCTGGCCTAGAGTCGGACACCCTCACGTTAACGTTAGATAACCGTGATGATGCGGTGACGTTCCCGGCCACCGGTGCCGCCCTGGAAGTGTGGCTGGGCTATAAAAATACCCCGCTAGAATACAAAGGATTGTACGAGGTGGACGAACTGGAAGACAGCTTGGACACCGACGAATTGACCATACACGGCAAAGCGGCGCGCATGAAAGGCAGTTTAAAAGCCCCAAAAGATGCCAGCTACGATGACGTAACCTTTGGGGATTTAGTCGAACAGATTGCCCAGGCGCATGGCTATGAGGCGGCGATAAGTGACACCCTGGCTGCAGTGATGTTTCCTCACATTGACCAAAAAGGCGAAAGTGATTTAAACCTGTTAAGCCGGTTGGCCCGTGATAACAATGCGATAGCCAAGCCGGTTAACGATAAATTGGTGGTGTTACCCAAAAGTCAGGCGAAAAGCGTTACCGGCAAAGACTTGCCCGCCTTAACGTTGTCTGACCGGTCGAATAGTTCCGGGCGCGTATCTATTCACGAACGCACCGACTATCAAGCCGTAACCGCGTATTGGTTTGATGAAGCTAAGCAAATGCGGGAGCCGGTGACCGTGGGAAGCGGTGAGCCGGTGTATACCATGCGCGACAATTACACCGATGAAGACAAGGCCAAAAACGCTGCAGCGGGCAAATTAGAAGACCTGCGCAGAGGCAAGGCCAGTTTGACGTTAACCCGTCCTTTAACCCCCACTATTATGCCAGAGGGGGTGATCACATTGACCAATCATAAGCCCAGCGTAAACGGCGATTGGACAGTGGAAGACGTGGATCACGTCATTGAATCCGGGGGCGTGTCGTACACGTCGGCCCGGTGCGTAACAAAAGAATAATCATTACACAATGTTGGCTAAGTTCTTGCCTTACCTGCACCCATAGAAAGCAATATACACTTAATTAATTGGAGTTTTTCATTATGAAAAAATTAACTTGCGCAGTCATCATGGGCCTTTGTTTTTCTTCTTTTTCTGCGTTCGCCGCTGATGATAAAGACACGACAACGACAGACACGAACCCTAAGCCACTTTCGTTTCCAAAGCCTGGCCCTATTCGCGTATAGGTGAGGTGTGGGCCGCCCCGGCGGCCTACGTTCGCGTTTTACGCTTCCTGTTTTTCAAGTAACACATACCCCAGCAAAGCTATGGGGAAACCCGCCGCAACCCCTTGTTGCACAACATCCCATAGTAAGAAAAAGTCAAAATGCCCGTTTTCTGACAACGTGGCCCATATTCCCCCATCAAACGGCACCCGATTAACCAGCCCGTAAATATCCCCCCAGCATGAAAAAAATACATCCACAATAAGTGACGCCGCCGTGAATGCCGCACAAAAAAGCGTAAATGCCGTGCTATGGGTATTTTTAATAACCTGGTAAAGCTTATGTTGAAGCGGCCCATTTTCACGAAAAAAGGCCAGGCCATTGACCAAGTGAGTAAACCCTTTATTGGGTAGCCATCCCCGCTTATGCAAGGCGACGCCAGGCCGCGCGAGGCAATTTAAGTATTTATCCTGGATGTAGCAGTGCGGCCCGCACCACGCAAGAAACTTGGCCGTGATAAACGTGCGGCAATAGCAATACAATAAAACGGGTAGGCTGGCGATAACATCCGCCCAAATGGCTAAGTAAGGACTGATGGCCGACAGGGCCGGGAACACAGCCAGGTAAAAAAGCACGTAGTAAATCAGCATTAAGCCGGTGTATTCCAGGATCATGCGTTTGTTATTGAGCGCCTTAAAATACATGCCCCCCACACACAGCGACATAACAAACGAAAAACTTACCACTTCATACACCGTTTGTAGGCCGCCACCCCCGCTAATATTAAATACCCCTAGCTTTATCATGCTAAAGCCTAGTAGCCCCAGCGTGAGCGGTTTTATCGTCAACTTAATTATTCTTTTCATTGTCATATCTGCCCTATTATTTTAGGTATTTGGCAAGGGATGAAAAAACGCGTTGCACTGGTGAGGCCGCCCCTTGTGTTTGGCCAACCACGTACCCTTTCACCAGGACGTTTTGAAGCGTTAGCCACTTTTCGATTGGGATAGAGCGTTCGCCGCTTTCATAACGCTGCAGTGTGCGCGGTGAGATATTCGCGTTGTGCGCCGCTTCTTCCTGGCTAATGCCTAAGCGTTCGCGGGTTGACTTTAAATCATTGGCTATGGTGGCCCGGCTCACGCCTTGCCATTCTATTGGGGGTTTTTTGTTCCGTTCGTCAAACATTTACATATATCCATATACTGCATGGGGTCGCGTTTTTACCAATGTAAACCGAGCAGCGCAACCAAAAAAGTGCATAGTTATAAAATGGTATACGTATGTAGTCGCCAGGCCGCGAAAGTCGGGGACGATATTTTTTTTAGGTATACGACCGTTTGGTCGTTCACGGGGTGCGATTTTAGGCGCAGAATACAGGCGCTTTTCGTTGTCCCGCCATCTACGGAAAAACATGAAATAAAAAACTGGCTTTTGAAAAATCAATCATTAAGCTAGTTAGGACTGTACGGCTATACAGTATTATTTGTTGTGCATTTTAGAAGGAAATTAAATTTGACCAAAACCGATCTGATCATACATGATAACCCCCTAGATGGACTGGAAAACCTTATCCAGGGTTTCGACCTACTTTTGTCTATTGAAGGCCCAGCAGCACTGGACGACGGCTTAATTATGTTGGTTCGTTTGATGCGCGCCCAAGGGCTGACGATCCGCGAAAAATTGAACGAATAATGGCGGGGTGGGTTAAAAAGTTTAAAAAAGGTTTTGAGTGTTTAACACTTTTAGTGTTAAATTGTAATGACTGAACGCCAACGGCGTTTCGTATAGGAAATAAAATATAGGGTAGGTTAGAAAAACCAAGCGCCAGAAAGACAAAAACCCCAAGGTGGCAGCCTTGAGGTTCTTAAAATCGGAATTAAATGTTAAATCGGACTAACAAAATAAAACCATATCAGGTAATTGTTAGTCTACTTAGCAAAATCCGATTGCGCAATACCTTTGCCTGAAAAAAATCGGATAAAATAATGACTAATAATTTAATGCCTGGTATCGCACCGGGTTTCGCGCCCCTTGCGCTAAGTGGGCGTATCCTGTGACCATTCGTATTCCCGCTAATAAGCGCGGTATTCAAGAAAAAGTTTTTGTCCATGAGTGGGCAACACGCACTTTCACCCCGACCGCTGGCCTTATCTTTGGCTTTTTGGCCTTTTCTATCTGTAAAAAAGGCCAGGCTACCCACTCTAAATCTACGCTGGCCCGTCGTATCCATTGCGAACGTAAAACAATACAGCTAAACATTAAAAAGATGGTAGAGGCTGGCTGGCTCAAAACGGCCCCGTGCAAGAACGCCAGCAACAACGCGTTCTTGTTTGGTGATAAGTGCCCAGAGCAAGTGATCCGCTCTTACCGTGCCCTTATTAAGCGTAGTGGCAAGCAACGTGATGACGGCTTTCTCATTGGCGTTGATTTGGCCGGTTACGATAAGTTAGACAAAGAGGACATCAACCGTAAAAAGGCCGCCCAATGGCGTACCCTGGCTTACGTTAGAGCCTTACTGGCGTACCGTAATGCGTCACATGCAATGCGTAACGATAAACAAGCCCGCGCAAAATATAAAAACCTTACCGCCTTGGCCAATCATCTTAACGTGTGTTTAAAGACAGCTAAGCGCTATCTCAGTATTTTATCTGATGCTGGGGAAGTGGTTGTGGTATGGGATAAAGGCTTGTGTGTGGACGCTGCAGGCGCGTTATTTGAACGAGCCTTAGATGCGTACCAGAAGCTTAAGAAGTTACAATACGTAGACCATTACGACCCGGTCTACTAAACACCTACCAATACATAAAATGATAACTGGGGCTACCCAGTTTTTCTCGTGCCTAAATTTCGTAAATCACTGTATTTAATGGTAAAATATACGTTTTTCCGCCATTAATCCCCGCTCTGCAATCCCGGTTTCATTCTCTTAATCTATCGGTTTCACCAGGCTGTGAACAAAAGTAGCTATCTTTTATTAAATAAGAGAATTTATAACGCACCCCTACCAATATATTGACGCACTAAATGTGATTTATTCAAATCTATTGACGCACATAAAGAGTCTTACAGAGAGAGTATATTATATATAGGTGTTCCACGGCCTACGGCCAAGAGTGCCTTGCCCCTTATGACGGCCATAAATGGCCTGGGGCAAGAGTAATAAAAGAGGCGTCGCCAAGGGCCATAAATGGCCTGCGACATATCCGCATAGCCCACCTTATATAGATTTAACCTGCTTAAGCGGATCATATTTAACTCATTTAAAGAGCGGTTTGGCAGGATGCGGATTGGCAATTTCCGTACCTATAACGCCATATCGCCATTAAACAACGACAAATTCTATTACTCAGCAGGTTTATCATGCGCTTGCTAGCGCATAACTGTGGGCCTACGGCCCGTTTTTATTTTTTAAAAAGCAGGGTTAGCATTACAGGAAAGTAAACGCATAAGGGAGATATTAACAATGCGTAAAAGATATTTAATAGCGATATTAGGGTTATTAGGATGGGGATTTAACAGCAGCGCCCAGGAAGCGGTGAGCGTCGATAAAGTGGTAAGTGTGTACGATGGTGACACTATGCGTGTGAATGTCTCAGGTTGACACCCTGTGGTTGGTCAAAACATGCCTATTAGAGTGCGTGGCGTTGATACACCAGAAATTCGGGGAAAATGCCAGGAAGAAAAGCGCCAGGCATACGCCGCCAGAAATTATGTGCGCGAACGAGTGGCCCAGGCCCATGCTATTGAATTACGAAACATTGAGCGCGGTAAATATTTTCGCCTGGTCGCGGATGTTTACCTAGATGGCGTCTTACTGTCCAACGAACTGACCGCCGCCGGACTGGCCAGGAACTATGATGGCGGCCGCCGTTCGCCGTGGTGCCAATCAGGTAAATAATTATTTATTTCATTATTTCTTTATTATGGGGTTTACAATTAGGCTCAATGAGCCTAATATAATCATCAACGGCCGGGCATACCGCCAGGGCCAAAACCGGAGTAACCCCGATGACAATGACGAACTACCTAACAACGCTTATCACCGAGAAAGGCGCTTCTATTAACGATGAAATTAAATTGCCTGGCCATATTGGCCTGACTTGGGAAACCCTAATTGATTTTGTTGAGCAGTGCCCGGAGTACCATAACCAGATCCGCACCACCCTGGTAGAAATTGATTTTCAGGCCGGTGACGTTTTCCATTATCTCACCCATTTAGCCCAAGGCATGGTGAAAGCCTGGGGACACTAGCGCCGCCCTGCCGGGAAGTGCGCCCGGCACGTTGTTTATTTAATTCTTTATTTCATTATTTCTTTAAGGTGGCGTTATGCGTTCAAGTGTTTCAGCAGATATCAGCAAACATACAATTTGGGTTTGCTCGACGGATTTTAAATCAACGGTTAAAGCGGTAAAAATCCATGAGCGGCTAATTTCTTATTTTGGGTATGATGATGGTTGTATGCTGGAAGAGGGCAACCGGGGGCAAGGTATATCGATCACCGTTTGCGGTTTTAGCACTGTGCGTGAACTGCAAGAGGATTACGCCCAGGCAAAACGTGAAGAACGCGACCAGGAAACCACGGAGCAACACCGGGAGAAAGCCCGCACATTACTAGCCCAGCTATATGATTAGCAGGTAAATAAATATTTATTTCATTATTTCTTTATTTTAGGGTTTACAATTAGGCTCAATGAGCCTAATATAATCATCAACGGCCGGGCATACCGCCAGGGCCACGAAACGGAGTCAATCCCATGTATACCACTGTTAGAAAAAACGCCCGCAAAAAAATCACCGCCTTACTGCAGGAAGCAAAAGCCATCATATTAACGTCGTCGTCTATGCAGATAGATGACAGCTACGACAGCAATCACCGTTACGTGGATGTGCAGGAAGTCTTAGACTGGCTGGACGATGGTTTTAATTATGGCGATGCCAAGCTATATATTGACGACAAAGGCACGTTTCATGTTGGCGGCCCTTATCACTTCTGTGATCAGTTCAAAGCCATTACGGACGATAAAGAACTGGCCGACCATCAGCAATGGTATAAGCTACCCGCCCTTAACGAACTGGCTACCCCACGACCAGAGAACGTGATCAGCTTGTGTGACTACCGAAAACGGTTAGCCAGTTAAATACAAACCCTAATAAGACCCGCCGTTGTGCGGGCTTTTTTTTATCTCGTAAACACGATATTTCTTGTTAATTAGTTAATTAATTAGTAAATTAACTAATTAATTAACTAATGTTTGTCAAGGGATAGGAAAATGGAACAACTAGCAAAAGTGGGCCGCAAGGGTATCGACGAGAATTTATATAGCGAACAAATTACAAAATGGCTAAATGACGGGTTAAGCCTGGACGACATCAGCGCCACGTCGCTACAAAAAGCCGTAGGTGGGCAATACAAAAAGGCCGTGGCCGCCCTGGATAAATTCAAGGAGGGCTATGAGGCAAAAGCCCTAGCCGATATGCCGCCCGTCCCCCAGGCGGTAACCGATGAATTGAACCAATTTTCACTAAAATTATGGCGTGAACTCAATCAGGCCACCCACGAAAAGATTGCAGAGATAGAAGCCACCGCGCGCGCGAAAGTTGATGAAGTGGAAGCGCGCCTGGCGGAAAGTCTAACGATGATCGAAACATTGGAAACTGACCTGGAAAAAGTCGAAGACGCCAACAGCACATTAACCCATGATTTAAAGGCGACGGAAAAAAGCCGGGGCGAACTGGCCGAAAAAGTGGCGGCCCTGCAGTCAGATAAAAGTCACCTGGCGGAGCAAGTCACCATACTGCAGCGCGAACGGGACATGGCCCGCGATGAAGCAAAAGCCGCTGATAAACAATCACAGTCACTATCTGAACAACTGGGTATTGAACGCGCTAACACACAAACATTAACTGACCAGGTAAAAGAAGCGAAATCGCGTATTGATACGCTCACCAGTGACCTGTCACAGAGTCGCCAGGAATGTGAATCAAACAAAGCTAAGTTAGACCAAGAAAAGGCAAACAGTCGCGAGTTGGCCGAACGCCTGCAGGCAGTACAAAGCGAACTAGCCCAAGAGCGCACCGAACACCGCCGAGCGAAATCAGATTACACCAATTGTATGGCCGCCTCTTCTAGCTATGCAGACCAAGTAAAAGCCCTGACAGAGCAGTGCGCAGCCCTTAAAGCGGATGTGGCCAGCCTGGCCGCGACAAATGAGCAATATAAAGAGCGGTTCCAGGCCGCTGAAAAGTCCGCCGCGACGGTGCAAAAAGAACTGTTAGCCCTGGCGAAAAAAGAAAATAAAAAATAGGCACAAAAAGCCTAATTAACACTTGCATATTAGGCTCAATGAGCCTAATATATACCTGTGGTCGGCACCGGAAGCCCGCCACCCCCGGAGGGGCAGAGTCGCCGCCACGGAGATTCCAGGATGGAATTAAAGCTCTTTAACATTGCGACAGTAAAAACGAACTTTCCTAACGCTGATTTTTGGCTAATAAGAAAAGGGAGTTTTAAGGAGGTTGGCAGGCCAACGAAAGAATACCACCCCGAACGGATAGGTATTAAAGTTAGCCAGCCGCAAATAGCCTTATCAGACTATCTGTATTACGTTTTGATGGCCTTGCACGGAGTTGGATACTTTGAGCGCAAAGCCAAAGGCACGTTAAACCTTAAACACATTACTGTCAAAGATGTTGAGCAAATTAAGCTAGAGGTGGGGCGTTAATCGCCCCCCTTTTTTCACACACATAAAGGTACTGCAATGGAAATTCAATTCGATGGCGAAAAGCCAGTTTTACCAGGGTTAAATGATCAAGCTAAGTTTGTGGCTCTGGCCCGCGCGAAAGAGATTTACCAGGCCATCGAAACGCTGTGTAATCAGCCCAGTATTGAAACCCCGCTATTATTGAATGGTGAGCCGGTAAACGAACGCGACTACCCGACCACCCATTTACTGGATAAAGATAACTACGAACCGCCTCACCCCGATTTAGTAAAAGCGTATTTTGACCAGTTAAAGGCGTATGACAGCCAGTATACGGAATCAGGCATTGCCAAATTGTTGGGGTTATCGAATGGCCGCGCTATCCGTGGTTTTAAATCTGGTGATCGCCCGGTACCATTTGCGGTGTGGCGTCGCTTTCTTGTGGCCACGGGCCGCGCTGCGATGGATATGCCCGCTTTAGTAGGTTTCTTTAAATAATAAGAACGCGTAAATCAGCCTAAATAAAAATATTGGAATAATAAAATGCGCTATTTAACATAATGGCTGTTACGTGCATATTGATTTTGGCATTTAACGGCTTTCATTAAAAAATTATCCGCAACGCTTCAAAAGCGCCTGTTTTCGTAACCGGAACCAGGCGTTTTTTTGTTGGTTAATTTCGCCAAAGGTTAGCATTATTTAATCAGCCTGGCTTAGGCCCTTAAATCATCATCAAAGCGTTAAAAGTAACAGTTTAGTGTCTATGTATAGCAGTATTAAAAAAGGCCCTAATAAGGGCCTGTTTAATCTTAGCGGTGCCAACGTATCAGCCATAGGCCAATAACTCTTGTTGATCGATATACTGTAACCGCGCTTCTATTGGGTCGAAGTTGGTAAGGTTCGCTGTGTTGTATGCTTCCACGGCATCTTCCAGGGCCGCGTCCCACGCTTCTATATTACCGCCACAACCATGGGCCTTGGTAAAAGCAATATCGGCTTGCCTGGCCACTTCAATGGCGGCCGTGTAATCTTTTTCCGGTGGTCTTAAATGGTTCTGCATTATTCTGTCCCTGTATTTACTTGAATATCAACCAAGCCCGTGCGCACCTTTTCTAATACGCTGTAAATATCCTCAATGTCGCCTCGTGTAAACCAGTTGGCTTTCAAATGCTCTTCGCCCAGGATGTCAAAAATTCGGTTAAGGTTAGCCAGTTCACCATGGGTTAAAAAAATTGGCTCTACTATTGGTTTATCGTTGTTCATACATTCCCCCTGGCCGCGTAGCTTTCCATTGCTTTTTTAAGGTTCTGACGTGTAAAGGAGGGTGCCATTTTGATAAAGGCGTCTTGTTTGGCTTTTTCTAAGTTTACAAAAGCGATTATCGGCCCGCGATAAATTGCGTTATACTCACGTTGTGACATGATTTTTCTATCCCGTAGTTAAATTGTGTTTGGCGGTCGAAAGGTGAGAGAGTCGGCCGCCGCCTTTCCTTTCTTATTACCCGCCCTTATGTTGGCGGTATAAATCAAAAGACTCTTTTAAAATGTCAGTCATGCTTACATCGTGCATGGCGGCTAGAGTGCGGTATTGCTTCCTAAATTCAGCCGTTACTTTAAAATTCATCGGTACCAGTTCGCTGGGTTCTGGCTTGGCCAGGTTGTCACTGCTTGCACTTGATTCGTCTGCAGTCGGTGGGCCTGGTAGTGTCTTTTTCTTGCTGGGTTTCTTTATATCAACCATGTTTTAAACCTTTCTTTAAATCTTTATATAAGTAAATAAATAATTATTTATCGGTGAGAGTGGTTAGGCGATCAACGATTGATTGCACATATACCCCGGCCTTTTCTTTAACGGACTTGTGGGCCGCTTCGCAAATTGATTTCCCTTGGTTGTGGGCATCCGCATAGCTTTGCTTTTCTTCCACGGCCCCGTCCAGGATATAAAAGCCGGTCTTTTCTAAATAGTCGTGGGCAGCATCAAACGCGGCTTTACTATTACTGGCCCGACACAAACCGAACGCGATTTTATCCATAGGAACGTGATGTTTTTTTACCAGGTTATGGGCCATCAATACCGCCGGGGTTAAATCATCCAGGGTTAAGCCAGTTGGGATAATAAAGAGGTCAGACGCCTGGGCGATTTCTACCGTTTTTTGGCTGGCCTTTGCGCCGCCGTCTAAAATAAGCAGGTCGTTATAATCCGCCGCTTTTAATGCCTGGTCTACGGTGCCGAACGGCTCTACTGCGACAGTCGGGGAAATGTTATTCGTAAGGCGTAGTTGTTGCCATTTGACGCACGTTAACTGTTCTAAGTCCATATCGCCAATTTTTACCGTCCAACCCGCGCGGGCGTATTCGGTTGCGAGTGCGCGGCATGTGGTTGATTTACCAACACCGCCTTTTTGCTGGCCAACGCCAATGATATAACCCATTTGATAACCCTTAATATAGTGGTGAGAGAGTTATCAGTTTATAACACTTTAAGTGGAAAACAAGAGAAATGATAAAGAAATAAAGAAAAAAATAATTATTTAATTCTTTATTTCTTTATTTGTGGTGCTAGGCGTAGTCGCGACCGCCTGCGCGTTGGTTTTTTACCAGGCGCGCAGTGTGGGTGCGTTGGTTGGTACGATTGGGGCGGCGTAAACGGGTGAAGTCGTCGCCACTGGTTTGGATGCAAGAAAGAACGCAGAGGCTAAGGCAGAGTAAGCGCGGGGCTAGGATGCCCAGTAAGAACGCGCGGCTTATTGCGTGGGTTTTATTTTTCGCGTTTAACTTTTGGTTTATGCGCGTTTCAACAAAACGGATTTGGTCGCGGTGTATACCTGCTACTGTGGCGATATGCCCGGCAGTTTGTCCGTCCGCCAGGCCAACCAGGACAGTTAATTCTTGTTCACTTAATTGGTGCCCTGGGTTGGCAATAACATCTTGTCCCTTGATGTCCATGTGCATGTTATTCGCCTTTAGTTTGGTTGCTTAGTTCTGCAATGATTAAAGAGAGTTGGCCCAAGTGGCCTTTTATTTGGGTAGAGAGGTTCGCCAGGTTGTGGAGGTCGTCCGGGTCGATGTCGCCGTTATCAATGGCCTTTTCTGCGATTGCTTGAAGTCCCGCCGCCTGGGCCTTTATCATGCTTACATTGTCATACAGTTGAGAGCGCTCGTTTTCAGTGACTAAAATCAGGCGCTTTTCTGATGCAATCTCAATGATTTTGGTAAGTGATGAATCTGACATTTAGTAATAACCTTTTATATTTAATTACACTATAAGTGGAAATTAACACTAAATGTGTGAGTGTTGCAACTAAAAAAACCGCATTAAATGCGGCTTTTTTTATCTTGCTTTTAGAGGTTTCGGCATACCCGAACGACACGGCCTAATATGTGGATATCATCCAGGCTTACTTTCGTATCAGGTTGAATGGATTTGTTGTTTGCTTCCATAGTAAAAGAGCCGTCCGGTTCTGGCCGTATGCGTCTAACCCAAATATTGCCGCGCATCATAATGGCGAAAATATGTGTATAGGCGGGGATGGTTTCCGCCCGGTTAATCAATATTTCGTCGCCTTTTTCAATGTCGCCGGTCATGGCGTCATCGGGCGCAAAGATATTCATTAATTGCGTATTATCTAAATTGTGCTTTTTAAGATAATCACGGCTTATCGCGCTGTCTAAGCTGGGGTTTCTTACATCCACGGTTTTGCCGTCGATATCAATAAACAGTTTACCTGGGCATACAAAATCTTGGTTACTGAGCAATTTAAAATCCCTATCGGCCCAGCCCACCAAATATTCCGGCGATACACCATAAACCTTTGCGGCTCTTTCTACTTCGGCGTAGCGCGGCGCTCTTATGCCTTGTTCCCAGTTCCCGTATGCAGTGGCACCGACGCCGATAGCTTCGGCCGCTTCACGAATCCGCCACTTTTTCTTTTCACGTAATTTGCGCAAACGTACCGAAATGATTTCTTTAACATCTTTCATGGTCACAGTTCCTTTTGTTATACCCGTGATGTGTCGCTGAAATGTGTCATATATACAACCTTATTGGGCTAACACTAGAGTAAGGGGCCTACGTGTTACTGTCCCAAATATAAATAACCGTAAATTATACTTATCTTTATATCTGTATGATTACACTTAAAGTGGAGTAATCGCAAATAAAATGATTAAAAAAGTTACTTATATATACAAAAGAAGTATTTTTTTACTTTCAAAAACCACTAAAAGTGTTAAATTAACACCATTGGTGTTTAAAACTGGTTATTTATGGATTTCAAAGGTTGGGTGAAGCAGGTCGGAGGCGTAGAAGTCGCCGCCCTGGTATTAGACGAGAAGCCGCGAACGGTGCGTTCGTGGTTCTACGGGGAGAAGCCCCCGCGTTTTGAAGCCGCCGCAAAAATTGTGTCATTAACGCCACTGGATTTTAACGCCCTTTATTACCCTTTTTTAGAAACGAAAGACATTAACAAGCAAGGTAAGAGCGCATGATCATAATTGGTGTAGTGGGTACAGGCGAAAAGCGGCATGAAACGCTAATAAAGCGATTAAAAAAAGTAGATGACAGCCCGCTAGAAGTTAAAGAAATTGGCCGCTGGCTAGGTAATCCAGCCCTATCAAAAGAACGCTATTACCGCGACCAAATAAAACAGTTAAAGCGTGATGGGTTCGACGGTGTAGCCGTGTTTACCAACGTAATGTATCACGATGAATTTTTAGCGTTGGCCAGCCAGGGCGGCGTTATGTGGCACCTGGTTAGCAGTGTGTCGGATTGTATCCCTATTCGCCTGGGCACGGATGTGTTGGTGTCTATGATGGATATGGCCCGCCGCCCTAATTACATTCAGCCAGAAGACGCCCTACACCACACCATTAATAGTGTTATTGAGCGCTAGCCATGCCCTTGCCCCAACGATTTTACGGCAACCCGGCCGACTTAGTAGAAGCCGACGACATTAACAGTAAGCGGTGCCGGGTGTGTGTAAATGCGGTTTTTATCCTGGGGCAGCCTGTCTGTGAAAACGGTCTTAAATTTCCCCGTTGCAAGCGTGATAAAAAACGCGGGTTCAAGCTTAAGGGGGGCGCATGAGTTTAGCCAAGGGCGCGGGCATACTTTGTAATAACCCGGCATTTAGAGTCTTTCTGTCACAAGAATTAAACCAGCGCATTGATACCCCTAAAAAAGCGGCCATCGTTGTGCGCACGGTCTGCCATATAAAAAGCCGCGCAGAGTTGAACACCAATGACGAAGCGGCGCATGTATGGCGTCAATTGGTCGCGGAATTTAACCGCACAAAGGTTAAGTAAATGGCCCGTCGTCGCACTGATTTAGATACGTTACTTGATGCCTGGGCCGTATGGCTTGCCAGCGGGGGCGATTACCTAAATAGCGGTAAGTCGATGTTGGCCAAGATGATTGATAACCACGGCCACTTAACGTTTGGCAGCGGTACCGGCGGCCCCGTTGACGGCATTGAAACTCTAATTGAATCATCGGTTAGCGCCTTGGCGACAACGAACGGGTTAGCCGCTGACATTCTGCGATTAGAGTATGACGCCGGTTTTACATGGGTGTTAAAGCGTCGCGGCCTGCGCCGGTACGATCCTAAATACACCACTCAAAGCGACAAGGCGCGCTTGTTAAAAGTGTCGCACCGCACCTATTTACGCCATTTAAAGGCCGCCCGCCAACACGTTTTTGATGATCTGCAGCTTAAAAGGCAGCGCTATGTTTAAGAAACTATTATCCCGATTGTTCAAGCCATCCACGCCCGCACCTAATGAGCCAATTGGGCCTTACCTGGTGCTGTCATGGGATGCGGTCAACAATACGCTGGGCCAATCCCAGCTTGCCATGTTTGAAACGTTAATCGCCCAGGTAGTGGGTAATTCACCGGCTCATACTCACCAAAACCTGGTTGTTATTAAAGTGCCTGATGACACGTCAAAGCAGCTTATTAACCTGGCGTCTGCGTCTGCGCCATCAACCTGCCATTAAGGCCCCGCCATGTTAATCATGTTTGCCCAGCTAGCCACGTTCTTATCGTTATTCGCGTTGGTGCTATCTCTACCAGTTAACCGTCGCACCGGTGTGGTAGTGGCGTGGTGTTTCTGCGCTCACACCTTGGCGTTTACCTTGGGTGGGTTCTTGGCCATGTGGAGTGTGGCCGGTGTGTTTTTGCTGTTAGTTATCGCGCTTAAAGCGTTTCCGTTTTTAATTGAAAGAGTGACATTACGATGAAAAAAGACATGCCTGTAAAAGGTTATCAAGTTGGCGATTTGCCTACCGTTGAAATATTCGCAGATGGGCCAACCAGTCCGGGCGGCGTCCGCAATAAATTTGTGTATGGCCACCACTTGAATGACTACACCTTTGCGTTGCTGGGTGAGTTGGATTTTCAGCAAGGCCACCCCGCCAAAGTGGGGGTAAATGGGTTAACCCTGGAATCTATCTTGGCCATTTGCCTGCAGCGCCTTAATGGCTTTCAGAAAGGGCCTTATCCGTCTGACTATAACGCCGCCGCCATTATGCACATAGAACGCGCCATGGAGTCGCTAAAGGACAGACAGCGCGAAATAAGCGGGTTAGCCAGTTAGTAAAGAAATCTTTAAATCATTAATTAAATAAGGGGGCTAAATGGGGATTAAGCCAGAAGCCGTTAACCGTGACAGTTCGGGGTATTGGGTTCATTCACAATATCCAAACTGGGAAGAGGGCACAACGGAAAAAGAAATAAACGCCTGGTGCAAAGATAACAATGTGACGTTCCACGCGGTTTGGTTTGAATATGATGCCCCCGACATGGCGCAGCATAATTATTACGATTTAGGCCATGATTCTTGTGTGGGGTGGGAGCCATCGCCGCCGGTACCAGGAGCCTTTTGTTTTTCTATCCATGATACGGAAGACGGCCCGGTGGCCCTATTTTTAGCGCCAGTAAATCAAGGTAATGAAATAAGTAATTAAAGAAATCATTAATTAAAGAGAATCGGAAAAATGAGTAAATTATCACAGTTAAATAGCCACCTTTTTGCCCAGCTAGAGCGACTAAACAACCCTGAATTAACCGGTGAAGCCCTAAAAGAAGAAACTGAGCGGGGTAAAACCATGGCGTCGTTGTCAAAGGAGGTGATCAACAATGCGCGCTTAGCCTTTGACGTTGCTAAAGAGTACGACGACATGAGCTTGAACGCGAAAAAGCATGTTGACGCCAACCTGTTAGAGAGTAAGTAACGTGGCCTTTCGCTATACCGCCGACATGAAAGCCTTTTTAAAAAAAGGTTATTTAACCCTGGATTACATGGCGTTAACGGTGGCGTTTAATGCGGAATTTGGCCTTAACAAACGCCCCGAGCAAGTCCGTTCAGCCATTCGCAATTTTGGCTATCGGTCGGGGCCGGATAAAGTGCCCGCCCCGCGCGCCACCTATCCAGAAAATCAATTGAACTGGCTGCGCGAACATTACCCGTTACTAACCATAACCAAGTTAACCCCGGCCTTTAATGCGGCATTTGGTACAGACAAAACCGAAGCGCAAATTTTTGGGTGTGTAAAGCGTTACGGTATTAAGTCTGGCCGAACTGGCACTTTTCAAAAGGGGCATGTCCCAGTAAACAAAGGCAAAAAAGGCCCGCCACCAAAAGGTAATCAACTCAATACGATTTTCAAAAAAGGCCAAGCGCCACGCAATAAAAAACCTATTGGCCATGAGCGCATCGACAGCCAGGACGGTTACGTCTACGTCAAAACTGACCAGAAAAACCCCTGGACGGGCGCACAAGGTTGGTATCGACAAAAGCATGTTGTTACCTGGGAGCAGCACAACGGCCCGGTGCCAAAAGGGCATTGTGTGTTGTTAAAGGATGGCAATAAACAAAACTGCAGTGACATAAATAATTTGATGTTGGTTACCCGTGGCCAGTTGGCCCAGTTAAACAAAACAAAGCTGATTAACGCCCCTGCAGAATTAAAAGAAGCCGCCCTGGTCACCGTTGATATAGCGAGTCAATTGCGCTGGCTACAAATGCAAAAGCCCGGAGAGTGAACCGACGCATGAAAACTAAAAAGGTGAAATTGTCGGATAGCCAAATTAAGCAGCATGGCCCGACAAGCATTAAGCAACTGATTGACGAGCGCACCGGGTTACGGTTTCGCTATTTCACCAATCGGGCGCAAGGTGCGTTTCATTTACGTCATTACACCCAGGGGAAAGAGGTGTGGCGCAAGGTCGCGAACTGGCCCGCCACGTCGGCCCAGGTAGTCATAGACAGAGTGAGTGATATTCGTGTGACGTTAAGCGCTGACATTAAAGCCGACCGTCTGCAGGTACAAGGCTGGCAGCACGTAAGCGAGTTATTAACCTGGTATGTGGAGCGAGTGAAGCGCGCCAGGAACTTAAGCGCCCACCGCAAGGCCAGTGTAAAAAGTGCTATCTATCGCCACCTTATCCCCCGCATTGGGGCATTGCCGGTGACCACATTAAGTAAGGCTCAATTAGATGATGAATTGATATGGCCATTACAGGAAACGTATTGCCTGGCCTATGTAGAAAGCATGTATAAGGTGCTAAAGGCCGCGTATAAGCAGGCATACAAGGTGGAGCGCATCGAGAGCAACCCATTATCACATTGGGTGTTTTCTGATTTTATCAGCGCCCAGGTAAAGCCAAAGCCTGGCGCATTAAGCCAAAAGCATACCCCGCAACTTATTAGCCAGCTATCCGGGGAATTGTCGCCTAAACGCATGTTGTGTGTATGGATGGCCCTACATGGCACCCGTATCGCGGAAACCCGTCACATGCGCTGGGATTGGATAGATTGGGACAATCGCCGCTTTACTATTCCAGGGCAATACACCAAAAACAAATTACCCAATACATTACCGTTAACCGGTGTTGCTGAATTGGTATTGCGTACCTATCAGCTAAGCCAAGCCGCCCAGCATAAAAGCCAGGTGTTTTTATTCCCTGGCAATCAACGCAAAGCTATCAGCCATAGCACCGCTAATGAATGGGTACATAGCATCAGCCATTATGACTGGACAGCCCACGACCTGCGCAAGTACGCCCGTAGCATTTGGACTAACCAAGGGGTGGAGCATTGGCTAGGGGAACGCCTAATCAATCACGCCCAAAAAGGCTTAGACGCGGTATATAACCAGGCTCAGATAGACGCACGATTAAGCGACGCATTGACCACCTACCACCGTTTTTTTTGTGCCCAGGATTTCTTTGTTTCTGCGCCGGGACAATGCCGAGATCAAATAAAAACAACCCTAAGCGGTAAGCCACGCCAAACAAGGCCCACCGCATAAAACCCATGATCCACCACAAAGGAGTAACCACAATTGACTGACCTGACTAGATTGCTGACGAAAGATAAACCTAAAACCACTCGCCAGGATATCGCTAACAACGTGAAACCTGGCGCATGGTTCAAAGGCCCACCCAAAGCGCGCGTAAGTATTTTGGCCCAAGCCATCCAATACGCACTTTGCTGACGAAAATCGACGGGGACCCTGGCAGATAATTTCGTCACCACGGGCGGCAGGCTCGCGGGGTTTGGCAATTTTTCGGTTTCCCCATGCGTCCCCACCAGTCTAGGCAGGTACCTGACGAAATCCGCACGGTATCTGGCCTAGACGGCGGGGAATCCCCACCTTTTACACGTTTGAGGATAAAAAAGTGGAACTACGTTTTTTAAATATTTCGCAAATGGCCACCATGTTTGATTTGTCCCGCGACACGGTGCGGTTGCGTTTGCGCAAAGCAGGCGTTCGCCCCGTCAAACAATCCGTTCGCGCGCCGCTTTATGACATGGCCAAAGCTGGCCCGGCGTTATTTGTTGCCCCACATTAAGGATAAAAAGTAATGCAAGAAGATAAGAACGAGATTGCCGCGACAGCGTTATGTGAGCGTATTGCCTCATCCATCAACGCACTGGACGGGCATGAGTGTCAGTTAGCATTTTTGAAAAATGTGATCGAGATTAAATTGTTGGAGTGTGAAAAAAGCCGCCGCTTATCGGTGCTTAGACATCGCCAAGGGAGTATCCATGACTTGTGAGGCAAAGCGAAAAGCGGCCCGGCTGCGCAAGCAAAAAAGCCGGGCCAAGCGACAGCAATTTGATATGAAAGTCGTGGAAGTCAGTTTGTCTGGCGCGCAGCGCGCCACCTTAGACGCGTCATGTGCGACGCGAGGCGGGGTGGATGGGCCGTATTCGTACACGGAATATATCGCCGCGTTAATTGAGGCGGACGCCAAACGCTTGGCCGATGAAGTCGCGCAGTTGGCCCCGTGTACCTTTTGCAATGCGCCCTTGCCCGGTGGGTGCAACGGTATGTTTAAAGGCCAGGTTGAATGTTTTCACCATAGCCGTGCCCGTGAATTAATGGTGTGACGTGTCACACGTTAAAGAAATAAATAATTAAAGAAATCATTAAATAAATAAAGGTAGCACCATGTCACACCAACACGTTAACCAGTCAAGCTATGGCGTTGAGTTTTACACCCCCGACGACATTCTAAGCGCCGCCAGGCGCGTGTTAGGGGCCATTGATTTAGACCCGTCCAGTTCTACCATTGCCAATAAGCGGGTAAAGGCCGCGCGCATCTTTACCGAACAGGACGACGGGCTAACCCAACCCTGGGCCGGGCGGGTATGGATGAATCACCCCTGGGGCGCAAAAGAAAACGCGTGTCCGAAACGCTGTGATAAGGCCCGGTGTAAAAAGCGGGGCTTTCATTTAGACAAAGACTTTCCAGGAAACGCCGCCTGGATAAAGAAGTTGCACGACAGTTATGTGGCTGGGAGTGTCACCGAAGCGCTGTGTATTACTTATGCCAGTACATCCGAAGACTGGTATAAATTGCTTAAAGCCCATTATCCGGGGTGTTACTTAGACGGGCGCACGTCGTTTTACGACCCCGCCGGTAACAAGCTTAACCAAAACACCAAAGGCTGTGTGGTGCATTATTTAGGCCCGCGTATTGGTCTATTTAACCAGGCGTTTGCGCCTTTAGGGGATGTGTTGGTGCCGTATTATCGGTGTAAGGCCGTGGCCTAGTTGCGGTGTGACAGGTCACAGTAAATAGTATGCGCGCCGTGCGCGGTCACACGTCGAGCGCAAAACTATGATCCCCTTTCAAAGCCGCGCCGTATCTGGTTTTTCGCCCAAATAAAAACACAAAAAGTGTTTTGTTAACACAAACTGTGTTGCGCGACGTGTCACATTGCCGTACATTTCACCCCAACGTGGCGTTGTTGGGTTTGTTTTCCGATTCTCCTTTCAATGCCACGTGTTCCTGACCGCTACCTACAAGGCAGTAAGGCGCGGCCAAACAGTGTGTGATTTTGATTTTTAGCCCAGGCCCCGCCTGGGTTTTTTTATGCCTGCAGTTTAGGAGTATGTATGTCTTGGGACAGTGGCCGAACCGTGGCTTATTTAGGCGGTAGCGCGGTGAGTTTATCGGGCGTGGCTGAAAAAGCCAAAGCCGCCCCGCCGGTGCAAACGGTCACCGAGCAAAGCATTAGCCTACTGCAATTTCCGATTTCTATTGCCCAGGTCAATGTGACCGTGGGCGATATCGCCACCTTAGTCGGGGCAGGCGTCGTGGTGGTTCGCCTGGTGTGGGACATCTACAAAGAAGCCGCTAAGCGCAAAATAGCGAGTAAAGATAATGACCCACTTTAACCACGCGCTGATCAACGTTTTAGCCCATGAGGGCGGATTTGTTAACCGCGTCGAAGATAACGGCGGGGCGACAAACTACGGTATTTCATTGCGCTTTTTACAACGCTTGCCTGCGTTAGCGGGGGATGTAAACGGCGATGGCCACGTTAATGTTGATGATATTAACGCGCTCACGCCCGCCACCGCCGGGGATTTTTACCACCGTTATTTTTGGACGCATTACCGTTTAGATGAAATTGACGACGAAGCGGTGGCCACCAAACTGTTTAACTTTTTTGTCAATATGCGTGGCACCACTGCCGCGCTTATTGCCCAGCGGGCGGCCAATGATGTGTTAGGCGACCGGCTCACCCTTGACGGGGTGGCGGGTTCTAAAACCTTATCGGCATTAAATGCCTGCGCCCCCAATGAATTATTGCCCTGTCTTAAGTGGCGCGCCTGGGAAGTCTACCGGGCCATTATTCACGCTGACCCCGCCCAGGCGGTATTTAAAAACGGTTGGCGACGCCGCGCGTTTGCGTAAAACGCGCCATGTGCTTGCGACGCACCCCGCATGTGGCCAATTGGCAGGGGAAAAGGTTGGGTTAGCGCCCCATTAACGCATCAATCGCTATGCAACAAATGACCCACGTAATTGGCGGCCCCGGCCGCCTTTTTTATTTAAAAGGAATCGTTCATGGAGCCTGTCACTATTGCCCTGGGCTTGGCCCAACTCTTAGGCCCTAAGATAGCCGCGTATTTTGGCGGTGATAGCGGCGAAGCCGTGGCCAATGAGGTGTTAAGTATTGCCCGCAAGGTAACCGGGCAGCCGGATAATATCGACGCGACCGAAGCGATTTACCGCGATCCTGTCCTGGCCGCTGAATTTAAGCGCCAGGTATTGGATAACGAACACAAGTTAAAAGCCTTGCTTTTGGCCGATAAAGCCGACGCCCGTGCGATGTATCGCGAACGGTGCCAAATGGCGGATGTGATAGCCAAGCGGGTAATGACCTGGAACTTACCGGCACTTTTATTACTGGCCGGGGCCAACATCCCGATTGCGATATATGTGCAAGAGGCCGGTTCGGCACAGTTGCTGGGCAACTTACTGGGGGCCGCTTGCCAGCATTTATGGCAAGAGCGGCGCACGATTGTAGAATTTTTCTTTGGCGCGGGATTGGGCAGCGAAAACACCGACCCGGCCAAATAATGCAAGGGGGGTAAATGGCTGAAATCACCCCAATACAAGAAGCCTACGCTTACAACATATCCAGGTTGGCTGAAGCGTTCTGTTTAGACCGTAAGACTGTGCGCAAGCGTATTAACCAAGCGATGGTAAAACCGGTAAGCAAACGTAACGGCCAACCTGTATATGCTCTAGCGGACGTTGGGCCTGCGCTATTTGGCGCGCAATCACGCCCTAATGTGAACACCCAAGACCCGGATAACTTAGACCCCAAAGCGCGCAAAGAATGGTTCCAGTCGGAAAACGAACGCCTTAAGTTTCAGCAAAGTGTCGGTGAACTTATTCCCGAACCGGCGTACCGTGATGATCTTGCCCTGGCGTTTAAATTAGTCGTGTCTTTCTTTGAATCGCTACCCGATAAAATGGAGCGCAACCGCACCTTTACCCCGGCCCAGCTAGGGGAACTGGAAAAGGCCACCGACGCCATGCGCGCCCAGTTGTACGATATGATGATAGGGGCCGGTGATGACTAATTACGCGAACCCTACCCGCACCCGTCGTGATGTTGCCGGGCTTTTAAAGCCGCCTAATCGTGAGCCTATTAGCCAATCCGCGCGCCGCTTGTTGTATGTGGAGCAGTCCGGGGCCATGGTGCCATGGGACGGTGACTTAGTGCCGTACATGCACGAACCCATGGACTGTTTAAAGTCGAGGCTTTACGACGCGGTGGTGTTTGCAGGCCCAGCCCGTACCGCCAAAACGGTAAGCTTAATTGATGCCTGGGTGTGTGACACGGTAGTGAATGATCCGGCCGATTTTCTCTTAGTGCAAATATCACAAGATAAAGCCGCCGAATTTAGCAAGAAGCGTTTGTCCCGTTCGTTCGCGGCAAGCCCGGATATCCGCGCGGCCATGAGTCCGCGCGCCCATGATAATAACGTCCATGACAAGGTATTTAAGTCGGGCAATTTTTTAAAGATTGGCTGGCCATCGAAAAACATTTTTGCGTCGTCCGATTGGAAGCGCGTGGCCATTACCGACTTAGACCGGATGCCGCTAAATATCGACGGAGAGGGCAGCGCCTTTTTCTTAGCCGGTAAACGGACACAAACGTTTATGTCATCGGGCATGGTGTTGGCGGAGTCATCGCCAGGCTTTCCCATTGAGGATGTGACATGGCGACCTAAGACGCCCCACGAGGCCCCGCCCACACGGGGGATTTTATCGCTCTATAACCAAGGGGATAGACGCCTTTATCACTGGCAGTGTCCCGATTGTTTAGGGTGGTATGAACCGGATTTCGATTTGCTGCAGTACGATGACGCCGAACCTGACCCCGCGCGGGCCAGTAAAGAGGTGGTGATCGCCTGTCCGCATTGCGGTACCTGCTACCAAGAAACTGACCGCCAATCTGATGGCTTAGCCTTTAAGTTATCCCGTAACCGGGGCGGCCTGTGGATACCGGAGGGATGCGAGGCCGACGAGGACAGCCGATTACACGGGGAAGCCCGCGAAACCCGCATAGCGAGCTTTTGGCAAAAAGGCCCCACCGCTGCGTTTCAAACCTGGTCGCAATTGGTTTACAAGTATGTGGCCGCGATGGGGGAATATGAAAGCACGGGCAGTGAAGAGGATTTAAAAACCACGGTTAACACTGACCAGGGCAAAGCGTACATGCCGCCCAGGGCCAGTGATTCGACCGCCCAGGCGTATTTAGACCGCCGGGAAGAGTTGGGCGTCAATGTGGTACCTGAATGGGTGCGCTTTTTAACCGCCTCAGTTGACGTACAGGCAGGCAGTAAAACGGCCCGCTTTGACGTTAAGGTATTGGGCTGGGGGCGTGATTTAGAGTGCGTCATCATTGACCGCTTTAGTATTGAAAAATCCAAGCGAGAAAGCGAGGGCGATAGTGATTTTGTCCGCGTCAACCCGGCGGCGTATTTAGAAGACTGGGACTTGCTCACTGAAAAGGTGATCAAGCGCAGTTACCCGCTGGATAACAACACGGGCAAGTTTATGCCCATTTTACGCACCGCGTGTGATTCAGGCGGTGAAGACGGAGTGACCGATAACGCGTATTCCTATTACCGCTCACTACGTGAGGCCGGATTACATCGGCGCTTTATGCTCATTAAGGGCCGGGGCACTGGCCCACCCATTTACAAAAGCTACCCGGACAACTCAAAACGCACCGACCGTAAGGCCAAGGCGCGTGGTGATGTGCCGGTGTTTCTCCTTAATACCGACAAAATCAAAGACACGGTGTTTCATGCGTTAGGGCGTGAAACCCCAGGGCGGCGTTATGTGCATATTCCTAAGTGGATCCCCGAACGCTTTATTGAAGAGTTGGTGGCAGAGGAACGAAGCGCAGACGGTAAATGGAAAAAACGTTCACGGGGGATTCGTAACGAATCCTTTGATTTATTTGTGTATTGCTGGGCGTGTTTGTACGAACTGGGCGCGGATACGCTGGATTGGGATAACCCCCCACCTTGGGCCGTACCCGCCGCGCAAAGTGGCGAGTTACTCAGCCAGGCCGGGGAGGCCATCAAACCGCCGCCCCGTCGTCGCCGCCGCTCTAGTATGTAAGGGGATTGTATGGCGTTTACGCAAGCGGATATTGATAATTTAGATGAAGCCATTAGCGCGGGAGAAAAGACCGTTGAGGTCAACGGGCGCAAGGTGGAGTATCGCAGCCTGGACGAAATGTTAAAAGCCCGCCGTTACATCATGGCGGTGTTATCGGGCAAAGCGGGCCGCCGTAGAAGCCCCTTATTTGGGGTGCGCACGGTCATCGATAGGGGGCTAGGATGAGTGCCATAGTCGATTTGCAGGGTAACCCATACCCCAGCACGAACAAGGCGTATGAGGGGGCCGCCCGCACAGCCCGCACCGCAAACTGGTCGGCCCCGTCCGTGGGGCCAAACCAGGCAAACCATTACAGTGGGCGAAAGCTACGCGACCGCGCCCGCGCCGGTTACCGCAATAGCCTGTTATTAAAAAGCGCCATTAATAAAAACACCACCAACGAAGTGGGCCGGGGCTTTACGCTATTAAGTACCCATACCGACACCGCCCTGGCGGCCACGTTAAACGGGTTATGGCGACAGCTATCCGCCCAGTTAGACCCGTGGGCCGATTTGAACTTTGCCGGGTTGTTACACCTGGCCGTCAAAGCGCGCCGCATGTCGGGTGAAGTGTTTGCCCTGCGCCTGCGTCGTCCTGGTCAGTACGGCTTACCGTTTGGGTTACAAGTGGAATTGCTAGAGGGGGATCACTGTCCCTTTTCATTAAACCGCCGGTTATCGAAACACCGCCGTATCCGACAGGGGATTGAGTTTTATAAGCGCCAAAAGGTGGCGTATTGGTTTTACGACGTTCACCCGGACGATGATTTAACCGACATCAAACTGGCCAAGCTAACCCGTGTCCCGGCCCGTGATGTTATTCACCATTACCGGCCCGACCGCCCAGGGCAAATACGCGGGGTGCCCGACTCTGCAGCGGCGCTATTAAAAGACCGCACGTTTGCGGATTACGACGACGCCGAACTGGTACGCAAGCGCGAACGCTCAGCGTTTACCGGCTTTTTGTATCGCGAAGATAGCGGCGAGGACGATTGGGAATTTGACCCGGCCACCGGTAAACCCTTGCACAGTGACAGCCAGGCGTATGACAGCGCGGAAACCGTGCGCGCCGGTACCATGTTGCGTGGGGTGCCAGGGGAAAAGCTGGATTTATTCAGCGGGGACGATACCGGGAGCGGTTATAAGGATTACATGCGTTGGCAGGCCCTGCAGTTGGCCGCCGGGCAAGATATCCCGTATGCGCTATTAACCGATGATTGGGCGGGCCTTAATGATCGCCTAGTACGTGCGTTTTTAAACGAGTACCGCCGAGGCATTGCCTTTGATCAAACCAACTTATCCGGGTTTCAGTTTGCCTTTGGGATTTGGCGCTGGTTTGTCGATGCCGCTGTGTTAACCGGCGCAATCGACGCCCCCGGATACAGTGATAACCCGTGGCCCTATTGGGCGCTGGATATTCGCACCGACGCCTTTAAACACTTGCACCCGGAGCAAGAGATTAACGCGCGCAACAAAGCCATTCGTTACAACTTATCTAACGCCGAAGCCGAGGCCGCCGACCATGGCCAGGATTTGGATAACAACATGCGCCGCAACGCCAAAGCGTTGAAGCGCTGGAAAGAGATTTGCGACGAAGAGGGCGTGGAGCATAACACCGGTGTGGGTGGGTTATTCACCCCGTCAGACACAACAGGAGACAGTGGCGAATGAAGAAAACCGCGTTTGCACTGAATTATTTAACCAGTCACCTGTGGGCGGTATCGCCCCAAGTGCTGGGCAGCATGGCGAATTTGGCCGCCCGTGACATTAACGACATTGACCTGGAAGTCTTTAAAGCCTTTAAGCCGGAAGCGGTCGCCGGTCGCGATGGCCAGGCGCTCACCCCGCGTTTAGAAATGCGAGAGGGCGGCGTTGCCGTGCTATCAGTGGTGGGGGTGATTTCCCGTTACGCGTCGATGTTTGATGACATTTGCGGGGGCATATCAACCGCCGCGTTGGCCAAGGAGTTTAACCAGGCCCTGGATGACCCAAAGGTCAAGGCCATTGTACTGACGTTCGACAGTCCCGGCGGCGATGCCAACGGCATACACGAACTGGGCGAAATGATTTACCAGGCCCGTGGTAAAAAGCCCATTAAAGCGTATATCGGCGGCACCGGAGCCAGTGCAATTTATTGGTTAGCGTCGGCCTGTGATGAAGTCGTGATCGACGCCACCGCGCGCTTAGGTTCCGTCGGGGTAGTGATGACCGCCGAACGCCACCGCCCTAATGACGACGAGCCGGAACGCTTAGAGATTGTATCAAGCCAATCGCCCAACAAGCGGTTAGATGTGTTTACCGAAGAGGGCCAGGCGGCCGCACAAAACCAAGTTGACCAACTGGCGGATGTCTTTATTAACCGGGTTGCCCGTAACATGAGCGTGTCCGCTGACACCGTTAAAAATGACTTTGGTAAAGGCGGTATTCTTATTGGCCAAGTGGCCGTGGATAAGGGCATGGCCCACCGCCTGGGCAGCCTTGAAACCCTTATTTCTGAACTTAACCAGGGAACTACCAGCATGAGTAAAACCACGACGACCGCCGAGGGCGGCAAAGATAAAACTATTGTGATCGCCGGTGCCAGCCAACTGGCCGCCGCCGACATTGTGGCCGCACTGAAAGCCGACCGCCCCGACGTTATAACGCTGTTAAACCCGGAGCCGGAAACGGCCCTATCTGCAGCGGAAACCATCGCCGCTGCGTGTAGTGAAAAGGGGGTGCCTGCCCTATCGGCCAGCTTACTTGTCGCCGGTATGACAAAAGAAGACGCCCTGGCCCGTATCGACTTGGCCGCTGGGCTAAAAGATAAACTGTCCGCCGCTGGCTTAACCGGGGCATTTGATGATATCGCCGCGAGTTTGGATAACCCGCTGGATATGGTGGGCAAAGCGATTTACGCGGCGCAATCTGACGCGGACGACGGCCGCGACATCGAGCGCCAGACCGCCGAAAAAGGCACACCGGGGGCGGATGTCAGTCTGTCCACCAAAGACGTTTACAAGAAGCGCCGCTAAGGCGCTTTTTTGTTGTTGATGTTTAACCACAAACCGTAAGGGGTTGGCCATGCCAAAACTACTGCAGCGCCCTGGTGCGCATTTAATTCAAACCATTCCTAAGCTGTCCCAGGATGATGTCACCTTATCAATGGGAAAATTCGTTGCCGGTGAAGTGCTGGGCGAAATTGACGGCACCTACACCAAATTGGACGCCGACCCGGAGGCGACCGAAGCCAACGTGGCGGTGGCCGTATGCTCTAACTATTACGATGCCACCGACGCGGACGTACAAGGGCTAGCGGTTACCCGTTTAGCCGCTGTGGACGCGGACAAGCTAACGTGGCCAGAGGCCGCCACCGAGCAGCAAAAAGCGGACTGGACAGCCGAACTGGCCACGCGTCACATTATCGCGCGTTAAACCCTGCTACTTGTGAAAACGCCCGCCGCTGTGCGGGCTTTTTTATGCCTGTTTAATCCATTTTGAGAGTGAAGACACGATGGAAATTCAAGACGCCCTGGAATCGGGGAAATTTACTGTTAAAGCGCTTACCGCTTCAATCAATAACGCGGATGTGCCTAATACCCGCCTGGCGGAACTGGGTTGGTTCCAGGAACGCGGTATTCGCACCACCCATGCTGATATCGAGTACAAAGACGGCCAGATTATCCTGGTACCTGAAAAAGAGCGTGGCGCAGACGGTACCCGCACCGAAGACCGCACCCGTAATGTGTTTACGTTTAAAGCGGTTCACCTACCACTAGAGGGCGCAATTTACGCCGACGATATCCAGAACGTGCGCGCATTTGGTAGCGATGACGAACTGGAAGACCTGGACACCCTAATTGCTGAAAAGCACGAAGACCACCGCCTAAGCCTGGACGCAACCGTTGAACATTTACGTATGGGTGCGATTGTCGGCAAGGTGATGGGGGCCAGTGGTGAGGTGATTGAAAACCTGTTTACGAAGTTTGGCATTACGCCAGCCTACGACACGGTGGACTTTACCAAACCAGACACCCTGCGCACCCAGTTACTGGACATTAAACGCAAGTCAGAAAAAGCGCAAAAAGGCATTAAAGCTAAGCGTTACCGCGCGCTATGTAGTGCATCGTTCTTTGACCAGCTATTACAAAATGACGGCTTTAAAGAAGCGTTCGACCGTTACCAAAACGGTGCGGCGCTGCGTGACGATGTGCGCGCCGGTGTGTCGTGGAATAACGTGATTTGGGAAGAGCTAGACGAAATTTTTGCTGATAAAAAGTATTTCGGTGATCGCGACGACGTGGAAGCCGTGTTGGTACCAGAGGATAAGCCAGGGCTATTTATTACCCGCTTTGCCCCTGCGAACTACAACGAAACGGTTAACACCATCGGCTTGCCGTATTACTCACGCTCAGAAGCCAAGCGCATGGGTAAAGGGGTAGACATCGAATCACAAACCAACGTGATCAACGTGTGTACCAGCCCACTGGCGGTACGTCGCCTTAAGATGACGACGGCCCCGGGGCAGTAATGCGCGACCCGTTTAAGCGCGCCAGCCGCCGGGTTATCCGGCGGTTAGGCGGGTTTACCCCGATAGACGCGCAAAGCGATACCGGGGCACGTATTCCCAACTTCAAAGGGATTTATGAAAACCCGGAAGAAGAAAGCCTGGTACGTGGTAACGGTGGCGGCCTCACGCTAAAGCGCCGTGGCCATACGCTACGGGTATTAACCGAGGATGTGCCAACGCTATCTAAGCAATGGACGTTCACCATACTAGGTACCGTGTACTACCCCGCAGATTGGGACGCGGACGGCGACGGTTGCACATTGATTTACTTAAGTGTGAAACCCACCCAAACGGCAGAGGATGACAGTAAAAATGGCGCAACCTGGCGTTGATATACAAATGAACTTTGCCCAAGACATTACGCGGGCCACGGCACAAATTGCCGCCACGCCCGCCCAACTTGAAAAGGCAGTGCAACGGGCCATTAAAAAGACCCTGCGCTGGCTACAAACGCGCATCAGTCGCGATATTGCTAAGGAACTGGGCGTTCCTCAAAAGGCCATTAAGCATCGCCTTACGCTCAGTCAAACAGGCAAGGGCACCAACGGTATACACATACTGTGGTTAGGTACCGCGCCCCTGGCCGCTGAAATGGCAGGCAAGCCCCGCCAAACCAAAAGCGGTGTGACCGTCGGTAAACGCAAGTTTCCGGGCGCGTTTTATCGGGACATCTACGGCGACGGCCCCAAAGTGTGGATACGGGCCAGCCGCGCCCAGGCCCTTGGGGTGGATTTACCCCAGTGGGGCAGAAAGCAGCGCGCCCGTGCCAGCACCCTGGCCCCTGGTGAGGGCGGCCGGTTCCCGGTACGCCGTGTTGGCATTGAGGTACATACGCGGGCCAATGAGATATTTGGCCGCTACGAAAAGCAAGCCGAACAGCGCTTTAACCAGGTCATTGACCAAGAATTAAATTACGCGGTGAACCATGAGCGATAACACACTAACCGGCTTTACAACGCTATTTGATTCGATTAAAGCCGAATTGGACACCATCCCCAATGTGCGTGAGGTGGCCGTCTATGATGCGCACCAATTAGATAAAGTGGTTACCCCGGCCATTTTGGTAGAACTGGGGGAGATTGACCCCGGCGACACTCGCACCGGGGGCCGCTTAGCGGTCAATGTCGATATGCGCTTACATTGTGTGTTGTCGGCCGAAACACAGCGCGTACAGCTTGAAATCTGCAATTTTGCCGCCGTGGTGATGAAGAAAATTCATAAAAACCGCTTTGGCTTAGGCGGGGCCATTGAGGTGCCGCAACGCTTATCAGCGTTTCCTGGCATGTTTCGCCCGGATGAAAAGGGCTTTGAATCCTGGGTGGTGAATTACACCCAGGCGGTGCATTTAGGGGCCGTGTGGGAAGACGAGGACTTTTTACCGACCGTGGTGCATTTGGGGTTATCCCCGAATGTGGGGGCCGCCCATGAGGATGACTACGAGACTTTGACCGATGGATAACCAGTTGTTACAGACTGTACTTTCCCGCCTGGAAGCGTTGGAGCGGCGCAGCCATCAAATGGTGGTGCGCGGTACCATTAGCGAGGTTGACCCGGAAAAAGCCCTGGCCAAGGTACAGTGGGGGCCGAATCAATTTACTGGTTGGTTACCCTGGAAGCCCGCCCGCACGGGCAGTGCCATTGTTTGGTGGTGCCCGGAAGTGGGTGAGGGGGTGACGGTTATCAGTGACGGTGACCTGGCGCGCGGGGAAATCTTGCCCGGCAGTTACACCACCGCGAACGCCGCCCCGTCCACCAACCCCAATGTGTTTATGGTGCAATTTGGTGATGGCGCGGTGATCAGCTACGACCGTGAAAACCATGCGTTAGTGGCCACCTTACCCGACGAGGGTACCACCGCGTTAACCAGCCCAGGCGGCATAACGTTAACCGGTAACACCAAAATTGTGGGAACCTTGGATGTGTCAGACAACACCACGGTTAAGGGCACCACACACAGCGTGGGGGCGTTATCCAGTGACAGCAATGTGTCGGATTCAACCGGTACCATGCAAGCGATGCGTGATACGTATAACGGCCATAAACATGGCAGTTCCGGTGCCGCCCCGCCCGCTGACAAAATGGAGTAATTCCCATGAAAAGTGGCATGGATAAAAACACCGGTGCGTTGATCACCGGTGTGGCGTACTTGCGCCAGCGATTGTATGACGTGATCAATACGCCGCTAGGCTCAGTCCCTGGTGCGCGTGATTTTGGTTCGCGCTTATATGAATTGGTGGATACCAACGTGGACAGTGATTTTTACATGGCCGCGTATGAACACTTGGCCGAGGCGGTAAGCGCTAAGGCGAACGGCTTAGAGGATTTTCGGTTATCGGAAATGCTCATAACCCGCACCGCCGCCAATCATTACACGTTTCAGTTAACCGGCACGATGTTGGTTAACGGTGAAGCCGTTACTTTGGATGGGATCAGTTTGCATGGCCAGTAATTTACCCGATTTAACCGTGGTCACTCAGGTTGACCACGCCGCCTTAACCGCCGAGATAGCCCAGGCGGCAGGCATTGAAAACCTATCCGCCTCAGACCCGGCCTACCGGGTTGCCTTGGCCGTTGCGTACCGGGAAAGCCTGGTGCGCCAGGATGCCAACGAACAGGCCAGAGGCGTGATGCTTGCCTATGCCAATGGCAGTGATTTAGACCACATTGGCGAAACCTACTACCGCAACGCCAGCGGTGAGCCAGTTAGACGCTTATCGGGTGAAACCGACGCGGATTACCGCGCGCGCCTGCAGCAATCGTTAGAGGGCTTATCGGTTGCTGGGACAGTCACCGGTTATGCGTTTCATGCGAAAAGTTACAGCAACATCATTAAAGACGTGGGCGTGGTATCGCCTGCGCCCGTCGAGGTGGTATTAACCTTACTGCAAAACACCGGCAATGGGAGCGTGTCCGCGCAAACCTGCCAGGCGGTGTATGACTACCTGCAGCCCTATCGGCCTTTAACGGATGCGCTCACCGTACAAAGTGCGCAAATCATAACGTTTTCGGTTAACGCCACCCTGGTGTTGGATAACACCCTAGACACGGCCCTGGTATTAGGGGCGGCAAGAACATCGCTTGAAAACTACGTAAGTGCCCGCCACCGGTTAGGCGCGCGCGTGGTGGAATCCGGGATACATGCGGCGCTGACCGTGGCCGGAGTGGAAGAGGTCACCTTGACGAATTGGAGCGATATTATCTGCAGTGAGAGCCAGGCCCCGTACTGCAGCACAATGAACATCGCGGAGGGCTAACCATGGCCAGTATTTTACCGCCGCACTTATCAGAATTAGAGCGGGATTTAGACGCGACCATGGCGCGCTTAGCGGCCATTGATATTCCTATATCCACCTTGTGGAACCCACACACATGCCCGGTGGAGGTGCTGCCTTATCTTGCCTGGGCCATGTCAGTGGATACGTGGCGTAGCCACTGGGGCGAAGACATGAAACGCCAGGTGATATTGGCCGCCCCGGACGTACACCGTACTAAAGGCACCCGGCCCGCCGTTGAAATGGCCCTGGCCGCGTTAAACGTGGACGTAGAGTTAAAAGAGTGGTGGGAAACATCCCCCCAGGGCACCCCTGGCAACTTTGAGTTAGTCGCCTATATCAACCGGCACTTAGGCACGGGCGCGGAATTGTTAGGCGCAGAAACCCTGCAGCTTATCCGCCAGGCGGTGGACATCCACAACCGGGCATCCGCGCATTATGAATTGCGTTTAGGTATGCAGTTAAATGGGGAGTTAAACCAAACCGGCGGCGTTGAGCCGGTAAGAGGGGACATTGACCATACATTAAATGTGCCCGCGATTAACGTCGCGCCCATTAGCGCCCCGCTGGGGTTATCGGGAAGTAAAAACACCCGTGTGGACAGTGATGTAACCATTAATTCAACCCCCAAAGATAAGCAGGTCACCGGCCGAGTTTTTATGGCTGGGAGCCTTTATCAACATCAAACCTTGGATCTCATTATAGGTAGCAAAGCATGAGTGGAATTAATTTGGATGCCGTGTTTACCCGCGCGGGCATTAACAGCCTATTGGCAAATAAAGATAACGGCATACAGCAAGCCATTACCCATATTGCATTAGGTAATAAAGCGTTTACCCCCAATGAAAACATGACCAGCTTAACCGGCGAAGTCGAACGTTTCCCCATTGCGGATGCCCAGGAGGGGGATTTGGTATTGCGCTTAGGGGTAAGAGCGTCAACCGACAAAGAATACCCGGTGCGTTCTGTGGCCGGGTTCTTAGATGATGGCACCATGCTATTTGCCTATTCATCATCCGATTCAAGCTTTTTATTAACGTATTTAACGCCCCACATATCGGGCTTAGATATCCGCTTTTTACTTAAGCTGGATGCCGTGCCAAGTAATGCGTTAACGGTCACCGTCACCGACCCTGGCAGCATGGTGTTTACCAGCGAGTTTGCCAAGTTTGCCAGTGCGCAAATTAACAGCTTTGTGCGAGAGCAAAGAATATTAAATCAACTTGAAACGATTAAAGAGCGTTTGCGAGTTATCGACAATAAGTTAAATCTACTAGAGGAATAAACATGAGTTTAGACACAGATATTGGCAATTTGATTGCCTCATCTCAGGCGCTCGTTGATATGTTTGAGGGGAAAGAGGAAAAAATTGAAACCGCTTTACAAAATGCCCTAAAAACAGCTCCAACTTTGTCTCGAAGATTCTATTTAGATTCAGTTAATGGAAACGATGAGAATGATGGGACAGAGAGTTCTCCGATTCGTACAATAAAAGAGGTGTCGAATAGAGCCTCTTTTGGTTTTCAATTGGTTATATATTTAAAGAAAGGGCAAACGTACTTAGTTGAAGATCATGTTTACTTTAACAGTTGTTATGTCAGGGTGTTTTCTTACGGTGATGAAATTGAAAATCCAAAGATTAAGCCGGAACCGTTTTTATATGAAGGAAAGATGAGAGCTTATAATATCAACCTTCCAAACTCTTGTTATTACTCAACAGGTGTTGATTATGAAACGTTAAATATCGAAGACGGTGAAATCAAGGATACTTATCATAGTCCTATTTTTTCAGCTAGTAACTATGATGTGTTTTGTTCGATAAATATATGGAAATGCTCATTAAAATTAAATGACGGGCCTGTTTTAATCTCAAGGCCAGGCCGGGAGATTTTTTCTTTGTCGCTTTTTTCTGTTGATATTATTGGTGATGGTAAAGTAGTAGATAAGGCGGATTCAGGTGGTGTTTACATGCTTTCTTCACAAAGTGTTTCTATTCCCGTAGATAAAACCGTTGATGAATATTTTTCAGTGAAAACTAACGGCATAGATACCAGAGCTATTAATTGCATCAGTAACATATCTGAATTGTTTGGAGCTTAGAAAATGAACCTTTCAAAAATAACATATAATTCAAAACATTATTTTAACTACAACGTTGAATCCAATGTTGCTGGTATTCCTAGTTCGATTTTGGATGCAGCTACTTTTAATCAATTTTATAGCGATAAACTTAAAGAGCTAAATATTCAGTGTGAAATTGAGCTTAAATCATTAACAAACACTTATCCCGCTGGCGAAGTATCTACGTTTGATAAACAAGAAGCCGAAGCCCGTGCTTATCTTTCTGATAGTAATGCGGCTACGCCATTGCTTGATGCGCTGGCTGCAGGTCGTGGTATTGATAAAGCTGAATTGATTAACCGAGTTATTGCTAAAGCTGATGCATTTTCAGTGACCAGCGGAGCGATTATCGGCAAGCGTCAAAAGCTTGAAGATGCGCTTAACGAATTATCAAGAGAAACCCACTCAATTGACGATATTGCCGCCATTACCTGGTAGGCCATACCCTTACCTTTTTACTAACCTTAAGCCCAGGCATCGCCTGGGTTTTTTTATGGGAAAAAACCATGTCTGATTATTTACACGGTGTAGAACAGTTCTTACTTGAAAATGGCGAACGTCCTATCCAGGTGTTGGCCGCCTCAACCATTGGCCTTGTGGCTACGGCAGATGATGCCGACGACGCGGTATTTCCGCTTAACGTACCCACGCTATGTAACAGCGAAAAGATGATCGCCAGCGCCGGTACCACGGGCACCCTGGCCACGGCCTTACGTGATATTTACCGCCAAACCGGTGCCATTGTTGTGGTGGTACGTGTTGAAGAAGACGCCACGGAAGCCAACGAAATTGCCAACGTAATTGGTGAAGTCGGTGCCGAGGGCGGCACATATACCGGCATTAACGCCATGGTGGCCGCCGAAGCAAAAGTGGGAGTGCGTCCACGCTTACTGATTGCCCCGGAATTTAGCCACCTTGTGGGTGTGGGTGCAGAACTGGAAGCGGTCGCCAAAAAGCTGAACGCCATTGCCATTGTGGATGGCTCAGAATCCGGCTTTACACCGGTCATTGCCGAGGCGGCGAACTTTGATGAAGTGCTATTTGTTAACGGTGGTATTGAAGTCTTCGACACTGACCTGGCGCAAACCGTCACTCGTAAAGCGTCGGCCACCGTCGCCGGTCACATTGTCCGTGTGGATAACGAAGAGGGCTACTGGAACTCACCGTCTAATCGTCGCATTTACGGCATTACCGGTACCAGTGAATTGGTGGATCACGCCATTGGCAGTAAAACCAGCATGGCGAACCAGTACAACGCGAACAACGTGTGTACGATTGTGAACCAGCAAGGCGGGTTTTATTTTTGGGGTAACCGCTTGGCTAACGGTACCTTGCTAACCCACCAACGCGTCCGTTACATCGTTGGTGATTCTATCTTGTATGCGCACCAGGAACTGTTAGACCGCAACGTCACAAAATCCTATGTCGAGGGCGTGATGAACCGTGTTAACCGCTTGCTACGTCGTCTTATTGCCCGTGGGGTGATTTCGGGCGGCTCATGTTGGTTGGATACGGAATTAAATATTGCGTCAATCGGTACCGGCCAGGTGTATTGGGATTATGACCTGGGCCTGTTTGATGTGGCCGAGCGCATGACATTCCGCCAATACGTGAATGACTCTTACAACGAATCAGTATTTAACTAAGGGAGATTGAACCATGGCGAGATTGCCAAGTGTTTTACAAGATATGAACGCGTTTTTCCGCGATGACTCGTATGCGGGCCTTTGTAACACGTTAACGCTACCCAACATTGCTATTAAAACAGCGGACTTTGTGGCCGCCGGTATCGGTGGCGATATGGAAAAGGCGCTTAACAAGCTGGAAGCGCTAGAGTCAACCGTGACAATTTCTAACTATGCGCCTCGTGTGATTGGCCTGTTAGGCTCAAATGATAGCCGTGACGAAGTGATGACGTTTCGCGGTGCGATGGACAATGACGGCGGCAGCATTAGCACCGTTATTGTTCGCCAGCAGGGGTTATGGAAGTCGTTAGAATTTAACGAGTGGGCACCGGAAAACGAGGGTACCAACCAATTCACCATTGCGGTGGAAATGTTTGAACTTGAAATTGACGGGGTGGAAATTATCCACATTGACAAGATGAATAACGTGTTTCGTGTTAACGGGGTTGACCGTAACGAAGCTATCCGCGCCGCCTTGGCGCAGTAATGCCCGCGTGGCCGCCTGGATATCGGGCGGCCTTTTCTTTATCTCTTTAAATCTTTATTTATTTAATTCTTTATTTTTTCAGGAGTCTGTCACCATGGCGGTAACACTATCTAAACCTATCAAGCGCGGCGAAAAAGAAATTACACAGGTAAGCCTACGCGAACCCACGGCGGGCGAATTACGCGGCCTGGATAACTTTGACATTATGCGCATGAACGTTACGGCGCACCGCTCACTTATCCCGCGTATCAGCGAACTGACGGCCAACGAATTTGACCAACTGCCCCCGAAAGATTTGATTGCGATTCAAAGCGAGGTAGTCAGTTTTTTCACCGGGACGGAATAAACATTCCGCGTGACATTATGGAAGTGGAGGCCGACATTTATCTGGTGTTTACCGGGTTTAATGCGGCGACGACTGCGCCAATGAGCGTGGCGGAATTAATGCGCTGGCATACCATCGCAATAAAACGCCATAACCAGGGCCAAGAAAATCATCATACCGGGTAGCCGTTTGGCCCCGGTTTTTTGTGGGGGCCGCATGGCTGATAAGAATTTACGCTTAAACATGATCATGTCCATGGTGGATAAACTCACCACCCCGGCGCTAAAGGTCACCAAACAGACCGACGCCATGGCCACCAAGATCAAGGCGACACAACAAGAACTTGAACGCCTGGGCGCAACTAACAAAGACATCGAGCATTTTCGCACGTTAAAAAAACAAGCCAGCGCCACGGACATGGCCCTGGAAAACGCCCGTAAACAGACCGCCGCCCTGGGCGCGCAGTTGAAAAACACGGCGAACCCCACGCGCAAGATGACCCGTGAATTTGAAAAGGCCACCGCCGAAGTGCGCCGCCTGGAAACCGTGCAAAATAAAGAGCGTCAGAGTTTGCAGCAGGTACGCACGTCGCTGGATAAAGCGGGCGTATCAACGCGTAATCTCAATGCCGCGACGCGGGATATACAACGCCAAAGCGCCAAATACACCGAGCAGTTAAGCCAGCAGCGCAACGAACTGGACGCCGTGACCAAGCGCCAGGCGGCGTTAAAGAAAATCACCGAGCGCAATAAAAACATGCGCGCCAGTGCCGCTGGGGATGTTATCGGCGTGACCGCTGCGCTATATGCCGCCGAACGCCTCACCGCCGCGTATGGGGATGTGGCCAACGCACAAGGTGAAATCCAATCACTGGGGATTGATAACAGTGGCATCGATGCCATTACGAAATCGGCCCGTGACTTTTCCAACCAGTGGGCCGGGACGACTCAGGCGGATTTTATCCGTGCCTCGTATGACATTAAATCAGGCATATCGTCGCTTGGGGATGAAGCCGTGGGCGAGTTTACCCGGATTGCCGCATTAACGGCTGGGGCGACCAAATCCGCCACCGGAGAAATGACCAGTTTATTTGCATCCGGTTATGGGATTTACCGCAAGCAGTTTGACCAATTTGCAGCGGGTACCATCGAGGGGTGGAACCAGTTATCTGCAGAAGAAAGGGACATTAAATTTGGTGAGTATTTCAGTGCCGGTATTGCATCGAGCGTAAAGGCATTTAAAACCGACGGCCAGCAAATGAGCGCCGCGATTTCTAACTTAGGCGCAGCGGCCACATCGGCCAACGTGTCCTTTGCTGAACAGTTATCCATTTTAGGTCAACTTCAAGCCACCATGTCTGGCAGCGAAGCGGCCACCAAATACCGGGCGTTTTTAACCGGTGCGGCCAAGGCGTCTGATGACTTGGGCCTGTCCTTTGTCGATGCCAATAATAATTTGCGTAGTATGCCCGACATCCTGGAAGAACTGCGCGGCCACTATGGCGATACCATCGACGCCATAGAAGAGCAGGAGTTAAAAAAGGCGTTTGGCTCTGATGAAGCCATAGGCTTAATTAAATTACTTTACCCGGAAGTTGATCAGCTCAAACAAAACATTGATGGCATGAGCGAATCAGTAAAAGGCGGTACCGCCGTGACCGAAGAAATGGCCAGTGCCATTTTAAAAGGCCCAGGCAAAGTGTTACCCAGGGTAATGCAGCAAATTAGCAATATGACCGTGGCCGTGGGTGGCTTACTTGCCCCGGCGGTGTTGGCCATTGGTAATGTGCTGGGCAGTGCGGCCACGTCGCTGGCGGCGTTTACTGAAAACTTTCCGGTGTTGTCGAAATTCATTGCCTTTGCCGTAGTGGGATTGGTGGGGTTCAAGGCGGCCAGCATTGTGGCGCGCGTGACATTTTCCCTGTTTTCCGATGCCTTGGTATTTGGTAGCAAAGCCATGGCGTTGTTTAACGTGGCTACGCTGAAAAGCAACGCCCTGTTAGCGGTGAGCCGGGTGCGAAGCATGGCCGCGACGGCGGGTATTGTGGCCCTGTCTGTGGCCAGTAAAGCCGTGGCGGCAAGTATGGCGGTAATGACCGCCGCCCAGTGGGCCTTTAACGCGGCGTTAACTGCGAACCCCATTGGTTTGGTGATCGTGGGGATTACTGCCCTGGTCGCCGCCGCCGCCCTTATCGTAAAAAATTGGGATAGCATCGCGGGCTTTTTCTCAGGGATATGGGATAGCGTGACCACAACGTTTACCCAAGCGTGGGAGCGCATAAAAGCCTTACTTGGGTTTAGCCCGGTGGGGTTATTAATCGGTGCCTGGTCGGGGTTATCGGGTTTCTTTAGTGACATTTGGCAGGGCGTAAAAGGCGGCGTGAGCGGCTTTTTCAGTTGGCTAGGTGACACACTAAGCTTTAATCCGCTATCGGTCTTAGGGGATGCCTGGGCGGGAATTATTGGGTTTTTCTCAGGGCTATGGGATAGCGTCGCGGGCGAGTCTGATGCGGGCCTTAGTGGTGTGGCATCCGCCCTGGCGTTTTC
>Ga0066837_10000067_pt1 | contig 40094 bp, 31 predicted proteins | sample ETNtaG_25_FD_66730 | JGI IMG/M metagenome (GOLD analysis project Ga0066837, IMG submission 66730) | Marine microbial and viral communities from oxygen minimum zone, Eastern Pacific Ocean - ETNP201302SV86 | ecosystem: Environmental > Aquatic > Marine > Oceanic | place: Pacific Ocean: Eastern... | reverse complement strand
GCGGACCGCGGGGGGCGGATCAAGGTGGCACCGGACCTGACCGTGCCTGGCCTACAAAACGTCTACGTCGTTGGTGACGTGGCCAAGGTCAGCCGCACCGACGGCGAGCCGGTTCCGGGTGTGGCGCCGGCTGCAAAGCAGGAGGGCCGATATGTGGGGAAGGCTATCCTGGACCGGCTCGCCGGGAAAAAGGTTGAGCCGTTCGTTTACAAGCATGCAGGTGATCTGGCGACCATCGGAAAAAGCTCAGCGGTGATCGATTTCGGCTTTGTAAAGATCAAGGGCTGGGCCGCATGGTGGCTCTGGGGCATTGCCCATATCTATTTCCTGGTCGAAACCCGCACGCGGATCTTCATCACGCTGAGCTGGCTGTGGATCTATCTCACTGGGCAGCGCAGCGCGCGGCTGATTACCCACGGGGAGGCGACGAGCCAGAAACCGCTTGATGAAGTGGACGAGAATTAGCGCTCGGAAACGACAACCGTTTCGGGCTTGGCCAGTCTGCGTTCCCGCAGCCAGATATAGAGCCCGGACCCGATGACGATGGGCGCTCCGACATAGAGCCAGACATCCGGCGGCTGGTTGAAAATGACCCAGCTCGCCGCGGCCAGAAAGAAGATCTGGAAGTAGGAGAACGGGGCCAGCACCGTGGCCGGGGCCAGGCTCGAGGCCACCGTGATGAGCTGGTGACCGACAAAGCCAAAAACGCCGATTGAAAAGAAGACAAACCAGCCATCGGCCGTCGTGGGGAACGACCAGAAGAACGGCACGACCGGCAAGAGGAAGACCGTTGCAAAGATGCCGACATAGAACTGGCTGGTGGCGGCGCTGTCATAGCTGGATACCTTGCGGGTGAGCAGCATGTAGAAGGCAGTGCTCAGGGCCGCGGCAAGCGAAAGCAGGGTTGCAGGGTGGAAGGCATCGGTTCCGGGTCGGACGATGACCAGTACACCGAGAAAACCGACAGCGATGGCGCTCCAACGGCGCCAGCCGACCTGTTCGCCCAAGAGCGGCACCGAGAGGGCGCAGATCAAGAGCGGGACCGTGAAGGCAATCGAACCGGTGACGGTCAGCGGCAGAAACTGCACGGCCAGGAAATTGCAGCTTGTCGCGCCCAGCAAGGCCAGCGCGCGAAAGAACTGCAGCCGGAGATTGCCCGAGCGCACCATGGTCCTGCCGTGCCGCGGCAAATGGATGGTGGCGACCAGCACCAGGTGGATCGCATAACGCAGGAAGACGATCTGGATGAAGGAGATGCCAACCATCCCGAGCCATTTGGCCGAGGAATCGATGCCAGTGAACATGAGATAGGCGGCAAGCGCCAAGCCGATGCCCAGCAGACGCTGCTCTGCGGGCGGGGAATAAGGTCGAGACATCTAGAGTTCCAGAGATCGCGAAGGGTGCGACCGCCGGCAAGGCTGGACAAGAGCGCCGCCCAAGTCAATGACCGGGCGGCGTTTTCTTGTATGGAAGCGAGCGTCCTAGAACGTCTCTGCCAGGTGCCGGACCTTCAGTGACCCGGCAAGATCGCTGGACTTGACCGACTGCCCATGGCGCGGGAGGAACGTCAGCTCTACGGGTCTGCCGGGCAGCAAGGTCATGGCATTGTCCGAAAAGTAACCGGGCGCATCGACGCTGGCCGTGGTGAAGAAAGCTGGCTTGTCTGCCTCAAGCGTGAGAACGGCCTTGCCGTCCCGATCCGACCATTCGGCACGGACATTGGCCCCGACCAGTTCATAGGCCTTGTAGGGCTTGGGGAAATAGTCATTCTCGCCCAAGATGTTGCCCTGCGCGTCTTTCCAGACGAAATAGAGGAACTCGTCTTCGGCCAGGTCAAGGAAGGGAATATCGGCCACTGTGATGGCGGCATCGGGGCTAACCGCCGAATTGCCGGAGAAGACCATGCGGCTTTCGCCCGTGACCTTGACGGCCATCACTTCAAGCGCGATCGAGACTGCCTTGCCGGTGTCGTTGATGGCTCGCAAGGCGATCTGGTCAGGCAACTGCCCCTCGACCGGCGTACCGCGCGAATTGGTCTGCACCTCGGTGACCTGGGGCACCGCGACAACATTGACCAGGTTGAAGAAGCGACGCGCCATATAGTGCATCAGCTTCCACTGCCCGCCATAGTCCAGGCTCGACCAGCTCGCCACCGGCCAGATATCGTTGATCTGCCAGTAAAGCGTGCCCATGCAGCGTGGCTTGGTGGAGCGCCAATATTCGATGGCCGTCTTGATGGCGAGCCCCTGCTGGATCTGGCTCAGAAATACCATCTGGTCAAAGTCGCGCGGGAAACGGAAATAGCGCGTCATCGTCTCGAGAATACGGGCATTGCCGCCGGCATTGCGCTGGTGGTTTTCCATGACGGGTGACGAGGGATTGCGGTCTTTTTCCTCGGCGAATGTTTCGACGACATTCATCGAGGTAAAGGACTGGAAGCCGAACTCGGAGGCAAAGCGCGGATTGACAGTGCGGTAGGCCTCAAAGCTCTTGGCGGAATGCCAGACGTCCCAATAGTGCAGGTCGCCGCGGGTGTCGGAATGCCAGCCATCGGAGAAGTCCATATAGCCCAGCGAAGGCGAAGACGGCCAGAAGCGGCGGACCGGGTCCTCATCCTCCACGATGCGGTGCAGCATCGAGTTGAGCCGGTCGTAATTGGCGATATAGCGTTCCTTGTCCGCCTTGGTCTCGGGATACCAGTCGAGCGAACCGATGACTTCGTTGTCGCCGCACCAGAGGGCGATACAAGCATGGTGACTGAGGCGCCGCACCTGCTGGGTGATTTCGGTCTCGACGCTCTTGAGGAATGTGCGGTCTGAGGGATAGCTCATGCAGGCGAACATGAAGTCATGCCAGATCAGGATGCCGAGTTCGTCGCACATATCGTAGAACCAGTCCGGCTCATACTGACCGCCGCCCCAGATGCGCAACATGTTCATGTTCGCCGCCTTGGCGCTTTCGAGCAGGTCACGCACCACGACCGGTGTTGCGCGGCTAGGAATGGCGTCCGCCGGAATCCAGTTGGCGCCCATCATGGTGATGTCGCGGCCATTGATCCGGCACTTGAAGGAATGGTCGATCTCGTCCTTTTCAACCACCCAGTTGAGATCGCGCAGACCGATCTTGCGGGTCGTCATTTCGCCCTCGAGATTGGTTGTGAGGTCGTAGAGCGGCTGCTCGCCCTGCCCTGCCGGCCACCAGATCTTCGGGTTCTTGATCGTCACATTGTGGGTGAAGACGTTTTCGCCCTTCTGCACCGCGACCTTATCGGTAATGACCTGTCCATCGATGCTGTGTTCGAGTTCAACCTCTCCGTGAGCAAAGGCGAAAAGGCGAGTCTTTATCGAGAGTTCGACCGAGCTCTGGCCGTGGGCCTGATCGACTTGCACGCTCTCCTGCCGGGCCAAACGTGCCTTGCGGAGGCTCATCGTGCCATAGACACCAATGGGCATCAGGCAGATGCCCCAGTCCCAACCCGCATGGCAGGCCGCCTTGCGGATGAAGTTCATATGAATGCCCTTCAGACCGTTGGTCTGGTAGTTTTTGGTGAAGGGGATCGGAAACGGGTGCGCGTCGGCGCGCGCCTTGGCGACATCCGGCGCAATGTCGAAATCGATGCGTAGCGTATTCTCGCCCGCGTGCACCTTGCCAGTCACGTCAAAGTCATGCCGCACAAAGCTATTGTCGGTGCGCGCAATTTCCTCACCATTGAGAAAGACAGTGGCGATGCAGTCAATCTCCGCCAGCGTCAGGGTCAGGTAGCCATCGATATCGGCGTCCGTGGCAGTGAACTGGCCCTCGACACTCCAGGCCGTCTCATTGACCCACATCACCGTCTTCTCGTTCTCGCCGAAATAGGGATCCGGAATCAGGTTTGCGGCCAGCAGGGCGTGGTGAACGTCGCCCGGGAGATTCATGGTCGTTTCGATGTCGCGCGCAGGGGCGGTGAGGGTGAAAGTGCCGCCCAGATCGAGGGCGGAATTATGCGTTGGGACGGCCATGAAATTATCCTCCGATTTCGGCAATGCGCCGAATTGGGTGGCCAATACCAGTCTCTGCAATCGATTTCAATGCAACGTTACAACCCGTCCCGGCATCCATCGATGGCGGAAGCGTGACCCTAATATGCTTTCGCAAGTGTCCCTGGGGGCGTATCGTTTCTTCCGAGATCCGAGAACAAGAGCCACGGTCGATGAGCGGCCATAGGGCCAGCTGGAGATTTCGAACTCAAGGGAGACGTCAGATGAATAAGTACATGTTGGCCTATCATGGCGGCGGCATGCCGGAGACGCCCGAAGAGGGTGCCAGGGTCATGAAGGCCTGGAATGACTGGTACGGCTCGCTCGGCGACAGACTGGCCGACGGCGGAGGCCCCCTCGGGCGCTCAATGACCGTCGGCAGCAAAGGCGTGAAGGAAGGCGGCGGCCCAAATCCGCTGTCCGGCTATACGGTAGTCAATGCCGATAGCCACGAAGCAGCCAACGAGATCGCCCAGGGTTGCCCAATTCTCGACGATGGCGGCACCGTAGAGGTCTGCGAAATCGTCGAAATGTAGCGGATTCAACGCCGTTACCGCCTCTGCTGCACCGTTCCGAGGAGAACGGTGATCGCTGTCGCGCGCGGCAAGCACTCGTGACGTCCGCGCAGCCGCCCAGGTACCCAGGTACCCAGGTGCCCTGATTATTTTCTGCAAGACGCGATCTTGCAAAAACGTTTTACAGATAAGTTAGCATTTCTCCCCTTAGGCTCGCCGCACGAAAGGCGAGCTCAATGTCTGTTATCAGGCGCCTCCTACATAATCTGTCACAAACCGACAGTCCTGAACTTGCGATGGCGCAGTGGCGCGCGTTGAGCCGCCAAGTTCCATTGATGTACATCATGCTGGCCGCCAACACGCTGATCCTTGCTTGGACGCATCTGGATGCCGCGCCGATAGACCTGACGGTCTACATTCCCGCTATTCTGACTGCATTGTGCGCCATCAGGACCATTGTCTGGTGGCGCACAAGAAACCGCATGCTGCATCCGGCAAAGGTTCGCAACAGACTTCGTGGCGTTGTCTGGAGCGGAGCGGCGGTGTCACTGGGGTTCACTGCCTGGAGTTTCAGCCTTTTCCCCTATGGCGACCCCTACCTTCAATCGCATATTGCCTTCTATATGGGCATTACGACAATCGGCTGCATGTTTTGCCTGATGCATGTCCGTTCTGCAGCATTGGTGGTGGGGATCTGCGTCCTGGGCCCCTTTACAGTCTTTTTCATGTCTTCAGGTCAGGAGACGCTGGGCGCCATAGCCGTCAACATGATCCTTGCGGTGGCCGCCCTGCTCATCATCCTGCTCGGCAATTCACGCGACTTTGCCGACCTGATCGCCTCCCGTAGCGCAATCGCCCAACGGCAGCATGAAACGCAGCGGCTCAATCAGGAAAATCATCGGCTAGCCAATACAGATCCGCTGACGGGCCTGCCCAATCGGCTCAGCTTTGATCGTCACCTTGCCGCAGCTCTCAAGGAGGCTGCCGCCGAGGGCCGCCCGATCGCCGTGGCCCGGCTCGATCTCGACAAGTTCAAGTCGATCAATGAAATCTTCGGGCAGCTGGCCGGAGATCGTGTTCTTTTGGAAGCGGCGCGGCGGATTGGGTCTCTGCGCCGGAAAGACACTTTCCTGGCGCGGCTCGAGAGCAATACATTCGGATTGATTTTATCCGGGCCGATCGATCAGCAGACCCTGACCCATGCCGGCGAGGTTCTGTGCAGGGCGATGCGTCTCTCCTTCGATCAGCCCGAAGGCGTGATCCGTCTGACGGCCTCAGCAGGATTTGCGGCCTCGCAACCGGGCGACACGGCCGATGAACTGTTCGATCGGGCCGACTATGCCCTGTCCTGCGCCAAGCGGGACGCCCGGGGCGGTGCCATCATTTTCTCAGAGCATCATGCCAGGGAGATCAGCAAGGTCCGCCATATGGAGCACCTGCTGCATTCGGCCGATCTCGATAAAGAAATCTATGTGGTCTTGCAGCCACAATTCGACGTGTCCATCGGCGCCACGATCGGCTTCGAGGTTCTGGCGCGCTGGCGCAACCCGGTGCTGGGTGAAGTCTCTCCGGCCGACTTTATTCCCATGGCCGAGCGGACCGGCCAGATCAGCAAGATCACGCAGAGCGTCCTGCGTCAGGCCTTGGCCATCAGCCGGACGCTGCCGCCCAGCATCCGGCTCTCGGTCAACCTTTCAGCACATGATATTGGCTCCACCACGGCCATCGAGCAGATCGTGGCCCTGTTCGACCGCGGGCGCAGCCCCTGTCAGATCGACTTCGAGGTGACCGAAACCGCTGCCGTGCGTGACCACAAGCAGGCCAACCAGTCCTTGCTGACGCTTCTGGGGTTGGGTGCCCGCATCGCCCTGGACGACTTCGGCACCGGCCATTCCAGCCTCACCCATGTGCAGCAACTCCCGCTGCACCGCATCAAGATCGATCGCAGCTTTGTTGCCGAGGTGACCAGCGACATAGCCAGCCGCGCCATCATCAAAACCATGATCGATCTGAGCCGCAATCTGGGCATCTCCTGCGTGTTCGAAGGCATTGAAACCGAAGAACAATTGCAGGCTCTGATCGCGCTGGGCGGGACGATCATGCAGGGGTACCTGTTCGGGCGCCCCATGGCGGTAGACGAGGTCGAGGGCTATCTTCGACGGGAGCGTTCCCAAAACCGTGCGGTGAGCTAGAATGGGCGGAGCCATAGGCCCCGCCCTCATCGCCTATTGAGCGGCAACTTCGGTCTGATCGACGTCGAGGAAGCCACCAGACTGGCGCGCCCAGAGCTGACTATAGATGCCGCCGCTGTCGACCAGTTCGGCATGCGTGCCCTGCTCAACGATCAGTCCTTTGTCGAGAACGACCAGCCGGTCCATCATTGCGATTGTCGACAGGCGATGCGCGATGGCGATAACCGTCTTGCCTTCCATGAGCATCTGCAACTGCCCTTGGATGGCCGCTTCAACCTCGGAGTCCAGCGCCGAGGTGGCCTCATCCAGCACCAGGATCGGCGCGTTCTTGAGCAGAACACGGGCTATGGCGATGCGCTGGCGCTGGCCACCCGAGAGCTTGACGCCGCGTTCGCCGACATGGGCGTCATAACCCTTACGGCCCTGCGGATCGGACAAGGTCTCGATGAACTCGGCAGCTTCAGCCTGTTCGGCAGCGTGGCGCATCATTTCCTCAGTCGCATCTGGTCGACCGTAGAGAATGTTTTCACGCACCGAGCGGTGCAGCAGAGAGGTATCCTGGGTGACTACGCCGATATTGGCGCGCAGGCTGTCCTGGGTGACCCCACCGATGTCCTGCCCGTCGATCAGGATTCTGCCATCGGCTCGATCGTAGAAGCGCAACAACAGATTGACGATGGTCGACTTGCCTGCGCCAGAGCGGCCCACCAGACCGATCTTCTCGCCGGGCCGCACGTGCAGGTTGAGGCCAGAGATGACGCCTGAACTCTTGCCGTAGTGAAAGGCAACATCCTCAAACTTGATGTCGCCATTGACCCGGGGCAGCGGCTTGGCCTCCGGCTTGTCTGTAACCACGCGCGGGAGCGAGATGGAGTTGATGCCGTCCTTGACGGTGCCGATGTTCTCGAACAGCGAGGACATTTCCCACATCACCCACTGGCTCATACCCTGGAAGCGCATCACCAGCCCGAGGGAGACAGCGAGCGACCCCGGAGACATCAGGCCCTGCATCCAAAGCCAGATACCCGTGGCGCCAACTGCAAAGAGCAGCAAGGCATTGGACCAGAGAACCAGGATGTTGAGCACCGTGAACAGGCGCATCTGGCGATACACCGTATCGAGAAAGCCATCCATGGCCTCCTTGGCGTAGGCCTCTTCGCGATTGGAGTGGCTGAATAGCTTGACCGTGGCGATATTGGTGTAGCTGTCGACGATGCGGCCAGTCATCATCGAGCGCGCATCAGCCTGCGCCTGGGAAATCTTGCCCAAGCGCGGGATGAAATAGATCATGAGCGCTACGTAACTTGCCAGCCAGATCAAGAACGGAATCGCCAGGCGCCAGTCCGTTGATGCCGCCAGGATCACCGCACCGGTGAAATAGACGGTGACATAGACCAGCATGTCGAGCAGCTTCATGACCACTTCGCGCACAGCGAGCGAGGTCTGCATCAGCTTGGCCCCGATGCGGCCGGCAAACTCGTCCTGGAAATAGCTCATCGACTGCCGGATCAGATAGCGATGCGCCATCCAGCGGATACGCTGGGGAAAATTACCCAGCAGGGTCTGGTGCATGGTCAACATGGAAACCAGCATGATGGCCGGAACGAGGATCACGATCATCGCGCCCATCAGTCCCAGCTTCCAGCCATCGGTCTCGAGGAAAGTCGCCGGGTCCGCATCGGCGAGCCAGTTCACCACATCACCGATGAAACCAAAAATGATTATTTCGCCAATTGCCACAAGGGCCGCGGAGACCGCCATCAATGCCAGCCAGCGCTTGGCGCCATGGCTGTAGTGGAGACAGAAATCCAGCAATCCCTTGGGGGGTTCGACCGGGTCTCCCTTGGGATAGGGATCGAGACGGGATTCAAACCAACGCAACATGTCTTTAGACCATTTGTTCAAAAGCGGTATTCGTTCGGTCGCCCATAGCTGTGCGACCTCAACCGCAGCTGAGGTCAAGGCATATCTGGCCGACGGTTCGAAGCCGCGCGGAAATTTCGGAACCATCGCTCATGCGACCACGAAGGGTGCAGAGGAGCGACGCGCAGGCGACTGCTAGCGCCTCCTCTCCAGTATTGTCCCAATTGACGCCACAAGAGTCATGCTATGCAGTCGTGAGCCGCTTAGGATACACGAGATTGCAGAATCGGCTGTCACCTGACGGCCACACCTTTGACAGAACACCATGACAATTGGACCGCTTCATGCGCACCGAGAGTGAACAGACCGTCTACCTCAAGGACTATGCCCCGACCCCATACCGGATCGTGTCAGTAGAGCTCGATTTCAAGATCCTGGAAGACAGTACCCGCGTGCGCGCGCAACTGACGATCGAGCCACGCGAGGGGACCATTCCGGGCACGCCGCTGGTGCTGGATGGGGACGAGCTCAAACTGGACTCGGTCGCCATGGACGGTGCTCCCCTGGTGCAGTCTGCTTATGCCGCCGATGCCAATTCGCTGACCCTGGTGGAACCGCCTCATCGCCGTTTCGTATTGGAAACGGAAGTAACCCTGAAGCCTGAGGCCAATACCAAATTGATGGGCCTTTACCGCTCCAGCGGGACATGGTGCACGCAATGCGAACCGGAAGGCTTTCGGCGGATCACATATTATCTGGACCGGCCAGATGTATTGGCTCCATTCAAGGTGCGCATGAGCGCGCCCAAATCGGTTGCGCCGGTGCTGCTGGCCAATGGCAACCTGGTGGACAAGGGCGAGCTGGGCGACGGGATGCACTTCGCCGTCTGGGAAGACCCGTTCCTCAAGCCAGCCTACCTGTTCGCGCTGGTTGCGGGCGATCTGGGCTCGATCAAAGACAGCTTCACCACCATGAGCGGCCGCCAGGTGGAGCTTGGGATTTACTGCACCCATGGCAAGGAAGCCGAGTGTGCCTATGCCATGGACAGTCTTATCCGTTCCATGGCCTGGGACGAACGTCGCTTCGGGCGCGAATATGACCTCGATGTCTTCAACATCGTCGCTGTTTCCGACTTCAATTTCGGGGCGATGGAGAACAAGGGCCTCAACATCTTCAACGACCGGCTGGTCTTTGCCAAGCCCGAGACGGCTACCGATGCCAATTATCACGGCATCGAGCGGGTCATCGCGCATGAATATTTCCACAACTGGACCGGCAACCGCATCACCTGCCGGGACTGGTTCCAGCTCTGCCTCAAGGAAGGGCTGACAGTCTTCCGCGACCAGGAATTCACAAGTGATGAGCGCAGCCGCCCTGTGCAGCGCATTCACGACGTCCAGAACCTCAGGACCAGCCAGTTCCCCGAAGATGGCGGGCCATTGGCGCATCCGCCGCGCCCCGACAGCTTCCGCGAGATCAACAACTTCTACACGACCACGGTCTACGAGAAGGGCGCCGAAATCGTCCGCATGTTGGCTACGATCCTGGGCGAAGATGGTTTCCGCAAGGCCATGGACCTCTATTTCGAGCGGCATGACGGCGATGCGACCACCATTGAGGCGTTCATCAAGGTGTTCGAGGACGCCAGTGGTCGCGACCTCAGCCAATTCGCCATCTGGTACCTGCAGGCCGGCACGCCGCGGGTGAGTGTTTCGGACAGCTATGACTCTGCCAGCCAGACATACTCGCTGACCCTGACCCAGAACATTGATCCGACGCCTGGCGAGCCGACCAAAAAGCCGCTTTTGATACCCATTCGCTTTGGATTGATAGGCCCCAATGGAAGCCCACTGGGCTGGACCAAGGTTTCAGGCGGCGCAGTGGACGGCGATTTGATACTGCTCGATAGCGAGAGCGTGACCCTGACTTTTGAGGGTGTCGGCAACAAGCCGGTACCATCGCTATTCCGCGGCTTCTCGGCGCCTGTCAAAGTCGACGCCAACCTGACCCAGGATGACCTGCTATTCCTGGCGCGTCACGACAGCGATCCGTTCAACCGCTGGGATGCCCTTCAGACGGCGTCCACCACGCTGATTGCCCGTGCGGCACAGGGCCAGTCCTATTCCGAAAGCGACGTGGAGGCCCTGCGCGCCGCACTTGTCGACACATTGGAGAATCCCGAACTCGACGATGCCTTCAAGGCGCAAGCGCTCGAGATTCCCGCTGAGACGATCGTCGGCCGACATATCGGCAAGGATGTGGATCCGGATGCAGTGGCGGCTGCCCGCAAGGCGCTGGTGACAGCGCTGGTCTCCCCGGTAGCGACAAAACTGGCCAATGCGTACAGTGCCCTGGCAATGGACGAAGCCTATAGTCCGGATGCCAAACAGGCGGGGCGGCGCTCACTGCGGAACGGCCTGTTGTCACTGCTGACGGCGGGCTCGGAGAGTGGGGCAGCGCTTGCAGCAGAGCAGTTCAACACAGCCACCAACATGACCGACCGTTATGCGGCCATGGCCATATCGACTCGTAACTGGACCAGCGATGCCAATGCCCTGCTCGGCGAGTTCCGAACCCGATTTGCCGGCGATCCGCTGGTATTTGACAAGTGGCTAACAGCCTCGGCACAGGCGCCCGACGATGGCGTGATCGACAGGATGCGGTCGGTTCTAAGTGCTCCAGACTTCCCCAAGACAAACCCCAACAGGCTACGGTCGCTGCTGGGAAGTTTCGTGATGAGCAACCCGGTACAGTTTGCACGCAAGGATGGTTCCGGCTTCCGCTTCGTTACTGAGGCGGTCGCAGAAATCGACAAGGTAAACCCACAGGTGGCGTCACGTATACTGACGGGTTTCCGCATTCTTTCCATACTGGAAACTTCGAGGCGCGAAGCCGGATTGGCGGCCCTGCAGGCTCTAAAAGACCAGCACAGCCTCAGCCGCAATGTGAGCGAGATTCTCGACCGGATACTGGCCGGCTGACGATCCGGAAAGGGGAATGGCCGAGCCGTTCCCCTGCCCTCTCCGAGGCCTGAATCCGGAACCGGTTTTTTGGAAGAATTTTTCTTCACCGCTAAGTGATTCAGCTGACTCCGCTTTTTCAATCCATCCCATTTCAGGCTGAATCCCGCACTGGACAAGTCGGGCCGACCTGATTCATACCTTGTTAAGGGCAAGTTTGGTTTGGGTCTAAACCCCTTCAAAGGATGGAGAATTTCATGCGGTCGTCGGGGACATCCGGCGCCGGCGCTCTCGGATTCCGCGCTGGCAAATGGAACAGGACTGGACACCGCAAAACAGCAGCCCAGGCGCGTTGGTGCTGGCGCTTCACCCGCACCAGCGCAGCCGTGGCGGCAACAGCATTCTTCGCTGCCAGCCTTTTTGTCGTCTATGACGTCACGCGCACCATTGCCGGCGTCCAGCATGAACTTGCCGCCATCGGCGAAATGCTGGCCGCCGACATAGCCATGCGATCCCCCGGTGAGGCGCAGGCGAGGCTTGAGGCCTCCAGCCTGCGTACCGGCGGCCTCATCAAGGCCAGCCTGGCTGCGGCGACAACGCCGGGCCTACTGACGGAAAGTGTGCCGGCCGGACCGCATGGCACAATCGGCCTGGAGATCGAGCACACTGCGGCGCTCTCCGGGGTCAGTGGACGAGGAGCACTAGCCTTTGCCCTTGCGGGCGTTTTGACCCTCGCATCGGCGCGCCGCCGCAAGGGCATGCCGGCGCCGGAAGAACGAGACAGCTATGACCAGCTTGCCGCGGCCATTCCCATGGGGCTGGCCTGCTGGACTGGCTCGGGCCAGTTGATAGTCTGCAATGAGCAGTATCGGGAGCGGCTGGACCTCGACGATGCTCGCCTCACCTATCATCAGGCCGTCAGCCAACTCATTGCCGGCGGCTATATGAAATTGGTGCGCGAGAATGACAGTCTTCGCCAGCTCGAACTGCACCGCCAGGACGGCACCTGCCTGCAAATTGACGAAAGGCCGCTCGGTGACGGCGCTTTCATGACATTGGTTTCGGATGTCACGGAGACAAGGCGCACGGACGCCATGCTCCAAACCATCCGCGAAGAGCAGCGGCAGCTTGCGCGCCGATATCACGAGGAAAAGCTGAAGGCCGAGGCCGCCAGCCGCGCCAAGACCAATTTCCTCGCTCATCTCAGCCATGATATCCGTACCCCGCTCAATCACATCATTGGCTTTGCGGAACTGATGCAGCACCAGACCTACGGGCCTCTGGGCGACAGGCGCTACGCGGAATATGTCGAAACCATCAAGTCATCTGGCGAACATCTTCTGGCGTCATTTGCCGCCATTCTCGACCTCGCCGAACTCGAAGGTGGCCGCAAGGCGCTGCGGCAGGATCCTGTTCTGCTCGACGAAGTGCTTAAAAGCGTTGTCGAGCGCTTCAAGGGACAGGCCCAGCGCGCTGGCATCACTCTGCTGGTAGGACGTGAAACCGGCGCCGTGCTTCGAGGCGACCGCCTCGGGCTCATGCGGATGATCGGCAATGTCATGGACAATGCGCTGCGCTTTACGCAAGCGGGTGGGCAGGTGACCCTGGCCAGCTTCGTCGCCGATGACGGCGTGGTCATCGAAGTCAGCGATACAGGGATCGGCATGGACGAAGATCGCCTTGCCAGCCTCAGCCAGCCCTTCGCTTTGGGTGATGCCAGCTTTACCCGTGACGGCATTGGTCCGGGGCTCGGCATATCCATCGCCAGAGCTATAGCCGAGCAGAGCGGCGGCAACCTCGCCATAGACTCCAGTCCGATGATCGGGACGACTGTCGCCATTTCCCTGCCCACGGAGCCGGCAGCAGCCAGCCTCGCGGCCTAGTGCCCCCGCGCCTTCACGTACCACTCCGACGCCGCCTCTTCGACCTCCGTGCGCATATGGGTAATCTCGAGTTCAAGCCGGGCGAAATCGGGGTAATTGGACAATTGCGCCAACAGGTCCTTGAACGGCCCCGTCCAAGCCTCCTCCTTGAAGGGGCTGACCAGAGCGGAGCTCATCACCTGTAAGACGGTTGAGTAGAGTCCGTGAATATCAGCCAGTCGTTGCCCTTGCGGCAGCAGGCCTACCTCAGCCATGCGTGACAGCACCCGGGCGGTCGTCTCCTGTGGCAAGGCCAACTGCGCACCAGCCACGAGTTGAGCGGACTGGGCGATGAACTCCAGGTCCACCAGGCCACCACTGACCAGCTTGAGATCAAAGGCGTGCCGAGGCTTGCGCTCGCGGGCCATCAAGGCGCGCATGGATACAACATCATCTATGGTCTTGGTGTTGTCGCGCGGGCGCGCCATGACTTCGGCAATCTCCGCATCTACCTTTGCGCCAAGCCTTCCGGTGGCTGCGACGACCCGAGCCCGGCTCAGCGCCAGGTGCTCCCAGGTCCAGGCATTGTCCTTATGATAGGCGCGGAAGCCGGCAAGGCTGGTGGCCAGCGGACCCGAATTGCCTGACGGGCGCAGGCGCATATCGGCCTCATAGAGCACGCCTTCCGCCGTAGGTGCAGAGACAGCCGCGACCAGTCGCTGTGTGAGGCGGGCGAAATAGTGAGGGGTTGCGAGTTGGCGCTCGCCATCAGATTCAGTGTCGGGGGCGTCGTAGAGCAGAATGAAATCGAGGTCGGAGGTGAACGTCATCTCCCGGCTCGCCATCTTGCCGAAAGCCAGCAAGGCAGTTTCAGCCCCCTCGATACGACCGTGCCGAACGGCAAACTCGTCCTGCACTTTTGCAAAGAGCCGGTTAAGCAGTGTTTCGGCCAGCGCTGTAAACTGCTCCCCTGCCCCTTGCGCACTGACCGTGCCGGACAACAGCCCCGCGGCCACCAGGAATTTCTGCTCCTGCCCAATGATGCGGGCCCGATCGATCAGATCTTCATAGGACCGCGCATCGGCCAGGAAGGCATCCACCTTGGCGACGAGAACGTCGCGATGCGTGACGTCATTGGCAAAGGCTGGATCGATCAGGCTGTCCATGACGTGAGCGCGATGGATGACGGCCTCGGCCATGCGCGGCGCTGAGGCCATGAACTGCACCAGCAATGTGCGAAGCTGTGCGTGGTTGCGCAAAAGTGCAAAGAGCTGGACGCCAGCGGGCAGGCGCGAAAGGAAATCGTCAAAATGGGCCAGCGCCTCATCGGCATTGCCGGCGCGGCCGAGGGTCAACAGAAGGGCAGGCAGCAGTTCGGTCAGATGCGCGCGCGCGGCCGAAGTGCGTGTGGCTGCATAGCCGCCATAATGCCACTTGCGGACAGTTTGGCTGGCCTTCTGAGCATCAGCAAAGCCCATCGCGGTCAGGGTCTCCAGCGTTTCCGGATCATCATCGCTGCCAGTGAAGACCAGATTGCCTTCACCCGAGCCCAACGTCTCGCCTTGGGTGAACAACTCGGCATAGTAGCGGGCCACGCGCTCCAGCGCGGCGCGGTAGGCTTTCTCGAATTGCGCGCGGTCGGCCTCTCCCATCAGGCACCCTATGACTGCCACCGCTTCGGGTGTGTCGGGCATGGAATGGGTCTGTTCGTCGCGGAGCATCTGCAGGCGGTTTTCAACTGCGCGCAGATACCAATAGGTCTCGGTCAGCTCCCCGGCAGTCTGTTCACTGATCCAATCGGCTTCGGCCAGCGCCGCCAGTGCCTGGGCGGTGGGGCGCACGCGCAGCGCCTTGTCGCGACCGCCCGCTATCAATTGCTGGGTCTGAGCGAAGAATTCTATCTCGCGAATGCCGCCGCGCCCAAGTTTGACATTGTGCCCCTCGACACGGATGTCGCCGACTTTCTTGGACACATTGATCTGCCGCTTCATGGCCTGGATGTCGGCAATGGTGGCGAAGTCCAGATGCTTGCGCCATACGTAAGGCGCCAGTTCCTTGAGGAACGCATCGCCGACCACCTTGTCGCCAGCACAAGGGCGCGCCTTGATCCAGGCCGCGCGCTCCCAGTTCTGGCCGCGTACCTCGTAATAGGCGAGCGCGGCATCGACCGAGAGCGCCACCGGCGTCGATCCCGGATCCGGGCGAAGGCGCAGATCTGTCCGGAACACATAACCTCCGGCCTGCCGGTCCTCCATTAGCCCGACCAGCTTCTGCACCATGCGGGAATAGATTTTGGTGCTCTCGAGGGGATCGGCCAACACCGGCTTCTGCGGGTCAAAAAAAGCGACGATGTCGATGTCGGAGGAATAATTGAGTTCTCGCCCGCCATGCTTTCCAAGCGCGAAAAGGGCAAGGCCTGAATTGGCGGCGCGCGCCTGCTCTGCGGGAATGGCGAGATGCCCCTTCTCGAATGCCTGGCGCATAAGCAGGTCCAATGCTGCCTCAAGCGCGGCATCGGCCAGATCGGACAGGGCTTCGGTCGCACGTGAGGTGGTCCAAGCTCCACCGGTTTCGGCAACGGCGGCAAGCAAGGCAGTACGTCCCTTGGCTAGGCGTAGCGCTTCGGCGACGCTCGCCTCGTCGTCTTCGCGGCCGGCCCGCCCCACGGCCGTGATCAATTCGGAAAACGCCTCGTCGGGACCCGCCTCCAGGGCTTGGGTAAGCCATTCGCCGTGTTTCTGCGTCAAATCAAGCAGGTATGGAGCCGCTTCAAGCAATGGACCAAGGGTTGGTGCATATGTGTTGAGTACGCTGGAAACCCCCGAGGGCATTTCCTCGAGCATGGCGAGAAAATGAGAGGTATCAGTGGGCGGCAAGGGCGTGAGGATTGTGCTCATTTTTGAGGCATAGCCTGCCCCCGCGGCCCCGGCAAGACGATGTTAGCGGGCTGGAATTTCCAGTACGGCACGAACGCCGGGGCCATTGTCCTCAATGCTGAAGGTTCCGCCATGCAAACGCGAAACGGCGTTCACCAGGGATAGACCGAGACCTGATCCAGGCTCCGAACGACTTTTCTCAAGCCGAACGAAGCGTTCCAGTACACGCTTGCGGTCTGTGTCGGGGATACCTGGTCCATTGTCGGCGACAATTATGCGTACTCGGCCAGCACTCTCACTCAGACCTACGGCGATCCGTCCGGGCGAACCGTCTTCAGGACGGGCATATTTGATGGCGTTCTCGAGCAGATTGACCATAGCCTGGCCAATCAGTTCCCGATTGGCCTTGAGGACAACACCCTGGACGATGTCGGTTTCGACGATAATGCCGGCATCCTCGGCCACCGGACCGTAGAGTTCGGCGACATCAGCCACGATGTCGCTGATGTTGATCTCCGACAGGGCACCTGAGGGCGCACCGGCCTCGACCCGGGCAATCATCAGCAGGGCGTTGAAGGTTTGAATCAAGCGATCGCTCTCGGCAATCACGGTTTCAAGCGCCTGCTCCCGGGTCTCCACGCTGGCGGTGTCGCGCAGTGCAGCTTCGGCCTGATTGCGTAGCCGGGTCAGCGGGGTCTTGAGATCGTGAGCGACATTGTCGGTGACCTCCTTGAGGCCCTGCAGGAGCTGCTCAATCCGGTCCAGCATGGCGTTCAGATTGGTTGCCAAGGCATCGAACTCATCGTTGCGCCTGGTCACGGGCACGCGCTCGGAGAGGTTGCCCGACATGATCTTGGTGGAGGTTTGCTGGATGGTGTCGATGCGTCTGAGCACGCGCCGGGCGGTGATGCCGCCGGCTATCAACGAGAACAGAATGATGCCTACAACGCCGACCAGGAAGCTTTGCAGGATGATGGCGGAATAGCCCCGTCGCTCAACTATATCGCGCCCGACCACCAATCGCATACCATTGGCCAGCTCGACCGACCGCACGACGGCAACGCCCTCACGATGGCGCGGCGGACGCAGTTCTTCAGCGCTCGCGTCATCCCCCAGCGGGTTGGGGCGCTCATAGTCAAAACTGTAGACGCCCGGGACGATGACCACCTCGGCTGGCACATCAGTGACATTGCCCAAAAGGTAAAGGCCGGTGGCATCGCCGAGAAAATAGATGCCGGGACCGGGCTGGCTCGACAAGCGATTGACGGCATAGGCCAGCGCGCGAATACCCTGATTGGCCTCGATGCGCTGGAACTGGCGGATCTCGCGATCAATGTCCTCGGTCTGCTGGCGCTGAATCTGTACGCTGGATTGCCACCCGATAAAAGCCATCAGCAGGATGGCGAAGACCACAAATATTGCGATGAAAGTCGCGGTCAGGCGGACAGTGGATGTGCGCCAGACCTGGGCGAAGCGGCTCACAGGCTACTCCCGGATCATGTAGCCGGCGCCGCGCACGGTGTGCAGCAGGGGATTGGTGTGCCCCTTGTCGATCTTGGACCTCAGGCGCGACATATGCACATCGATGACGTTGGTCTGGGGGTCAAAATGGTAGTCCCAGACATTTTCCAGCAACATGGTGCGGGTGACTACCTTGCCGGCATTCTTCATCAGGTATTCGAGAAGCCGGAACTCACGCGGCTGCAGCAGGATGTTCTCCCCGTCGCGTTCAACCTTGCGGCTCAGGCGATCCAGGGTCAGGCCTCCAACGGCATAACTGGTGGCCGCCTCTGCCGGGCTGGAGCGGCGAGCGAGGACCTCAATACGGGCCAGGAGTTCGGTGAAGGCGTAGGGTTTGGTGAGATAGTCGTCGCCCCCCGCCCGAAGGCCGGTGACGCGGTCATCGACTTCGCCAAGTGCGGAAAGGATCAAGACGGGTGTCTTGTCGTCTTCGGCACGAAGGCTTTCGACGATGCTGAGGCCGTCGCGGCGCGGCAGCATGCGATCCACGATCAACACGTCGTAGTCCATGCCCGTAGCCATGGCGTAGCCGGTCTCACCGTCGGTGGCATGGTGCGTAACGTGTCCCGCCTCATCAAGCGCCTGGACGAGATAGTTCGCCGCTTCGCGGTCATCTTCGATGAGAAGGATTTTCACGGGACGCTCCTAAAATACTGAACATTGGGCCCCAGGCAAAGCCCGGAGCCCAACAGGTTTCATCACTCAGTTTCGCCAATCGGCAGGCCAACAAAGCGTGCTTCACCGTCGCGGGCAATCTTGATCAGAACCGTGTTGAGACCACGATCCCGGACGGCCTGAACCGCCTGGTCGAAGTCGCCGGGTTCGGATACCGGCTTGTTGTCGACCTCGAGAATGACATCACCGGTAGCGAAGCCGCGCTGGGCCGCCGGGCTGTCGCCATCCACATTCTGGATCAACAGACCACCTGAACCGTCGCCATTTGGCACCAGCGTCATACCCAGGGCAGTAGCGGCCTCGGGCAGGGCCTCGGGCGGGGTCGGCTGCTCAGGCGTTTGTGTGACCGCAGTTTCGTCGAGCTGCTGAAGCTGGACCGAAATTGTGGTCTCGGCTCCATCACGCCAGATGGTCAGCTCCACAGTGCTGTCAGGGGCCTTTCCGGCGATGGTGCGGCTGAGATCGAGCGCATCGTTGATCTCTTCGCCGTCGACCTGCAGAATGATGTCACCGGACTCAACACCAGCCGCGCCGGCCGGGCCATCTTCGGTGGGTTCGCGAACGATGGCACCTCTTGCGTTGGGCAACCCGACGCTGTCCGCGATGTCACGGCTGACGTCCTGAATGGAAACGCCCAGATAACCGCGGGTCACCGAGCCATCCTCTATGAGTTGGCCGACAATCTGCTGCACTGTGCGGGCCGGAATGGCAAAGGCGATGCCGACATTGCCGCCGGTGGGCGAATAGATGGCGGTGTTCACACCAACCACTTCGCCATTGGCGTTGAAAGCTGGGCCACCCGAGTTGCCGGTGTTGACGGCGGCGTCGATCTGCAGGAAGTCGCCATAATTGGAACCGCCGATATCGCGGCCGGCGCCTGAGATGACACCTACCGTCACGGTACCGCCAAGGCCGAAGGGATTGCCCACGGCGATGACCCAGTCGCCTACACGGCTCGGCTGATCATCGCTTTCAAAGCCCACAAACGGGAGATCCTCGCCCTCGATCTTGAGCACGGCCAGATCGGTCCGCTCATCAGTCCCAACAATCTCGGCAACCTGTTCAGAGCCGTCCTCGAACACCACAGTAACCTTGGTGGCGTCCTCGACGACGTGATTATTGGTGACCACGTAGCCGTCGGCAGAAATGATGAAGCCCGAGCCGGCCGCCATGAAGCGCCGCGGGGCGCCCTGACGACCGGGTGCACCCTGTCCGTTCGGCGCACCAAACTGATCGAAGAAATCACGGAAGGGGTGATCTTCGGGAAGGTCAGGGAAATTGAACTCGAAATTGAAGTCACGGCCGCCGCGCTGGACGGTGCGTCCAGGGGCCTCGGCCTCGACCAGGATGGAGACCACGGCGGGCTTAACCGCCTCGACAAGATCGGCAAACCCCTGCTGCACCTGCGCCTGGGGCACAACGATCTGCGCGGCATTCTGCATCTGCGCGTTGGCAGCCTGACCGGTGAACACAAAAGCGGTGGAAACGCCGCCGACGCCAACCAGAAGGGCCAGTGCCGATGCGCCCAGCCAATGGCGGGTACGCGAAATAATAGTCGAACGCATGGGAACGTATCTCCTTCGTTAAGCTCTCAACAGCTTGTGGTGATACGTATGGAACGACGCGCCTTTCTATGAAGTTGCGCCAAGATTAAGCTTTGGCAATGTTGCAGGCGGGATTGTGTCAGGCCCCGGTCTTGTCGCTGCCATGTTTCAGGTTTTCGAGCGCGGCAAGCTCCTCAGGCGTCAACGCGTCGGGTGTCGGAGGGACCATGCGCCGACGTGCCACCAACAAGGCTACCAGGCCCACAATTAGCAGCAGCGGCGCGGCGGTCCAGAGCAGCAGCGTATGTCCCCCAAGGCGCGGGTTGAGCAGGACATATTCGCCATAGCGATCAACGACATATTGTTCGACTTCGGCATTGGTGTCGCCTGCAACCAGTCGTTCCCGCACCAGCACGCGCAGGTCCCGCGCGAGGTCGGCATCGCTGTCATCGATGGATTGATTCTGGCAGACAAGGCAGCGCAGTCCGGCCGAAATGTCGCGCGCCCGCTGCTCCAGGGCCGGATCCGGCAGGATCTCGTCAGGCCCGAGCGCGTGAGCAGCAGGCGTCATAAACAGCGCCAGACACAACAGCGTGACACGCAGCATTAGCGGGATGCCTCCAGCTTGGTCCTGCGCGAGGTTTGCGGCACGCCGAAACGGACACGGCGATCGCTCAGCGACAATATGCCGGCGCCTGACATCACCAGCGCACCAATCCAGATCAGTAGAATGTAAGGCTTGTGCCAGACACGGATGACATGGGTGTCATCGAGCGACTCGCCGAGCTGCAAATAGAGCTGGGACAGGCCATAGGTCTGGATCGCCGCCTCCGTGGTGGGCATGCCGCTGGCAACGTAGGTCCGACGCTCAGGTATCAGGGTCGCCAAATCCCCGTTCGGACTGGTCACGGTAAACCGCCCGGCATCTGCCACATAGTTGGCACCGGGGATCTGTTCGAAGCTGTCAAAGGCAATCACATAGCCGGACAGTTCGGCCGTCTCGCCGGGGTTGAGCGTGGTGACCAGCTCTGTCTCCCAGGCTGACACAGAGACAATGCCCAGAACCGTCAGGCCCATCCCCATATGGCCGATGGCGGTCGACCATATGCTGCGCGGCAAGCCGGCCAGCCGCCGCAAGCTCTCGGCCAGGGGAATACGCCCAATCCGGCTGCGCTCGATCAATTCCGCAATGGCGCCGAAAGTCACCCAGAAGCCAAGCAATAACCCGACCGGCACCAGCGAGATGGAGTTGCCGGCCAAGGCCGAAATGAGAATGGCGAGGAAAACCGCCAGCGCTGCAAAGCCCATCAGGCGCTGCCCGGCGGCCACCAGATCTGCCCTTTTCCATGCCAGCAACGGCCCGAAAGGCAGGACCAGCAAGAGCGGCGCCATCAGCGCCCCGAAGGTAAAATTGAAGAACGGGGCGCCAACTGAGATTGTCGTTCCGGTGAGGGCGTCCAGCAGCAGCGGGTAAAGTGTGCCCACCAGCACAGCGCCGACCGCTGTGGCAAGGAAAAGATTGTTGAGGATCAGCGCGCCCTCGCGGCTGATCGGGGCGAACAAGCCGCCCTGCCTCAAAGCCGGCGAACGGATGGCAAAGAGCAGAAAGGCCCCGCCAATCAGAATGGCCAGCATAGTCAGGATAACAAGACCCCGCGTTGGATCGCTGGCAAAAGTGTGAACGGAAGTCAGAATGCCCGAGCGCACCAGGAAGGTACCGAGCAGGGACAGGGAGAAGGTGATGATGGCCAGAAAGATCGTCCAGATCTTGAGCGCATTGCGCTTTTCCATGACCAGCGCCGAATGCAGCAGCGCCGTGCCGGCCAGCCAGGGCATGAAGCTGGCGTTCTCCACCGGGTCCCAGAACCACCACCCGCCCCAGCCCAGCTCGTAATAGGCCCAGTAAGAGCCCATGGCGATGCCCAGGGTCAGGAAGGTCCAGCTGAGCATGGTCCAGGGCCGCACCCAGCGTGCCCATGCCTGGTCGATGCGGCCCGAAACCAGAGCTGCGATGGCGAAGGAAAAGCAGATCGAAAAGCCGACATAGCCCGCATAAAGCAGCGGGGGGTGAATGGCCAGGCCGATATCCTGCAGTACCGGATTGAGATCGCCGCCCTCTAGGGGCGCAGGCGAGAGCCGCGCAAAGGGATTGGAGGTAAACAGGGTGAAACCGGCAAACGCGGCGGTCAACAGACTCTGCGTACCGAGCACCAAATTGGTCAGGTCCGAAGGCAGCTCCCGGCTGAACGCGGCGGCCAGGGCGCCAAACAGGACCAGGATCAGGACCCACAGCAGCATTGAGCCTTCGTGATTGCCCCAGACGCCAGAGATCTTGAAGATCAGAGGTTTGAGCGAGTGGGAATGGTTGGCTGCCAGCGCCAGGCTGAAGTCCGACACCACAAAGGCATGAACCACGGCCAGGAATGCCAGGGCCACCAGCACAAATTGCAGGATGGCGGCCTGGCTGAGAACGGCAGCCAGACGCTCACCCCGCCGCCAGAGCGTTAATCCCCCCAACGCCGAAAGCAGGGCAATCGCAAAGGCGAGGACCAGCGCGAAATGTCCAAGCTCGATGCTCACTGTGCAACACCCTCAGGCCGCCACTCGCCCTGTGCCTTGAGCGCCTCTACGACTTCTTTGGGGATGTAGTTCTCATCATGCTTGGCCAGCACATTGCTGGCCTCGAAGCGCCCGTCGGCGCCAAGGCTGCCTTCTGCCACGACGCCCTGCCCTTCGCGGAACAGGTCGGGGAGAATGCCCACATACTGCGCGACAATTTCGTGCCCCCCGTCGGTGATCGTGAACAGGTTTTCCTGGCCATCACGCGTCCAACTGCCTTCCTTGACAAGTCCGCCGAGGCGAATGGCCTGTCCTGGGGCGATCTCGCGGGCGACGACATCACTAGGGGCATAAAAGAAGACGATCTGGTCGCGTAGCGCCACCAGCACCAGCGCAGTGGCGATGGCGAGCACCAGTGCCAGCCCGGCAATGGTAGCAAGGCGCTTCTGCTTGCGAGTTAGGCCGCGGCGCGCCGAGGTCGGCATAGTCATGGCTGTTCTCCATTCAGCGTCAGTCCCGCATCCAGAGCGAGCGTATCGAGACCGCCACGATCAAACGCGGCGGGATAAGCGTCAACCGCGGCATCATAGGCGCGCTGTGCGTTGTCGCGATCGCCCAGAACCAAGTAGGAACGCACCAGTTGAGCCCATTCCTCAACTGTGCCGCCCTCATCAAACAGACGTTCGGCGAGCCCGCTGACCATGCCCGCGATCCTTTCGGCCTGTTCTGCCCCGGTGGCGTCGACGCCGTCGTTCTGTGCCACGGCGAGGCCCTGGCGGGCGGCCGGCAGCCAAGGCTCATCGCCAGTCGCGCGATCGAGAACCTGCTGCCAATAAGCTGCCGCCTCCTCGTAGCGCTCCAGGCGCATAAATTCGGCCGCCAGATAGAGTCGAGAGCGGATGTGTGCACTATCCGCATCGGCTGCCTGCCGCAGCAGGCCCATGGCTTCTTCGGACCCTGCGCCATCTGCATCAAGCAGCAGGGCCTCGGCCAGATCGGTCTGCAATTCGGCGGTTGGCTCGGACAAAGCCAGCAGGCGCCTATAGGCGTTGGCGGCGTCGCCGAAACGTCCCATTTCCAGATAGGCTGGCGCAATGACCTGCCAACCGCGCAGATCGTCAGGGGTTTGTGCCAATCGTGCCTCTATGCGAGTCACCGCCTCGCGCAGGTCCAGTGATTGTGCGGCCAATTCCGGACGGCCGGCCAGTGGTTGGGCAGGCAGGTCGGGCCGCCCGAGAAACGTGTATATGCCGAGACTGAGCGCTGCTGTAGCGATGAGTCCGAACAGCACTGGCGTCATCCCAAGAGGCCTGGCGCCGGCAGGCACCGGAGCAGACTTGCTGCGCAAAACATCCCGCGCCAACTCGCCCCTGGCCGCTAGCGCCTGTTCAGCATCGAGCTTGCCGCTGCGCTCATCGGCCTCGATGGCTTCGAGGGCCATTCGAAATTGTCTGTTGTGATCAGCCATTTCGTCGCCAGTCGCGTTGACCGTGCGTCCCGCCGCCGCATAATACAAAGCGGCACAGGCAATGGCGGTAACGGCAATGGCAATCGACCAGAAAATCATCGGCCCCAAATGCTTATTTGCCCAATGCGGCAAGGCATGGTCCTCTATAAGCCGAATGCGGCGAAAAACCATCAAAACAGCGCAGAAAATCAGGGACGCATTGCCACAGGGGCCTGTGGTCGCGGGCCCATTTGCCGCATGAGCGACCCGCTTTTCGACTTCGCAGTATTCGGCTCCACACCCACCGCGCAACTACTTGCCGGTTTGCTGGCTGGCGAGCACGCCAAAAAAGTCCTGCTGGTCGGTCACAGTCGGGCCGGCTACCGGCTGCCCCGCGGGATCGATCTGTCCGTTGCGCCCATAACCCGCCCACGAAGCTGGTCTATTCTGACCCAGACCGCCCCAGAGGCGGCGCGGTTTGTCTCGCGTATCGCCGGTCGCAGCGCAGTGTCCCGCACCGACCCGGTCTTTTTCGCACAGGAGCCGCATGCCACCGAAGCGCTCTCCCATATCCGGCACATGGCCAACGGCTTTGGAATTGCAGCGGAACCGGTGAGCCAGTCAGTCCTGGGCGGCAACCGCTCGGGTATCATCTTGCGGGACGCCCTCAAGCTCAACCGACCGCAATTGGAGACGGAACTTGAGCGCTGGCTGGCAAGCCGTTCCGTGCTGCGGCCGACACCCTCTTCGGTGACGATTGGCAATGACGGTGGGGTGGAACTTGAAAGCCAGGATGCGCTTCTCGGCGCCCGCCAAGCCGTACTGGCTGACGACGAGGCGATCATGCGCTGGCTGCCGCTTCGGCAGTGGCCGACACTGCTTCGCAGAGTACCCAGCACGAGCATCCTCACAACGCCGACGCGACCGCTGGCGGCTTCGATAATGCACGAACTCGATAGCGGACTGTTTCTGACTCAACAGATTGAGGGTGGTATCGCCGCGTACGGACCGGGTGAGCAGGCAGATTTTTCAGAACATTTGCGAGCACTACTGGGACAAGACAGGCGCGTGGAGCAGGCAGGCCAAACAAGCTTTGCGGCATTGGCAACCAAGGATGGGGCGCCAGCCTTCGGGCGGGCGGCGGGGCTCGGCGCGGACGTCGTGGCCGCTACTGGCAGCTATGGTGCCTTCATAGTCCCCGCGCTGGCCCGGTGGTTGGCGGGTGAGGCCTCGAGCGAAGAGGCACATTGGTTTGATCTGCACCTGGTGAACCGCGAAGGCCAGTCGAAACGGGTGGATGAGTTCAGTTGGCCAGCGAAAAGTCTGACCGCATGAAACCGCAGATCAACCGGCTGCCCGAGACCGCACCGAAAGGCTTTGGGGGAACCGCAATCGATCGAAGCCGTCCTGTAAGGTTCCGGCTCGACGGGCGCCTTGTCACAGGCTTCGAAGGCGACACCGTACTGAGCGCTGCCCTGGCCTCCGGCATAGACACACTAGGGTCGCACCTGAACAGCCCGGTCGGTTTGACAAGCCGCGCCTACCCCGCCATCTGCCACGCCAGCCTGCGTCATGACCCCCAGTTTGCGCTGCCAATGGCCAGAACTCCGGCTCAGGATGGTGCCGATTTCGTCTGCCTGGGCGCAGAGCGTTCCCGTGGCATTGCCCGGCTGTTCCAAGCTGGCCGAACGCTTGGACTGAAGCTGGATGCTGCCCAGCCCATGCCCTACCCCTGGCGAGCCACGCCTGGCTTGGCGGGCAGCTCAAGCGAGTTGCTGGTTATCGGCGGTGGCGTCGCTGGCCTGTCTGCCGCATTGGCAGGGGCAAGAGCCGGATTGACGGTTACACTTATCGAAGCTCGCGCATTTCTCGGTGGCAATTCGGGGCTCTTCGGCACACAGGAAGGCGAAGATGCACCCGAAGAAAGCATGACACGGCTCGCAGCAGAAGTTGAAGCAGCCGATGCGATCACGATCCTCAAGTCCACCGAGGTATTTTCAGTTGGGCCCGGGATGGTGCGTGCGCACCAGATCGACGCCAGCTCGGGGAACAGCCGCGGGCACGTCATCGACATGGCAGCGTCACACATTGTTATCGCCACCGGATCGCTGGAACGCCTACCACTCTTTCCAGGTAACAGGCTGCCGGGTGTCATTGGAACATTGGATGCCTATGAGCTGGCAACACGATATGGTGTATGGCCGGGTCAGCATGCCGTGGCTGCAACCAGCAGCAACTTCGCATATCGGCTCGCCATGCTGGCAAGCGATGCAGGCGTCAGGGTCGACCGCATATTGGACAGCCGTTCCGAGACAGCATCCCGGTTCATTGCTTTCTCTCGTGCATATGGCATCGTCCAGTCTCCTGGTACCACCGTCGCCGCTGCAGTGGTCGCGCGTGCCGGCGGTACGCTATCGGTACATCTGGAAGGCCGCAGCGAAATGCCACTCGTGACGGATCGCTTATTGGTTTCGGGCGGCTGGCAGCCTGATCTCACCTTGTGGCATATCGCCGGAGGAACCAGTGCATGGCATGCTGAGCGGCGAAGGATCGAGGCACAAGGCTCGCTCGACTCCATTGCCTTGGCAGGAAGTGCCGCAGGCTATCTCACCCGGCGTGGATGTATTCAGAGTGGGGCTGACGCCATCGACCAGCTTCTTGGGCGCCAGCGCCGTCCGGTGGATGACCCCAGTGTAGACCGGCTGCATGAGACGCCCGATGGACCGCTTGCCATAGCCCCCCTCGCCGGTGAGGCAGCGCCGGCTTACCTGGACGCGGGAACCAGCCTCATACAAAGACCATCTCCAACCAGGAAGAGGGTCAGTCTTGCATTCTGGCGATCGCCACCGCGCGGATTGCCACTGCTTTCCGAGGCACCGCAACCCCTGGCCGTGAACGAGGTCGCCGCTGGTGTCGATCTGTCGCTTGTACCAGCCGAGGCGGCGGGAACTGTTGCCCAGGAGCGCGTCGCTTCTGTGCCTCTTGCAGCCGCGCCCTCGGAGTCGCGTTCTGAAGCTTGGGAGCCCGTGCCGTTAGACGAAGTTCCTCCGTACCTTGCCGGCAGGTACGGAGATGATGCCAAAATCGTACGAATCGTGCCCGATGAACCGCGCGTTCTGGAAGCGGGCGCCCTGATCTACCCCGACTCCGATACCAAGCACCCCATCCATGCTATCGGCGTGGTTCTACGGTACGCGACTTCCGGGACGGTGGGACTGGTTGTCGCCCAAGCCGGCGCCTCGCGATATCCGGTGACGGTCAGGGAGCGGGGGCAGATCATCCGTGCCCAAATAGAGGCTCTCGATCCCTGATCAGGCGCGTCGTTCTGCCGCCGCTCGGGCGCGTTTCAATGTCTCGGCATACTCGCTGTTAAAGCGGATCTCGGCCATCTTGATGGCCGCATCGAGCCTTTCGCCGGTCACCGCGTCGTCCGGATTCTGTCGCAACAGGTCGAGGTTGCGCTGAATGTGTAGTTCGAGGGCCTGGCCGGTCTGGCTCCATGCCTGGTCAAATACAGCGTTGAGCGCCAACGAGTCCCGGCAATCCCGCACTGTCGAAAGAAGATAGACACCATTGATTGCGCCCAGCAGGCGGTCATTGTCGATCCGGTCTGCCCCTTCGCGTGGCCGGCGCATGGCCTGGTTGAGGTCGGTGACAACCTCCCTCAACCGAGGCTCGACACGGTCCGACACCATTTTCGTGATGGTAGCCAGGACCTGTGTGGAACGACTGCCGCGGGCGAACTCGACATAGCCGGTCAGTGACCGAACGAGGCGGTGGAACCGGTCCAGGCTCCTGCAGACCATATCCACGTCGGCAAAAGGTCCATGCAGTTGCAAGCTCTTAAGCTGGTTCTGGGCATGTCCCAGGATGGCCTCGATCAAAGGCGCAAAGCCGTTGCGGGCAATGGCTTGCTCGCTGGCATTGCCGCTCAGTTTGATCACCGCAGTCACGAGGCGCGTCGGATTGGCGACCTGGCCGATAGCTGCGTGAAACATCAGTCCAGCCAGTTTGGGGTCCTGCAACGGCATGGATTGCAGTGCCACACCCAGCGCGGCCTCGTCTGTCATGGCATTGATGGCCTTGCCAAAGCCCTGGGCCTTGGGCAGCAGTGCACGCGTCCTCAGCGCAGCGATGACGATCGCGGCTTCATCGTGGAAATTTTCCCGGCCGGACTGGGCGCGCAGGCGACGCTTTGCCTCGTTGTCGCCGGCAATCTTTTCCAACGCCGTTTTCATGCGGGTCAGAACTTCGGGCATGAGCGGTTCAAGATCGGCAGCGCCAAAATTGCCGTTGGCGACGCCTTCGGCCGAAATCAGGTCCGCACAAAGATCGCGCACGGCCCAGACCCAGGCGCTCCTGGCGGCCTCTACGCTTACCGAGCCGGAGAAGGGAAACAGAACCGGTTCGTCAACGAGGACTGGGTCAATCAGGCCGCAGAACGGGCGACGTCCAGCGGCCCCGGCGCCGGTCCCCGGTCGGGAAGGCGTCGCGATAGCAGCAGGAGTGCTGGTGGCAGGCTGGTTCATGTCGGTTTCAGGTCAGATGTGACGTCACCACTGACCCTATAGGGTCATGGTAAACAATCCTTTTCCTGAAGCCAGGTGTCGTCAGGCCGCGCCCTGGACGACGTTCCAATTGCCGTTCTGCTCGCGGCAGGCCGTGCCTTTCTTGACATAGTCGGTGCCACCGACTTTGACCGTGTGCGTGAAATCCCGGCAGTCGAGGTTGTTTACCCGCACGTAGGGGCCAACAGCCACCGAACCCGTCGTCCCTTTGTCCCCCGCCCACTGGCGCGGTGCACCCGGCCTGCCGAACTGCAGCGCATAAAACTGCGCGCTATTGGCTTCATTGGAGTCCTTGGCAGTCATCAGCACCAGGGCGGATGGATCGACAAAGCCATTGGCAATGCTGGTGGTCAGCTTGGCCGTCTGCACAGTCTGGGCCGAAGTCGCCACCAGCGGCTGCGTCACCACTGGCTGCGGCGTCACCGGCACTTGGGCAACGCGCGTCGTGCCAGTGCTCGAGCAGGCGGCAAGCGCAAGGGCAAGGATCGGGAGGGCGAGGAGCGGTGTGCGATTCATTGAGTTCGTGCCTCTGGTGCAGTCGAATACGGTTCTTGTTGGCGCAATGCGGCGAAAGTGCGTCAGTTCCCAGGCGGCTTGACCAGGCCGCCCAGACGGGCCGTTGGCAGCCGCAGCTCCACCAACAATCCACCCAGTTGCGACCGCTTGAGTTCAAGCTCGCCGCCATAGACATCGACCAGTTCCTTGACGATATCCAGCCCCAGTCCGGAGCCCGGCGTTTTCTCGTCCAGCCTGACACCCCTGCGCAACACTTTCCGGGCGTCTTCCACGGATAGGCCCGGACCATTGTCGTCGATCCGCATCAGCAGTTGTGTGCCCTTTTCGGCTCGTATGCTGCTTAGCCGGACACCAACCTGCCCCTTGGACCATTTGCAGGCGTTGTCGAGCAGGTTACCGGCCATTTCCTCAAAATCGGCCTCGTCTCCGCGGAACCAGGGCAAAGACGCATCGGGGCGCTGAAAGGCAATGGTCACGTCCGGATGAATCTTGCGCATGACGCGGGTCAGGCGCAGCATGATCATGGTCGGGTCAGCCTTCTTGCCCACCACCGATGTCCGCGCGGCCAGTCGCGCCCGCTCGAGATAGGTCGAGACCATATTGCTCATTTTTTCGGTCTCGGAGGCGACGATATCGGCCAGCGCCCCCTTGCGTGCATAGGCCTCGTTGCGCAGCACGGCGATGGGCGTCTTCAGCCCATGAGCGAGGTTGCCCACCTGGTTGCGCGCCCGTTCGATGATCTGCACGTTGGAGCGAAGGAGCTCGTTCACCTCCTCGGCGAGAGGTGCGATTTCGGTGGGATATGTCCCGGAAACTTCGGCGCTCTCACCTTCGCGTACCGCCTCGACGGCCTTGCTCAACCGGGCTATCGGACGCAGCGCAATGCGGGCCACAATTGTACTCATGACAGCCAGCATGACGCCAACCGCGCCGAGCACGATAAAGGTTTGTCCCCGGAAGTCCGCTACGAGCTTCAACATCTCCGTCAGATTGCCCGCCACAGTTATTCGGTAGCTGGTGCCTCCCAGGGTGACGTTGCGCTCGACCATGCGCAATTGCGTGCCGAAGGGGTCGTTGATCACCTCGGTGCTCCGCCCCATCGCGTCGGCCGCCGCGCCCACGCCCGGCAGATCGATGCCCACCACGGATGTGGACAGATTGATCAGCCCGCCTTCTTCGCCCCGTATGATCCAATACCAGCCTGAACGTGGACGCTCAAACCGCGGATCGGCCAGTACAATTCCATCATCCTGGGGGTCCCCGGCCTCGAGAAGTGCACCGGCCAGGCTCTCGACGTGGAAATCGAGTGTCTCGGTCAGCGTGCTGTCGAGTGCGCGCGAATAAAGGTCGGTCAGCAACGCGCCGGTCGTGACCAGCGCCAACACCAGCCAGCCCGCCGACAACCAGAACAATGACGCTGCGATTGACCCTCTGCGCAGCATACTAGGCCTTGGCCCCGCCAGTCATGCCATCATGACGCCAGGTCAATCGCCAAGGATCTGATAGCCAAGACCGCGCACGGTTTGGATACAATCCTCGGGGAGTTTCTTGCGCAAGCGCCCTACAAAGACTTCAATTGTGTTGCTGTCGCGGTCGAAATCCTGATCATAAAGATGCTCGGTCAGCTCCGTACGCGAGATGACCTTGCCCTTGTGGTGCATCAGATAGCTCAAAAGCCGCAATTCGTGGCTCGTCAGCTTCACCGACTGCCCCTCGACTGTCACCTTGCCGCTGCGGGCATCCAGACGGACAGCGCCACAGACAATTTCATTGCTTGCGTGACCGGCTGCTCGGCGGACGAGTGCCCGCACGCGCGCCAGCACCTCCTCCATATGGAATGGCTTGGCAACGTAGTCGTCCGCACCGGCGTCGATGCCTTGCACCTTGTCGCTCCAGCGATCGCGTGCCGTCAGCAAGAGAACCGGCGTGGTCTTGCCGGCCCGGCGCCACTCCTCCAGCACTGAGAGCCCATCCATCTGCGGCAGGCCGATATCGAGGATGATGGTGTCATAGGGCTCTGTGTCCCCTAGAAAATGTCCCTCTTCGCCGTCGAAGGCCACATCCACCGCATATCCCGCCTCGGTCAATGCGTCCTTGATCTGCCGATTGAGATTTTCGTCGTCTTCAACAACCAGAATACGCATGATCCGCCCCCACAAGGCTAGGCCGCTATTGTGCGCCCAGCGTCAGGTTTTGCGCCTGACCGTCCGAGCTGAGCACACCAATAACATATACTAGCCTGCCGCCCTCGTCACACACATCGACGCTGAGGATTTCGGAATGGGGATCCACACCGGCTTGGACCAGCACCGCGTCCAGCGACAGGATCTGTCCCGAAGACACAGCCTCCTGGATCTGGCGTTTGTCGAGGCAAGCCTGGGCCTGACTCTGGCCGGTGCCTGCAAGCGCAAGCGCCAAGGCGAGAGCCAGAGCAATGGAGGCCGATGGTTTGGGGGCGTTCGTTTTCATGACCCGATTATTAGCGGCTTCAAACTGAATGGGACATGAATGCGGCGAGACACCCCCGATTTCCACACAATTGACCTAGGCTTTCTCGATAGCCCCCTTCAGTCCCTTGCGCAGGAACAGGATGGCCAGTGCTTCAAGGACGAGGCTTCCCGCGGCCCCGCTGTCCAGAGCTGGCAGGTCGACACCCAGCATCTGGGCGAGGCCAGCCAGAAGCATGAAACCAGCCACGATGTAGGTCTTGTAGCCAGACAGGATATCCATGGTCATTTCTCCAGGGTTGGGATGATGGGAAGTTGGTGCGGCCGCTAGCGCGGCTGTGCGGACGGCCCGGACGCGACTGGTCCATCCCCGCCCGAAAACCGGAAAGGTCGACAAAAGCTTGAGAAAGCCCAGTCGCCGATCGCATAATTCGCCGATGGTTCCTGCCGCGTCTGCCTTGCTGGCAGCAGCCAGGGTCTCCGGACCGACGATACCGTCGATGGGTACGCCCAGGACGTGCTGCAAGGTCCGCACTGCCCTGCCTGGCCCCGAATTGACCGCATAATCGAACACGGCAAGATCGACGCCGGCTGGCATTTCCCCTGCCCGGCACAAATCCCAGTAGCCAGCGCGATAAATCTGCGCGGCTTCGCTCCGGTCGAGCGCCTGCACCGCCGTTTTGGGCAGATTCCACCACGGCGATATCCCACGCCAGCGCGCCAGGGTCTCGCGCGTAATCCCCATATTGGTGGCCCCGCCCGGATCGGCAGGATGGTCGACATAGCCGCCTTCATGCCTGAGGACTTCCGTCAGGCAGGCGTCGAAGCGCAAGTCACTCATGAAAAACTCCCGTCGCCGCATGGCCGAGGCCCAGCGCGGCGCTCACCTGTTGCACCGTGAAGGAAAAACCGCTCGCTGGGCCGCCGAAATCGGTCATTTGATCGGCCAGCGCGTAAGAACTCAAAGCCTGTGTTGTGCTGAGAGTACGAATCGGAGCGCCACCGCTCCGGATCGTCACCTGCCAACGTTCAGGCACATACTCGACCGCCGGCTCTGCTACGCCCCAACCATCGCCGTCGGCACGGCTGCGGCGCGTCCAGCGCAGATCGACATTCCCGTTCGCCAGTCTCTGGCCATATAGATGAACGGGCGCCAAGGGCAGCGCAGGGCCAGATCCCGGGGCGATAGGGACGATCTGCCGATTCTCGCCTCCCGCCACGGTAGCGTGCAGATTTCGGGTCTCCCCCAGCCAATCTGTCTCTACGGCCAGCGCCGCAACGGACTGATCGAGCACCATCACCCGTCGGCCCGCTGACGCTGGCGCAATCGCGCTGCCGGATCCTTCAAGGCCTCGCAATAGCTTGGTCAACCGATACTGGCCGGGCGCCTGCAGTGCGGCGTGAGCGAACCCGATCACCTCCCAGTTGCCGCCGTCTGTCTCCACCAGCAGTCGGTTGGTCCCTGCCAGGGCGGCCATGGGGTCGACATCGGCGAGATGCCCGGCTGTCAGGTCGATATCCAGAACGGACCCGCTGTCCCATCTGGCTTCCGGCCCCGGGGTCAGAGCTGTAAGCAGTTCGCCGACGGCCGCCGGTCGGCCGAGCCTCGCCAGCAAAGCATCTGTCAGTTCGTCCGTCACCTCCACGTCCCCCGCCCAGGGGTCCGCAAAGGCGCCAAATATCAGCCGGCTGCGCAGCGGGTCGGATGGCAAAGGGGGCAGATGTGCCACGGCAATCAGTGGCGTCACGACCGGAACCGTACCGGCGGTGCTGCCGCGAGGCCTGTCGATACCGTGGGAGAGGGCATCGCCACGCCGCACCGCGCTGGCGACCACTTGGCGCACCGCACCATCTCGGATCTCGCTGATCTCGAACGGCCCCTCCATGACGCCTTCCACCGTCACGCGGTCACCAGTTTCGAGCCCGACAAGTTGGGGTGGCAAGGCAAACTCGATTTGGTCACCGCCGGCGACCTGGCCGTCCAGCATTCGTTCTGCCGCCCGCCGCGCCGCGCCGCTATCAAGCACAATTGGCAGGCTCTCGGCGATCAGCGGGCCTGTGCCCGGACGTATCGCCGTTGAGGTGGCAGTCAGGTAGTTCCGCTCGCGATCGAAATGTCCGAGCGTCAGCCGCCCGGGCTTTTCCACACTGTCGCTGCGGCGACGGGACAGCACAGGCTGGTCGAAGTTTGCCAGCGAGGCGCCTTGGAGACTGAGTGCCGCGCTCGTGCCACCGGCAATGCCGATCAGCAAATCGCCGCGCGCTGCCAATTTCTGCCCCGTCATTTCCAGGATCGGTTCGAGCGCTTCCCGCGCGGTCCCCGCCCCCGACACGGTCATGCCGCCGATCATCGGTGCTGAAGGCGCCGCCAAGACCGTGCAGCCGTGCTCTGAGGCCACCGCCTGAGCCAGCTCATCACTGGCCAACCCGCCCAGCCGGCCAGTCAGCCAATGCCCGGTCGCATGATTTGCCCCGTCAGACCAGACTTCGGCAAGTGCCGGAAATGCGGGATAGGGCCGTGCATCCCAGGTCCAGCAATAGAGCCGCGCCGGATCGACCATACCGGCCGGGTTCTTCACCGGGTCGTTCCAATACTGGTGGTGCGCCCGCAGCACCTGGCGCTGGATCAGACTATCCGGCGTGCCGCTTGAGAAATAGGGCCGACCATCTTCCGCGCTCTTGCTGTCGCCGAAAATATTGGGCTGGTTGGCGCCCTTGTCGACCGCCCCACAGCCGATTTCCGTCAGCCACAGTGGCTTTGAGCCCGGCACCCAGGCCGTTGGGGTGGCGCTCCGCACGCCGTCGGGCCGGTCGAAATGCTCCTGGCTCCAGAAAGAGGCGATATCCTTGTAGCGCCAGACCCACGGCTCGCCATAGGTGCCATCGGTGATCGGTGTGCGGAACTGCACCCTGCGATCTGCATCGCTGGCATAGTACCAATCATGCCCCTCGCCGGCGCCTATGTTGCCAGCCAGATAGTCCAGTTCGTATCCGGTGCGGGCCAGTGCCAGGTCGGCATGCGCCTCGCCATCGCGCCAGTCAGCAAGCGGCATGTAATAGTCGATCCCGACAGCATCGATGTCAGGCGAGGCCCAAAGTGGATCGAGGTGAAAGAACTTGGCCCCATTCTTCTGGCAACCGGAGTATTCGCTCCAGTCGGCAGCATAGGTCAGCTTGGTGTCCGGTCCGACAATGGCCCGCACGTCGGCCGCCAGCGTCACCAGCGCGTCAACAAAGGGAAAGCTGTTTCCCGCGCCCCGCACGCTGGAAAGGCCCACCATTTCCGAACCGATCAGCATGGCGTCCACCCCGCCCGCAGCGGCCACCAAATGCGCATAGTGCAGCACCATGGCGCTATAGCCCGGTACAAAGCTGGCCACCTGTGCCGCTGCGACAGAGCTGCCATCGGGCGATCCTGGCTGGCCTGGGGCCGGCATGCATGTGATCCGCCCGCGCCAGGGATAGGCAGCCTGCTCGGCCGCGCCATAGGGGTCGGGCAGTGCATTCCCCTCCGGTATGTCCATCAGGACAAAAGGGTAGAGCGTTACCTTGAGCCCGCGCGCCTTGAGGTCCGCGATCGCGGCCAAAACCGAGGCGTCCGAGGGCGTCCCGCCATAGGCGGGACCAGCACCATGGCTCGACACAACCTGCGCCATTTCACGCGAGATACCGGCGACGCTCCATTCGGCCCCTTCGATTGTCCGCGTCGCCCCCTCGGTTCGTGGCTCAACGGTACAGTTGCCGCAGCGCAAATCGTCGCCAAACCAGCTTACGACCAGCGCCACATGTTCGAGATTGGGGCAAAGCGCCTGCAATTCGTCCAGCGACCAGCTCCAATTGCTGGTACCGGGGATAAAATGGGCATTTTCGCTCGCGCCAACCCCCGGCCCCAACACTCGTACGCGCGGCTCGGGATCATAGCCGAATTCGGTCGCCCCTGGGATAAGCGTCACCGCGCTGATGGACGGCTCGAGATCGCCGACGACACGGCAGAGTTCAGCCGACAATTGCGGAATGCGGTTACCGAAGCGGCTGAGCGGCAGGTTTTCGACCACCAGATAGCAAAGCCCACGATAGGCGGGCGCATTACCCATGCCCTGAATTGCCTCGATCAGGCTGTCGGGGGCCTGATCTTCATCACCGTGATAGAAGCGCAGATTGAGCCCGCGCGTATCGAGCGGTTGCCCATCAGCCCAGATCCGGCCAAGCCGGGCCACTCGCCCCTCGCAAAAGGCAATGGCGAAGCTCGCCAACACCTCTTCAGTCTCCTCTGTCGCGGGAGAAAGCCCTTTGGCGCCAGCCGTCGCGCTGACGTGGCGCACCAATTCACGCGCCCAGATGATGTTGCCCGCCAGTCGGCCCCACCCGTAGAGCCGTGGAATGCCCAGCCCCTCACTCGACGCGCCCAGACGCACATCAAACAGCTGAGCATCGGCCTTTTGCGATTGTTGGCCGAACAGCCAGCCGTCGACAGCGCTGCCCGCCAGCGCGCCCAGTGCGCGCCCAACCGTGGCGCCGAAGGGGCCGCCCAGCAGCCCGCCAGCAAACTGCCCGGCAACTGAAAGTGCCAGAGTGGCCATAATTGCAATCCTTTGGAATTGTTGGGGCGCCGATACGCGCTAGTTCGGAAACCGGTACCGGCCGCTGATCCGCCGCCGCCATGCGTCGGTCAGGTTGGCCTCGATCACACCCAGATGCTCCTGGGCATGAATGAACCGATCAGCAGATACGAGGATCCCGCAATGGCGCGGTTCGGCCGCTCCACCCAAGCGGAACAGCACGACTTCGCCCGCCTGCGCAGGTCCACGCGCTTCAGCAAGAAACCGTTCCGCGGCCAGGCGCAAGGCGGGGTCGCGTTCCCGCCCCCGCCAGTCCACGCGATAAGGCGGCACCGCTGTCGGCTCCATGCCATAAAGCGTCCGCCACACGCCCCGAAGCAGGCCGAGGCAATCGCATCCGGCGCCCGGTGTGGATGCCTGGTGCCGGTATGGCGTGCCCAGCCACAACCGCGCGGCGCTCACCACATCTTCGGATCTCATGGCACCACCGGCCTTCCATCCATGGCATAGCCGGCGCGAGGGTGGCGCAGCACATAGTCGCTGCCCGGAATATGCGGAAAGCCGCGAAAATTGGCCGCATTGGCAAACTTCGCCTTGCAGGTCGCGAACCGCCGGTCGCACCCCACGGTCATGGTGAGTGCATCCCCCACGCCGCACCATGCCCCGACCCGGTCGCGGAAGCCGATCATGTCTCCAGCGGCATCGCGCCGATGCGTCAGCACCGCGTCGCGCAAACCAATGCGCTTCCCGTCATTCCACTGCGCCATGCCAAAGGCAAACCAGTTTTCTTCGAAGCCACCAAGGCCGCTTACCCGGATCTGGAAATCATCGATCACTTCGGCAACAACGGTGTCGGCCCTGTGCCTTGCCGTCTCAAGATCAACGCCACAGCGCGCGTCACCGACGGTGGCGTCGCACAGGCCCTGGAAGAGCCGCCCGCGTGTCACGTTTAGAGCCTGCTGTGGCGACCTCAATTCGGCGCGGAACACCCCGTCCTCCCGGACAATCTCGCCGATAATGTCGACCCGGAGCCTGAGACACTGGCTCGGCTCTGTCCAGTTCACCAGCCAGGTCTCGACCTTTGCGGCGTCATAGCGCCCGAGCAAAATATCGTCCTCGGCAATGGCCGCACTGTCGAGCACACCAAGTACTTCGCCAGTCTCCACCTGCAGACCGAGCCTGGATGGCACCTCCCCGCCATCGAGGCCGTATGCCGGATGGCACTGCGTCTCTTCCACCATGAGCGGCCAGTCGTGATCGGTGAAACCGAGCACGACACCATCGGTGCGCCGCACAAGCCAGCATTTCGCCGTGGTCGTTTCGCCCTGCGCCAAATGCGCCGCAAAGGCCTCTGGAATGTCCCTCATGGCAGGATCTCCACCAGCGGAATGCTCGGCACCTCGGCCCCGTCGAAGCTGTTAAGTTCAACGTCCAACCGGTCGGTATCGAACCGCACCGGCACATCGAACAGAAACCCTGCCGTTACGCTTGCACCAGGTGCCGGCGCGCTGGAGAAGCCCACGACCCCGCTTGTCACATCGACATTCCAGCCGCTGACCAACTCGGCGCCACCAACGGCAATGCGCACGCTGCCGGCAACCGGCTTGATAATCGGCCGCAGATAAGGAGCGAACGCGGCGCCATAGCGTTTGGTGAGTTGAAACTCGGTCCGCACGCCGTCGCCTGTTCCGATCTCCTGGTCGGTCGGCAAAGGATCTGCCAGACCCGAGGCATGATCCAGCCCATCGCGCCAGAGAAAGCCATGCAGCCGTCCGCGCCTTTCTTCGAAAAAGGCCAGCACAGCTTGCATATCGGCGCGCGATTTGACGCCATAGCCAGCATTGTATCGACGACGTGAATGCGCCCAGCGTCCGTTTCGGGTCTCCCCGCCACCAGCCAGCGTCACGACGTCGGTCTTCCGCTCCGGCCCGCCCCGCGCCCCCAGCGCAATGTCGAGCGGAAAGCGAATGTGATGAAAGGACATTTTGAATCTCTCTTTTTGGCACCACAGCGCGCAGAGATTCAGGCCAGGCCGAGCCGAAAGTGGTGGGTTTCGAGAACCGGAGCACAGCGTACGTTTGGGTACGTGAGCACCGGAAGCGCAGAAACCCTCCGCTTGCAGGCCGGCATCACCTGAATATCAAGCGCTGCGCGTGCCCCGCCGCACCGCCCGCAGCAGCATCGCGCTGACCTCCGCCTCGCTGGCCGCAAAACTACGGGCATCGGTCGCCGTCACGTTGAAGGTGACATTCACCGAGCCCCCGCCCCCCGCAACACCAAGTCGCCCGTCCGGCCCTCGCTGCAGTGGCATGATCGCCTCGGGCCCGGCTTCCCCAGCCAGCCCCATACCCTGCCCCAGCGGGAAATAGCTCGGAGCAGCAATCACCCCGCCCTTGGCGAAGGTCGTCAGTGTTGGATTTGTGGCAGCAAAGATGTTTTCGACCACCCCGCTGACCAGCGTCCCCAATGGTTTGAAAGCGGCCTTGAGCGCGATGTCGGCAAAGGCTCGGCCAATGTCCTTGAGAACTGACTGGAACGATTTCCCGTCCATCACCGCACCCCGAAAGGCCCGGCTCACCGCCATGCCGACGCCATCGGCCAGGTCGCGAATGCGACCCAACTCCACCTCGACATCGGTCATGTCCCGGCGAAAATCTTCGCCAAACAGGTCATTGGCCATCGGGGAAGGTCTCCATCAACCGCTCGAGTTCACTTCGCCCTAGCGGACCGGCCCTTTCACCCATGACCGCGCCCCAGGCCGCAGCCAGTTCGCGCGGGCTCATGGCCCAGAAGTCGCGCGGCGGCAGGCGCAACACGCCCAGGCCGAAGCGCATCGCTTCTTTCCAAGGAAACGGGGTCATTGGCTCTCTCCGAAGGTCGCCTTGAGCAGCCGAACGGCGATTTCGGCCGCCCCGCGCAGCCCGCCTTCGACGCTCATCCGCGCCAGCTCGTCATCGCTGCTACTACTGCCGCCACCGCGCAGGCCCGCCCCCAATATGGCCGTCAGGTCCCGCGCCGAGATCCGGCCCTCGCCAAATCGCTCCGCGAGCCCCGCCAGGTCTCCCGCCCCCAACCGCGCCTCCAGTTCTGCAAGCGCGCCAAGCGTCAGGCAAAGCACCCGCATCTCGCCGCCGATCTCCGCCGCGATTTCGCCACGATGAATATTGGTCATTTCGGGGTCCTCAGGCTGCCACGAAGGTCACTTCACCTGCGCTTTCCAGCGCCAGGTCGAAGGTCACTTCCCCGGCATGATCTGCCGAAAACTCCAGCGCCACGATCTGGAACGGTCCTTGCACCGTGCCGAAACTGGGCAGGATCAGCTGCCAGTTGCGGATCGTCCCGGCAAAGAACAGGCTGCGGATGGTCGCGTCCGAGCTCTGGTCCTTGAACACGCCCGAGCCGGAAACCGAAGCCCGCTTCACGCCGCCCCCGGCCAGCAGCTCACGCCAGCGTCCGGCGCTTTCCTGGTCCGTTGTATCGACGCTGGCCGCATTGAAATTGAGGCTGCGGGTCCTCAACCCCGCCACCGTCAGAAAACTCCCCGACCCGGTCTGGTCGAGTTTTAAAAGCATGTCCTTGCCACTCTGGGCTGCCATCGTTCTGTCCTTGCCTGAAGGGGCCCCACCCTTGGTCCCTCCCCATCAAGGGGAGGGAGGCGCAGGACTGGGGCGCTTGTGTTCATCGTCTCCCTCCCCCGGTGGGGAGAGACCGAGGGTGCGGGTCTTCCTTCTCCCCTCGTGGCGGGTGGTGCCTGAAGGGCGAAGGAGGCGTTCTCGTCACTCGCTGAAATATCGCAGCATCACTGCCGCCCTGGCCTGCCCAGTCGCCGTGTCGATCGCCGTTTCGGTCCGCATATGCTCAGCATGCGTCACCATCAGTCCCGCCGGTACCAGCTCCGCCAGAGCCACGGCCACCACTCGCTCGGCAATATCAAGTGCCGCCTTGCGGCTGGGCTGATGGCTCCAGCAATG
>Ga0066837_10000063_pt1 | contig 40907 bp, 37 predicted proteins | sample ETNtaG_25_FD_66730 | JGI IMG/M metagenome (GOLD analysis project Ga0066837, IMG submission 66730) | Marine microbial and viral communities from oxygen minimum zone, Eastern Pacific Ocean - ETNP201302SV86 | ecosystem: Environmental > Aquatic > Marine > Oceanic | place: Pacific Ocean: Eastern... | reverse complement strand
GATGGCGAGCTTTGCGGAAGCAGTTGTGTGGTCGACAATCAGCGCGCCTGGAGTCATAGCGGCGAGAACACCCTCATCACCTAGCACTACGGAGCGGACGTCGTCGTCGTTGCCGACACAGATAAAAACTATTTCCGCTTCGACTGCAGCGTCTCTGGGAGTGAGCTGCCGTCTTCCACCGTTTTCCACTACCCATTGTTCGGACTTGGATGCAGTGCGGTTGTACACGGTTACGTCGTGTCCAGCATTAATTAGGTGCCGCGCCATTGGATGACCCATCACTCCTAAACCAATAAAGGCGACCTGTTTCTGTGCGTTCATGGCGACTCCTTTCGTGTTATTTGTGGCAGACGGCTTCGAGCATTATTCCGTCGGGGTCTCTCCAAAAAGAGGCGTAATAGGGTGGCGGATAATCAGGCCATTCCTGGGGCGCGTGAATGATTTCTGACCCGAGTTGGTGAGCAGCCAAAGAGGCTTGTTTCACCTCGGCTCTTGTTGGCACTATGAATGCAAGGTGCTGTAACCCCGCAAATGTGGGGTGGTAGATGCCTTCTGCGGGGTAGAAGAAAATGTAGGTGCCAACTTTGTTGTCGGAGGGTCTAATCGCGAACTGGTCATCGTGGGCTAGGAATTGCTCGTACCTCAAATAGGGCATGAGAGCCTGGTAATAGGAATAAGAGACTTCTAAATCGGAAACGTTGATGCCAATGTGCCCCAAAGGCATACCTATGCCTCATTCCCTTTGTGCGCAATCAGGTCGCGAACCTCATGCTTGAGGACTTTTCCCATGACGTTTCGAGGGAGTTCATCTACCCACACCACTTGCTTAGGGTGCTTGAAGCTAGCTAATCGCCCGGCAAAGAGTTCCAATACTGATTCGTCGCTGGGAGGCACGTCTGCAGTAGCTACCCCAACCACAATTGGGACTTCTCCCCAACGCTGATCCGGTCGCCCGACAACTGTTGCTTCGAGGAACAAATCGCTTTCGGCGAGTACGTTTTCGAGTTCTGCTGGATAAATGTTTTCCCCTCCTGAAATCACTACGTCTTTCTTGCGATCGTCGATATAGATCCATCCGTCAGTATCAGCGTGCCCAATATCTCCTGTGTGGAACCAGCCGTCAGTAATTGACTCAGATGTCGCTTCTTGGTCTCCCCAGTACTCTTGCAAGATATTTGGCCCGCGAACCCACAGTTCCCCAGAAATACCCGCGCTGACATTGGCGCCGTGATCGTCGACAATCCGAATTTCGCAAAGAGTGGATGGTTTGCCGCATGATCCGGGGTGCTCGAGGGCGTGGTCTGCTTTGAGGACGATTGCGGTCGGAGCTGTTTCTGTCGAACCGTAGACCTGACCTACTGGGATTCCGCGTTCAAAAAATGGTCGTGTTGTTGCTCCAGGAATAGTCGACGATCCAGCCATTAATCCGCGAAGCGAAGACAGATCTGCATTTTCGAATCTTGGATGTTCACTCACGGCGTTCAACGTCGAAGGAACGAACAGCGACCAAGTTGGTTGCCACCTCTCGACATCTGCAATCCATTCGCCGGGATCAAAGGTTCGGTGAAGAAGAACTGCCGCTCCACCCATGAGAGCGGGAAGAGTCTGAATATTGAGTCCTCCTACATGGAACAACGGGAGAAATGTAAGGAACCGGTCCTTGGGTGTTAGGTCATGGGCATGAGCACTATTCAATGCGTTGGCCATCAGTGCGCTCTGCGTCAAGAGCGCTCCTTTGGGTTTGCCAGTGGTTCCTGAGGTATAAGCCAAGAGTAAAGGCTGCTCTGGTTTTCCCGGCCGAGGAGCCACTGCAGTAGCAGTTGGGAGAGTGGCATCGTCGATGACATGAATCGGTCGACCCCCCGCTGATTTGAGCGCGTGGTCACTAAACATTGGGTCGGCAACAACGATTGTTGGGTCAGCGTTGTTGATGATCCACTGATGTTCAGAGACCAGTAGACGCGAGTTCAGTGGTAGAAAAATTGCTCCGAGACGGGAACAGGCAAGAAGTAGTTCGATCGCCAAGGGACGGTTCGGTCCTAGCCATGCGACACGGTCCCCGAGGTTGATGTTTCGTTCATTGAGCCAATCGGCGACTGAACTAACTCGCTGCGATAACGCTTGGAAACTAGCGGTGGATCCTTCGAACTCGATAGCGGGCGCATCAGGTTGCTGATCGGCCCACCGATCCACCCACGCCGCAAGGTCTTGTCCTTCGCTCCACATTTGTGAGCTGCTACGCCAAATCCCCTTGCAAGACACCATTAACGACGACAGCTTCGTCATCCAGCAATACGGTGTGATTTCGCATAGGGAGGTCAAAATGGCCCAACGTGTGTCGCCCGGCGTGCTCATTCGCGCCAGTCGAATATAGGAAATTTCCGGCGAACGCTCGTTGTTCGGTGCCGTTGGTTTGGCTCTTGTCGTACAAGGGCAGAGTGTCCCAACGCGCTCCCGGGTTCATGCCCCACCCGATATGACTGGTGGCATAGGCGTCCGGGTCATTCCATGCGTCGGTGTAACTCCGAAAGAGCGACGCGTCGGTGCCGTCGCCTCCAACGTCAACTACGTAATCGTTCTCGATCGTAAGGGTTATTGGAGACTCTACGTAACGTTTGAACGTGAGATTCATATCCCCTCGATCCATGACGATGATCCCGTTAACCGTGTTGGCCTTAGGAAACGCCAGACATAGGCCGCCCGGCCAGTGCGTGATGGTGCCGGGACGGGTGGTGTAGCCCCAGCCGCCGCCGCAAGGAGCGTCGCTGACGTCAACCACCACGTCTGTTCCGGCCGCCGAGGTAACTCGCATTTCGCTGGCTTGCATCAACCTCTTGATTCCGGTTTTGACTTTCGGCTCAAGATCGTCGGTCGGCATCAAGCGCTCGAGTGCCTCAGGGTGCTCGTTCGAGACCATGAGAACCCGGCTGTCATCGGCGAGAATCTCGGGGAGTTCTGGGGCGTGCAGGAGTCCTTCAACTGTGCAATCAACTACAAAGTCGACTGTTGCAAGTGCCCGTATCACTGCTGCGGAACCTGCTATCGCGTCAGATGCACCGGTGGATCTGATGGGTACAGGTGCCGACTGTCGTAGCGTTGGCACAACGATATGGATGGCGCGAACTCCGAGACGATCGAGCGCTAACTCTGCCAGATTGACGTTGACGTCTCGGCTCTGCGTTTCAGAAAGTATCGCCGCACTTTGAGTTGCGTCGACAGCGCACATCTCGAAGACACGCGTAAACGCATCGATCCATTTTCCTTCGATTCGCTCTACGAGCATGGTTCCTCCCGCATTCTGCTAGCGCGAACGTAGCGCCCAACGCCCCACTTAAACACCGATGTCTTCAAATCGATCGAGATTCCTGAGATCGGGTACGAAAACGGCGAAGAGCGCTACGACTACCAGGGTAGAAAGACCAGCGATAACGATTGCGGGTCGTAGACCAAACCATTCGGCGGTAATTCCCGATTCAAAGGCACCAAGTTCGTTTGACGCTCCAATGAAAACCGCCTCCACGGCGAGAACTCTTCCCCGAACCGAGTCAGGGGTCGCTAAGGGAACGATGCTGGTCCGTATGAACACACTCACCATGTCGGCCGCGGCTGCACCTGCAAAAAGCAGCAAAGTCAATAGCAGCGATGAGCTAAATGCGACTCCAATATGGAGAATCCCAAATATCGCAATGGCCTGCATGAGCCGCGGACCAATCTTGCGTCTTAGGGGCATCTTCGTCAGAAATAATGCGGTAGCGGCTGCACCAATCCCACATGCTGAACGAATCCAAAAAGCCGCGGACGCTGGTGCATCGACAAGGTCCACACAAATCGCTGGACCCAAAGCGATGACGCCGCCGAGTAGAACCGCGAAAAGATCTAAACCTATTGCGGCCAAAAGAAGTGGTGTTTTTCTGACGAGATGAAACCCTTCGATAGCTGTGTGGAAGCCCGATGTCTGGATGATTCGTTCTTGTAGGGAATGCAACCGCACGGTCTTTACCGCGCAGGCAGCTACGAGGTTGAGAAATGCGATAGCCGCGAACGTGTACTCGGGACCAGCCCCGTACAAGACACCGACCAGAAGTGGTGTGATTACGATTCCCAGTTGCCAAACGGTTGACTGGGCTGGAATGAGTCGAGGCAGATCTTCGCGTGAGACAACGTTCGCCGGTAACGCTCTGGCGGCGGGATTCACGAATCCGCGAGCGGCGCCATAGCAGACTGTCAGAAGAAGCAGGGGCCACACAGCGGTTCCACCAGCTAGTACATACCCAACGCCAGCGAGGGCTACTAAGGCCTCAGCTGTATACCCGACCGCTGCGAGCGAACGCCTATCGACCCTGTCTGCTAGAGCACCCGCAGGAAGTACTAGCAAAAATGTTGGAAGAAACTCGGCCAACCCCACCAACGCAATATCAAATTCTCGGCCGCTCAACGAATAGACGTGAACCCCCATCGAAATCGCCAATGTGACGAAACCAGATACGCCGCAAGCACTTGAAATCAAAAGGTTACGAACACCGGGTCGACTAACTAGTTCCCAAACACCAGGATTGTTGGGTGTTTTCATTAGAGATGATCGCGGGGGTCTAAGTCTGTGTCATGTAGATGGGCGGAATCGTTGTAGCGACGGCAAATCCATCGGCGACCTCTGAGCGGGCTTGACCAAATATCCAACTCAGTAATGGAAGTGACGGTGGGAGCTAGCTCGGTATGCCACTGATTTGCTCCCAAACCGAAGGCGGTTGCCATAGCCGCGGAAATGACTCCTCCGTGACAGCCAACAAAGATGGTGGAACCAGGGTGGTTCGCCGCAATGTCGCTAAGGGCCTGCGCTACTCGATGGCGAAATCCGGCTCGACTGTCGGCTCCGGGAATAATGGGAATAAACGGGTCCCTTTGCTCGAAGTTACCCAAATCGTATTTCGTTCTGACCTCATCCCAGCTGAGACCGTCAGCTTCTCCCAGATTGAACTCCTCAAGATCAGGATGAATGTTCATTTCCAAATCCAATGATGCTGACGAGAGGACAATCTCGGTGGTTTGAACGGCACGGGGTAAAGGAGATGAGTAAACAACGTCGATTGAGTTCTCGTTGCCCGAAGCGAACCTCGAAGCCAACCGTTCAGCCTGTGCTCGGCCGCGGTCAGACAAGCCAGTACAAGTTTTTGGACCCCCGACGACGCCATCGACCATGACTTTGGATTCACCGTGACGGACAAGGAGAAAACGGGCGACGAGGAGATCTTCAGTCTTAGCATCAGCCATCGGGGCACTCTAGGGCCCCAAGGCAGGCCATTGGTATCTCGGGAGCTGCAGCCCGTAGCCTGCAAAGAATTACCGAACCGTGAAATTAGGGTGTCGAGCTATGGAACCTATTGATGTGGAGTTGGATCCTTCCGAAGGTGGGTTTGATCCAGAGCGTTTGGAACGACTCGGTACTCATTTGCGACGCTACGTTGACGATGGCCGCCTTCCGGGCACCAACGTGCTTGTTAGTCGCGGTGGCAAAGTGGTGTACCACGATGTGTATGGATATCGCGATGTAGAGCGATCGTTACCCGTCGAAGGCGACACGATTTACCGGTTTTATTCCATGACGAAGCCCATCACTTCTATAGCTCTGATGCAGCTGTATGAGAACGGGTTGTTCCAACTGAAGGATCCGATTTCGAAGTGGATTCCGGCCTTCGCTGATACCCGAGTCTTTGTGGGCGGCGATGCGGTGAAGCCAGAAACTCGAGAGCCCGCCAGGGAAATCTCTATTCACGATCTACTTACTCATACCAGCGGCCTCACATATCACTTCCATATGGCTAACACCGTCGATGAGATGTACCGGAGAGCGGGGTTTGAGTGGACGAAGAGTCCTGGTGATCTTGAGCGTCAATGCGACCTTGTCGCATCTCTTCCTTTGCTTTTCGATCCCGGCACCGAATGGAACTATTCGTACTCAACTGATGTAGTTGGGCGGATCATTGAGTTGGTATCAGGGGTTAATCTGGATGAATATTTTCAGCGACACATCTTTGAGCCGTTAGGCATGGTCGATTCTGGCTTCTCCGTCCCCGAGAGCGAGAGTTCTCGCTTTGCGTCGTGTTATTACCCCGCCGCGAAGACGTTGAAAGCGACGCTTCTTGATGACGCACAAAGGTCTCGGTATCTGCGGGAGCCACCCGCCCTTTCTGGAGGAGGGGGTCTTGTTTCGACGCTTAGGGATTATCACCGCTTTACTCAAGCACTTCGCAATGGGGGAGAGCTAGACGGTTACCGAATCATCGGCCGAAAAACGCTTGAGTTCATGACCACGAATCACCTGCCAGGGGGAGCGGACTTAAGTGAGTACGGGCGACCTCTTTTCTCTGAGACTGCTTACGATGGAGTTGGCTTTGGTTTGGGCTTTTCAGTCGTGATCGATCCAGCCAAAGCGAAGGTGCTGAGTCAAAAGGGTGAATACGCGTGGGGTGGTGCGGCGTCTACCGCCTTTTGGGTGGATCCCGTTGAAGACTTGACCGTTATTTTCTTGACCCAACTTCTCCCGTCGAGCACGCACCCGATCCGAGCAGAAATGAAATCGCTGGTGTACCAGGCGTTGGTCTGAACCGCAGACCAGCAGGCGCTAACGAGCTTCACGTGTAGCTCAGCCTCACGCGAATCTGCTCCATTGGGGACGTCGGGCTGATTGACTCTTTGTATGAGCCCTGCGTCAACAGAAGAATTTGATCTGGTAATTGTCGGAACTGGATCAGGAAACAGCATTCCAGGCCCCGAGTTTGACGATTGGAAGATCGCCATCGTTGAGAAGGGGGTCTTTGGTGGTACTTGCCTGAATGTTGGCTGCATACCGTCGAAGATGTTCGTCTACGCGGCTGACGTCGCTGAAACTATTCGCAATGCCTCCACCTATGGCATTGATGCTGACATAACCAGCGTGGATTGGCTTTCCATTCGAGACCGGGTTTTCGGCCGAATTGACCCGATCGTAGAGGGAGGGGAGAGGTACCGGGTAGGTGAGGAATGTCCGAACATCACAGTCTTGAAAGGTGAAGGCTATTTTGTGGACGAACGAACACTTGAGGTGACTGATCTAGCGGGAAAAGTTCGCCGAATATTTGGTCGGCATGTAGTCCTTGGCGCAGGGGCACGTCCCTTCATTCCTCCATATCCAGGTCTTGCGGACATCGATTTCCACACTTCTGACACAGTCATGCGCCTTAACGCTCTTCCCGAAACCATGTTGATTTTTGGGGGAGGCTATATCGCCGCAGAATTAGGTCACGTCTTTTCTGCGTTCGGAACCAAGGTCACACTGGTCAATCGTGGTGACCGATTGTTGAAGCGTGAAGACGACGACGTTTCTCAGCGTTTCACCCAACTCATGGCCCGCAGATTCGATCTTCGTTGCGGAAGCGAAGTCACTGGCGTATTTCAAGATGGGAATACGTTTCGGACTGAAATTCAGCGAGATGGAGTAACTGAAACTATCGAAGCTGAGGTTGTCCTCGTCGCTACTGGGCGTATCCCCAACGGTGATCTATTAGGGCTGGGGCACGCAGGAATTTCCCACGACAACGGCAGAGTATTGGTTGACGAGTTCTTTCGGACCGATGCTCAAGGAGTTTGGGCCTTTGGCGACCTTTCGAACATTCATCAACTGAAGCATTTAGCGAACGCTGAGGTGAGAGCCCTTCGCCGAAATCTGCTCGTCGCCGAAGGCAAGAGTGAAGGTTCCATGCAGTCGGTTGATGACCGGTTCGTTCCCCACGCTGTTTTTGGGCATCCTCAGGTTGCCTCAGTGGGACTCACTGAACGTGATGCCCAAGAACGTGGCCTTCCGATAAAGGTGGCAACAAAGGACTACGGGACGACCGCGTATGGCTGGGCTATGGAAGACACACACAGTTTTTGCAAACTCGTCGCGCACGCCGATACCAGGCAACTATTGGGTGCCCATATCATCGGTCCTCAAGCGGCAACGCTCATCCAGCAGCTGATCCAGGGGATGGAATTTGGGCAAACAGTAGATGAACTTGCCTCGAAGCAGTTTTATATCCACCCTGCTTTGACCGAACTTGTTGAGAACGCACTCTTGGATCTGTGAACGCCGTGACGAAAAGTTCGTTAGAGATTCCTAGCCCTCGCTGAGATTGATTTCCCAGAGCACCTGGTCGAGACAATCTCCAGCGGACATCACAGGAAATTGGACGGGACGATCTGCGGAAACTGTGGAAGGGATTGGAGAAAGAATCGTCCAGGGTGTCGGATGGCAGAACTGAACGACACTCAGTCGGCCGTCAACTTGTTGAGAGTCGGCAACTACTCGGTGCCATCCCACAGGGATCAATCCATTGGTGAGACGTTCAAGCATGATGCCGGTGTTGATGATCACGTTTTGCTCTGGGGGCGTCGCGTCGACCCAATCTTCTTCAACTTTGACCTGTAAACCTCGAGCGGTCGCCCTCGGAAGAGCGGTGATGAGGTTTATGTCCCCGTGTTCCTCCGCCCAGACGTGACCCTCTTGTCCAGAGTTAGGTGCTTTTGACATCGGCGGATAGCGAATTGCTCGGGTGAGATGAGAACCATGTTCAAGCATGCTGTCGAAAAAAGTCTCGTTTGCACCTAACCCCAAGGCGATGATCCGTAAAAAGCGAGTTTGCAACCGAACTAAATGCTCGTGAAATTTCGACAAAATTTGATCGGCGCCGGGAATGCGATCCGAGGGAAAGATAGGTTCGCTATATCGGTGGGGATAGCGATCTCGGAGCGGGTGGCCTGAAGGGAGCGCAGTTCCCCAATTGAGCATTTCCTTCCAGTCGGGGATGTCGGACACAGCCGCAGTCTCAACCAGCAAGCCGGTGTAACCGGTTTGGCCTCTAGAGCCTTGGGCAACATATTCCGCTTTGGTGTCTTCTGGCAGGTCGAAGAACTTTTCTAAAACCTCGTAAGTCTCGTCGAGAAGCCCTTCGGAGATGTCGTGCTTGGTGTAAACGAATCCTGTTCGGAGGCTCTGCATGACGCCGTCGACAGCGGCAGCGCGATCGCGTTTCCCACCTCGTTCGAAAGCCAACAAGTCAACGTCCAAGATGTCAGTCATCAGAAGTAAAGGTATGCGGATTGAACGGCACGAATCATCAGTTTTGTTGAATCAGCCATGCTTCGTAACGTTTCGGGTCGGTCCACGCTCCGGTTAATTCGTCGAATCTACGGGCAGGTTCAAGCATCATCGAAGTCGCACCCTCGCGTGCTTCGGTGCTGGAAACTGAACTCAAATTTTCCGGAATTGGCAGCACCATGTTGGGTGGCGTTTCGAAAGGCCCTCGCTGAGCAATCGCCACTTCAGGAAGAGCTGACAATGCTTGGTCTCTACGAGCGGGGTCATTGTCGTAAAAGGCGGGGTCTTGAATTTGGTGCCATTTATCGGCACCCATGACTAGTAGGTCATAGCCCAACGCAATATCTGCCAGCAGCTGTTCGTCTGTGAGCTTGATTTCGAGCCAGTCGTGACCTGAGGCAACTTCCTCTAAGACCGTAACTCGATCCTGAAGGCGAGGTTTCGTCACTTCTTCCTTGCCCAGAGCTACCTGACTAACGACCCAAACAACGCTGTCAATCTTGAAGTGCCGGCGTACCGCTTGAGAGATTTCTAGATGCGCGACGGTAGGAGGGTTGAACGATCCCGGGTACACAGCGGTAGACATCTCAGACTCGCCTACCGGTAAGGGCACGAAGTGTCCTCGGGTTGCCCCCAAGAGCTGTTTCGAGGTCCCGTGAAATCCCGTGAGCGAGGTTGTCCCAGATACGGTCAAGTAGTTGAGCTGTACGAATTGTTGCTTGATCAGCATTGTCATCTTTAGAGGCTTCGAGAAAGGGCAGGCAGTATTCCTTCAACCCGATCAAGGCAGCAGCCAATGCGAGGTCGAGAGGAGCGGCGCCTGCCTTTCTCGCCAGACGAACGCGGTCCTCAATGCGATCACCGAAACTTTCGGCGATCTCTTCAACGAGAAGTTCGTATGTGGCGTGTTGAACATTATTTCGACGAGCGAGCGCTTGACTAGCGCTTAGTGCTGCTTCGTACCCCAACCGGATCGCCTGCAACTTCAGACCCTCAAACCAAGCAGCCTTGCGCCCGAGCTTTGGTGCCTGAGGAGATTTCGGTGGGGTGTGCCGTCTTGAGGTCTCTGGTTCCAGTGTTTGGTCGTAGGCCGCTCGTCGGACGGGATCCGACAAAACAAACCACGCATCATTCAGTTCACCCATAGCCGCTGCATCACCCGTTTGCCGGTCGGGATGATGACGGAGGGCTTCTCGCCGATATGCGCGTTGAAGGATCTTCCTCGTCGCGTTACGAGCGACGCCCAAGCGATCGTAAAAGGATGAAGTTTTCGGATTCACTGCTATCTCTGGTTCCAGTTATCAGTTCGTCAGTGAGATTTTGCCGGCAGAGCCATTGATGAGGTTGCCGATTACTGCGGCGTCATGGCCCGATTCTCTCAGTTCGGCCACCGCGTCTTGGGCAGCGCCCGGATCGCAAGAAAACAACAGGCCACCCGAGGTTTGAGCGTCGCAGAGGATAGTTCGTTCAATTTGGGAGCCGTTCTCGAGATACGGCTCAAGGAAACTCAAGTTTCTTTCAGTCCCTCCCGGGACGAAGCCACTTTCTACTAATTGATGCACTTCGGGGAGCAGAGGAACTGCCGAGATTTCCACCACGGCTGAAAGACCGCTAGCGGCCGTTAGTTCGTGTAAATGACCCAGCAAGCCGAACCCTGTCACATCTGTCGCAGAGGTTGCGTTGACCCGGTTCGCTGCTGCGGCCGCGGCGGCGTTGAGTCTGGTCATCTCCTGAGTGCCTGCTGTATAGATGTTTTCTAGTGAACCTCCAGTCTCGATTGCATCGGGTGCAGATCGCTTTACCGCGGTTGCCAGTAGTCCGGTCCCAATGGGCTTTGTTAACACCAGTGTCTGCCCTGGCTGACCACCACCGTTTGTTAACAGATCTTCGGGATCGACTTCGCCCACTACCGACATTCCATACATCGGTTCGGGCCCATCGACGGTATGGCCGCCGGCCACGACCCAGTTGCCAGCTTCGGCAGCTCGTTGGCCGCCTGAAAGTACTTGTGAGAGTAGTTCGAGGGGCAACTCGTCCTTTGGCCACGCAACGAGGTTTAAAGCGAAGAGCGGTGTGCCACCCATTGCGAATACATCACTAGCTGCATTTGCAGCCGAGATTTCCCCCCAAAGAATGGGATCGTCAACTATTGGTGTGAAGAAGTCGGCCGTCGCGACCAAAGCTTTACCGTCAGGGCGGCTCCAGACCGCGGCATCATCACTATTTTCTGAACCGACGAGCAAGTCGTCGTTGTCGGGCTTAGGCAGGTGACGCAGCACGTGCGCCAGGTCGCTCGGACCGAGCTTGCAAGCTCAACCGGCGCCGTGGCTGTACTGGGTAAGTCGAATCAAACTTGTCACGGTTCCACGGTATATGGCTGCATCGGCGCTAGGGGCTTATGCCTAGGTATAAGCCGAGAGCGTTTGAAGAAGAATCTTCATTCCTTGATCTCGATCGATGCCGTATTCGACCTCGCAGTTCAAAGGCTCTTCGCCCCAACCCCGCTCGTCTACCACCGTCATTCCTCGGGTGTGCGCACCGTCTGTTTCAACTCGGACGCTTCTCGACTGGAACTCGAATAGCGCGGGGTGTGTTACAGCTAGAACAGCGCATGGGTCGTGGAGAGGTGCTCGTTGGCCATGGGTGCGTTTTCGGTGAGAGGCAAGATAGAAGTCGAAGAGATCGGCTGCGAAAAGGCTTGCCCGATTCCCCAGCGCTCTCAAGTCTGCGATCAGTTGTTCGTCTATTCCGAATTGATGGGTGAGGTTGAGTCCGGCCATCAAGAGCTTCTTGAAACCCGCGTCAAACACGATCGCGGCGGCGTGCGGGTCTGCCCAAACATTGAATTCTGCTGTAGCGGTGACATTACCGGCACCCGCGCTTCCACCCATGATCGAGACTCCAGCTACTCGATCAACGATGTCGGGCGCCTGCCGTACCGCTAAGGCGATATTGGTCAGGGGACCTACGGGCACCAGCCATACGTCATCGGTGCCGCGAATTGTTTCGATGATGAAGCCCACGGCGTCGTTACTGGCGACCTCTCGCGATATCTCGGGCCTATCTGGTCCATCTAGTCCACTTCTCCCATGGGCCTCTTCGGCGTGACGTGGTGCGACCATCAGCGGTCTACTTGCTCCAGCGTGCACTTCAGCGTCGAGATTAAGAAGTTCCGTCATGATCAAAGCATTTTCGGTCGTAAGGCTTAACGGGGCGTTGCCTGAGACCGTGGTGATTCCGAGGATGTTGGTGAGTTGACCAGCCATCATGATCGCGATCGCGTCGTCGTGTCCGGGGTCGCAGTCGATGATGATGTTCGGCGTCATAGTCTTTGCATTCCGGGCCCGTTGTCGTCAGTGTCGCCCCAGTAATGCGGGAGGCGCAGATAGCCGACTCTTGGAAGTTCTACCGCGGTTTTTAAGCCTTGGTGAAGCTTGAGCCGTTGAATGGTTCGGATGTGGGTCAACATTTCGTAGAAAACCATCCACAACGACCCTTCGAGGTCGTAAGTGATGTCTCGCTTATCTTCAGCGGAGAAGTTGGCGCCCCTCGGGAGTGTCTCAATTACATATTTCCAGAAATCTGTTCCTCTCACAGTCCGAAGATCAGAGCGCAGCACCTCGATGGGTTGCTCTTGAACGACCTGGTCTAGCCATCCCACACCGAGTTGGAGATGAGCGAACAGTTCGGGTAGCTCCCAGAAAAGAGTTTCATCGAGAACTCGGTCCCATTTGTTTTCTGGACCCATTTGGTGTTCGCGCCAATCGATTGGTTGCGGAACGTCGCCGTCGGGCCACAAGAAATGGCCTGCGCGTCGTTTTGTGAATACCAACGAATCCCAGGCGATATGAGAAACTTGTCTTCTGCAGGACCACCACATCCACTCTTTCTCAGGCGAGGAATCGTGAAAATCCAGCTGTTCATCTGATAATCCCAATGTTTCCGCGTGGGCCCAGTCGACGATGTGGTGATACCAGGGCATGGCCCCCAAGGTTGGGTCCGCTGGCATTTCTAGAATCTTCGGGTCGCTTAAAGCCACACTCTGACGCTAGTCGTGGGGTTCTTGTTAAAGCTTAGTGTTCTTAGAGTTCCTCGTACGCTTTCGGCTCCGGGCAACTGCACACAAGGTTGCGGTCTCCGTGTGCTCCATCGATCCTGCTGACCGGTGGCCAGTATTTGTCTTGCCGGATTGACGGCATCGGGTAAGCAGCTTCTTCGCGTGTGTATGGATGCTCCCAGTTCGTAGTGAGGAGGTCTTCAGCCGGATGCGGAGCGTTAACGAGCGGGTTGTTCTCTGTTGGCCATTCTCCAGACTCAATCCGAGAGATTTCGTTGCGGATGTTGATCATGGCATCGCAGAATCGATCGAGTTCTTCTTTCGATTCACTTTCGGTTGGTTCCACCATCAATGTGCCGGCGACAGGGAACGACATGGTTGGAGCGTGAAACCCATAATCGATAAGCCGTTTTGCGACGTCGTCGACACTGACAACATCAGACAGCGGACGCAAGTCCAGTATGCATTCGTGAGCCACCAGTCCACTCTTGCCTCGATAGAGCACCGGGTAAATATTGCTTAGTCGAGCCGCAATGTAGTTAGCGTTGAGAATCGCCACGCTGGTGGCTTGTTCGAGACCCTCCGATCCCATCATCGCGATGTACATCCACGGGATGGGCAGAATTCCCGCCGATCCCCACGGAGCGCCAGAAATTGCGCCGGGACCAGACTTGGGTCCGGCTTCGGGCACTACTGGATGGTTTGGTAAAAACGGGGCGAGATGACTCTTCGCTGCAACCGGGCCGATACCGGGTCCGCCCCCGCCATGAGGTATGCAGAACGTCTTGTGGAGGTTCAGATGGCTTACGTCAGCACCAAAATGCCCAGGGTGGGCTAACCCCACTAATGCGTTGAGATTGGCTCCATCGATGTACACCTGCCCTCCAACGTCATGAATGACGTCACAAATTCGCCCGATGCCTTCCTCAAAAACACCGTGAGTAGAGGGATACGTCACCATCATCGCCGCGATGTCTTGCCCGTATTTGCTCACCTTCTCGTCAAGATCGGCGAGGTCGACATCTCCGCTCTCGTCGCAGTCAACGACCACCACCCGAAGACCGGCCATAACCGCTGAAGCTGCATTGGTTCCGTGGGCTGAGGATGGGATCAGGCAAATATCTCGTCCTTGGTCACCCTGCGCTTGGTGATAGTGCCTGATTGCTAATAGACCAGCAAATTCGCCTTGTGAGCCAGCGTTGGGTTGAAGAGAGATAGCGTCGTACCCGGTGCAGGCGAGCAGCCATTGCTCCAAGTCGGCGATCAGGGCGAGGTATCCCTTTGCTTGGTCAAGCGGCGCGAACGGGTGAATGTCTGAAAATTCGGGCCAGGTAATCGGCTCCATTTCGCTAGTTGCGTTCAATTTCATGGTGCAACTGCCGAGGGGAATCATTCCGCGATCAAGAGCAATGTCTTTGTCAGCTAGACGTCTGATGTATCGGAGCATCTCGGTCTCAGAGCGATAGGAATTAAATACTGGATGGGTTAAGAAATTCGACTTGCGTTGATTCTTGAGAGGCAGCCCTGACGGAGTTTGCGAAATGTCAGGCATCTGGTTCTCGCACTCAAACGCACGTAGTAACGACGTCACGACTTCCAAGTCGCAGGTTTCGTCGAGCGACACTCCCACGGTGTCCGAGTCAATCAAGCGCAGGTTGATTCCCTCAGCGAGAGCACGTTCTAAAACCCTGTCGGCGTTGTCGGGAACTCGCACAGTGAGTGTGTCGAAGAAGGTTTCGTTCAACACAGCGATATCGGAGTTTCGGAGATTCTCTGCGAGGAGCGACGTCAGCTCATGTACCGTTTGAGCGATTTTCGTTAACCCATCTGGCCCGTGCCACACCGCGTACATTGAGGCGAGGACGGCGAGAAGCACTTGTGCAGTGCAAATGTTGCTCGTAGCTTTTTCTCGCCGGATGTGCTGCTCGCGGGTTTGTAGAGCCAATCGCGTAGCTGAGCGCCCACGGCTGTCAACTGAAACGCCCACGAGGCGACCAGGCATAGATCGCTTGTGAGTTTCCAGAGCCGCCAGATAGCCCGCATGCGGACCGCCGAAACCAAGAGGAACTCCAAAACGTTGCGAAGTTCCCACCACTAAATCCGCGCCGAGTTCGCCCGGCGGCGTCATGAGGCAGAGAGCTAGAAGATCAGCCGAAACACATACCAACCCTTGGCAGTCATGCATTTTGGCAGCGATGCCTTCGAGGTCTCCGATCTTTCCCGAAGACCCCGGATATTGAAGTAACACCGCGTAACACGTTTCTGGGTTGAGATCCTCCCAAGGGTCTCCGATTTGTATTTCGACGCCGAGCGCTTGGGCTCGAGTGGCAACAACGTCGATGGTTTGTGGGTGACAATCAGCATCGACGAAAAAACTCTCGCCTTTGCTTTGACTCAGCCGTCGGGCCATCGTCATGGCTTCAGCTGCGGCCGTACTCTCGTCTAACAGCGAACTATTCGCGATCTCCATTCCGGTCAGATCGCAGACCATTGTTTGGTAATTGAGCAAGGCTTCAAGGCGTCCTTGACTTATTTCGGGCTGATACGGGGTGTACGCGGTGTACCAAGCTGGACTTTCTAGTATTCGCCGAACCACAACGGCGGGAGTGAACGTGCCGTGATAACCCATTCCGATCAGGGACTTCGCTGGATGATTTAGATCAGCAAGCTCACGGATACGAGATATGGCTTGGAGTTCATCCAGAGCCGGAGGGAGTTCGAGGTCACCGCGTCCCCGAATTGACGCCGGAATGGCGGCATCACAAAGGTCTCGAATGTTGGAATAACCGAGCTCGGAGAGCATCAACTCAATATCTGAGGCTCGGGGACCTAGGTGTCTGTGAACGAAGTCGCTTGGCGAGTCAGGGGTCATTTGTGGATCTCAGTGTCTTTGGTATCGGTGGGGGATAAATGGAAGTGAGGTGACTTCACAAGGAACCTGTTTTCCTCGGACGTCAGCGACCAACGAAGTTCCGGCGTCGGCAAACTCGGTATCGACGTATCCCATGGCAACGGGTCGATCGCAACTGGGACCGAAGCCACCGCTGGTAACTATGCCCACCGAGTCGTGTTGTGTTGATTGAAGTTCAGCACCGTCGCGGATTGGGCGCTTGGTGAGAGCTGAAATCCCTACGCGTTTTCGCGGCGGTCCCGAAGACAACTGATCCAAAATTGTTTGCGCGCCAGCGAACGTAGCGTCGCGTCGGCGGCGTTGCTGGATAGTCCAGGCAAGTCCGGCTTCAATTGGGGTTGTGCTGGTGGTCAACTCGTGACCGTAGAGACATAGACCGGCTTCTAGGCGCAAGGTGTCCCTCGCTCCGATCCCGCACGGAACCACCCGGTCATCTTCTAGAAGTTGTTCAGCGACCCCTTCGGCGCTTTCCGCGGGGATAATAAGTTCGAAGCCGTCCTCACCTGTGTAGCCGCTACGGCTGATATCGCAGCTGGTGCCGTTTACCTGAAACTCTTGCCACTGCATGAATTTGAGGTCAGCTATTTCGGTGGAGAACTGGGACAGCACCTCAGAAGATTTTGGTCCTTGAAGTGCTAATTGAGCGAGATCGCTACGAACCACGATCTCCGCGATCCCAGAAGTTGTGTCTCTTATGTAGTCGAGGTCGTCTTCGGTTCGTGCGGCGTTTAATACAAGACGAAGGTGAGCGTCGGTTCGACTGACGATCAAATCATCGACGACTCCACCTTCGTCGTTGGTTAAGACGCCGTAGCGCAACTGCGTGAGTGGTAAATCAGTTAGCGAAATTGGGGTGATTCTCTCCAAACTCTCTGCTGCTGTTTGAAGATCGTGACCCTTGAGGGGCAGCATCTCGACGATGCCCATGTGACTGACGTCGAAAAGCCCCGCAGAGGTTCTCGTTGACGTGTGTTCGGTGATTATCCCGTCAAAGTTGAGTGGTAACCGAAAGCCCGCGAATGCGACCATGCGGGCTCCGTGCCTGCGATGTAACTGTTCAAGCGGGGTCTGTTGGAGATGCCCACTGTTCGGGTCTTCAGGTGGAGAAGGTTCGGTCATGTTCCGCCGGTCCGCGTCTGATTGACGCCCCGCGCTGTCGTGGAACCTGAGAGATTGGCCGCTAATCGCAGTTTTCCCCTTCGGTGGAGAGACCCTAAGGTCCCTCACTCTCCAGCGTTGCTTCTTCCCTGCGGTCCGGGGGCCTGAGAGATTCCCGGGGCGGTTGCTCCTTCGGCGCCGACCAAATGAGGTCTACAAGACGGTCGAACTCTCCCACTGGGCTTCAGCAGCAACCCTCATCCTAAACCGGATGTGCAGCAGGGATAGTGATAGTCAGGCCGGGAAGGGGGTCTTCACACGGTCACTATTACGCTAAGAATTCGGCAATGCGATCCTTAGGTCGCCCGATGATGGCGCGATCGGATTTCACGAGTACCGGCCGTTGCATAAGAGCTTTACGTTCCACCAAAAGGTTGATGACGGCCTGCGGATTTGCGACGTAGTCATCGGGGCTCAACCCAAGCTCTTTAAATTTGGAATCTTTTCTTACGAGATCTTCAACCGGATCTTCAAGAACGGAGACAATCTGCTCCAACGTCGCTCGATCCGGTGGTGTCTTCATATAGAGGACCACTTCGGCTTCCACATTTTGCGTCTCGGCGACCGCCAAGGCATTCTTCGACGAACCTCAATGGGGGTTGTGATAGATCGTTACTTCGGCCACCTTGACTCCTCACAATTGGTCGGCACGACCGTATCAGCGATTAAAGCCCTCTTTGATGCGTTGAACCATGTCTCTCGCAGGCCCCGGACCTTTTTCCCGTGCCCATTTCAGGCCCTCGTCGCGACCGAACTCGGCAAGGCGTTTCATCTGGCGTTTCTCTTCCCGCAAGGTGTGCCATGAGTTCCCGACCATGAGTGCAGCCCAAGCATCTGCCGCATCGGGCAACTCGTCTGCTGGGACACAACGGTTTGCCAAACCAATTTCGACAGCTTCCTGGCCCTCTACGACTCTTCCGCTGTACATCATGTCCCGCGCGACAAGAGGACCAACCCGCTCCGGCAGTCGGCTGGTCATACCCCAAGTGGGCACCATTCCCCATTTGCCGTGTGTGTCACAAAAGCGGGCGTCATCGGCGCAAATAAGTAGATCGCACGCGAGAACCAATTCCAACGCACCCGTATAGCAGTGACCGCTGACCGAAGCGATCACCGGCTGCGGGATCGCTTCAATCAAATCAAGGGTTTCCGCTTGTTGATAGGGAGAACTCGCGTGTTCACCTCGCTCGATTGCCTTCAAGTCATTTCCGGCTGAGAATGAACGGCCTTCGCCATTCAAAACCACTACACCAACTGTGTCGGGAGAAGCGGCGATTTCATCTAAGTGCGATCGGAGCTCCTCAAACAGCAACGGACTCAAAGCATTTAGAGCCTCGGGTCGATTCAGAGTAAGGGTGCTTACTCCATCGCTATCGCTACGCAGCACCAATGCTGTACCAGACTTGTTCATGGGTGCAGCCTCTCACAAGGGACCGGTGAGGGTCCTAGGCGACGTGCGAATCGCTAGGAGCATCAGAAGCATCGGCGGCCTCGACCTCTTCGCGCGTGACTCCAAGCATGAACAAAATGGCATCCAGATACGGCACGTTCACTGCGGTGTCTGCCGCTCCTTGAAGTACTGGCTTTGCATTGAACGCAATTCCCAAGCCAGCTTTTTGCAGCATGGGTAAGTCATTTGCTCCGTCTCCAACCGCAACCGTTTGTTCTAGCGGCACCCCTTCAGCATCTGCGATGACCTCGAGTAGCGTGGCCTTTGCTTTGGCATCAACGATGTCTCCTTCAATTCGTCCTGTCATTACTCCGTCAACGATTTCAAGACGATTCGCGTGGGCATGATCCAGTCCGAGTTGCTCAGCGAGCCGATCAGTAAAATGAGTAAAGCCGCCGCTGATTATCGCGATTCGATAACCAAGCCTTCGCAGTGTTCGTATGAACGTTCGAGCTCCGGGCGTCAGAACCATTCTGGCGATAGCTCGGTCAATCGCTGCAACCGAAGTCCCCTTCAACAGTGCGACACGTTGCTCAAGTGCTTCTAAATAATCAACTTCACCGCGCATTGCAGCGGCCGTCAATAAAGCGACTTCGTCACCACAGCCTGCTTCTTCGGCTAAGAGGTCGATTACTTCGTTTCGGATGAGTGTGGAATCCACGTCTAGCACTACTAGACGACTGGACCGACGTGACAGTCCGTGAGGTTGCACCGCGATATCGATCAGCTCTTGCGCGGCGACATCCATGAGTGACGACTGCAGTTTGTTGAGATCACCGCCCTCCACAAGAAATTCGTAGCTCCAGACCGGGAAACGAGACAGTCGATGGATCCGATCTATGTTGCCGCCGCTTGCGGCTATAGCCCCACTTGTTCGGGCTAATGCTCCGGGGGAAAGCTCAGGAGCAAGAGTGGTGATCACGTGACGTTTCGCATGTCGTGTCGGGGTCGCGTCAACGATTTCAAAATCGATGTCAAGACCACGTTCCCAACCAAATAAGAGAACTTCTTTAACCAGGTCTCTTCCTGCAGGAACAAGGACTGCTAATCCCAAGGTCAATTGGCGTCTCACGACAACCTGTTCCATGTCCTGAAGTTCGGCGTCGAGGCTGGCCAAAAGAGTTAAGAGATCGCTTGTAATGCCTGGACGGTCAAGGCCGGTGACGCGTACAAGAATTGTTTGGGGGGCGGACACAACACAGACCGTACCGCCGGGTCATGTTTGGAACGCGCTTCATTAACAACGTATTGCTCCCTAAACGCAATACATTTGCCGGAGTGAGCACGATCTTGATTATTCGGGGAGAACGGTGACTCGTCTCGGGTTTCTCCTTGATAGTGAGACCTGTATCGGGTGCCATGCGTGCACCGTCGCGTGTAAGAGCGAACACGATGTCCCCCTAGGGGTAAATCGAACTTGGGTGAAATACATAGAGACGGGCGAGTTTCCTCACACGACTCGACATTTCTCAGTCATGCGTTGCAACCAATGCGACGACGCCCCCTGCATGGAGATCTGCCCGACGTCTGCTCTATTCCGAGCACCCAACGGCGTAGTGGATTTCGACGATGACAACTGCATTGGATGCAAGGGGTGCATGAATGCGTGCCCATACGACGCGATTTACATCAACCCCGACACCAACACTGCAAATAAGTGCAACTTCTGCAACCACCGAGTCGAAGTGGGCCTCGAACCATCTTGTGTAGTGGTGTGCCCGACCCACTCCATCAAAGTGATCGATTTCGATGACGCAGATAACGATGCGTTACGGATCCTCAACAGGGAAGACTTGGCGGTCCGGTCCCCAGAACAAGGAACCGCACCCAAGGTGTATTACCGCGGCGCTCACGAAGCCTCCCTGGATCCCTTGCGCACCGCTATTCCCGTCGACGGGCTGATCTGGGCTGATGTCACCCCTCAACACCCGACACCACCCACTGAAGAATCGGAACTTGTAGCTCGCACGACCTATACGACGGCCCACGCAACTACCTGGCAGGCCAAGGTTTCGAGCTACTTGGTGACCAAAGCCGTCGCAGCCGGCGTCATGCTGTTTGCCGCTCTCATGGTGTTGGTCGGCCATGTCGACCAGACAACGAAGGTCGGGTTTCTTCCAGCCCTGATCGCGGGCTTCTTCTTGTTGGTCACCGGAGCCTTGTTGGTGGCGGACTTAAAGAAACCATCCCGGTTCTATCTCGTGCTGAGCCGAGGGAATCGCTCTAGTTGGCTAGTGCGAGGCGCATACATCCTTGGTGCGTACGCGGTATTGCTCGGCGGCTGGCTCCTGGCTTCTTTGATCGAATCCTCGCGAATGTTTGAAGTGTTGGCGGCGCCGATCGCTGCGGTAGCGGCCAGCGTCGCCGGTTACACGGCGTTTCTCTTTGCTCAATGCGAGGGCCGCGACCTGTGGCAGAGTCAAATACTGCTCCCAACGCTGTTAGCCCAAACCGTTGCCGCGGGAGGTGCTGTTTGGCTGATGGCAGATCTGTTGGTCGGCATGCCAGAACCGGTCCTTGTACGAGGGGTGACGATCGGCGCTTTAACCGCAACCGGCATCTTGACCCTTGTTGAAGTCTTAGGTGACCATTCGCCACATGTGGCGGCTGCAGTGCGTTCAATGACACAGGGCGACCAGCGAAACCATTTTCTGGTGGGCATCGTTGGAGGGTTGGTTGCTCCCATCATTTTGTTAATAGTGAGCTTGATGCTTGACACCCAAGCATCAATAGTTTCTTTTCTTGCTGGGATTCTTGTTCTGGCCGGCATGTGGGCCTATGAACACAGCTATGTGCTAGCCGGGCAGTCCGTTCCCTTGTCTTAGGAGCTCTGATGACCGAAGTGAGTGATTCTCGGTATAAGGATGACGAAAGTTTCTACAAGAACCCTGGACCCAACGCGGGTTTAACGAATTACCCGCCACATGACCAGTGGCACGACTGGACCGAACTCGATGCCAAAGCGTGGCCACGTCGAGTGGAGCGTCGCTATCGGCTCATCCCCACAACCTGTTTTAACTGCGAAGCAGCATGCGGACTAGTTGCATATGTTGACCGCGAAACAGGCGAAGTCGCCAAGTTTGAAGGCAACCCTGAACATCCCGCTTCGAGGGGCAGAAATTGTGCGAAAGGCCCCGCAACCCTCAATCAGGTAAACGACCCGGAGCGCATCTTGTTCCCGTTGAAGCGAGTGGGTACACGCGGCGGCGGCGAATGGGAGAGGATCAGTTGGGACCAGGCTCTAGATGAGATTGGCGCCCGCATACGGACAGCGCTTCTGGAGGAACGACGCGACGAGATCATGTACCACGTTGGCCGACCCGGCGAAGACGGGTACACCGAACGAGTACTGCAGGGTTGGGGGGTAGACGGTCATAACAGTCACACCAATATCTGTTCCTCCAATGCACGGATCGGGTACCAATCATGGATGGGTCACGATCGGCCGTCCTCCGACTACGCCAACGCTGAAGTCATTTTTTTGATTTCGTCACATCTTGAGGCAGGTCACTACTTCAATCCGCACGCGCAGCGCATCATTGAAGCGCAGGAAAAGGGGGCGACTGTCATCTGTGTGGATCCGCGCCTCTCCAACACAGGGTCCAAAGCCGACCATTGGCTGCCTGCTTGGCCAGGAACAGAACCATTCTTACTCCTGGCTCTCGCCCGGCTGTTGTTGGAGAACGGTACCTGGCAATCCGATTTTGTGCGCAGGTGGACTAACTGGGAAACATACCTCGCTAGAACCCGACCTGATCTAGACGTCAAGTTCGAATTATTGGAACAGGCCCTACTTGACGAGTATGGGGAATACACGCCCGAAAAGGCCGAAGAAGTAACCGGAATACCAGCGGCGCAAATACGCCAGATCGCGTCAATAATCGGCGCTCACCCCACAAAGTTCGCATCGCATAACTGGCGGGCCGCAGGCGCCGGCAACCTCGGCGGCTGGCAGACGGCGCGTTGCCTGTTCTTTTTGAATGTGCTCACCGCCTCTGTGGGAACTGTCGGCGGAACTAGTGGAAACGGATGGAACAAGTTCAAACCACATGCGCCACTTGGAGCTCAAAAAATCGAACACTGGAATGAGATGTCGTGGCCTCGGGAATACCCACTGAGCTACCACGAGATGTCAATCCTTCTGCCTCATTTCTTAAACGAGCGGCGCGGCAAGCTAGATACCTACTTCACTCGGGTATACAACCCTGTTTGGACGAATCCAGATGGCTTTACCTGGATGGAAGCACTCCTAGATCCTTCTAAGGTGGAATGCCATGTCGCACTGACCCCAACTTGGTCTGAAACAGCCCTATTTGCTGACTACGTGTTGCCTATGGGTGTCGGTTCTGAGCGTCACGATCTGGCGTCGTTTGAGACTCACGCGGGACGTTGGATCGGTTTTCGGCAGCCTGTCATACGCCGCTTCGCCGAACTTGAAGGTAAGTCAATCGACAAAGACTCTCGGACCCACGAGTTCAATCCAGGTGAAGTATGGGAAGAAAACGAGTTTTGGATCGATCTTTCTTGGCGCATAGACCCCGACGGTCAACTTGGAGTGAGAGAGCATTTCGAAAGTCGCGCAGACCCGGGGCAGCCGATGACCGTAGACGAGTACTACGGACTTATCTTCGCTGAAGAGGTACCCGGACTCGCTGAAGCCGCCGCTGACGCGAATCAGACACCTCTCGAGTTCATGCGTGACAGGGGCGCGTTCGCGGTTCCTACCGACCCCTATCTGCCCCACGAACGCCTGGTTGATCCAACGTCGGTACAAGACTGTGTCCTTGACGAGAGTGGCGTATTTAGAAAGCCGATGACAGCCGGACTGTTCGATGGCTCCGAAGAAGCGTTTACTCACACAGCGCTGGCGCCTTTAGGTGATGGTTCACCGGCTGTAGAAATCGACGGAGAAATCAAGGAAGGATTTCCGACACCGTCGAAAAAGCTAGAGCTGTACTCCACGACGTTGGCTGATTGGGGTTGGCCCGAATATGCAACCCCGACCTGGATCCCAAGTCACGTTCATTGGGAGGACCTTGATCTTGACGGTCAAGAGCGAATTCTCTTGCCGACCTTTCGAATCCCGACACTCATTCACACTCGATCCGCTAATTCGAAATGGTTGAACGAACTCAGTCACCGTCACCCCCTATGGATTCACCCCGAGGATGCCGAAAAGTTGAATATCGGCGAAAATCAGTTAGTGCGCATTACGACGCGCATTGGCCATTTCGTCATTCAGGCATGGCGGACCGACGGCATACGCCCTGGAGTTGTCGCCGCCTCACATCACATGGGACGTTGGCGTACCGGACAAGAGCAAGGAAGGTCATGGGGTAACGGCCAAGCAGACATCGAACATGACGGCACTACCTGGAAACTCAGCCGCCGTGACGGCATGGAGTCCTATTCATCTGAGGACCCTGACAGTGAGCGAATCTGGTGGAGCGACACCGGAGTCCATCAGAATCTCACCTTTGCCGTTCAACCAGATCCCATATCGGGAATGCAATGTTGGCATCAAAGAGTTCGGGTGACACCGGCCGAGGAAGGCGACTCCTACGGCGATGTGGTTGTTGACACAGCCAAATCACGCGAGGCGTATCTGGAGTGGCTTGCTAAGACCCGGCCAGCACCGGGACCTCATGGTCTTCGTCGCCCACTTTGGTATGCGCGTCCCTTGAAACCCACCGTGGAGGCCTACCGGCTTTCTTGAGTTTCGCAGTATGCGACCGCTGCCCGACGTGAGATCATTCAGTATGAGCGCAGACCCGACAGTTACTTACGAACGCACTGGGCGAGTAGCGGTGATTACATACAACCGGCCCGAAGCGCTCAACGCGGTGAACGGCCAGTTACGCAAAGACCTCAACGCTGCCTGGGAGACGTTACGCACCGATGACGAAGCCTGGGTAGCAATAGTTACCGGCAACGGTAAAGCGTTTTGTGCGGGTGCGGATCTCAAGGATCCAGGGAGTTCTGTTGGCAACGATGATCATTCGTTTTGGGAAGTTCCAAGCTTCACTTCCCTTGAGTCCGGCAAGGAGATCTTCAAACCGGTCATCGCGGCTGTCAATGGTTATGCCATCGGGTTCGGTTTAACCATGGTGGCAAGCTGCGATTTTGTCATAGCCTCCGACCGCGCCGAATTCGGATTTCCCGAGGTGCAACTAGGGGTACCCACCGTTCAAGGGGCAGTACGAATGCCCAAGCGTGTCGGTTGGCAAAACGCTATGGAGCTACTACTGCTTGGTGACCGGGTTGATGCACAACGCGCCAAAGAAATGGGATTGGTGATGAAGGTGGTGCCCCACGACGAGTTAATGACAGAAGCCACCGATCTAGCGGAGAGATTGATCAACAACTCGGCACCACTTGCGGTGCGCGCAACGAAAGAAATTGCTCGGCGGGGCCAAGAAATGGGTTTCGTTGAAGCCATTCGCTTCGGTGAAACAATGCGCAAGGTTGCAGGGGCCACCGAAGACGCGAAAGCGTTTCGTGCTGCCGCCAAATCTGGCCAAAAGCCCACCTGGCAGGGGAGATAGAGTTGCCTTTTGGTGGCACTAGGTGGTGTGTCATCTCTAATTGTTTCGACAAGCTCACAAAATAGAGGGAACGGCAATGGAAATCAGCGGTCACTGCGACGAACGCTTCTCTGTGGTTCAGGACGCGTTCGAATCAAATTTCTTGGCTGACGAAGAACTCGGTGCAAGTGCAGCTGTCACAGTTGAAGGTCAATATGTAGTCGACCTGTGGGGGGGCGAACGCAACAAGAGCGGTGATCCCTGGGAGGAGGACACCATCGTCAACGTCTACTCAACGACGAAGACCATGGCGTCCATTTGTATGCTCATGCTCGCAGACAGAGGGTTAATTGATTTCGAAGCTCCTGTTGCCGACTATTGGCCGAAATTCGCCGCCAATGGGAAAGACTCTGTTCTTGTCCGTCACGTGATGACCCACCAAACCGGTTGTTCAGGATTCCCGAGGCCGGTAACCGTTGAAGAACTTTACGACCACGATCTTATGGCTGACCTTCTGGCCGGGATGCAACCCTGGTGGGAGCCCGGAACAGCTCCGGGGTACCACGCGATAACTCAAGGAACGCTTCAAGCTGAACTATTGCGTCGCGTCGATGGACGCACTCTAGGCACGTTCTTCCGAGACGAAGTAACCAGGCCTCTCAATGCTGATTTCCACATCGGCTTGCCGCTATCTGAGGGACATCGCGTCGCTCAACTCGACGTTCCGAAAGAGGGAATAGATCAGATAGTTGAAGGCCAACCTGACTCAGTTGCTCTAAGAACCTTTCGTAGCTGTCGCTTAGACGGCACCGAAACCGAGACTGATGAATGGCGGAGCGCCGAAATTCCGGCAGGGGGAGGAATTGGCAACGCTCGATCAATTTCACGGGTGCACTCAGCGGTCGCCTGCGGTGGAACCATCGACGGAATCACATTGATGAATCCCGAAACCATAGAGGCCGCTTTAGATCGTCAAACCTTTGACCGAGACTTAGTGCTGGGACTGAATGTTCCATATGGAACTGGTTTCGGTATCAACCATGAACGGATCCCCCTAACGCCAAGCGATCGCACCCTTTACTGGTTCGGATGGGGCGGATCCATGGGCGTCATGGACCTCGATGAAAAAATCACTATTTCTTATGCCATGAACAAAATGGCTGCAGGTTTGGTGGGTGACACGCGAGCATTCAACCTGATAGCCGCCACCTACGCCGCCATCGGAAAATAACTAAACAGCTGACACTGGTTGAGCTCGATACAGCGTGGGGATGCTCTGGATATCTTGAATAACGTCTTGCGGCAAATCAGCAGGAATTTCGGGAGATGCGCTCGCTCCAATAGCGTCAGTCAAACCCCCGAATCTGTCTTCAATAGCTGCAACGATTTCGTCGTGCCTTCCCACAGCCGCAAACTGCCTGACCACGTCATCGGTGATCCGAGACGCCATTTCCCCCCAACCATCATTTTTTGAGAGGTGATTGAGTTCTTCCCCCAGGTCAAGAAGGTCGTGTTGCTCAAAAACCGGCCAGTACGCCTTAGTGCTTCCATAAAAGCCGATGCGGTAACGAACCCAATCCATCATTTCCATTACCGACTCGTCGTTTGGGCCTGTGCAAACAAACCCGCCGCCGGTTATTTGAAACATTTCTCGAGGCTTACCAGCTTGAGATAAGCCCACCATTAACTGCGGTAGAACAGCTGCTTCGAGGTATTCGCGGGTGCAGAAGGCGTGAAGCCGAACGCCATCACAGACTCGGCCGGCGGCCCGGAGCATCGCGGGTCCAACAGCGGCCATGGAGATTCGCGGCGTCAGGACTGAAAGAGGCTCTGGGGTGAAGTTAGGAGTCATCAAGTTGAAGCGATAAAAGTCGCCTTCATAGTTGAGTTCTTCTCCTGTCTGCCACGTATGCCAGATCGCCCTCACCGCTTGCACGTATTCCTGCATGCGTGGAGCCGGAGCGGACCAGGTCACGCTGAATCTTCTTTCGTTGTGACCGCGCACTTGGCTACCGAGCCCTAGTTCAAAACGGCCACTGCTTGCTTGTTGGAGATCCCAACCGATGTTGGCCGCGATCATTGGACTTCGTGGAAACGCGATGGCTACACCTGTAGCAAGTTCAAGATGCTCAGAGTTCACCGCTGCTACGGCAAGAGACATAAACGGGTCGTGTCTGTTTTCGAGAGCGACGATTCCGTCATATCCATCTGCTTCGATCTGGTGGACAGCGTCAGCAACGTCACGAAGATCGGCTTGGGGAAATGTGGTGTACACCTTCATGGACGCTGCTCTTGGGGAAGCACATCAACGAATTCGTCCCAGTTTTTCCACTCTGCTTGCGGTGGTGGAGTTGGGCCACCGGGAGCGAACTCTGAGAGGGTCCCCGATTCCAGATCGTGAATGTAACGAGGGCAGTTGGGAAAGATCCTGCCAACCGTAATTTCGATGACCGCTTCAGCACCCACAAAATCAGCTATGTCGGACGGGTCAAGAAGGACCTTTGCTGTCCCGTGTATGCGAATGCGGTTGGCCTTACTGGTTTGTCGGATGAACAGCAAAGCCACCTTGTTGGTTTCGTTGATGTTGCCGAGTGATCGAAACATCCCGTTGCCGTCATAGGAAGGAAAACGCAGCGTGCGTTCATCAACGACTTTGACGAAGCCGGGCCGGCCACCCTTGTAGGAAACGTCTGGGAATCCGGTTGCGTCAACCGTCGCCAAGAAAAAATAGGTGGCCCTCTCAATGTAGGCGGCAGTTCGATCATCAATAGATTCGCTTACCGTTATTTCGGTCAAGCGATCGGCGAGACGGCGAGCATCGAAGTGGTCTTGCAGACGACGTGCACCGGCTCCATACAGTTCTCCAACAGTGTCAGCCATGATCACACCCTACGCTTGGAACTATGACTCGATACAACGGCTACACCGGGGTTGAGGTGGAAGTTCACGATGATGGCGTTGTTGTCTGTACTTTGAATCGCCCCGACAGACTTAACGCCTTTGATGGCCAGATGCGACAAGATATTCACCGCCTGTTGGGTGAAGTTTCTTCCGATGATGAAGCCCGCGTGTTTGTGATGACCGGAGCGGGACGGGCCTTTTGCTCTGGAGCCGACCTTACGGCAGAAGATCGAAGAGGCTGGCCGATTCGAACCCATGAACCGATGTTCGGTTGGTGCACCGATCTTCTGGAAATGCCCAAACCCACAATTTGCGCCCTTAACGGGTTAGCTGCGGGTGGGGGATTAGGTCTGTCGTTACTGTTCGACATCAGAATTTGCTCATCTGAAGCACGTCTCTTACCCATCTGGATGAAAAGGGCGATCCACCCTGATGATCTGATCACATGGACTCTTCCTCGCCTCGTCGGCTATAGCCGAGCCTTAGAGTGGCTGTACGAAGCTGAAGAAATTCCGGTCAGCGTTGCGCTTCACTCAGGCATGGTTAATCACGTCGTTGAGCCAGACGAAGTGCTATCTCGAACCATGGAACTCGCGCATCGTTTAGCTGCCGGCCCTACTGCTCATCACGCGATGACAAAACAAGCGGTGTTTAAGGGAATGCAAGGAGACAGTTTCGACGCGGCGCTCTTGGAAAGCTGGGGTCAGGCCAAAGCGCTTGGATCGGAAGACTTCCAAGAAGGCCTCTTAGCCTTCAAAGAAAAACGCGAACCGAAGTTCACTGGACGTTAACTGGGTTTGTGATCCTTGCGTGAACCCGCTTCCCAGTCTTCCATCAGTGGACCGGATTCAAGAGTGCCCAGAACGTTGATTTGAGGTGATTCGCGCAGTGAGCGTTTCATCTCAGCGAACCCTGGGAAGCTTGCCAGTTCAATCACAGCGTTCCACAAAGGCACTGCCTGTTCATCACTTGGTACCCGGGAAATGACCGGCCCGAAAAAAGATAAACCGTCTGGAGGTTGAAACGAGATGATCGGCGTACCGACATCGCGACCGGTTCGCGAAAGAGCGAGCTCGGTTTCGGCTTCAATAACGCTGTCCCAAAGTTGATCATCAACTGCGGACGCATACTGGGTTGGCAGCCCAGCGGTGGCAAGACATCGTTCGGTATGTTCAACAGTCCCTAGCTGCTTCCTTAAGCCCGGCTGCTGGTCCAGTTCCCAATAGTGGGTGCCGAACGCTGAGTAGAGCGCAGCCATACCATCACGCCCGCATTCCTCTCGAACCTTCGCCGCTGCTCTCAAAAACTTGAGCCCCGCGGTGTGCCCTTGTTCATAGCCCGCAGGAAAATCTGTTTCGTAATCTTTGTCTTTGTTGAGAATTCTCAGCGAAATGAACCGCCAGTCGACTGAATAATTAGTTTGTTCAGCCACCTTTTCAACCCAGCGAGAAGTAACCCAGGCGAAGGGACAAATGGGATCCCAAAAGAACTCGATGTCGTAATCATCGCTACTCATATAGAACATGAATAGCAGGTATCGCCCCAGGCATCACACAGTTTCTCTTTACTTGAGCACAGCACCCGTTTCACCCAACCTCTAAGCGCTATTCGCTGACAGCAGGACTAGCCGGTGGTGTCGATGGCGGTGATGTTGACCTTGGGGCAAACTGAACGCATGATCGTCTGCCCGACGCTCGAGACCGACCGCCTGGTCCTGCGCCCATTCCGGGACGACGACGTGGACGACTACTTCGCCGTGCTGGACACCCCGGAGGTGCGACGCTCGCTGCACCTCCCGAAGAGCCTGGACCGAAGCGACGCCTGGCAGCAGATGGCCTGGTTCATGGGCCAGTGGGTGCTCCGGGGAACCGGACAGTGGGCGCTGGAGGAGCGGTCCACCGGCATCTTCCTGGGCCGGGCAGGCCTCCACCGTCCCGAGCGTCCGGACTGGCCGGGTGTGGAGGTCGGCTGGGTGCTCCACCCCGACCACTGGGGGCGGGGCTACGCCACGGAAGCCGGCACCGAGGCAATCCGGTACGCATTCGAGGAACTGGACCTGGACCGGATCTACTCGTGCATCCTCCCCGACAACGGCCCATCCCAAGCCGTAGCCCGACGGCTGGGCATGGAACTGATCGAGGAGCGCACCATGGCGTTCTTCCCGTCGGCCCCCCACGGCATCTGGTCCCGGGCCCGCTGAACCTACGGGATCTCGTTGAGGATCACATGCTGTAGCGCTCGGGGATCATCGAGAACCAGTACTCCACGCCGCAGCAGACGACCCCCACCCAACCACAACCAGCAACGCCACCAAGCAGGACGCACTGAGTAGTGGGAAGGTCCGACGCACCCGGACAAACTAGAACCCAGGCCACAAACAGCGAAGGACCCCGACTACCTCGTCGATAACCGATTTGCTCTAGGGTCCCCTCGTGACTGCAAATGGTTCGAGTATCGACAACGTGGCAGAACCTCGGATGCTGGGATCTTCCGGGGGTGGTGAGATAGCGCTTCATTGCCTTGGTGGGGACGGTCCGCCCCTCCTCTTCGTTCATGCCACCGGTTTCAACGCCCGCACCTACGGACCCTTCATTGAATCTTTCCTACCTCATTTCACTGTGTGGGGACCTGACCTTCGCGCTCACGGATGGAGTACTCCACCCGCTGACGGTGACTACGAATGGACGAGTTTGGCTGCCGATCTACTAGTAGTCGTTGATCATCTCGGTATCAGTGCAGGCGAACTTGATTGTGTAGGGCATTCAGTGGGAGCAGCAACAATTTTGCTTGCTGACGCGACACGCCCTGGTTTGATTCGGCGAATGTACGGTTACGAACCGGTCATGTGGAGGCCCGGAGAGGCGTTCGAAGCAGGAGAAAACCCCTTAATCGCTGGTGCCAGAAAACGCCGCGAAGTGTTCGAATCAAGAGCTGAGGCGCTGGAAAGATTTTCTGCTCGGCCACCGTTTTCGCAATGCAGAGCTGACGCTCTTCACAGTTACGTCATGCACGCTTTTGAGGATCTTGACGACGGAACGGTGCGTCTTCGTTGCCGAGGACAACACGAAGCAGAAACATATGACGGCGAAAGAGTCTCAACCAGCGACCGAATCGCTGGCTGCACAGCGAAAGTTGTGCTGGGTAAAGGCATGGACCAAGGATTCGGAAACCTTGGCGAACCAGCCGCTGAGGTCCTCCCGAATGTTGAATCCATTTCATACCCTGACCTCGGTCATTTCGGACCACTCGAAGCACCGAACCGGCTTGCCTCAGACGCGTTAGATGCTCTTCTGAAGTAGTCAGTCTCAGTTTTTTGTGTTCAACGCGTCGCTAACGAAACGTGTTAACTCCGCAGCAACGATGTCGGGTTGATCTCGGTGAGCGATATGGCCACAATCCGGTAGGAATCGACCGATCGCGTGAGGAACCCGGCGGGTAACGCCGTGAACCATTTCAGCCGTTGCATACTCATCACGGTCGCCCTGCAGAACCAGAAGCGGACAACTGATATTGGTCAATATGTCAGACATGTCGAAACTGGCGAAATCCGGGTCGCGCCAAATACTGGACCACCGGTCGAAGGTCGCAGCAGCGTCGTTGTGGTGTCGGGACATACCTTCCACGATTTGATTCCGTCTGCTCCTAGCAGCATTGACTCCGTCTAAACCTGCCTGTTCAACAAAGATGTGAGCCGCGATCGTAGCCACAGCTATCGGAGTTACTGACCCGCATGCTGCGGCTATCAGAGCAATAGTGCCCCCGTCGCTGTGACCAATGAGCACTGGCTGATTGATGTTCAAGTTCTGTAGAAGCACAGGGAGTGTCAGTTGAGCTTCCTCATGCATGAAAGTGGCGGCGTATCGCTTGACACCCCCAGGGGAACGCCCGTAGCCGCTCCTGTCGTAACTCACTACCGGTAGACCCGTGGTGCTGTGAATGCGATCTGGCAAGTCTCGCCACTGGGTTATAGATCCGAGGCCTTCATGCAGCATCACCACAGTCGGACCATTTGTGATGCTGCCAATGATCTTCACCGCTAGAGGCGATCCTGCAACATCGATGAGTTCAGTCACAGGACTTGTGTCGCTGATTTGTTAAGCAGTGCCTGTTTCGCGGGTACCGTGCCGTTGATGGTGTTCACCCCGATCATTGGAACTCTGGTTTATCTCCTAGATCGCAATACTAAGAGTGTTCTACTTATTAAACGCGATGCCCGACCTTCTGATGACCACTACGGAAAGTTCAATGGTCTTGGCGGAAAACTCGAAATCGACGAATCGGTCGTAGCGGGTGCGCGCCGAGAAATAGAGGAAGAGGCCGGTGTGACGCTCACCTCGTTGCTGTTGAGGGGAACAGTGAGTTGGTCAAATTTCGGGCCGAATCGTGAAGAGTGGCTGGGATTCGTCTTTCTGTCTGACGCATGGGACGGCGACGTTTTGTCCTCAAATGAAGAGGGTTCTCTTGTTTGGGTCGAGTTGGATCGTCTTCTCAAAGCCTGCGACACCGATCCCGTCGTGCGGGCTTCTGCCGACCTACCGATGTGGGAGGGAGATCGTCACTTCGTGCCACTGGTTTTCGATGAGGATCCACAGCAATTTCATGGAGCGATGCCCTACGACAATGACACGCCCATCAGTTGGTGTTTCGAGCGGATGTAGCGCTCAGAGCCGCACATACTCGTAATCGACGGGTCGGGTATTGATTCCAGCAACTGGAGGAGCAATCCAGTCGGCCATATGACCGGGCTCGTAGACGGGCCGCATCAGCGAGGTCACATAATCTCGGTCTGCGTCACTGGGAAGAAGGTGGGGTAACAGATCTGCCCACTTCTCTTCGTTGACGATCTCACCGTGAGGAGTGACGAATTCGTCTCGGTGAATACCTACTTGGCGGTGAAAGGCTTCGTGAGGTAACTCGAGCTGTTGGTTGATGCCGTATTCATCCAATATGCGATTCCAGCGACGCATCCCCTTGGCACAGTCATCGATATAGGAACGTCGAAGTTGTTCATTGACGACGGTGATGGCGGGCCGTGAGCGCTCCAACCAGCGACCGTCAACAATTTCAGAAATCGACTCCTCATGATCCATGAGGACGTGATCATCGCTGTAGGCATCTTCTCCAAACCGGCCTTTCAACCCAGCCGAGTAGTAGTTGGCAGCGTTTGTGGAGGTTTCGGATCCGAACAGGTCAAGAGACACCGAGAAATGGAAGTTGATGTATTTCTGGAGCGTTGGAAGGTCGATGACCCCATAAGGTCTCACGTCGTCGGTGTCGTATTGATTCATTACTTCACATGTGCGTTGAATGACTCGACCGATACCTGCGGCACCCACGAACATGTGGTGAGCTTCTTCTTTCAACATGAAGTCACATGTACGACTCAGCGGGTCGAACGCAGATTCTTTAAGCGCACCTAACTGGTATTTGCCATCACGATCGGTGAAATAGGTGAAGAGAAGAAACGAAAGCCAGTCAGAAGTTTTTTCGTTGAAAGCACCGAGAATGCGTGGATGGTCAGGATCACCAGAATGTCTCTCAAGTAACCCGTCAGCTTCGTCGCGGCCGTCCCGCCCAAAGTAGGCGTGAAGAAGGTAAACCATCGCCCAAAGATGTCGTCCTTCTTCCACGTTGATTTGAAACAAATTTCTCAGGTCGTACAGGGACGGAGCTGTCTGACCGAGGTACCGCTGTTGTTCAACCGAGGCGGGTTCTGTGTCGCCTTGGACCACTATGAGCCGGCGAAGGTCAGTTCGGAACTCGCCCGGAATTTCTTGCCAGACAGGTTGACCTTTCAGTTCCCCGAAACCGATTCGGCGATTTGGGTCGCGTTCGGAAAGGAATATGCCCCACCGATAGTCGGGGAGTTTGACGTGGGAGAAATGGGCCCAACCTTGCTGGCCGACGTCGACCGCGGTGCGTAAATACACTTCCTTGTCTTGAAAGTCGACGGGCCCCATTTCCGTCCACCAGTCAGCGAAACGTGGCTGCCAGTTTTCTAAGGCCCGCTGTAGTCGTCGATCGCTAGCGAGTTCGACGTTGTTCGGAATGTTTTCCGAATAATCGATTTCTCTGGGCATGTAATCACGTATCCAGCAGTTTGATTTAGGTTCGTTGATTGTCGAAATCTGGACGTGATCCGGTGCCGTACCGTTGGAGCGCGCCCTTGGGTCCACTTGCGTTTGCTCTAGTGAATATCCAATTCTGCCAGGCTGAAAGCCGAGCGAAAATTTTGGTAGCCATCGTTTCAGGTCCGCAGAAGCGATGGTTGGCTTCCATCGCGGTTAAAGCATCAGGAGAAAAGCTTGAGCGCTCTTCGATAAAGAGCCGTAGTTCGTCACCCCAATCCAGATCGTCTGGGGTCGCTGTCACAAGCCCCAACTGAGCTGCTTGCGATGCAGATAATTCACGATCAACGAACTCTGCTGCGGTGGCTACACCAGTTTCGTCGCCCCAAAGTCGCGATTCCACTCGGCTAAGACCGTTCGACATCGGCACGGCACCAAAGTTGGTGGCCGTGAGTTGGATGACTGCAGGAGGCAATGGGTTGTCTTCCTCTTCGAACTGGCCGTCAAGCATGTAGGTCCGGTCGGCGGCGAAAGCGAGTTCGAGAAGAATTCCGGCAAAACATGACCCCGGTTCTATTGCTGCTACCAACGTCTTCGACGTCATGTCCATCCTCGATAGGCACCTTTTCCAGAGCAGCAATGTTTCGAGTTGAGCGTGCTCGTTTGGGGAATGAAGCTCCGCATCGGATCGAAGGACGTCGTGGAGTTGCCCTTCGGTCCGAAAAATCAGCGTGCCGATCCGAGGAAAATCAAACCGCAATCGACAAAGAACATCGTCAAGTTCGCGTGCGGTTTGCAGCAACCAATCCGAATCGTTGCTCACCGAGACGTTCAGTTCGGCGTAATGGTCAAAGATGGTGAGATGAACCCAGCGGTAGGTGATGCTGTTGTCAGAGATTGAGATCTCTAATGGAGAAAGAGGAACGGGATTACCAGCCAATCGATTAGAGGTTGCAGTGAGAGCCTGTGCTCTAGCCGCCACTGCCTCAACAAAGTTTGTTGGTGCTGCCAGTTCGTCTACCAGACCCCAGTCCAACGCGTCCCTACCCACTGCACCCTCGGCTTTAGTGGCGAAAACGTCGGCCCGGTCCCGTCTGATGTGTCGTTTATCGGTGAGTCGGGTAAGCCCACCGGTGCCAGGAAGAACTCCCAATAACGGCACTTCGGGTAGCGAGACCGCGGTACTTCTGTCATCAACCAAAATGATGTGGTCGCAAGCTAGGGCTAGTTCGTAGCCGCCACCCGAGCAGGCGCCGTTAACCGCGGCAAGAAACCTGATTCCGCTGTGCTGGCTCGCGTCTTCAATCTCGAGTCGGGTTTCGTTTGTGTACTTGCAGAAGTTCACTTTGTGAGAGTGGTTGGCCTCTGCCAGCATCCCAATATTTGCCCCCGCGCAGAACGTTCCCTCCAGCGCGCTAGTGATGACGACACATTTGACTTCAGGGTTTTGAAATCGGATATGACGGATGGCGTTTGCTAGTTCGATGTCGACGCCGATGTCGTAGCTGTTGAGCTTCAACTCGTAATCACCAAAGGCCGGTGCACTTGGATCAACGTCAAGCTGGAATGTCGCCACGTCGCCGGCTATCTGAAGATTCCAATGCCGAAAATCGTTTGGGTGTATATCAAAGGCCGTCACGTCGCTGCCCTTATCGAAACGCCGCTGACCGACATAGCGGCAAACTCTTAAGGTGTCTTCTTTGCATTTTCATTCAACACTTTAAAACACGTGCGAGGCTGTAACCCAAGGCTAAGAAAAGGGGATTTTCTTGAAAGAGAACGCGGTGCACCGGTTCGTGATTGAACCCGCGATCGATTCTCCCGATGCTGTAGCTGTAATAGATGCCTCCAGTGGTGTGACGACAACAAGACAAGAGCTACTAGACGGGGTCCAATCCGTGGCTCGGTTGCTTGTTGCTCGGGGGGTGACGCCTGAACAACGAGTTCTGATGTGCTGCGTCGACAGACCAACATTTCTTATGTGGTTTTGGGGGGCAATGTGGATAGGTGCGGTCCCCGTTCCCGTGTCAACGATGTTGACTGAAAAGGACTACAGGTTCTTAATTGAAGATTCTCGAGCAGTCGGTGTCGCGTTTTCACAAGAGTTCCAAGAGCTCATCGCCTCAGCAGGCACAGATCAACCATTCCTTCGATGGTCACAACTTGACAGCGAGTTCGATATCTCTTCGGACGAAGCGGAGACACCAGAGCCGTATCCGTCCATAAAAGACGACATCGCTTTTTGGCTCTACACCTCCGGTACCACTGGCTTTCCCAAAGGCGCGATGCATCGGCACGCCGATTTGGGGTTCTGCACAGACATGTATGCGGCGGTGGTTCTTGAAATGAATGCCAGCGATGTCGTGTATTCGGTAGCCAAGCTGTTTTTCGCGTATGGACTGGGCAACGCCGGCTATTTCCCTGCCGGCACTGGTGCGAGCGTTGTTTTGAATCCGGGGCGTCCTGTCCCAGAAACCATTGCTGCACACGTGACGACCCACCGGCCGTCGTTGTTCTTCGGCGTTCCGACGTCGTTTGGGCAGCTCTTGAGTTCAGATATTTCCGATGACACTTTCGAGTCGGTCAGGGTTGCCATCTCAGCTGGTGAACCCTTACCGGGTGAGATTCATCGACGGTTCCGGGAGCGATTCGGGGTAGAGATCCTCGATGGATTAGGCACGACCGAATTAGCGCATATCGCGATATCGAATAGACCTGGGGAGTCGGTCGCTAATTCAAGCGGCACCGTAGTTGATGGTTACGAAGTATCGATCCGCGACGAAAATGGTGAAGAGGTCGCGGACGGAGACCCCGGAACCATGCACATAAAGGGCGACTCGGTGATGGTGGGGTATTGGAACAGAACAGCTCAGACTCGGCTTGCTTTGATGGGCGAGTTCTTAGCAACCGGAGACACCTATGTCCGAAATTCTGACGGAACCTACACGTGTCTTGGGCGAACCGATGACATGTTGAAAGTCGGTGGCGTTTGGGTCAGCCCTGCAGAGGTGGAGTCATGCATATTGGAACTCGAACAGGTTTTGCAGGTCGCGGTTGTCGGTGCACAAGACGCGGAAGGACTAATCAAACCGAAGGCGTACGTCGTTTTGGCGGACTCCAATCAGAGCCGCAACGTTGAAACCGAGGTTCAAGATCACGTCCGAACGCGTTTGGCTCCATTCAAATATCCGAGGTGGGTTGAAGTCGTCGAGGAACTCCCACAGACGGCGACCGGCAAAATCAAGAGGTACTTGCTGCGTTCTTAACCTATTGACTGCCGTCGGGGTTCCAAGCGCGAGCGATGGCATGGGGGAGTTCCTCTATCCATTGAATGAGGTCGTGACCGCAAATTCTTTCGGTGAAATGATGAGGGGATTGGTGGAAGTGAAGCCACGCCGCCCATGCTTCCGTTGCTTGATGAAACCCTTGTTCCAACGTACCGGCGCACAGATGCACGAATGGGGCGCCTTCAGGCTCCCAACGGGTTTGCTCACTGGGAGGCATACCAGTGGAATATGCGATGCAATGACCGAATCGTTGCCTATGCATCGAAGCAGTAGCAAGGGCATGACCAGCACCATCGGAACATCCGAATATTGCCCGAAATTCTCGTTGATTGGAAACACCGAACTCGGTCTCGGCCCAAGCCGGAAGCTCATCAACAAAAAATCTTTGGTGGCGATCGAAACGTTGATCGTCGAACCCTGGAAGGTATTCCAGAGCCCGCTCGTTGCCTGTCCTATCCATCGGAGCGGCATGAGGTGCGACAAGAACAACCGGAGGGATGCGTTTTTCGGTGATAGCGGCATCTATTCGACGGATGTAAGGCTGAATCATGTTGCCATCAGTTGAGTAGATCACCGGGACCGAATCATCACTGGTGTGTCCGGGTGGAAGATAAACTTTCACCCGCCGGTTTTCGCGCAACGCAGCGCTAGCGAAGTCGTGAGTTTTCAATGACCCGACGAGGGCATCATCTTCGTGGCTTGGAAGTTCCGCGGGGGCAGAAATACCCCGATACCGATGATCAACCGGACCGCGTCCTCCGATCGGGAGTCCATTCTCGTCAAGAGGCCAGAACCCATAACCGAAAACCGCTTCAGGCAACCTTTCAACACGAATTTGCGAACACCAAAGATTGGAAGGACTGCCGTCCTCTTCTCCTATGTTCCACATCGGAAGTTCGAAAACAGGACCAGGGATGATGCCCACCGCTTCCGATTCACAAACGATGGTTAGATCGTCTCCGTTAGCCCAAGCTCCCTCCGGGTGACTTGCAAGTCCCGAACGCAGATCAGCAGCGCTCGGATCGAACCAGATTCGACAAAACTTTTGACCAGGTGGCAGACCATCGCTTTGGCCACGTTCTCGTGCTCGAGACCGATTTTGTTCCTCTATGCCGCGACGCATCTGCATAAGAGGAGGCAAACCGAACTCGTTTCGTGTTTCGTCATTAGCGATTCCGTCCAGCGGGGCCATCACAAGATCACCCTGATGTTCAAGAACTACGGTGCCGAATCTCTGTGGCCTACCGCTCATCAAGGCAACTTTGTCAGCGCATTCAGCGAACAACGCTCCTGCTCCAGGGACCCCCGCTTGATGAGCGCGTCCCGCGAGTTCTCCTGCAATTGGTAGTTGCTGAGCTCCGGCGTGAACGGCGATAGCCCTGGAGGCTCGGAGAGCTTCGGCGCCTTGAAGATTCGGTAGCTCTGCGTGCTGCAACAACTGCCTCACGAAAAAAGGAGCAGTCTCAGGATCGGTGGTTTCAAGCTGTGATAGCAGATCGCCGATGACGCTCACAGAGCCTCCTCGTGGCCTATTTAGGCTAGCCCCCATCTTGATTATGGACCTGATCGATTCAAAGTGAGAGCCGAGATGACCCAAGACGTAATCGGTTGTAGCGTCAGTGGAAGAACTCAATAACGTCGCGAAGCAGCAGAGGAGATCACGTGTCCGAAGAACTCGTCCTGGCAGAGAAACGAGACCATATCCAGATTCTCACGCTTAATCGCCCCGCTGACATGAACGCCTTTAACACAGCACTAGCTTCGGCGCTCGGAGAAGCTCTCGAAGCTATGGATGCTGATCCAGACATTCGGGTCGGGGTATTGACTGGTGCTGGCCGAGGGTTCAGCGCGGGAATGGACCTCAAACAGTTTGCTGACGGTGGAATCAATGCTATGCCAAACGTCGCTGACAGAGGTTTTGCCGGCATCACAGAAAAAAGTTGCGCCAAGCCGTTAATTGCGGCGGTGGAGGGCTTTGCTTTGGCTGGCGGACTTGAGGTCGCTCTTTCTTGTGACCTCATAGTCGCTTCAGAAGGCACAAAGCTCGGTATTCCCGAGGCCGGGGTTGGTCTCTTTGCCGGTGCGGGAGCATTACTTCGCTTACCTCGACAACTGCCGTACAGCTTGGCGATGGAAATGGCGCTGACCGCTGATCCAATAACAGCCGAGGTGGCGCACCAGCACGGAATGGTGAATCGGGTTGTCCCCAAAGGCGAAGCTCTTGATGCTGCGCTGGTGATTGCAGAGAGGATCTCAAAGAACGCACCTAAAGGCGTTCGTGCGTCAAAAAAGCTCATCAAGGAAGTTCTCGGCGTATCTGAAGCCGAATTCTGGAATTTTCAACGGGCAGAACTTGAAGCGGTGTTCGCATCGGAAGATGCCTTCGAAGGAGCCACCGCGTTCGCTGAGAAACGCGCGCCAAACTGGCAAGACAAATAACTGAAACCGTTGCCAGCTAGCCGATGGAGCAAACGAACAGACGTTGTTCGAGGAAACCGCTACGACGAGCGTTGGGACCAATTAGCCCGCTCCGGTCAAAATATTCACGGCGAAGCCGATTTCGTTGACTCATATGGTCCCCGCTCGGTCCTAGATGCCGGTTGTGGAACTGGTCGCGTCGCAATCGAACTTGATCAACGCAATATCGACGTGGTGGGAGTCGACCTCGATGAGACGATGCTGCAAACAGCGCAGGGAAAGGCTCCGGATCTCAATTGGGTGAGTGGTGATCTAACAACCATTGAGTTAGATCAAACTTTTGATGTTGCCGTTCTGGCGGGCAACGTGATGATCTTTGTTTTGCCCGGTTCCGAAAAAGCGATCCTTAGTAACGTTGCCAGCCATCTCACTCCACGCGGTGTACTCATAGCCGGTTTCGAAGTACATGCCGACGGCATTGGGCTCGTCGAATACGACTCGCTGATGTTTGAGATAGGTCTTCAGCCTGCTGGACGATGGAGCACCTGGCAGCGACATCCCTATCAAGGGCAAGGGTACGCGGTGTCGGCGCACCGGCGAATCTAGCCAGATCGTTAATCCATGGGAAGGCGGGCAAGTAGTTCGATCTTGCGTTCTTCGTACTCGTCAAAATCGATCTCTTCGTTGTCGAACCTTTTTTGCAGTTCCTCAACAAGACGAAGTAAATCTTCGGCTGAGATTTCTTGCTCTAGGTTCCCGTCGAGCTGTGCAGCGTTTTCATCAACAACCGGGGCCTCGTCTTCGTAGACGAGAGGTCCGCTTTCGGGTGTCTTTCCCATTCGCTTGGCACGTTTAGCGTCGGCTTTGGCCTTTTTGGCTCTGTCCCGCTGGAGTTTTTCGAAGGTTGTGCGGCTCCCAGCCATGGTGACTCCTTAGTAGCGGCGCGAAAAATCAACTCATCATCTGTGGGCCGGGTACTTCGCCGCCAAAGGGGGTGCCCTACGCGGGCCGGTAAATGGCG
>Ga0066837_10000059_pt1 | contig 41300 bp, 41 predicted proteins | sample ETNtaG_25_FD_66730 | JGI IMG/M metagenome (GOLD analysis project Ga0066837, IMG submission 66730) | Marine microbial and viral communities from oxygen minimum zone, Eastern Pacific Ocean - ETNP201302SV86 | ecosystem: Environmental > Aquatic > Marine > Oceanic | place: Pacific Ocean: Eastern... | reverse complement strand
GATGCGACCATCTACACCTTTTGGGATTACATGCGGAACCGCTGGGCACGAGACGCGGGCTTGCGCCTTGACCACCTGCTGCTCAGCCGCAAGCTGGTCCGCAAGCTTAAGGACGCTGGGGTCGACAAGGCCATACGCGGCTACCCCGGTGCCAGCGACCACGCACCGGCTTGGGTTCACTTTTAGCTGCAACGAGCCGCATTGGCTGATCAATACCAGACGGTCGGCTGTTAGCCGCAGACCGTGCGGGCGCGCACCCGCCCGGCAGGTTATAGAACCCCCTGCCCCACAATCCGCGCCAGCGCCTTAAGCGGGGCCGTACGCGGACAGTCGGCTTTGAGGTGGGAAAGCAACTTAGCTGCCGTTCGCTCCTAGGACAGCGCGCTCCGCGAACATTTCGCGTCGCGGGGCGGCGATCGAGTACATTGGATCCGACGGCTGCTCCACTTGGGCCGCGGACCAATGCCTGGGTTTCTCAGGAGGTTGTTCAGATGCCCTCCGAAGGTTATGGGGCCAGGATCGGCGCTTGTTCTCTACCCTTTCTGTTGCCTTTGGTCAGTCGTAGCAACAGATTAGGCACTCTGCTTTGTGCGCCACGCCCCGCTGTGCCACTCACGCACATTGACCAAGATACTCTCACCGATGTTGATGATATTGTATGCGTTGGACTCGCCTCGAAGTCGCGTCGATATCGCGGAGGACGCCTGAGCGACCAGAATGGGAGCCGCCGCGGCTTCAGTGACGCCACTTGGCTCTCCGGTCTGTATCCTGCCCGTGTGGTCATGCATGCGAACATAGGAAAGATGGAAGTGGCCGGAGAGCACCAGACGGACGCCTAACCGAGCAAAATATTCAAGAGCCTCATCGGCTCTTTTTACCCTTTTGGTCTTCTGAACCATGGGTTCAGTCGGAAACAGTAGTGGGTGATGGGCAACAATGACCCGAACTGCGTCCGGCGACGCCTCATCAAAACGTTGTTTCAGTTCGGCGAGCTGGCTGCGTGAGATCGTGCCGTGGCCCCAGTTCCACTCCAGCCGCGCCCGCCGCGACGTGCGCATCCCCAGTAAGGCGACGCCCTTCGTCTCCAGAAAGGGCTCCAGGTCCGGCGAGATATACTTCTTGTACAGACCATAAGGGTCAAAGAAACGCCGAAAGATGTTGACCGCTGGCACATCGTGATTGCCGGGAACGGCAAAGACGGGCGTCTCCAGTTTATCGAGGAATTGGCGCGCCAATTTGAATTCAGACTCGGTGCCAATCTGGGTGAAGTCGCCACTAGCAACGATTATGTCAGCATGCTGCGCGTTGATCTCATCCGCAAACCCCTCGGCCAAGGCAGGATCATGGTGGCCAAAATGAAGGTCGGAAATGTGTACGATCTTCATGCGGACGCTTCCGTGACTTCCAATTCCTCACTTTCGCGCGCCGGTACCAAGACCGAAAGAGCCTGAGGCAAAATTCTGAAATTGAGGGGCGTTTCGAACATCTCAACCTCCCCGTCAATCATCACATTAATCGCACGCTTTTTCACGTCGATGGTAACTTCCCTCACACTCTGCATGCTCAGGGCCTCATCATCGCGCCAGCGCCCCATCAACATGCCAATCAGCAAGCGAAAGAAGTCACCAGCAGTAAAATGATGCAGCAGGTAAAGTGTTAGCGTGCCTTGGTTGAGATCCTGGCGGGAAAAAAACTTTCCCAATCCCTCATCGTAGGAATCGCAGGCGACGGCCAGGGACTGCACCCGCTCTATCCGACGTGCACCTTCGCCGGAATCGAGGATGACAGCCATGCGCCTGGCCCGAGCCAGGCGGCGAAATATGTGTCGTATAAATGCAAGTTTGGCGGCAAGGGACTCTTGGCCGCGTATCAGCTCACGACCTGCGGCCAGGCCGGGGATAAGACCAATAACGACTTTTTGCATGAATATGCGCCCGTTGACCTCAGCAACATCTATAAGTTGGCGATTGCCGTGAGCGAGCGCGGCGACGGCTGCAGGCAGGTCCAGTGGCAGGTGCAGGTCCTTGGCAACCGCATTGAATGTCCCGAGCGGGAGAATCGCCAGGTCCTTGTCTCCACCCACGAGGGCTCCGGCCAGCGCTGTAACTGTTCCATCCCCCCCCGCGGCAACAATAACGTGCGCATCGCTCGCCAGAGCATCGGCGACACGTGCATTCATGCTCCGGCTACAGTCTGCGTCGATGGTCGCGTGGATCCCATTCGAGGAGAACAGGTCGCTCAACGCTTCTCTGGTCACGCCCAAAGCGTGGGCCGTCCCGGATTTCTCATTTAGAAGGACGTAGTAGCGCCGGTCGGACATGGTTCATGTTTCCGTTGGAGAGGAATCCGTCCCACGCAACGTAGACAACCCCAAATGCGTTGCCGGCCAATTAGGGGATTTGCACATGCTCTACAGACTGGTCCGCCGCACCCACCTCAAAAAGGCTTACAAATTCGTCACCGCCGAAGTGCGCCTTCTGGCCGCAATCGCGATCGTTAGCGGGCTTATCCTGGGATTTTTCACACTTGCCGACGCAATGGGAGAAGGCGACTTGGAGGCCTTCGACAATTTCGTTCTCATGCTGTTTCGCGATCCTGACAATGTGGACCTGGTAGTCGGCCCAATATGGGCTCATGAGATGGTTCGTGACATCACCGCGCTTGGCAGCTTCTCGCTTTTAGGGCTGATTGTCCTTGGCGTTTGCTCCTATCTCCTGTTGATCAGGCTTAAGTCTGAGGCCTTGCTGATCGTTGTGTCAGTCGCGGGCGGGACCATTCTTAGTACGGTTCTCAAATGGACCTACAGCCGGCCGAGACCAGACCTCCACGTCATGTCGACCCAGTTCACATCGAGTTTTCCCAGTGGCCACGCGATGCTTTCTGCGGTGACCTTTCTCACCTTGGGCACCCTGTTGGCCAAAATCGCGCCATCCTGGAGGATTCGCCTCTTCTTTTTAGGCGGAGCAATATTACTGACAGTGATTGTCGGGCTTAGCCGCGTCTATATGGGCGTTCACTTTCCAAGCGACGTAATAGCCGGATGGTGTGTCGGTGCCGCATGGGCGCTTCTTTGCAACATCGTCGCCACGATATTGCAGAGGCGGGGTGAACTCGGCGGCGCGTATGCCTCTGCCAAGGAGCCAGCTGAGCCGGCGCGAGTGGCCAAGGTCTAGGACGCGACCGGCGGAACCACCGAGCCCCAACGACATTTTACGTATTCAAACCAAAGGTAGGGCCAGCCGTGGCACACTCTTTCTTCGAAGCTCTGCCCCGGATCGGATACGCAGCGCGCGGCGTCGTGTACATCTTGCTGGGAGGTCTGGCCCTGACGTCTGCGCTCTGGGGCGGCGGAGGAGGAGAAGGTTCATCGGAGGCATTATCCAGCTTACTGGGTCTCCCGTTGGGCAGAATCGCGCTGGGCCTCGTCTCGCTTGGGCTCCTCGCTTATGTCCTCTGGAAGTTCGCCCAGGGTCTGCTCAATGCAGATAACCGCGAAAAAGACCTCCAAGGGTTTGCCATCCGGGGCGGAAACTTGATCAGTGGCGGCGCCAACCTGGTCCTGATGTTCAGCGCAGCAAGCATGGCGCTCAACCTTGGACAGAGCAATGGCGGCGGCGAGGGCGAAGAGGCGGCCTCCGCCTGGCTATTGCAGCAGCCCTTTGGACCACTGCTATTAGGGCTTGTGGCCTGCGGTATCCTGGCTGCCGGAGGTGCACAGTTTTGGTATGGCATTTCCCATGGCTACCGCAAACGCATGCCACTTCCTCAGGCCCAGAAACTCTGGATGGATCCACTCAGTTCTTTCGGCCTTATGGCGCGAGGAACAGTCTTCGCCATTATTAGTGGTTTCCTCTTTTTTGCCGCTTTGACTGTCTCCCCTGATCAGGCAGGGGGTATGAAGGAAGCGCTCAATTACCTGTACGCCCTTCCTTACGGCCGGGTTCTCTATGGCGTCATGTCGCTGGGGCTTTTGGCGTTCGGCCTCTATGGCATGTTGCAGGCGCGCTATCGTCGCGTCGATGTGTCGGACTTAGCGGAAATTCGCGCTGCGGCACCGATTTGAGACCTGAAGTCTTGGGCGCAGTTAGGCTTGCGGGGGCTTTAACAGTCACCTCGACTGGGTTCAACTTGACGACCTGCGGACCGACTGCGATGACCGACGAGCATTGTGACGCGGTCATGGACCTCAACGGCCGCTCGGTTCTGGCCGCCAGCCGTGCCGCAATCCCACATTTGAAGGCAGCGGGCGGTGGCTTCATCATCAACACCACCTCCATCGCCGCGCGCAACGGAGCGAGCAATGGGGCCGGCATCTATGGTTCATCAAAGACGTTCATTGCCAACGTCACGCGGGGCATGGCCAAGGAGCTCATCCCCTTTGGCATTCGCGTCAATGCCGTGGCGCCGGGCGTGATCACCACACCCTTCCACGAACGCTATTCCACCGCCGAACAGATGCAGCCCGCGCTCAACGCCATTCCGCAAGGCCGCCACGGCACACCCGAGGATTGCGTGGGCGTCTATCTTTTCCTCGCCTCCAACTTGCTCTCGCCCTACATCATCGGGCAGGAGATCGAGGTCAATGGCGGCCAATTGATGACTTAAGGAGACCAGACATGGGCAAACGTATTATCTTTACCGGCGGCAGCGGCAAGGCCGGTCGCCACGCCGTCACCTATCTGGTGGCGCAAGGGCACACCGTGCTCAATCTTGATCTGAAGCCGCTCGACATCGAGGGCGTCAACACCCTGATCACCGACCTGACCGATAGCGGCCAGGTGTTCAATGCGCTCTCCATGCACTTTGGTTTTGAGGGCTTTGAAACCGGCAAGGGCCCGGCCCCGGTCGACGCAGTGGTCCATTTCGCGGCCATTCCCCGCGTGCTGATCCACCCCGACAATGAGACCTTCAAGGCCAATGTGACCTCGACCTACAATGTGATCGAGGCGGCGACCAAACTCGGGATCCGCAAGATTGTCATTGCGTCGAGCGAAACCACCTATGGCGTCTGTTTTGCCGAAGGTGATAAGGACTACCAGAAGTTTCCGCTCGAAGAAGACTATGACGTCGACCCGATGGACAGCTATGGCCTGTCCAAACTGGTCAATGAAAAGACCGCCCGGGCCTTTGCCATGCGCACGGGTGCGGACATTTACGCTTTGCGGATCGGCAATGTGATCGAACCGGAAGACTATGCCCGCTTCCCGGCCTTCCTGGCCGATCCGCCGTCCCGCAAACGCAACGCCTGGAGCTATATCGACGCGCGCGATCTGGGTCAGATTGTCGCTCTCTGTATCGCCAAAGATGGCTTGGGTTTCCAGGTGTTCAACGCGGTCAATGACGAGATCACAGCGAACGAGCCGAGCGAGGCTTTCCTGGCCAGGTGGGCTCCCAATACACCCATTGCGCGGCCTATGGAGGCGTTCGAGGCTCCCATTTCAAATCGAAAAATCCGGGACGTTCTCGGGTTCAAGGAAAACCACAACTGGCGTCAATATGTCCCCGGCGTCGAGCGAAAGAGGCAGTAAGGCCCACTGATGAAAACCTACAAAGTCCCCCATAGCGATAGTGAAGTGTCCAGTGTCGTGCTGGGCCTTATGCGTATCGCGCAAATGGACAATTCCGAAATCCGCGCCCTGTTTGATACCGCCCGCGAGGCCGGCATCACGGTCTTCGACCATGCCGACATATATGGTGGCGCACGCCATCGCTGTGAGGAGCGCTTCGGGGAAGCGGTGACCCTCACGCCTTCCGAACGCGAGTCGATCATTATTCAGAGCAAAGTCGGCATTCGGCATGGTTGGTTCGACTTTTCCCGCGACCACATCCTGAAAACCGTCGATGAGTCTCTGGCCGCGCTGAAGACGGATTATCTCGACGTCCTGCTGCTGCACCGCCCCGACGCCCTGGTTGAACCTGAAGAGGTTGCCAAGGCGTTCGACACGCTTGAAGCGTCTGGAAAGGTGCGCCAGTTCGGTGTTTCCAATCACACGCCGGGTCAGATCGAACTGCTCAAGAGTGCCGTCAAACAGCCGCTGCGCTACAACCAGGTCCAGTTGAGCATCACTCACGCCAATCTGATCGCGCAGGGTGTGGCGGCCAATATGGATGGCAGCGATCAGTCGATTTCTCGCGATATTGGATTGCTCGACTATTCCCGCCTCAACGGCATGATGCTGCAGGCCTGGTCTCCCTTCCAGAAGGGGTTCTTTGACGGGGTGTTTGTCGGTGATCGCGAGAGCCATCCCGAACTCAATGACGAACTCGATCGTCTGGCCAAGGCCTATGGCGTGACACCAACCGGTATCGCCGTCGCCTGGATTACCCGCCACCCCGCCAATATCCAGGTCGTCTTAGGCACCACCAAGCCGCAGCGCGTACGCGAATGTGCGGCCGGGTCAGACATCAACCTAACGCGCGAAGAATGGTACAGCCTGTTCCGCGCGGCCGGCCACATCGTACCCTGATCAAAAAGGCTCGGCAGGTCGTCGCTGACGATCTGCCGAGGCGCTATTACGACGTACTGACCGGATAGGCCACATAGGCCAGGCGCTTGCTGTCTGGCGCCCAGGAGTTGACATTGATTGTCCCCTGCCCGCCGAAAAAACGTGCCAGCACGCGGTGGTCACCGCCGTCCGGAGCCATCAGGCGCAGCTCGACATCCTTGTCCGGCGGGTGCCCGATCGTGCCCTCGGGATAGCTGAGATAAACGAGGCTTTGCCCGTCGGGCGACAGATGCGGGAACCAGTTGACCCGGCTGTCGAAGGTCAGTTGCTCCAGCCCGCTTCCATCGCCGGCCTTCATTCGGAAGATTTGCGCATGCCCGGGCTGGGAGGCCGCCAATTCGGAATTGAAGTAAAGCCAGACACCATCCGGCGAATATTCGGGGCCGTCATTGGGCACTGTCACATGAGTGAGCCGCGTGTCCGGCCCGCCCGCGGCAGGAATGGTGAAGATATTGACCATGCGCTCGGCTGCCGGGCTTTCCACCGCGACATAGGACAGCGTCTGTCCGTCCGGCGAGATGCCGTGCAGGTAATAGTGATGTGGGGTCGCATGCTGGTTTGAAACCCGGCGCGGTTTTCCACCCGAAAGGGGTACCGCATAGAGATGGCCATCATCCGAGCTGAGATAGGCGGTGGCGCCATCGGGCGACAGCACATGGTCATTGTTGAGATCGGCCAGATGGCCGGTATCGATCATTTCCGGTTCGCCGCCTGTCGCCGCGATGCGGAACAGCTTGCCCCCGGCATTGAACACCAGCCAGTTTCCATCCGGCGTCCAGTTGGGGGCTTCAATCACTTCGTCAGCGACAAAGATAACCTGCTGGTTGCCGTTTAGATCGATGATTGTCAGCTCTGCGGACTGACCGTGGCCGAGCCTGCGGCCACGGCGGGGGAACTTGAAGCTCATATTGTGTCCTGCGCAATTTTTTGGCGGCAGACTGGCCTAGACCGGATCGAGGCCATCGCGAAATTCGTTGAGGTCGGCATCAACCGATGAGGGCGCATCGATCCATTCGGCGAGGGGTTCACCAAAGACCGGATCGCGCGCCGGAATGGGCAGCATCATGATGCGCTTGGCCGCGGCGCGGCGGGTTTCCTCGGTGATGTGGTTCTCCTGCATATTGTCCCAGTCGCGCCCTTCCGGATAGCCGCCGACAACCATGACATCGTCAGACTGATCGACCATGGCATGGGAGACCCCGGCAGGCATCAGCACGACATCGCCGGCAGAGAACCTGATGCGCTTGCCGCCCTGGCCGAACAGGTCCAGCACCATCCAGCCTGTCGCCACACCAAGGCATTCATGCGTGGTCGAATGGAAATGGGGATAATCATAGATGCCCGGATAGCGCCAGTTGTTGAGCCAGCCATTGGCGCGGAAGCGCTCGCGGACAGCGTCCTCGCCGCCACCTTCGACACCATTGCGGTAAACCAGGAGCGGAAAGCGGCTGTTGGGCAGCATTCCATTGGGCCTGGACCAATGGGACTCCGTTGATTTGGCCATGTTGTCCTCCTCTTTTTTTGACCAGACGCCGAACGCCTTGTCTGGCGGCTACAGTCCCAATGCCTTGAGATGCTCGATCGAGCGGCGGGCGAAGGCCTGCCAGTCGCTGGGATTGTCGTGTTCGGTGACGATATGATCGGCCCTGGTCTTGCGGAAAAGCGGAACGAGACTGGCCCAGTCAATGATGCCGTCACCGGTCGCGGTCCAGCCATCATCCTCCTTCGTACCGATAGGCGCGGTATCCTTGGTCTGGATGACGACGATCCGGTCGGCGAACTTTTCCAGCTCCGCTGCGGGGTCCGCACCGGCCCGCACAATCCAGCCGCAGTCGATCTCGAATTTCACATTGGGCCCGCCGGCTTCGAAGATATGGTCGATGGGGCGCGAACCATCCGAGAGCGGCAAGAACTCGAAGTCGTGATTGTGCCAGGCCACTTGCAGGCCATGCCTGGCAGCCGCTTCGGCCCCACGCGCCAGTTTCTCGCCCAGCCCGCGCCAATAGGCGACAGTTGGCTCGCGCTCCTCGGCCGTCACATAAGGGGGAATGAGATAGGTCGCGCCCAAGGTCTGGGCGATGTCGATGAACCGGTCCGGCTCATCGACCAGCCCCGCAAGCGGCATGTGGAAACCATAACAGCCAAGGCCCGCATCATCGAGCTGGCGCCGGAACAGCGCCGGGTCGGCCTCATAGGCGGGCAACCACGGCTCGATGGCGTCATAGCCCATGGTCTTCAGAACTGGGAGCTGATCGGCCAGCGGCGGGAAATTGCGCGAGGAATAAAGCTGGTAGGCCTTGCGGTAAGTCATGGTCATCACATCCGGGTCGGGGGCGCCGCTATCGGCGGCGCCGGGAGCATTCAGGGCTGCGCTTCTTTGTCTTTGTCGAATTCAAGCAGTTCGATCATCACGCCCAGGTCCTTGACGGTGTCATAGTAGGCGTAGCGCCCATGGCTGCCGTCGAACTCGCCGCGCTGCAGCAGCTTGTGCCCCTTCGATTCCAGATAGGCATCGCGCTTGGTCAGGTTCCGGGTACGGAAAGCGATATGGTGGCAGCCTGGGCCTTTTTCTTCGAGCAGGTCGCGCCAGGCACTCTTTTCCGGACCAGGCTGAAGAAATTCGACGTCGATATTGCCGAACTGGAACATCATGATCCGGCAGCCGACTTCGGCCGGCTTGCCATTATAGATGGCCTTGGCTTCTTCGGGTTCAGCCGCCCTGCCCTCCTGGGGCATGGGCTTGCCGGTCAGGTCCGAAAACCACTGGGCCGATTTGACCACATCGTCGGTGACGAAGCAGATCTGCATCACTTCGTCTTCATCAAGCAGGCGCTTGTCCATGTTCATTGTCCGTTGTTTTGGGTGTGCCGCGCGGCCCGGAGCCCTTAGGCCCCGGGTCGCGCCGTCCCTGGGATGAGTTGGGAGGGGTCAGCCCAGGATGGTTTCGTAGTTTTCCTGGATCTGGGCGATGGCATCGTCCACGGTCATGGATGGGTCGCTCCAGAAGTTGAACACGACATCCCAGATCGAGTTCTGCCAGTCCGCATCGACGGTCGAATGCGGGTTCGGCACCTGGTGATCGGCATCTTCCAGGATGCGCAGCACTTCGACCGAGCAGGCATCCAGCACTTCAGAAGGCGCATCGAGCCGGGTCGGCGTCGAGCCCTTGGCGCTGGCGAAGTCGGCCTGTACCTGGGGATCGGCGACCACTGCGGCAAAATCGAGTTCGGCTGCGTCCACCTCTTCGGACTGGCCACCCAGAATGCCCCAGCTATCGACGGTCACCGGCACCGCCTTGGCGCCCGGTATCTGGATACAACCGAAATCGGTCCCTGCCGTTTTACCGGCAGCGCGCCATTCACCCTTCATCCAGTCGCCATGGATCTGCATCAGGGCCTGGCCGGTGATCACCATGTTGGTGGTCACATTCCATTCGCGGTTGGCTGAACCTTCATCGGCTTCCTGCTGGAAGCGCCGCAGCGTTTCGAGCAGGGTCCGCATTTCGGCGCTGTCGAGAACCGACGGATCTGGCTCGCCGCCATAAACGGCATTGTAGAACTCCGGACCACCGGTGGCGGCCGCCAAGGCATGTACCAGATAGCCGACCTGCCATTGCTGACCGCCGATAGCGAGCGGGATGTAACCAGCGTCGCGGATCTTCTGGAAATCGGCAAACATGGCATCGAGCGAATCCCAGGCAGCCGGATCGACGCCGGCAGCCTCGGCCACTTCCATGTTGTAATAGGCCATTCCGTCGATATGGATGGCGGTCGGGATCTTCATGATCTCGCCATCGACCGTGATCGAGCTGACCACGGACGAGGGATATTGTTCAAGGATGCCTTGTTCGGTGAAGAACTCGGTCAGTGGCCGCGCCAGGCCCAGTCCGGCTAGGTCGCGATAGACGCCGGGGCTGGATTCGAGGAACACATTGGGCGGGGTGCCGCCGGTGACCAGGTTCATCAGGTTCACGTTGGAACCGGTATTGTGCGGAATGGCAATGTCAGTCCAGGTGTGGCCCTTGGCTTCAAGACCATCTTTGAGGACGTTCAGTGCAGCCACTTCCGGGCCCGCGGACCAGTTGTGGTAGATGATGAGGTCCGTGGCGCTTGCCGCGGAGCTGAGCATGAGAGCAGCAGTGACGCCACCCAGGATAGATTTCAACATCTTGGTTTCCTCCCTATTGATGTTGGCTAGATCCGCCGCCCGGTCTGGGCGTCGAAAAGATTGACCTTGTCGGTCTGGAACTGCACCGGCACTGTGGCGCCGACCCGGAGGCCCGCTGCGAGATCGGGGGCGACCCGAAGCGCGAGCATTTGGCCTTCAAATGTCAGATAGAGGGTCGCATCCGAGCCCGTGCGCTCCGCCGATTGCACGGGCAACGAAAACTGGCCGCCTGCACCAGTCGCCTCGCCGACGGTGAAATGCTCGGGGCGCATCCCCACCACGACCTGCTGATTGTTCTGCGGCTTGGCCATGAACGGATAGGACGAGACGTCGAGACGTGCTCCAGAGCCAAAGATTGCTTCGGCTTTGCCACTCTCTACCGAGAGCGTGGCGTGACGCATGTTCATGGCGGGAGCGCCGATGAAACCGGCCACAAATAGGTTGGCAGGATGTTCATAGACTTCGTCGGGGGTGCCAAACTGCTGGATGAGACCGCCATCCATCACCGCGATCTTGGTGGCCATGGTCATGGCTTCGATTTGGTCATGCGTGACGTAGACGACCGTCGACTTCAGTTCATCATGCAGCTTCTTGATTTCCAGTCGCATTTCGGTACGCAACTTGGCATCGAGATTGCTCAGCGGCTCGTCGAAGAGAAAGACATCGACCTTCTTGATGATCGCCCGGCCAATGGCGACGCGCTGGCGCTGTCCCCCGGAGAGCTGGGCCGGCTTGCGATCCAGCAGCGGCTCGATCTGCAGCATTTTGGCGACCCAGGCGATGCGGCGCTCGACTTCCTCGGCAGGAAGCTTGCTCGCGGCAAGGCCGAACTTGAGGTTCCCCCGCACGGTCTTGGTCGGATAAAGCGCATAGGACTGGAACACCATGGCCAGCCCGCGATCCTTAGGGTCGAGATCGGTCACATCGCGCTCGCCGATCATGATGCGGCCATCGCTGACTTCCAGCAGACCGGCCAGCAAATTGAGCAAGGTGGTCTTGCCGCAGCCGGATGGTCCCAGCAGCACCAGGAAGTCCCCGTCTTCAACGGCAAGATTCAAGTCATCCAGGACGGTGACCGCGCCATAGCGTTTGACGATATGTTCGAAACTGACGGCAGGCATGGCACTAACCCTTGATGGCGCCGGCAGTCACGCCCTGAACGAAGAGCTTGCCGACAAGGAAATAGACGACGAGGGGTGGAATGGCCGTGAGCAGGGCTGCAGCCATGTTGTGGGCATAGTTGGTGGTGCCCGTGGAGATGGTGATCAGATTGGCGAGGTTGACTGTCATCGGCTGGCCGGTGAGGCCGCCAAACGTCACGCCGATCAGATAGTCATTCCAGATCGAGGTAATCTGCAGGATCAACACGACGATCAGGATATTGCCGCTCATGGGCACGATGATCTCGAAGAAGATCCGCCAGAACGAGCCCGAATCCATCATCGCAGCCGACATGATCTCGGTCGGGATATCCTTGTAGTAATTGCGGAAGATCAGCGTCAGCACGGGCATAGCGAGCACTGCGTGGATCACCGCCACGGCCCAGAGCGTGCCGTAGATCTTGGTCGTCGTGGTCATCACGATCAGCGGGTACATGATGATCTGGAACGGCACGAAGGCGCAGATAAACAGCAGGAACAGGAAGCCGCCTGCCCAGCGCACATTCCACAAGGCCAGGGCAAAGCCGGTGACCATGGCCAGCGAAATCGACAGGATCAGCGAGGGGAACAGGATTGAGACCGAATTCCAGAAGCCTACCTTCAGACCGTCGCATTTGATGCCCGAACAGGCATGGTTCCAGGCGTGGTCCCAGGCTTCCAGCGTCCAGATATGGGGCAGGGTGAAGATCGCGCCTTCTCTGATCTGATCCATGGTCTTGAACGAGGTGACCACCACTACATAAAGCGGCACGCAAAAGAACAGGGCACAGATGGTGAGGAAGACCAGCACCGCGATGGACCGCGGGGTGATGCCCTTTTTCCTGCGCACAAAATAGCGGGCGCGGGTCACGGGAACTTCACCGGCCGCCGCTGCGCGTTCGGAAACGGAAACCTGGCTCATCGGGTGGCCTCCCGCTTGCGCTGTTGCCACACGGTAAGGGCAACCAATGGAATGAAGACGACGAGAGTAATGACCAGCATCATCACCGCAGCTGCGGAGGCGTAACCTAGATTGGACTTGGCCGAGAGGGCATTGATGGTGAAATAGGCCGGCACCCAGGTGCTCTGTCCCGGCCCGCCATTGGTCATCGCCACGACCACGTCATAGGCCTTGATGACACCGAGCGAGAGCAGGATGGCACAGGTGATGAAGGTGAACTTCATCATCGGGATGATGATTTCGATATAGACCCGCCAGAGCGGCACGCCATCAAGCTTGGCCGCACTCCAGATTTCGGTGTTGATCCCTTTCAGGCCTGCCAGCATCAGCGCCATGTAAAAACCGGCCGACTGCCAGACGGAAGCCAGAATGATCGCATACATGGCCGTGTCGCCTTGGGCGAGCCAGTTGAAATCGACCTCCCAACCCAGGCTGCGCAGGAAGCTCTGCGCACCCAGAGTGGGATTGAGAATCCAGCGCCATGCGGCGCCGGTAACGATCAGCGAGACGGCCAGCGGATAAAGAAAGACCGTACGAAAGAAACTTTCGCCGCGCTTTTCCTTGTCGATCATCGCCGCGAGAATGAAGCCGAAGACAATGGCCAGCGCACTGCCCAGACCGAGCACGATCAGGTTACGGAGCGAAATTTCCCACCCAGCATCGCGGAACAGACGGTCATACTGACGCCCCCATTCTGACCAGTCGATGCCGTATTCGGGCAGACGGCGGCTACGCGTGAAGGACAGATAAATGGTCCAGCCAATTGACCCGACAAAGGCCACGGCTGTGATTGCCAGGGCCGGCGTCAGGGCAAGTTGGGGCGCAATGCGACTCCAGCGCATGAAACTCCTCCCATTAACCCGGTCGCCCTGGTGTACAGAGTTCTTTTCCGGGTGTTGTATTAGCGTTAATCTACGGGCATAGTTCGCTGAACGTCAACTGGCCAAGTGGAAAAATGCAGCAAGCGCGCACCTGAAGACAACGAAAGTCACGCGCTTAGGGAGGAATTAGTTTTGAAACTTCAAGAAGTTATGCCGCGCCTCGGTTTTGGCACTTATGGGCGCTGGAAGGCCGAAGGCATCGAAGCCATCCTGTGCGCACTGGAAACAGGCTACCGCCATCTGGACACCGCCCAGACCTATGACACCGAAACCGAAGTAGGAACAGCGCTCGGGCAGTCTGGCCTGTCGCGTGCCGAAATCTTCCTCACCACCAAGATCTCGACGGACAATTATGCCGAAGGCCGGCTGATTCCATCACTGGAAACCAGCCTGTCCCACCTCGGAGTCGATCAGGTGGATCTAACCCTGTTGCACTGGCCCTCCCCCAATGGCGCCCAGCCGCTGGCGGCCTATCTCGAACCCCTCCTGGAGGCGCAGGATCGCGGGCTGACCAAGTATATTGGAGTCTCGAACTTTACCATCGCCCTGCTTGACCAGGCCCGTTCGATTGCCGGTGAAGGACGCATTGCAACCAATCAAGTCGAACTCAACCCATTCATTCAGAACAAAAAATTGGCGCAGTACTGTGCCGATCACGGCATTATGGTGACATGCTATCAACCGATCGCACATGGACGACTGGGCGATGATCCCGTGCTGGTCGACACGGCGAGCCGTTATGATGCCAGCCCCGAGCAGCTCGCCCTCGCATTTGAACTGGCCAAGGGCTATGCGGCCATCCCCACCTCCGGAAAGCGCGAACGAATTGCCTCCAATTTCGCGGCCCAGCACCTCAAATTGTCACCTGAAGACATCGCGCTGATCGAGACTCGGGACCGCAACCTGAGGGCCATCGCACCCGACTGGGGGCCAGACTGGGACTAGCCTCAGCACGTTGACACGCCAAATTCAAACTGCCATGACGCAACGTATTAACGATCATACAACGTCAGTGAAACTGACCTTGTTTACAACGGCCTGAAGGGTCAGGAGGATATTATGCTTGGTGTTGTCGGCATTGGCCACGTAGCGATCAAGGTCACCGATCTGGACCGGTCGCTGGACTTTTATCGCGACCGCCTCGGCTTTCCGGAAATGTTGCGCCTTAAGCACGACAACGGCGAGACCTGGCTGGTCTATCTGCGGATCACCGATGATCAATATCTCGAAATTTTTCCCGGTGCCGAGAATGACCGCGCCCCTGGCTGGGACGCCAACGGCGTGAACCATATGTGCTTCACGATTGAAGATCTGGACGGTACGACCGAGCGGATCAAGGCGGCCGGCATTGCCCTGACCTCCGAGATTAAGCCGGGCCTTGATGGCAACCGCCAAGCCTGGATCGAGGACCCGGACGGGAACCGGATCGAATTGATGGAAATGGCGCAGGACTGCCTGCAATTACAGGCCATTCGCCGCTTGCACCAAGAGCGCGCGTAATCCATTCAATCAAACCGAAAGTTGGGGGTGGCACAGCTTGGGCAGACCGATTGTTCGACTGAAGGATGTTGCCGACAAGACCGGTTTCTCTGTGAACACGGTCAGTCTGGCCTTGCGCGGCAGCCCCCGCATTCCTGAGGACACCGCCATGCGCATCCGCGACGCGGCGCGTGCCCTCAACTACATGCCCAATCAGGTGGCCAAGTCCCTGGTCAGCCGCGAGACCAAGACAATCGGGCTGGTGTTGACCGACATCACCAACCCGGCCTTGACCCAGGCCGCCCAGTCCATCGAGCTGGCCTTGGCCGAGCTGGGCTATTCCACCTTGTTTGCCACGTCCAACAATGATCTGGACGAAGAAAAGCGGGTCATCGCCATGTTCCAGTCGCGCCAGGTGGACGGCATGCTTATCTACCCGCGCAGCCACCGGGAACTCGATCATATCCGGCAATTGCGTCGCGCCAATTATCCGGTGGTGCTGCTGGTGGCCGACCCCGATGCCGGGGTCGATGCAGTCTCGATCGACGAGCGGCGCGGCGCCTATCGGGCCGTCCGCCACCTGATCGATATCGGGCACAAGCGGATTGGCATCATCGACAGCGCCAATCTCCTGGGCAATCATGAAAAGCGTGATGGATATGTCTCCGCGCTGACAGAAGCTGGCGTAGGGCTCGACCCTGCATTGTCGGCCGATCCGCAGGGGCACTCGGTCATTCGCGGCTATTGGGCGATGGACAAGCTGATGCGCCTCCCCCAGCGGCCATCCGCCGTGTTCGCTGCCAACGACTCCCTTGCCATCGGCGCCCTGCGCTGGACACAGAAGAACGGATTGCGCGTCCCCGAGGACGTCGCCATTGTTGGCTTCGACAATATCGAATTTGCCGAACACGCCGCGACCCCACTGACCAGTGTCAACTATGAGATAAAGCTGGTGACCGACCTTGCAGTGGCGCGCCTGATCGAACTCATAGGCTCCAAAGACGCTCTGCCCGAACCCAGGGTCACGCTCATTGACCCTGAATTGATTGTCCGGGAAAGCACGCATCGCCGAACTTAGTTTCCCGTCGGCTTCCGCTCCAAAACGCTATGGTTCGCACCCGCTTTTCAGAAAGAGCCTCTGGCCAAGGAATGACCGTTCTGGGGCGCCCAGCTGCCCGGCGGGTTGGGAAAGCATCCTGCTCAACAATCCTCCATGCTAACGCCCTAGACGGGGCCGATGAACGAACCCGCTGCGCGGGATGGTGCGTGCGCTGAGATAACGGCAAGGCATCGGTCGTCACGGCTTGATTGAGGATCGCCTGGTTCAGGCGTTCCCTTTGGTCCTTCAACCCAAGAGCCGAACGATGACGACGTCACTCCCCAAGACCCTGTCAGCCGCTGATGTGGAGACATTGCCGCCTTAGGACTCAGATCGATCGGCGATGGTCGCCGCAAATGTGATGACAGTTTTGTAACATTATTTACCAAGCTGAGCTTGAGATGCGCGAACGGGCATTTTCAGGGGACCTCTATGCGCCTACGTATTTCGACCAAGCTGATCATCATGGGCGTCCTAGCCCTCGGAATGATGATCGCCGGCACATTATTCTCGCTTTACACCAATCAGACGCAGCTGGTGGAAGATCGCAAAGCGATGCTCTCCGCGATGACCGACGCCGCCACTGCCATCATCGGCACTTTTGCCGGGCAGGCTGAGGCAGGGGAGTTGTCGACCGAGGAGGCACAGGCTCGAGCGATCGCGGCGATCAAAGCAATGCGCTATGGCGGCAGCGAATATTTCTTCATCAATGACATGACGCCTGTCATGATCATGCACCCGATCAAGCCAGAATTAAATGGCCAAGACCTAAGCCAGACAAAGGATCCCAACGGCAAGCGCCTGTTCGTTGAGTTCGTAGAGACGGTCAAGTCAGGGCGCGCAGGTTTCGTCGATTATCTCTGGCCCAAGCCAGGCAGTGATGCTCCCCAGCCCAAGCTCTCCCACGTGGCAGGAACGTCGTGGGGCTGGATAGTGGGCACCGGCGTTTACGTGGATGACCTCGAAGCGGCATTCTGGGACAACGTCAAATTGCTGGGCGCAGCCCTTGTTGCCGGCATGGCCATCATGGGCGCAACGGCCTACCTGATTGCTCGCTCAATTACCCGTCCGGTCAACACTCTTACCGCCGCCATGGCTGGCTTGGCTCAAGGCGATCATGACGTCGAGATTCCAGCCACAGCGGCACGCGACGAGGTCGGCGATATGGCGCGTGCGGTCCTCGTCTTCAAGCAGTCTGCAATAGACAAGCGGGCGACCGAAGCCGAGGCCGCTGAGGCGCGGCAGAGCCGTGAAGCGGAGCGGTTGCGCGCCGAGCAGGAGCGGCTGGAAAGCCAGGAGGCAAAGGCCGCTGAGACAAGAAGCGACCAAGCTTCTGTAGAAGAGCTGGCAAAGGCTCTCCAGGCGCTCGCGGCAGGCGACCTTACCTATCGCATCACCGCCAACCTTCCGCCCAAAACTCAGCGGCTCAAAGACGACTTCAATCGGACTGCAGAGAGCCTTAGCGGGATCGTCCTTGATCTCCGTCACACCTCGGACGAATTGCGAAACGCTACCGGCGAGATTCTGACGGGCACAAATGATCTTTCCGAGCGCACCACGAAGCAGGCCGCATCTATCGAAGAAACATCGGCGGCTATGGAGCAGTTGGCGACCACGGTGATGGAGAACGCCCGCCGAGCCAAGGATGCGGCGGCAACCGCCGGCGTCGTGACGCAGTCCGCCGAAGAAGGCGGTCAGGTCATGGAACAGGCCACAGCAGCCATGGGCCGGATCACTTCCTCTTCCGCCAAGGTCTCGGATATCATAAAGCTCATAGATGATATCGCCTTCCAGACCAATCTTCTGGCCCTGAACGCCTCGGTGGAGGCAGCGCGCGCCGGCGATGCCGGCAAAGGCTTTGCTGTGGTGGCTGTCGAAGTTCGCCGCCTGGCCCAAAGCGCAGCGGAGGCGTCATCGGAAGTCAAGGCGCTTATCGAGCAGTCAACCACTGAGGTCGGTAGCGGGTCTCTGCTTGTCTCTCAGGCCGCCGACAAGCTCGCCACAATGCTGGAGGCGGCTCGGTCCAATGCCGGTCGCATGCAGGCCATCGTCAATGATAGTGGCGAGCAGGCCGCGGCCATCAGCGAGATCAACGCTGCGATCCGCCAAATGGACAAAATGACGCAGCACAATGCAGCCCTGGTCGAACAGACAAGTGCTGCGATTGCTCAGACCGAAGCCCAGGCGAGCGCGCTGGATCGCATCGTCGAGATATTCCGTACCGACGAGGCCGCAAGTCCTGTTTCTGTTCCGAGCAGATCTCTACGGGCTGCCTAGACGGGCCGCATGAAAAAGCAGCGGTCGCCGCCAGCTTCCGGCGTCCGCATCCGCAAGGGCGGCGAGGACCAAAACTTGGTTTTCCCGATCAGGTTGGTCCCTCAGCCTTGTACTCAAATTTTCCCCACCCTCGCTTGTCGACAGTTTCCCTGGATTCCTTCTTCTTGTCAGCATCACGGCGAACGGCATGGTTTTGCCACCCGGGAGTGGGACCGACGGCTTTCGAGACTTCGCCAAAGATCATCCAGTGGCAGGAACGGGGCGCGTTGTTGCTCGGCGGCTTTTCAATTCTCTTCAAGTACGCGCCTTGGGTCGTATCGGTCCAAAATCGACCAAAGCTCTCACCGATTTAAGCGCCACTCACGCAACTCTTGTGTCCATTGCCCCATAGGCCCGGAGACGCAGGTGTGAACTTGCGTTGGAAGCAATAGCCGCTTGAGCCACACTATACGTAGTGACGAGCCATCCTATGGCTCTGCCTACAACCGCTCGTTGGCGCCGCGCATGCCGAAAAAGCTACTTGCGAATGATTTGCAATTGCACTAGTTCTGAGCTTGGTCGAAAACTGGAGACGCAGATGCACCGCCGCCTCATTGCCACCTTGCTACTCGCCCTGCCTCTGGGCCTGACCTTGCCTGCCGCCGCACAGGAGCGTCTCAAGGCCGTTACCACCTTCACTATTCTTGCCGACATGGCCCAGAACGTGGCTGGCGAGGCGGCCGATGTGGTCTCGATCACCAAGCCGGGCGCTGAAATCCATAATTACCAACCAACGCCAGGCGATTTGGTGGGCGCGCTGGATGCCGATCTGGTGCTGTGGAACGGGCTCAACCTCGAACAATGGTTTGACCAGTTCCTCGACAACCTGCCCGATGTCCCCAGCGTGGTGCTGACGAAGGGCATCGAGCCGATCGGCATCGGCGAGGGCCCCTATGAGGGCAAGCCGAACCCGCATGCCTGGATGTCGCCGACCGACGCTTTGGTCTATGTCGAGAATATCCGCGCCGCCTTCGTCCAGGCCGACCCGGCCAATGCCGACATCTACAATGCCAATGCCGAAGCCTATGCGGCCGAAATCACCGCCACGGTCGAGCCGATCCGCCAGGCGCTGGCCGCCATTCCCGAAGAGAACCGCTGGCTGGTGACCTCGGAAGGCGCCTTTTCCTATCTGGCGCGCGATTTTGGCCTCAAGGAACTCTATCTCTGGCCAATCAATGCCGACCAGCAGGGAACGCCCCAGCAGGTGCGCAGCGTTATCGACGCTGTACGCGCCAACAATATTCCAGTCGTCTTTTCGGAGAGCACGATTTCGTCCAAGCCGGCCGAGCAGGTGGCGCGCGAGACTGGCGCCAAGTATGGCGGCGTGCTCTATGTGGATTCTCTTTCCGAAGCAGACGGTCCGGTCCCGACCTATCTCGATCTGCTCAAGGTAACCACAGAGACGATCGCCGCAGGATTTACTCAGTGAAACAAAGTGCAGGCCCCGGCATTGCGGTAGAGGACATAACCGTTGCCTATCGCAATGGCACCACGGCCCTGAGGCATGCCAGCTTTACCAGCCCGCGCGGCTCGATTACCGCGCTGGTTGGCGTCAATGGCGCCGGCAAGTCCACGATCTTCAAGGCTATTATGGGCTTTGTGCCGGTTGTGTCCGGTTCCATCTCCATTCTGGGCCAGGCGGGCCGGCAGGCCCAGCGCCAGAACAAGGTGGCCTATGTGCCCCAGTCCGAAGATGTGGACTGGAATTTTCCGGTCCTGGTCGAAGACGTGGTGATGATGGGGCGCTTTGGTCACATGAACATGCTGCGCATCCCCAGCGCCAATGACCGCAAAAAGGTCGCGGCGGCACTGGAGCGGGTCAACATGGCCCAATATGCCAAACGCCAAATCGGCGAGTTGTCCGGCGGGCAGAAAAAGCGCGTCTTCCTTGCCCGCGCGCTGGCACAGGAAGGCGAGGTGATCCTGCTCGACGAGCCCTTTACCGGGGTCGACGTCAAGACCGAGGACGCCATCATCGCCCTGCTGCGTGATCTGCGCGACGAGGGCAAGGTGATCCTGGTCTCCACCCATAATCTGGGCTCGGTGCCCGAATTCTGTGACCGCACCGTCATGGTCAAGGGTACGGTGCTGGCCTATGGCCCGACCTCCGAAGTCTTTACCCGCGACAAGCTCGAAGAAGCCTTTGGCGGCGTGTTGCGCCATTTCGTGCTCTCCGGCCAGGGCCTGCATGCCGATGACGATCCGCGCCACCTTTCGGTGCTGACCGATGATGAACGCCCGCTGGTTTTCTACGGCGAAAAGGGCAAGGAAGAACACCAGCAGTCGAGCGGCGAGAAATGATCGAGGCGCTGCTCGAGCCGTTTTCCTATAGCTACATGGTCAATGCCATGTGGGTCTCGGCCTTGGTGGGGGGTGTCTGCGCCTTCCTCTCGGCCTATCTGATGCTCAAGGGCTGGTCGCTGATCGGCGACGCTCTCAGCCACTCCATCGTCCCGGGTGTGGCCGGCGCCTACATGCTGGGCCTGCCCTTTTCACTCGGGGCCTTTCTCTCAGGCGGCCTTGCCGCAGGCGCCATGCTATTTCTTTCCCAGCGCACCAAATTGCGCGAGGACGCCGTGATCGGTTTGATCTTTACCGGCTTTTTTGGCCTGGGCCTGTTCATGGTCTCAGTCTCGCCCACTTCGGTCGATGTGCAATCGATCGTGTTGGGCAATATCCTGGCCATTACCCCCGAAGACACGCTGCAATTGGTGCTGATTTCGGTGGTGACCCTGGCTGTGATGCTGGTGATCTGGAAGGATCTGATGGTCACCTTCTTTGATGAGAGCCATGCGCGTTCGATCGGGCTGAGAACCACCTGGCTCAAGGCGATCTTCTTTACGCTTCTCAGTGCCGCGACCGTTGCCGCCATGCAGACTGTCGGCGCCTTCCTGGTCATCGCCATGGTCGTGACGCCGGGCGCCACGGCCTATCTGCTTTCGGACCGTTTCCCGCGCCTTATTCTGCTCGCCATTGCTGTGGGCGTACTGTCTTCGGCCATCGGCGCTTATCTGAGCTATTTTCTCGATGGCGCGACCGGCGGCATCATCGTGGTGCTGCAGACACTGGTGTTCCTCACCGCGTTTGTCTTTGCCCCCAAGCATGGCTGGCTGGCGGCGCGCCGCCGCATAGCGGGGGAGACTGCGCCATGACTTGGTATGAAATGGCGCTCTGGCCCTTCCAGCTGCCCTTCATGGTCCAGGCCATGGTAATCGGCGTTCTGGTGGCGGTGCCGACCGCCCTGCTCTCCTGTTTCCTCGTGCTCAAGGGCTGGTCGCTGATGGGCGATGCCATCGCCCATGCCGTGCTGCCCGGGGTTGTCCTCGCCTATATCGTGGGCCTGCCCATTGGCATCGGGGCCTTCATCGCCGGCATGGTCTGTGCGCTCTCGGTCGGTTTTCTCAAGGAGAACAGCCGCATCAAGGAAGACACGGTCATGGGCGTGGTCTTTGCGGGCCTGTTTGGCCTTGGCATCGTGCTCTATACCGCCATCACCACCGACGTGCATCTCGACCACATCCTGTTCGGCAATATGCTGGGCGCCAGCGCGGACGATATCCTGTTGGCAGTGGTCATTGCCCTGGCCGTGGTCCTGATTGTCGGCGCCAAATGGCGCGACCTGATGCTGTTCATCTTCGATGCGCAGCAGGCCGGCGCCATCGGGCTCAATACCCGCCTGCTCCATTATGGCCTCCTGGCGATGATCTCGCTGACGATTGTGGGCGCCCTGCAGGCAGTGGGCATGATCCTGGTCATTGCGCTGCTGATTGCGCCGGGGGCCATTGCCTTCCTCATCACCCGCCGCTTCGGCGTGATGCTGCTGGTGGCGGTAGGCGTGTCGGTCGGCTGCAGCCTTCTGGGCGTCTACTTGAGTTTCTTCCTCGACAGCGCCCCGGCGCCCACCATTGTGCTCCTGATGAGCGCCTGCTTCATCCTGGCTTTCATGGCCACGCAAAGGCGCCGGGTGGCGACGGTTTAGGGCACTTATCCCCGCATTGGCCAGCGCCCCCACACTAGGCTCCGGATCAAACTGGAGTCTTTTCTCATGGACCATACCGCCCGCCTTGCCCTTCCCTTCATCATGTCGGGGCAGGCGCTCAAGCACATTACCCATAATGACGCCCTTAACCGGCTCGACGCCCTGGTGCAGCCGGTGGTGGAATCCACAATTGTCGCGGCACCACCCGTCTCGCCCCTGCCCGGCGAAGCCTGGATCGTTCCATCCGGCGCCAGCGGGGCCTGGGCCGGGCACGCCGACGAAATCGCCGCCTTCCAGGACGGCGCCTGGACGTTCCACGATCCGGCGAAAGGCTGGCAGGTGTTCGACCGCGCCGGCGACAGGCTGCTGATCTTTTCGGGAACTGCCTGGGTGCCCGTTGCCGCCACCGGATCAGGTCTGCCGCAACTGGGGGTCAATACCAGTGCCGACGGCATCAACCGGCTCGCGGTGGCCTCCGTTGCGACGCTTTTGACCCATGCCGGCGCCGGGCACCAGCTGAAGCTCAACAAGGCGACAAGCGGTGACACGGCAAGCCTGCTGTTCCAGTCGAACTGGTCCGGGCGGGCCGAGATGGGGTTGATGGGCGATGATCACTGGCGCATCAAAGTCAGCCCGGACGGGTCGGCCTGGACCGATGCAATCACCATTGCGGCCGACACCTCTGCCGTCAGCATTGCCGGCATGCTGCGCCCAGCCGGTGACAATGTGCAGAGTCTGGGCATGAGCGGGGCGCGCTGGTCTGCAGTCTGGTCGGCCACCGGCACCATCCAGACTTCGGATGAGCGGCACAAGACGGCGATTGCCCCCAGCGATCTGGGCCTCGATTTCATCCGCCTGCTCGAACCGGTGCGCTTTGAATGGAAAGGCGGCGACGGACGGCACCATTATGGGCTGATCGCCCAGCAGGTCGCCGCGGTAGCGGACCGTCTCGACGCCGATTTCGGCGGTCATGTGCTGGCCGATCCCGAGAACCCGGAAAGCCAGCAGGCTCTGCGCTACGACCAGTTCATTGCCCCGCTGATAGCCGCCATAAAGGAGCTGGCAGTGCGTATTGAGGAGCTGGAGCGGCACCGGCCCCGCCCCTGACCCTGCCGAAGGTCAACGGCGGGTGATTGCGGCGCCCCCTATTCGCCATGCCTCGCGGTTTCGACCGGCGTGATCGGCGTGGAGTGACCTGTGGGACTGGGATCGGCGCCCTGGGCGGAAAGCTCGGCCTGCAAAGCCTGCATCAGGGCGAGCTTTTCCGCATCGGACAAGGCGTGCAGGCGCCGGCTCAGGCGGATGGTGAAGTCGGAGAAGGCATTGTGCCAGTCCGATGGCAGCTGCTTGAGGTCCACTCGGCGTGCTTGTGGTGCCTTGGCGGCCTGAATGCCGGCGGCGGTCAAATCAAAGAAGTCGTCCAGCTCGGGCAATATCACCTGATCGCCCCCGAGCCTGCCCGTTGCAACCAGCGCCTCGCGCAGGGCTTGGCGTTCCTCGTTCTCACCATGGGTCAGAAACAGCGCGCCGTGGGCAGGCAGGCGACTGGTTATCCAGGCCATCAGCTCGGAATGGTCGGCATGGGCCGAGTAATTGCCCATCGAGCGGATGGCAGCGCGCACCGGAATGACCGAACCATGAATGCGCACTTCCCTGGCGCCAGAGAGGATGATCTGGCCCAGCGTGCCCGGCGCCTGATAGCCCACGAAAAGCACGGTGGCATTGGAGCGGATCAGATTGTTGCGGAGGTGATGCTTGATGCGGCCTGCATCGGCCATGCCCGATGCCGACAGTATGATGGCCCCGCCCTTGATGGCGTTGAGACCCTTGGAATCCTCCACCGCCTCGATGATGCGGAAGCGCGGATCATTGAACAGCTCGTCGGCGCTGAGTTCAGTGTCTTCGAACATTTTCGCATATTTGCGATAGACCCCGGTGACCTTGCTGGCGAGGGGGCTGTCGAGCGCGACCAATTGCGGGTCGATCTCCCCCATTTTGATCAGCGTACCGATATCGTGCAGCAATTCCTGGCTGCGCTCGACCGCAAAGGTGGGGATGATCAGATTGCCGCCGCGCCCGAGTGCATCCTGGATCTCGGTCTTGAGCGTCTCGCGGCGCTGCTCAAGCGAATATTCGACCCGGTCGCGGCCGCCATAGGTGCTTTCGCACAGGATATAATCAAAGCCTGCCGGCCCTTCGGGCTCGGCATAGAACACCTTCTCATCCGGCCCGATATCGCCCGAGAACATTAGCCGCACCGGCTTGTTGTCGCTGTCGGCCACCTCCACCTCGATGGAGGCCGAACCGATGATATGCCCGGCATTCCAATAGCGCGCCCTGATGCCAGGGCCCGGTTCGATCCATTCGCCATAGTTGCAAACATTGCGGTGCTCCAGCGCCTCTTCGGCGTCGGCCATGGTGTAGAGCGGCTTGACCGGTTCGTCGCCGCGGCGCGAGCGCTTACGGGTTTCCCTTTCCGCCTCGCTCTCCTGGATTCCGGCGCCATCGGGCAGCAGATATTCGAGCAAACCCGCCGTCGGGGCCGTCATCCACATCGGCCCGCGCCACCCCTCGCCATAGAGCTTGGGCAAGAGGCCCGCGTGGTCGATATGCGCATGGGTCAGGAGCAAGAAATCGATCGATTTGGGGTCGAAAGGCGTCGGCTTGAGATTGAGCTCGCGCACGCTCTTATTGCCCTGGAACAGACCGCAATCGACCAGGAACTGCCCGCCCGGATGCACAACGCGATAGCACGAGCCGGTCACGGTGCCTGCCGCGCCGTGGAAATGCAGGGTGACGGTCATGGCAGGCTCCAGTTCTTTCTCGTTTGGCGTGTCGAGGTTAGCCTCACCCATTCGTCAAAGTCGAGGCAGGTCTATTGTCCTGCAAGCCAAGAGGAGAAGTCAGATGACCTATATCGATGGAATGGTGACCGCCGTACCAAAAGCGAACAAGCAGGCCTATATCGCCCATGCCAGCAAGGCGGCCGATATGCTCAGATCCTGGGGCGCCACGCGAATTGTCGAAAATTGGGGCGACGACGTGCCCAAGGGTGAGACCAATGATTTCTATGGGGCGGTGCAGGCCAAGTATGACGAGGTGGTCGTCTTCTCCTGGATCGAATATCCCGACAAGGCCACACGCGACGCAGCAATGGCAAAGATGATGACTCCCGAAGCCATGAAAGAGTTCGGCGAAATGCCGTTCGACGGCAAGCGAATGATCTTCGGCGGCTTCGAGACGCTGTTCGCGAAATAGGCCTAGCGCGGCGCGCGCTTGGCCAGAATGCGCTGCAGGGTGCGGCGGTGCATGTTGAGCCGCCGCGCCGTTTCCGAGACATTGCGGTCGCAGAGCTCATAGACGCGCTGGATATGTTCCCAGCGCACCCGGTCGGCCGACATGGGGTTTTCCGGCGGCTCGGGTTTGTCTTCTCCGGTCGCCAGCAGCGCGTTGATGACGTCATCGGCGTCGGCGGGCTTGGACAGATAATCCATGGCGCCGAGCTTCACCGCCGTCACGGCAGTGGCGATATTGCCATAGCCGGTCAGCACCACGGCGCGGGCATCGGCGCGCTTCTGGTGCAGGGCCGACACCACATCCAGGCCATTGCCGTCCTCGAGGCGAAGATCGACCACGGCATAGGCGGGCGGGCGTTCGGTCACGGCGGCCAGCCCCGCCGCGACAGTGCCGGCTATGCGCACCTCAAAACCCCGGCGCGTCATCGCGCGTTCGAGGCGGCTCAAAAAGGCTGCATCATCGTCGACGAGCAGAAGGCTCGGATCGGCAGCCAGAAGGTCTTCTATCGTGTCCATGGCTTTTCCAATATTCCTTTGCTCACCCTACGTCAAAACGAACCGTTCCGATCACTCAATTGCGTTGCGTGGCCAGGTTATACGGACGCGGGCGTGCCCGGCGGGATCGGCATTGTCGAAGGTAAGTCGCGCGCCGGTGCGCTCGAGCAGGGTTTTGGCAATGAAAATGCCCAGGCCCAGCCCGCCAGGCTGATGCGCGTCGCTGCCGGCGGGGTCCCGCGGGCGGCTGGTGAGATAGGGCTCGCCCAGCCGGGCAAGCAGTTCGGGGGCAAAGCCCTTGCCATCGTCTATGATCGAGACAGTGATGGCATGCGCGCTCCAGGCACTTTCGATCCGCACGGTCTGGGCGGCGAAGTCGGTGGCGTTCTCGATCAGATTGCCCAGGCCATAGAGCAGGCCAACGCTGCGTGGAAAGACTGGCGGCGGACCGACGGTTTCGGCGGCATCGAACAGGATCACCTTGCCACGCCCCTCATGGGGACGCGCCACTTCGTCCAGGATGTCGGGCAATGGCGCCTCGGCAAACAGCTCGGCCGGTTCGCTGCCCAGATTGCGCAGCTTGGCCAGAATGGCGCGACAGCGCGCGGCCTGGGCAATGATGAGTTCGACATCCTCGGCAAGCTGGCTGTTCTTGTCGACCTCGTCGCGCATTTCCTTTGCGGCCAGGGCAATGGTCGAGAGCGGTGTCCCCAGTTCGTGGGCAGCGGCCGCTGCCAGGCCATCGAGCGCCGACAATTGCTCGCGGCGGGACAGCGCCAGTTCAGTGGCGGCCAGCGCATCGGCGATTTGCCGGGCATCATGGGCGACGCGATTGGTATAGGCGGAGATGAACACCACGCCGCAAATGATCGAAACCCAGATGCCGATGACATAAATGCGGTTGAACACAATATGCTGGTCCGGTTCCCAGGGCAGCGGCAGGTGGACCACGGCGAGAATCGACGCAATGACCGCGGCCAGCAAGGCGACCAGAAAGGCCTGGCGCTTGGGCAGCGAACTGGCAGAAACCGAAACTGGCGCCAGCAGCAGCAGCGAAAAGGGATTCTCCAGTCCCCCGGTCAGGGCCAGCAAGCCGCCTAGCTGGCAGAGGTCGAAGGCCAGTTGCAGCGCGGCAATGCGCGAAGGGAGCCGATAGTGCGGCCCGAGGCGGAAGGTGAGGCCGATATTGAAAGCGGCGGACAAGCCGATCAGCGCCAGGCACTCAATGAGAGGCAATGGAAAGCCAAGGCCCCAATTGACAAAGAGGACGCCCATGGTCTGCCCGATCACCGCCAGCCAGCGCAGGATGACAAGGGTCTGCAACCGCAGCGGGCGCCAGCTCGCGGGCATGGGCAGTTGCGGCTGGGTCTGGTCTGTCATGCTTTGCTCCGAGGCCTCAAATGTGGCGCATAGGGAGCGATTTACCCGATTTCAAGCACAAAAATCGACAGGCACATTCTTGATCCTGCCCCGACACGGGCCATTTGAGTCTCATCGTGACTGGGAGACGAACGAGAATGACAACTGCAATTATCAAACCGCAATGGTCTCCGCTGACCATCGGCCTCATGGTTCTGGGCTTCATCATCTTCTGGCCGCTGGGCCTGGCGATGCTGGCCTACATCCTCTGGGGCGAGAAATTCGGCGGCTCTGCTGAAAAGGCACAGCACTACTGGAACAAGGGGTGTGGCTACATGCGCAACAACCACAAGCAACACGGCTTTGGCCGCAGCGACTTCACCTCGTCGGGTAATGCCGCCTTCGATGAATATCGCGCCGAACAGCTCAAGCGCCTCGAAGAGGAGCGCGCCCGGCTCGATGCCGAGATCGACGCGTTCCACGAATACATGGCCAACCTCAGGAAGGCCAAGGACCGCGAGGAGTTCGACCGCTTCATGGGCGAGCATCGCGGCAATCGCCAGGGCTTTGGCGACAACAGCAACAATCAGAACGACTGGGGCAACAATAACGGCCAATAAGCCGTTGCCCTTCCGACTTCCCGATCCTCCAATGACGACTGGCGCCCCGCAAGGGGCGCCTTTTTTGCGAGATCGCGCCTCTCGTGCCGCCCGAATCCGGTTACACTGGCCGAACCTGATGCCGATCCGGTCACCATGTTCTCCTTTCTGCGCCAACGCACTCCGCCACCCAGAACCACCCAGCTTACGCTGGATGGCGTCGCAGTGGATGTGGCTGTCAAAGTGTCCAAGCGGGCGCGGAGTTTCCGCCTGTCTCTGCCTGCCTCCGGTCCATTGCTGACCTTGCCCGAGGGGGCGCGCTGGGCAGAGGCCGAGGCGTTTCTGAACCGGCATCGCCATTGGCTGGCAGCGCGACTTCCCAGAACCGCTCAGGCACAGCGGCTCGAAGCTGGCGCAATGGTGCCCCTGCGCGGCGTGCCACATCTGGTGGTAGCGACCGGTGTCCTGCGCGGCAGGGTCGAAACCGGTTCGGGTGACGCCGGCCCGGTGCTGCGCGTGCCGGGGGATGCGTCCCACCAGCCGCGCCGGCTCTATGACTGGCTCAGGGCCGAGGCGCTTGCCGAACTCAATGACCGCAGCGCTTTGCATGCCAAACGCCTGGGCGTGAGCGTCAAACAGGTACGGCTGCGCAGCCAGTCGAGCCGTTGGGGTTCCTGCTCTTCAAGCGGCAATATCAATTACAATTGGCGGCTGATCCTGGCTCCGCCGCATGTGCTGGATTATGTTGCCGCCCACGAGGTGGCGCATCTGGTGGAAATGAACCATTCGCCAGCCTTCTGGGCCACTGTGGAGCGCACGCTGCCGGATATGGAGCGGGGCCGGGCGTGGCTAAAAGCACACGGTCGCGAACTGATGGCCTGGCAGGCGCCCGTCGCCGGATGATAATCAGCGACCCCGCCCCGATGCTGCCGCAATCTGCCCCCTATCACCGTTCCATGCGTCACTTTGTGGTTTTCATCGCGGTGCTTTTGGGTCTGGCCTCGGTTCTGGGCGCTACGACCGCCAATGCGCATCGCTATGTTGCCACGCCTATCGTGGTGCTGAACCATGTCGATGCCGACAACAAGCCGATCCCCGTCGTGGTGCAGGTCCAGCGCGGGCAGATCGATCTGGGCGCAGGCCTGATGTTGCCCTGCGGTTCGCATCCTGCAATCGAAGTCTCGGCGCCCGAGTTGACGGCGCCCCCGCCGGCCCGATCGCCAATTTTGGTGCCGTGCCGGGTCGCACCGGACTGGCAGTCCATTTTGCCCCTGCGTCCACCCAAATCCGCCTGAGCGTTTAGTCGAACCCTCGTTTTACGCTCAGCGCCCGCGCCTGCGGGCCAAGGATTTTTAATGTCTCATCTATCCAACGCGACCCCGTCGCGCCGCGCTGTCTTGGCTGGCCTTGCCGGCCTTGGCGCCCTGACCCTTGCCGGCTGTTCGACCAGCGGCACCACACGGCTGGCCACGGCTGCTGCCACGCCCGTTCGTCCGACGATCCCGCTGGACGTGCTGGCCATGTACGCCGCCCGGCCAGAGGAAGAACACCCTGTTCCGGCAGCCGATATCTCGCTGATGGACCCGGTCTATTGGCGTCAGGAGGTGGCAAACCCGACTGGCGAACCAGCCGGGCGCGTAGTGGTCGATACCACCAACTACTTCCTTTATTTCACCATGCCCGAGGGCCGGGCCATGCGCTATGGCGTGGGCCTGGGGCGCGCGGGCTTTGAATGGAGTGGCGAGGGGCACATTGCCTATAAACGCAAGTGGCCGGTCTGGACGCCCCCTGCCGAAATGATCGCGCGTCAGCCCGAGCTCGAAATCTACCGCAAGGGCCAACCACCGGGGCTGCTCAACGCGCTGGGCGCCCGCGCGCTTTATATTCATCAGGGCAATCGCGACACGCTTTATCGCATTCACGGCACCATGGACGTGGCCTCGATCGGCAAGGCCGTTTCCTCCGGTTGCGTGCGCCTGCTGTTCCAAGACGTGATGGACCTTTACGAACGCGTGCCCAATGGTGCACCGATTGTGGTGGTGTAGCACCGACCGGAACGCAGCGGTCGCCCGTCGACACGCATAAAAAAGCCCCGGGTCTGGCCCGGGGCTTTTTCGTACGGGTCGGCAGTTCAGTTGCCGAAGATCAAATCCATCAGCGTGCGCTGCGAGCGCTCTTCCTGATAGACCGGCTGCTGCTGCACCTGGCCGGGCGGCACGATCTGACCCTGCGGCTGGGTGAAGCCCTGCTGCTGGGTAGGCGCGGAAGGCACCCAGACCTGCTGGCCAGTCGCCGGGTCGACGACCAGGGTCATGGGCAGGCCGGTTTCCGGATCAATTGGCGCCTGGCCGAACCCATTGCTCTGCTGCTGTAGCGGGAAGCCAGTGACCGGGTCGATCGCCTGGCCATTGGCGTCATACTGCACCAGCTGGCCCTGATCGATGGGCAGGCCGGTATTGGGGTCCAGCTGCTGTACCGGCTGTCCGGTTGCAGGATCGACCATGGTTCCGGTCTGGATCGGCGCATTGGCCGTCTGTCCGCTGACCGGCGCCAGACCTTCAATCGGCGCGCCGGTTGCCGGATCAATGGCGATGACCTGTCCGGTGGCTGGGTCGGTGGTGGTTTGTACAGGCTGGCCCGTGCCGCCATCGACATATTGCACCATGGGCTGGCCCGTTGCCGGATCGATTGCAGGCATGCCCGTATTGGGATCGATCAATTGCTGAGCGATGAGCTGGCCGGCATAAGACCCGCCGGGGATCGGAGCAGGCGAGCGGCCCTCCAGCGCCTTGGTCATGAAGTTGGACCAGATATTGGCCGGCACATTGCCGCCGGAAAGGCTCGTTCCGGTGTCATTGTCATTGCCCAGCCACACCCCCGTGACCATGGCGGAGGTGTAGCCGACGAACAGGGCGTCACGCGATTCCTGAGAGGTACCGGTCTTGCCGCCCACTTCCCAGCCGCCAATATTGGCGCCCCGGCCGGTACCCACCTCGACGGCGGTCTTGAGCATGTCGTTCATCGCTGCCAGCACATTGGGATCGACGACGCGCCCCGGCCCGGCATTTGAGGCCTCATAGAGTACATTGCCCTCGACGTCGGAAATCTTGGTGATGACATTGGGAATGACGCCCATGCCACCATTGGCAAAAGGCGCATAAGCACTGGTCAACTCGAGCAGGTTCACTTCCTGGGCCCCCAGGGCAATGGAGGGCACAGCCGACAGATTCGAGGAAATACCCATGCGCATCGCCACTTCGATGACCTTCTCAGGCGTGACGTCGATGGCCAGACGGGCCGCGATGGTATTGAGCGAATAGGCCAACCCCTGGCGCAGGGTCACCGTCCCGGCATATTTGCCGCTCGAATTGCGCGGGCTCCAGCCATTGTAGTCGAACTGGGCGTCTTCGGCCAAAGTGTCGGGCGTATAGCCCTTCTCCATGGCCGCCATATAGACGAAGGGCTTGAAGGCAGAGCCGGGCTGGCGCCGGGCGGTCACGGCGCGGTTGTACTGACTGGCCTGGTAATCGACGCCGCCCACCATGGCGCGCACCGTGCCATCAACATCCATGGCCACCAGTGCGGCCTGCGAGAAGCCGCGCTTCTCGCCTTCATTGGCCACCGCCTCCTTGACGATGAATTCGGCATCCTTTTGCATCTTGTAGTCGATGGTGGTCTGCACCACCACGTCACCCTCGATCTCGCCGATATAGGCGGTCATCAGGCTTTCGACCCAGTCGGCAACATAGGATTCCGAACCCGCCACCACGGTGCGAATGGTCTGGTCGGGGTTGATGCGCGCCGCATCGGCTTCCTGACGCGTGATATAGCCTTCCTGCGCCATGGCATTGAGCACGAGGCGCTGCCGGTCGCGGGCGGTATCGGGATTGGCCTTGGGATTATAGGCCGATGGCGCGGGCAGGATGCCCACCAGCATGGCCGCCTGGCCAAGCGAAAGATTGCGCGCCGAAACCCCGAAATAGGTCTGCGCGGCCGCTTCGATGCCATAGGCGCCCGAACCGAAATAGACCCGGTTCATATAGAGCTCGAGAATTTCTTCCTTGGTGAAGTTCTGTTCCAGCCAGATGGCCAGGATCGCTTCCTGCACCTTGCGGCCCAGGGTCTGGTCGGGGGTGAGGAACAGGTTCTTGGCGACCTGCTGGGTGATGGTCGAGGCGCCACGGGTGACGCCGCGCGCTTCCACCATTTCCACGGCCACCGAGAGCAGACCGATCGGGTCGACGCCGAAATGGCTCATGAAGCGCCGATCTTCCGAGGCAATGAAGGCCGCGGGCACATATTGGGGCAATTCGCGGAAGGTGATGGCCTCGCCGCCCGTCTGGCCGCGATTGGAAATCAGGCTGCCATCGGCCGCCAGAATGCGGATATTGGGCGGCCGTTCCGGAATGGCCCAGGTCTCGGAGGACGGCAGTTGCGCGCCGTAATAGACAATGACACCGATGACGGCGAGGCCGCCCCACAGGCAGGCGACAAATCCCCACCAGAGCAGGCCCATGAGAAGACCGCCGCCGCGCTTCTTCTTGCGATTGCGGGCGGGTTCGGCCTTGCCCTTGCGCGGTTGTTTCCTGGGCGATTTTGGCGGCTTGCCTCCGCCGCCACCCGCACCACCAGGGCGCACTTCATCGACTGAGAACGCCATGGTCTGGCCCATGGATGGCTCGACACGCGCACCCCCGGCTGCAGGGCGCGCCTGGGTCTTGTTCTGGCGGCCCTTGGGGGCCCCAACGCGATCATCGGCCGAAATGCGGAAATCCATCAGGCAAACCTAGCAAGGAAAGGGATCATGCTGCTTCTACCCTGTTCGTCCATCAAGGGAAAACAAATGGTAAGCGAGAGGTTAAGATCGGTGGTTGTGACCGGCCACACACTCATTGCCGTCCAGCAGCACAGGGAAACCTTCTCCGCGTCAAATGTGGCCGGTTTATGGGCCACGGTTTTGCTTGGCACGCAGTGTGGCGGGCTGGACACAGCCCTTGCCAGCGCCGCAATTGCCCGGCAGGTAAGCGAATATGCGTCTTCCCCGTTCGATCCTTGCCCTTTTTCTGCTCTGCCTGGCTGTTGCGCCCGCGTGGGGCGACGCTGTCGAGACGGCGTTGAATGATGCCATTGCGGCTTTTGAACAAGCCTCGCCACATCTTGGCGCAGAGACGTTCGGCGTCGAGCTTGCGGCCTATCGCGATGCGTTGACGCTGGGGCGGTTCACCTCACGTTACTGGGGGCAGGCATTGGTGCTGGCGCTGGATCGTGGCAGCAATGCGGGTGGCTGCGCGCGCTTTGCCGCCTATGTTTCGCTCCCGCCCCGCAATGGACAGGTAAATTTGTCGATCTGCCCGCAGTTTTCCAGCGAAGGCACGCGTCAATTGCGGCGCCTGACGATCCTGCATGAAATGGTGCATGTCGTGGCCGGGCCTGACGAATGCCGCGCCATGGCCTTTGCCGCAGAGGTTGAGCACGCCGCAACCGGCGCCCACACCCCGGTCGGGCCCTATTGGCAGGCCAACAACTGCGACCGCTCGGGTTTCACCCTGCCCTAGCGCCAGCCAAGCCCAGGCGCAACGTGCTTGAGAATGCTCTCGATGACATGGGCGTTGTAGTCGACGCCCAGTTGGTTGGGCACGGTCAGGAGCAGCGTATCGGCTTCGGCGATGGCCTCGTCCTGCTTGAGTTCCTCGATCAGCTTGTCCGGCTCGGCGGTGTAGCCCCGCCCGAACACCGCACGCTTTTCCGGTTCGATATAGCCGAACTGGTCTTCTTCTGGCCGGCCGGCGCCGAAATACATGCGGTCCTGATCGTTGACGAGCGCGAAGATCGAGCGGCTCACCGAAACGCGTGGTTCGCGGGTGTGACCGGCTTCCTTCCAGGCGGCGCGGTAGGCACGGATCTGTTCGGCCTGCTGGATATGGAAGGGGTTCCCTGATTCATCGAATTTGAGCGTCGAGGACTGCAAATTCATACCCATGCTGGCCGCCCAGACGGCCGTCGCATCGCTGGCCGCGCCCCACCAGATGCGCTCTAGCAGGCCCTTGGAATAGGGCTCGAGCCTCAGCATGCCGGGCGGATTGGGGAACATGGGTCGCGGATTGGGCTGGGCAAAGCCCTGACCGGTCAGCGCTTTCAGGAAAATTTCCGAATTGAGCCGCGCCATGTCCGCGTCAGTCTGCCCTTCGGCCGGCTCATAGCCGAAATAGCGCCAGCCATCGATAACCTGCTCGGGCGAGCCGCGTGAAATGCCCAATTGCAGCCGCCCTTGGGAGATCAGATCCGCCGCCCCGGCATCCTCGGCCATGTAGAGCGGGTTTTCGTAGCGCATGTCGATCACGGCCGTGCCGATCTCGATCTTGCTGGTCTTTGCGCCGACTGCGGCGAGCAGCGGAAAGGGCGAGGCGAGTTGGCGGGCGAAGTGATGCACGCGAAAATAGGCGCCATCGGCGCCAAGTTCTTCGGCGGCTACGGCCAAATCGATCGACTGCAGCAGCGCATCGCCGGCTGTGCGGGTGCCCGAATTGGGCGACGGGCTCCAATGACCAAAGGAGAGAAAGCCGATCTTTTTCATGGACGCCTCGCGCAGGAACTGGTCCCGCTTAGCTAGGGCGGCTGGGAGTGCAGAACAAGGTCAGTTGCAGGAACAGAGTGGTTCGTTGGAGCGAACGCTACTCGGCCGCGTCGTAGTAGTTAGCGGAAGGTCGAACCACCGCGACAACCGCATCGCTGGCATCGTGCTGAAAGGCGGCATCTTGGCGTAAGGCTTCAAGGGTGCGGGGCTGGGGTCGCTCACCGGGCCAGTCTTCGAACGCAAAGGCCAGGACGGCCGCAGCCTCGGATATCGCGTCATCTAGCGTATCTGCCGCTGCGACAACACCCGGCACATCAGGAAAGGACACGCCATAGCCGGAGTCCGGGTCCTTGTGAATCAGGGCGATGTAGTGGAGATCACGCATGACTATCCCATCCCGCCTGCCGGTAGATCGAGCGAACCGTGCCGGCCGGAATATCCTTGCGCGGATGCGGCAGGATTACGATCCGACCGTCCGCATGACGATATTTATGGTGCGAACCGAGTATCGAAACAAGGGTGAAGCCGTCTTCTAAAAGGCGGCGGATGATCTGGCGGCTGTCGCGAAGATAGTCTCCACGCATGCGCTACCCTCTCACCACTCGGCTTTGAATTGGAACGGTTTGTCCCCTTGGGCCCGCCACCATTCAACCATAGCCTTCTTGGCCCAGCCCGCTAAAATCTCCCCAGTGGGAAGATTCTCCCCTACGGGTAGCGGTCTAGACGTCCAGATTGCTCACATTGAGAGCATTGTCCTGGATGAAGTCGCGGCGGGGCTCCACGAGATCACCCATCAATGCCGTGAAAATCTGGTCGGCTTCGTCGGTCTGGTCGATTTCGACGCGCAGCAGGGTTCGGGCATTGGGGTCGAGCGTGGTTTCCCAGAGTTGCTCGGCGTTCATTTCGCCGAGGCCTTTATAACGCTGCAGGCTCACGCCCTTGCGCCCGGCATTGGTGACGGCCTTGAACAGGCTGGCCGGGCCATAGATGTTGGTCGTCTCGCCCTTGCGGGTCAGCGTCGGCACGCCGCCAAACAGTTCATCCAGGCGGTCGGCAAGCTGTCGCAATTTGCGCGCGTCTGCGCTTTGCAGCAGGGCCCGGTCGATCTGATGGGTTTCGGTGACGCCGCGCACGGTACGCGAGAAGGCCAGCGCCTCCTCCTCGGTCACTTCGCCGGTCCAGCCGCGCTCGAGCTCGTCGGAAATGCGATCGAGCCGGTTGGCCACGCGTTTCAGCGTCTCGGCGCTCTTTTCAGGGTTGGCAATGCCTTCAGGATCGAGCCCGCCGACAATGGCGGCCTGCTCGACCAGATTGCGATTGTAGCGGGTATTGAGATTGTTGATCGCGTTCACGATTTCGCGCGACTGATGCAGGATGGCCAACAAGTCCTGCCCGGCATGGGTGCTGCCGTTCTGGGTGGTGAACACCGCATCCTCAATGCCGCCATCGAGCAGATAGTCTTCCAGCGCCCGCTCATCCTTGAGATAGAGCTCCGAGCGGCCGCGCGTGGCTTTGTAGAGCGGCGGCTGGGCAATATAGATATGGCCGCGCTCGATCAACTCGCGCGTCTGGCGATAGAAGAAGGTCAAGAGCAGGGTGCGGATATGGGCGCCGTCCACGTCCGCGTCGGTCATGATGATGATCTTGTGGTAGCGCAGCTTGTCCGGGTTGAATTCCTCCCGGCCTATGCCCGTACCGAGCGCGGTGATCAGCGTGCCCACCTGGTCCGAGGAGATCATGCGGTCAAAGCGGGCGCGCTCGACATTGAGGATCTTGCCACGCAGGGGCAGCACGGCCTGGTTGGAGCGATCGCGCCCCTGTTTGGCAGAGCCACCGGCCGAGTCACCCTCGACGATGAAGATTTCGCTCTTTGCCGGATCGCGCTCCTGGCAATCGGCCAGCTTGCCGGGCAGCGAGGAGATTTCGAGCGCACCCTTGCGGCGAGTGAGCTCGCGCGCCTTGCGGGCCGCTTCACGGGCGGCAGCGGCTTCCACCACCTTACCCACAATGGTGCGCGCCTCGTTGGGGTGCTCCTCGAACCACTGGCCGAGCTTTTCATTGACGATGTTCTCGACCACCGGGCGAACCTCGGAGGAGACCAGCTTGTCCTTGGTCTGCGAGCTGAACTTGGGGTCGGGCACCTTGACTGAGAGCACGCAGGTCAGGCCCTCGCGCGTGTCATCGCCAGATAACTCGACCTTTTCCTTCTTGGCGATGCCGGAGCTGTTGGCATAGCCCGTCACCTGCCGCGTCAGCGCCCCTCGCAGGCCCGCCAGATGGGTGCCCCCGTCGCGCTGCGGGATGTTGTTGGTGAAGCACAACACGTTTTCGTGGTAGCTGTCGTTCCACTGCAGCGCCACTTCGACGGTGATACCGTCCTTTTCCGAGCGCATGGTGATCGGGCTTTCGAGCACCGGCGCCTTGGACTTGTCGAGATATTTGACGAAGGCCTCAAGGCCACCCTCATAGAACAGATCAACTTCGACCGGCTCGGGATGACGATGGTCGGCCAGAAGAATGTGCACGCCCGAATTGAGGAAGGCCAATTCACGCAGGCGATGTTCGAGCGTCTTGTAGTCGAACTCCACCATGGTGAAAGTTTCAGAACTGGGCATGAAGGTGATCTCGGAGCCCGAGCGCCCTTCATAATCCCCAACGACTTCCAGCGGCCCATCGGCAACGCCGTGGGTGAAGCTCATCTCGTGGATCTTGCCCTTCTGCCGAATGCGCAATTTGAGCCAGACCGAAAGGGCATTGACCACCGACACGCCCACGCCGTGCAGTCCACCGGACACCTTGTAGGAATTCTGGTCGAACTTACCGCCGGCATGGAGCTGGGTCATGATGACCTCGGCGGCCGAGACCCCTTCTTCCTTGTGGATGCCGGTTGGAATGCCGCGGCCATTGTCGGTCACAGTCACCGAGCCATCGGCATTGAGGGTGACGGTCACCAGGTCGGCATGGCCGGCCAGCGCTTCGTCGATGGCGTTATCCACCACCTCATAGACCATGTGGTGCAGGCCTGATCCGTCATCGGTATCACCGATATACATGCCCGGGCGCTTGCGCACAGCATCGAGGCCCTTGAGCACTTTAATGCTATCGGCGCCATATTCGGTCGGGATCGGGTTTTCGCTGTCGCTCATGGGGTCCGAATCAGTCGATTTCAGTTCAATTCTGTTCTAGCCGAATGGGGGTCAAACCCCAAGGATATTGGCCGTTTGAGGCGTATTTGCGGGGGATTTTCAGCCCTCGCGCGCCAGCCGCCCATCGCGCACCCCGATCCGTTGCGCCCGGGCTCCCAGCGCCTCGAATAGAACTGGGTCCGTGCCCGTGAGAAAACATTGGGTTTCCAGCCCGTCAAGGGCCGCAAACAGGGCCTTTCTGCGGTCTGGATCGAGGTGGGCGGCGATCTCGTCAAGGAGGAGGAACGGCACGATACCGGTCCTGAGGCGCACCAGCCGCGCATGCGCTAGGATCAGCCCGATCAGCAGGGCCTTCTGCTCGCCGGTCGAACCCAGCGCTGCGGGCATGTGCTTTTGCGCATGCACCACCACAAGATCGACACGGTGTGGACCAGATGTGGTGCGCCCGGCCGCCCGATCAAGGGGGCGCAGCGCATGCCAGCGCTGCACCAGCATAGCCTCCAGCTCGGCCGATGTGGCCGGTTCGGGGTCATCTTCGAACAGGGGCGTCAGGGACAATATGGCGGCAGGGAAATTCTCGTCATCCAGGCTCTCGGCAATCAGCCCCTGGAGATGGGCGAGGCTGTCGGTGCGGTTGAGATGGATGGAGGCGCCCAGTTCGGCCATTTGCGCCTCGATGGCGCTCATCCAGCGCCCGTCCCCGTCCTCCTCGAGCAGCTTGTTGCGCTGCCGCATGGCCTTTTCGAAGTCCGAAACGGTGGCGGAATGATCCGGGATCAGCGTCGTCACCAGCCGGTCTAGAAAGCGCCGCCGGTCGCCCGCCGGGCCGGAGAACAGGCCATCCATGGCCGGGGTCAACCAGAGCAGGCGCAGATAGTCGCTCATGGCCTCGATGGAACGGGCATTGGCGCCGTTGATCCGGACACGCCGCCCACCATCGGCAAGGGCACCGGTGCCAATATCGGCGGGGCCGTCATCGGTCTCGATGGTTGCCGCCACCGCCCAGGGCAGGTCGGAGCCTTGGGATTGCAGCGTATCAAAATTGGCGCCACGCAGCCCGCGGCCGGGCGACAGCACCGAAATGGCTTCGAGCAGATTGGTCTTGCCCGAACCATTGGGGCCGGTCAGCACGACATGGCGCGCGTCGAGGTCGAGCGCGGCACTGGCATAATTGCGAAAAGCAGTGAGCCTGAGGCGGGAGATGTGGCGGATCATTCTGTCGTCACGCTCCGCGCCTGCCATCCCTCATGGGAGACAGGGACTGCGTGTGCCGCACATCCGGGCCCTGCGAGCAAAGCTCTCCGGGCATTCGCGGCCCAAATCGCGCCACCGGCACGATTTCCCCTAAAGGGAGGCCACTCACACCCGCATCGGCATCAGCACGTAGAGCGCGCTGGATTCGCCCTCTTCCTTGACCAGGGTCGGAGAGTTGGCGTCGTTGAACAGAAAGACCGCGCTTTCGGAGCGGATCTGGGTGATGATGTCGAGGAGGTAGCGGGCATTAAAGCCGATCTCGAAGCCATCGGTCTCGAAATCGACCGCGACTTCCTCGCTGGCGGTGCCATGATCGGGATTGGTGACCGAGAGCTCGAGCAGACCATCGCGGGCCGAGAGCTTGACGGCCTTGCCGCCACGGTCCGAAGCAATGGTCGAGACGCGGTCGACAGCTATGGCAAAGCCGGACTTGTCGACGATCATCTGCTTGTCGTTGTTCTTGGGCGTCACCCGGTCATAGTCGGGGAAGGTCCCCTCGATCAGCTTGGACAGCAGGACCACGGGACCGACGGTGAAGCGGATCTTGGTGTCGGACACCTCGACCCTGACGTCGCCATCGACACCATCGAGCAACTTCTGCACTTCACCCACGGTCTTTTTCGGCACGATGATGCCGCTCATGCCGCTCGCACCTTCCGGCGCAGGCATTTCAGCGCGGGCCATGCGATGCCCGTCAGTGGCCACGGCGCGGAACAGCGCGCCGGCGGCAGAATTCTCCACGGCGTGGAAGTAGATACCGTTGAGGTAGTAACGCGTCTCTTCGTTGGAGATGGCGAATTGGGTGCGCTCGATCAGCTCGCGCAGCGATGCCGCGGCAATGTCGAATTCATGCGCGAAAGCGCCTGATTTGAGATCGGGAAAGCTGTCGGGCGAGAGGCAGGCGAGGTTAAAGCGGGAGCGGCCGGAGGTGAGAACCATGTTCTCGCCGCCATCGGTCTCAAGCCGGACCTCGGCGCCGTCAGCCAGCTTGCGGACGATTTCATAGAGCGTGTGCGCCGGCACCGTCGTCGAGCCAGGGGTCGAGACCATGGCCGGCACGCTCTCAGTCACCTCGATATCGAGGTCAGTGGCGCGCAGTTCGACCCGGTCATCGCTGGCCTTGAACAAGACGTTGGCAAGGATGGGATAGGTATTGCGGCGTTCCACTACCCGATGCACATGGCTCAGCGACTTGAGCAGATGATTGCGTTCGAGCGTGACTTTCATGGAGTTCTTCTTCCCGGGCAATAGCGGCAGTGAAACCCGGCGCGAGCCGGGGTTGGGACGTTTACAGTTTCATAGGAAATTGGCAAGGCCGAGGGGGCCTTTGACCGCATGCAAGCTGTGGACTTCAGGAGCTGAAGTGCACGGTGATGTCGAACCTCTCGCCGGCCTGGGCGCCCAGCGCCTCGAGCCCCTGGAACGGCAGGCAGCCGTCGATGGCAGCGGCTATCGAGCCAATCAGCTCGGGGTATTTGCCGGCCGTGCGCAGGCTTTCGGGGACGATATAGGGATCGCCGTCGAGCGAGCCATCGCCCAGAAAGGCCAGACGTACTGAAATGGAGCGGTTCTCATAGCCGGGCGGCAGCACCCAGCAGGCAAGAAGCTGATCCTGGACCGAGGTGGCAATGGCCAGATTCTGGGCCGCCCGCTCTTCGGGGGTCAGGACGGGCAATCCATCCTGGGCCAGGACCGGGGGCAGGGCGAGAATGGCTAGAGCAAACAGGCGGGCAAGGATTTGAAACATGTCCGATCCTTGCCCGGCCAATCCGGCGGGATAAAGGCTATTCCTCAAGCATGCGCTTGAGCAGTTCGATTTCCTGACCCAGCTCAAGATCGTCCTTGATCATCTGCTCGACCTTGCGCACCGAATGCAGCACCGTGGTGTGGTCACGACCACCAAAGCGCCGCCCGATTTCGGGCAGGGAGCGGCTGGTGAGGGCTTTGGCCAGATACATGGCGATCTGGCGCGGGCGCACCACGTCGCGCGAACGGCGGGCCGAGAGCAGTTCGTTGCGTGGCACCTTGTAGTGGCGCGAGACGATCTTGA
>Ga0066837_10000058_pt1 | contig 42025 bp, 36 predicted proteins | sample ETNtaG_25_FD_66730 | JGI IMG/M metagenome (GOLD analysis project Ga0066837, IMG submission 66730) | Marine microbial and viral communities from oxygen minimum zone, Eastern Pacific Ocean - ETNP201302SV86 | ecosystem: Environmental > Aquatic > Marine > Oceanic | place: Pacific Ocean: Eastern... | reverse complement strand
AAACCCAAACGGCGTCTTCGCGCAGTTCAACCCGGAAGCGACCTGCCAATACCATTCCGCCGTCACCCACGGCCACGGCGGCTGAAACGAACGGCGTCCGACTGCGGGCGCTGGCTCCCTAACACCACAGAAATCACAGGAGAACAGCGATGTACGACGTCGCAATCGTCGGCGCCCGCTGCGCCGGGTCTGCTCTCGCGCTCATGTTGGCTCGCGCGGGCGTGCGGGTGCTTCTCATCGACCGCACTACCTTTCCCAGCGACACCATGTCCGGTCATTTCATCCAGCCCGCTGGGGTTTCCTGCCTGCGGCGGCTCGGTCTCTATGATGACCTGCGCGGGCTTGGCTTTCCGCCGCAGGAGACGATGACCGTCGACTTCGGCGGGGCCGTGGTGAGCGGTCGCCCCGCACCGATGCCGGACGGAACCGACATCGGCTTCGCGCCGCGCCGCTTCCGCTTCGATCCCATGCTCGCTGATGCCGCCGTTGCGGCGGGCGCCGAACTTCGCGAAGGTACTGGCTACGATGCGCCATTGGTGGAGGACGGGCGGGTCGTGGGGTTGCGCTGCATGCGGAACGGTCGAGCAGAGACTGTTCGCACCCGGCTGCTAGTTGGCGCAGACGGCAAACGTTCGCGCGTCGCCAGGACGGTCGGCGCCGGGGCCTATGACGTCCACCCGGCACAAACCTGCGCCTATTACGCGTATTGGGAAGGGGCCGATGTGCCTTCGGGCCGGATGTTCGTACGCGACGGTTTGTTCGCGGTCGCCGTCCCATGCGGCGGCGGGGTTACCTTCCTTGCCGTACAGTGGCCGCACGAGCGTTTTGCCGAGATCCGACGAAATATTGAGGCGGCGACGCTTGCTGCTGTCAACGCGATCCCTTGGCTGACCGATCGGTTCACTGGCGCACGGCGGGTGGAACGCTTCATTGGCACCGGCGATCTCGACACGTTTTTCCGCACCGCCTCCGGTCCTGGCTGGGCGCTGGTGGGCGACAGCGGCAACCATAAGGACCCGGTGAGCGCGCAGGGGATGACCGATGCACTTCTCGATGCCGAACTGCTGGCTGAAGCCGTTGTGGCCGGCCTTGGCGGGGCGCGGGATCTCGATGGTTCTCTGGCGGAATTCGGACGCCGGCGCGATGCTCGTTCCCGCCCGATGCACGACGTAACGAGGGGCCTTGCTCGCCTGATGCCGCCACCGCCGGAGGGCTTGGCCGAGATTGCTGCGATGGCTGCCGACCCGATAGCCGCGAGTCGCTTCTTGGGGGCAATGGCCGGGAGCGTGCCCGTTGGCGAGATATTCGGTCAGCCGGAGCAGGAGGCGGCCGTGGCCTGACGTCAGGTCACCAGAACCGGTGGCGGCGCCCTTGCCGGCGCTGCCGCACCACATCCTACAGTTCACGAGTCATGCTGCGAGCACTTCGATGGATGCCCTCATAAACCTGGCGAACATTCTATATGTCATTGCCTATTTCACGCTGGACATGCTTCGTCTGCGACTCCTGACTGCGACAGCGGCCACTTGTCTTGCAGTTTACTTCTTTTGCCAGCCCGTCCCGATGCTGAACATCGTGGCATGGAATGTCTTTTTCGTGTGCCTGAACCTGACCCAGATCGTGCGTCTCCTGTTCGCGAGAAAGCCCAAGGCACGGCCGCTAATAGATAGCTGAAACACTCGCCCGAACGGCAGAAAAGGGGCGCATCAGCGATGGACTGGGGTTTTTCTTGGACAGGACATGATCATGTGGCTGCTGACCGTCCGGTTCCAGATATCGAACCGGGATCGTGAGCCGCCGGCGTGTTCTCGTGTGGCCTCACCTGCGGCGGGGCCACTGATCCTCAGACTTCGGTGTGCTCTGCCAGTTCCAGCGCATCCTCAACATCGACGCCCAGGTACCGAACCGTATTCTCGATCTTGCTATGGCCCAGAAGGATCTGCACCGCGCGGAGATTGCCGGTCGCCTTGTGGGTGAGCGAGGCCTTGGTACGCCGCAGCGAATGCGCGCCATACTCCTCCTTGCGCAGACCAATGGCGGTGACCCACTCATCCACCAATCGGGCATATTGCCTGGTGCTTAGATGATCGTTCGGATCAGCTCGGCTAGGAAACGCGAAGTCCTCTACCGAGCCTCCTCGCCTTTCGAGCCACGACAACAAACTCGCCCTGGCGTCTGTTGTGATCTCGAACTGCACCGGTCGACCGGTCTTCTGCTGGATCACCATCGCCCGGGCGCGAATGTCATGACCGGCCACAAGGGTTCCGATCTTGAGCTTGACTAGATCGCAGCCGCGCAGCTTGCTGTCGCTTGCCAGGTCAAACAGTGCTCTGTCGCGCATTCGCCCCTCCCGATCCAGGAAGAACCTGATTGCCCAGATCTGCCGGACCTTGAGCGCCCGCTTGGCGCCGACTTGCCGACCGGCGTTCCACGCCGACCGACCTCTGGCGGCGGGGTCGTACTGTGAGATACCCATTTTGGTTCTCCTTTGGCCAACATCGGCCAATCGGAGAACGAATAAGGCGAGCGGTTTGTCGGCCGGCGCCGTGCCGCTTCAAAAGAATGGCCCCCATGCCCCACAACTCTGCAATGCAGTGCCTCGAGCGGGGTCGCTGATTGTCTGTCCGGTTTTGGTCGGCTACGGCGAAAAACAGCCGTAGCGAAGTGGACCGGACCAAACGCTCGCGAACCCGATTTGTCGATAGCCCAAGAAATTGGCCCCGGCGGTTAGCTTAGGGACTAGCTTCCTGTGTGTCGAAGTAGGCATTTACGCCCGCCGTCCTGGGATTGGAACCTCGACTAACCACCCGCAACTTTTCAACTGCGGCGTCATGGCTGCCCTCCTTGCCGTGGCACCTAAGTACATGAGCTTTGCGTCGGGCTGACGTTAGCCCTGAAGTGACGGCCGATCTCCGCAAGGATCTTGAGGTCGTCAAGGGAGTCTTCGAGCGTGGTCTTGTTGGGTGTACCGTTGAAGATGCTGTCCAGGAAGGCGCCAAGTTCGATGCGGAACGGGTCTTCGTAGACCGGACCGATCACTTCCGTGCCGGTTTCGGCCGCCGTTGAAGACGTGATTTCCAGGCGTGTTGGCAGGTTGCGGATATAGGGCGTGTCATAGTTGAGCTTGAAATGCTGGGTCTGGGTCAGCACCTCAATCCCAGCGTCGAAGCGCGAGACATCGTCGATCACCGCCTCGTAAAGGGCGGTGAAGTGTCCATAATCGAAAAGCGCGATGACGGTTTCTCCGTCATGCTGGGTGGCGTAGCGGACCCGCCGGGGCAAGCCCAGGAGATCACGCATGGCCGAAATGCTGTGCGAAGAGAGGCCGGTCAGCACCTGATAGGCGCGAAGCGCATCGGGGGGGCAATCCTCACCCATGACCGTGCGGAGTATTGCCTGGGTGCGGGCCCGGCCAGCGGCGATGAGATCGGGCGAAACATCGTCGGGCCTGAAGACGTTACGTGTTTGCGCCACGAAGAAGGGCGCCTCGCGGATGATGTCGCGGATACGGACGTGGCGGATCGTGTCGAGAGCCGGCAGGCGGTTCTTGAGTTCGAGAAAGGGCCGCGAGAAGCGCCGCATATAGCCAACAAAGACCACTTGACCGGAACGCTGGGGAATATCGAGGATCGGGCGCAGTTGGTCGGCGGTCAGGCAGGCCGGCTTTTCGATGAAGACATGCTTGCCCGATCGGATCGCCTCAGCCAGCAGATCGGCATGGAGGTGATCGGGCGTCAGGATGAAGACCGCATCGAGCCCCGGATCAGCGATCAGCGCCGCAGCATTGTCGTGGCGCGTGGGCACGCCATAGCGGCGGGCGATATGTTCGACCAGGCTGGGCGACACATCGGTGATCGCGGCAATGGAAAATCGCTGGTCATCGGCCAAAAGCGGCAGATGCATGAGTTGGGCGACTTCACCCAGGCCGATCAGGCCCACTTTAAGAGCCTGAGTCATTTGGCGATGGCGTTCATATAGGCAAGATTGCGGGTGGCGAGTTCGAGCGGCGTTTCTTTGGCATCGGCGGCGACATCCTGTTCCACCACGACTGGGCCCACAAAACCGCGCGCTTCAAGCAGGCGCATCACCGCCTGGATATCCACCACCCCGTCCGGCAGTGGACACATCACCCCAGCGTCATAGGAGTCGGCGACCGAAAGCTCACCATCGAGCACGCGTCGGCGCACCGCCCCATTGACGTTCTTGAGATGCATATAGGCGATGCGGGGAAACACCCGTTCCATATAGGCCAGCGGATCCTGGTCCCAGAAGGCATGGTGGCCGGTGTCGAAGCAGAGCGCGATGTCGGTCTCGGTCAGCAGGCGGTCGATCTGAGCTTCCCGCTCGACTGCCGTGCCGATATGGGGATGAAAGCTGAGCTGGAGCCCGTACTCGCCCTCGACCAGCGCTCGCCCATCCCGCACCATCTGGACGAGACCGGCCCATCCGGCGGCGTCGAGCACACCTTCCTGCCCTCGAGGATACCCGTTGCTTTCGTCCATGATCACCAGATGCTTTGCCCCCAGCGAGACCAGCAGAGACGAGAGGTCCCGCAGCGTCTGCATGAGAACAGGCGCTGAAGTGGCGTCCCCGAACGTGTGAACATGCGTTGCCCCGATCATCTCGAGGTTACGCGCTGCGAGTTCGGCCTTGAGCAGTTCCGCGTCCTTGGGCAGGAAACCGAAGGGACCCAATTCGGTGCCGCGATAGCCTGCTGCCGCCACCTCATCGAGATAACGCTGCCAGCTATAGTCATTGCCCGTCGGATAGGTGATGCCCCAGGAACAGGGTGCGTTAGCGATAAGCATGGTTCACGCTCCGATATAGATGGGATTGCCCAGGGCTCTGCGGATAGGTTGATCCACGAGGTCAGCGCCCTTGAGCTGCCAGGGGAGTTCACGCCCGTCGAGCGCAGCAGTGAACTCGCCGATCAGTCGCGCGCGGCTGGCCTCCCCGGCGATGATTTCGGCCCGAATGAATTTCTGAACGGGCGGCAGTGGTATGCTGGCCGACCAGTCATCGCTGTCAATTTCAAGCTTGGCGACCGGCCCCGTCGCATCGATCAGCACCAGAAGGTCGCCCGACGCGCCACGCGCCACCACCTCGACCTCGGCGAGCGCGCGTGCCGTGCCCCCCATCACGATGTCGCCCACGCGCATTTCCAGATGGGGGCCCGTCGGGCTTTCCGTCACATAGCCGTGTCCAGCCTTCATCGCTGCCAACACGGCGTCTTCGCTAAGCTCAGGCAGGTACAGCGCGGTCGTGGGGCGTGCCAACACCAGCGGACCCTCGGGCATCAGCCGGTCAGGCTGGTGATAATCGGACCCACCGATGGCCGAAATCCGCAGCCCGGCGGCAAGCCGCTGCTGGTAGCGCTCAAGGGAAATCCAGTTCCAGGCCAGCCATGTCGATTGCCAGACTTCCTGGCAGTCGGCGGCGGGGAATTCATAGTCCCAGGGGATGGTGGGCTTGTCGTGATTGATCGAAAGCAGCCCGCCCTTCTCGTGCACCAGCCTTTCGAGCACATGGGCGTCACTAGGATGGGTCATGCGGAAGTCGACCCATTCATCCATGCCGTAGACATTGGCGTGCCCCACGGCGGTCGTGACTTCCATGGCGCGCACGAAAATCAGTTCGGGCGAAGACTGTGGGTGGAAATACCGCCTCTGGGTAATGGTGTTGTGGTCGGCCACAGCAAGGAAATCGAGCCCGGCCTGTTTGGCCGCAGCATGGAGCAGTTCGGGCGAACCCTTGGCATCGGAATGGAAGGTATGGCAGTGCAGATCACCCCTGTACCAACCTGGTTCGGATCGGACCGGAAAGGTGCGTGCCGGCTGCGGTTCGAGCCGGCGGTGAGCGCTGTCGAGCGTGATGGTAACGGTGACGTCCGCTCCCGCCACAGGGACCTGATAGAGTCCGAGAATGACGTTCCACGTGCCGGGCTGAATCTCGCCATGGATATAACCCGGCGTGGCGTCGTCGGTCGCGATGAAAAAGCGGTCGCGCGCGCCCCCGCTCCAGCCGCGGAAGCCTTGCTGGGTCGGATAGCCGGTGTCACGCGGATCAAATGCGCCCAGATCGATGATACAGTCCTCCGCCTTGGCATAGGTGAGGACGACATCGATGCGCGTCGTGGCCTCGGGAACATCGAATGGGATGTAGAAATAGGGGTTTGCGGCTTGGTCGGCGCGGGTGACATGGGTGGTGATCGTGGTCATTGACGTTTCTCGACGTGCAGCCACGTGGATGGGGCCGTCCCCTCCTCCCTCGACGAGGAGATGAGAATGGGGTGGCGCAGATCCCCCTCATGCTGCAATTGGCGGTTCATTCCCCAGCAACCGGGATACGTTTTCCAGTGCCATCAAAGAGATGCACATGCTCAGCCGAAAAGCTGAGCGTCACCACCTTGTCGACGTTCAAGTGATCGTCGGTGAAGATCCGGGCCGTGATCCGCGCATTCTCGCCACGGTCGAGTGTCACGAGGCTTTCCGGGCCCATATTTTCATTGGCAAACAGCGGCGCCGTGACTGTGTTGCTGGCGCCAGCAGCGGCAATTGCCAGATGTTCCGGGCGCACGCCCAACGTCAGTTTCTTGCCGCTCGTGGCCAGTGCCTTGCCGATGGCATCGGTCATCGGCAGGCCTTGCATGGTGAGCCCCTCGCCCTTGAGCAGCAACTGACCCTCGCCCTGCTCACACTCCACCTCCACCAGGTTCATCGGCGGGTTGCCGACGAAATTGGCGACAAAGGTGGTGGCCGGACGGCGGTAGATCTCGATGGGCGAAGCGTACTGCACGATCTTGCCCTGATCCATGACCGCGATGCGGGTGGCCAGGGCCATCGCCTCTGCCTGATCATGGGTGACATAGACTGCGGTCATGCCCATGTCGCGCTGCAGGTGGTTGAGGAACCCGCGGGCCTCGAGGCGCAGCTTGGCGTCGAGATTGGAAAGCGGTTCGTCAAAGAGATAAACCTGCGCCGGATAGACCAGAGCTCGCGCCAGCGAAGTCCGTTGCTGCTGGCCGCCCGAAATCTGGCTGGGCAGGCGGTCCATGAGATGGCCGATCTTGAGCACGTCGGCGACTTCCCTTGCACGGGCATGGCGCTTTTGCACTGGCTCGCCGCGCACCTTGAGCGGATAGGCCATGTTGTCCGCCAGGTTCATATGCGGATAGAGCGCGTAGTCCTGGAACACCATGGCGATGTTGCGGTCCTTGGGGTGGAGATGGGTTACCTCCTTGCCGCCAATCAGGATCTGGCCTGAGGTCGGCGTTTCAAGGCCCGCCATCATCCTGAGAGAGGTGGTCTTGCCGCATCCCGAAGGACCGAGAAGACAGACGAACTCGCCATCACCGATATCTAGATTAACGTCCGATACGGCCTTGAAGGCGTTGAAGCTCTTGGAGACGTTTTTGAATTCAACAGAAGCCATGAAATGATCAAGCCTTGATGCCGCCGAAGAACCGGAAACCAAACTTCCAGCTGACGAAGAGATACAGAGCCACGACGGGCAGCGAATAGATGAGCGCATAGGCGGCCAGGAGCGTCACGATGGGCGTACCCGCCTCCGAGTAGAAGGAATAGATCGCCACCGAGGCCGGCATGTTGTCCGAGCTGCGCAGGAGAATGAAGGGAATGAGGAAGCTTCCCCAGATGTTGACGAAGGCCCAGACCACCACGACGACGATGCCGGGCCGGATGACCGGCAGGGCTACGTCAAAAAAAGCCTGGACCGGCGAAGCCCCCGCCACCATGGCACTTTCCTCATAGGATTTTGGGATGGAGTCGATGAAGTCGCGGAGGATGAACATGGCAGTTGGCAGGAGCCCGCCAGCGAATGTCAGGATGACGGCAATGTGCGTATCCATGACCCCCATGGCCGAAACGATGAGGAAGATCGGCACCATGGCGGCAGATCCCGAAACGACCGAGGAAAACAGCAGCAAAGTATAGGTGACAGCCCCCTTGCCCGGCACCGAGGAGCGGCTCAGGGCATAAGCGGCCAATGTCGCCGCCGCACCCACCAGGATGACACCGCCGGTGGCCTGGATGAAACTGTTCCAGAGCGCCTGAACCGCGTAGGAATTGCCGAACACGGTGCCAAAATTTGAGAGCGTCCACGGGTCGGGAATTGCCAGACCGAGTTCAGCTCGCGCATTGAAGGGCGCGAAAATGAACCAGATGAGCGGCAACGCGAATATCGCGCCGATCAGGGCAGCGAGGGCCGAAAAGGCGATACGGCCGACATAAGCTGGAAGAGTGAGCTTCATGATTTGGGCGCCTTCTTGCGGCCCAGGCTGAGATAGACCAGCGCAAAAGCCAGGTTGATCAGCATCATGATCACACCCACCGCAGCGCCCTTGCCGAACTGGAAGTCCTGGAAGGCGACGCGATAATTGTAGATCGAGACCAGTTCAGTCCGGTAACTCGGCCCGCCATTGGTGAGCAGGAACGGCGTGAACGTGTTGAACGTCCACATGGTAATGAGGATGAGATCGGTGACGATATGCCCGCGAATGAGCGGCAGGCCGATATCGCGGAATTTCTGCCAGCTCGAAGCACCAGCCACGTCCGCGGCCTGGAAATAGCTCGGCGGGATCGACGAGAAGGCCGAGTTGAACAGCATCATCGAGAAGGCCGCGCCGCGCCAGGTGTTGAACACCACGATCACCCAGAAGGGCTGCTCGAGGAGAAAATCCCCGGGCGGCAGGCCGAACCCGGTGAGCAGCGCATTGAGCGTGCCCTGGTCGCGGTCCAGAAAGGCGAACCAGGCAAAGCCGATGACCACTTCGGGCAGGATCCAGGCGGCGATGACGAAGGTTTCTGTGATACGCTTGACCCAGGGCGGCACGGTCTGGATCAGCCAGGCCAGGAGCAGGCCAAGCAGTGCCTGCCCGATCAGCGCCGACGCCAGCACGAACTGGGTGGTAAGAATGAGCGAGAAGCCGAACTGGCCGCGCTGAAAGAAAGTGGCCGGGTCGAACAGCGCCAGATAATTGCCCAGGCCCACAAACTCCGGATTGAGTGCTGTCCGGCCGATTAGGGTCCTGTTGGTAAAGGAGACGAAGATCACCCAGAAGAACGGGACGATCACGAAGACCGAGACGAGGAGGCCCGCAGGGAGCATGAAGGCGGCCCCGGCCCTGTTGGAGAGCAGGGAGAAATTGCGCACCTTTCGCCGGGGCTTTGACGTGATGGGTTCAGTTGTCATGGTCACTTTGGCCTAATGTCTGAGGCGTCGGCAGGCGGCGGTGCACACTCGTGTGCCGACCTCGGGCGCGCGAGAGCCACTCCCAAATTACGCAAGTGTCGAACGGTTCTCGGATGAGGTCCGAGGACGGATCGGTGAAATGGATGGCACTGCGGCCGTCGGACGACCCGGCACGCATGGCGCGCCGGGTGTGCGAGGGTCTTGGCCTAGAGCAAGCTGACGGTGTTTTCTTCACCGACAATGCTGGTGACCGCGGCCTTGTACTGGGCCATGGCTTCTTCCGGCGACAACTCGCCCGAAACCACGGCTTCCGTCATGCGCTGGATTTCCTGCGACACAGCATTGTAGTTCGGGTCGTTCGGACGGGCCGTGGTCAGCGGCAGCAGCGTCTGGCTGGTTTCGGTCAGGAACGGGTTGTTCGGGATCGGCACGTCCGAACGTGAGCGGATGCCCGGCTGATAGTCCTGGAAGGCGGTCATCTGTTCCTGGCTCATCATGAACGAGAGGAACTTCCAGGCTTCCTTGGGCGTGTCGGTATTGGGGTTGATCACAAAGCCCGTGCCGCCCGAGATGGAGACGAAGTCCTGGCCGCGAATGCCGGCACCGGGCTCCTCTGCAGGCATCTTGACCCAGCTCATGACATTGTCACGGTCGGCAACTTCGAATTCCGAGCCGGGCGCGGTGACCGAGCGGTAGAACCAGTCACCCTCGACCAGCATGGCGGTCTTGCCGTCGCGGAAATTGGCGAAGGACCGATTGCGGCCATCGGCCAGGAGCTGTGCGCGCTGATCGCCCAGTTCTTCATCGACATAGATGGTCTTGTAGAGGTTCAGCACGTCGAGGATGCCCTGGCTTTCCACGATATACTTGCCGTTCTCATCGGTGACACCTTCACCGGTGCCCAGGAGCGCCATCCAATAGCCCTGCATGGTGGTGGCTTCGCCCATGGCAACGCCGGCATTGAGCTGGAGCGGAGCTTCGACGCCCGCTTCCTTGAGCTTGCGTGCAGCATCGAGCACGTCAGTCCAGGAGGTAGGCTGCCAGTCGTCGGCGATACCGGCCTGTTCCAGCAGATCCTTGCGGACATGGATCATGCGCACGTCAGTGCCCAGGCCGATGCCATAGGTTTCGCCATCATAGGACAGGATCGAGCGAATGCCGTCCGAGATGTGGTCCCAGCCTTCCCAGTTCGCATAGTCCTCGCCGATCAGTTCATCGAGCGACTTGAGCTGACCGCCTTCGGCAAAGGCCGGGATCAGGAAACCGTCAAAGGCGGAAATGTCGGGGCCGGCGCCGGTGGAAAAATCGAGTGCCAACTGCTGAGTGAGCTGAGCGTCTTCGCCGCCGAACTGGTTGAGCGTAACGTTGATGTCCGGATTGGCGGCCTCAAAGGCGGGAATAACGCTCTCTTCGATCCACTCTGCAGTGGCGCTGTTGACGCCGCCGATCACGCATCGGCAGGTAATGTCCAGATCCACAGCGAATGCCGGCGCGGCCATCGCCGTGGCGCCGATCAGGCCGAACGCAATGCTGCGCAGATGATTGCTCATCGCAATACTCCTCCCATGTGATGGCCCCGAATTCTCGGATAGCCGGTATTGGCCTCCCCCATCCTGGCAGGAGACCGGTGAAGAATGAACACGTTTTCACTTTCCGTCAATGGCCTGACACGCTGTCGAAAACGGCTCGGTGGAAAGATGCGTCAGCGCTACTGGCTTTTGCAACGCTCCTATGACAGTTTGGCGGTGACCGTCACCGGTTTTCATGCGTCGAAACTTGACAGTGTTCTGCCTTGCGGTCAGACAAATGAACACGATTTCATCGATACGATAGCGGGGGTGGCATTGAGCCAGGACGAGACGACGGCAAGGGGGCGGGCTACCGCCGAGATGGTGGCGCAACGCGCCAATGTTTCGCGCGTCGCCGTGTCGCGCGCCTTCAACCCCCATGCCTCGCTAAAGCCTGCCAAGCGCGAGCTGATCCTGCGCATTGCCCAAGAGCTCAACTATACCCCCGACCGCGCCGCCCGCGCTCTGGTCAGCGGCCGCTCGCATCTGGTCGGCGTTATCGTGCCTGACGTTTGCAGTCACTGGGAAAGCCAGGAGATCGATGCGTTGACGACGGCGCTCCAGGCTGAAGGGTTCGCTACCCTGCTGTTCAAGACCCGCATCGACTATTCCATGGACGAGCAATTGCTCGCCTATATGCGCGGCTTCAATCCGGATTCCGTCATCGCCTTTGTCGAGAACGTGAAGCCGGCAACGCTGGCCAAATTTCTGGATCGTGCCGTGCCCATCTATGTCCACTATCCCCGTTCCGGTGCCCCAGAAGAACGTCAGGCAGGCCCATTACATGACCGCCTCAATGTGCTTCATCGCACTGGCGTTGAACAAGCGGTCTCCCTGCTTCAGGGCTACGGGGTGCGGCGCATAGCCTACGTTTCGGGTGTCGACAAATCTCGAGCAAACACGGCGCGCGAGCACATGTTGCGGGTCGTGATGGCTGAGCGCGGACTGGCACCACCCATCATTGCAGCCAGCGACTTCAGCTATGACCGGGCCTATGCCGCCACCCTCGACCTGTTCCGTGTCGGCGAAGGTGCCGATGCCATCTTCGCGGCCAATGACGTGGGCGCGTTCGGCGTCATCGACGCGCTGCGCCACGAACTGAACCTGCGCGTCCCCGAGGACGTCAAGGTTGTCGGCTTTGACGACATCGCCCAGTCGCACTGGAAAAGCTACAACCTGACCACGGTCAAGTTCGACCTGGAAGAAAGAGTGCGCGCCCTGGTGCGACTGATCCTGCGGCGCCTTAACAATCCAGACGCGCCCGCGCTCGAAGAGACCCTCAACACCCGCCTCGTCGTGCGCGGCACCGTCGGCTGATTTTCATGACCTCCAGCACCATCCACCTCGTCTTCAAGACCCATCTTGATATTGGCTTCACCGATCATGCCGCGCGCGTGCGGAAGCAGTATCACGAGCAGTTCATTCCGCAGGCGATTGCCACCGGCGCGCATTTTTACGCCGAGAATCCCGGCGCACCGGCCTTTATCTGGACCACGGGCGCCTGGCTGATCTGGGACCACCTCAACTCGCAGCCGGCCGACAAGGTGCGACAGCTCGAACAAGCGATTGAACGCGGCCTCATCGTCTGGCATGGCCTGCCCTTCACCACCCATACCGAGCTGATGAGCCCGGCCCTGTTCCGCGCCGGCCTCTCCTATGCGGCCGAGCTCGATCAGCGCTTCGGGCGCACCACCACGGCCGCCAAGATGACCGACGTGCCGGGGCACACGCTGGGCATGGTGCCGCTCCTTGCCGAGGCCGGCATCCGCTTCCTGCATCTGGGCGTCAACACCGCCAGTCCCGTGCCCGACGTGCCGCCGATCTTCCGCTGGCGCGCGCCCGGCGGCGAGGAGGTGGTGGTCATGTATCAGGCCTCCTATGGTGCCACCGACTTTCCCGCCGGCGACGATGTGGGCCTGAGCTTTGCCCACACCAATGACAATATCGGGCCGCAAAGTGTCGGGCAGACCGTTGAGGCGCTGCGCCATATGCATCACGCCAACCCGGGCGCCGAGATTAGAGCCTCGACGCTCGATGCCTTCGGCGACCAGATGTGGGCGCGGCGGGAGAATTTTCCTCTCGTTACCGAGGAGATCGGCGATAGCTGGATCCATGGCACCGCCACCGACCCGATCAAGCTCTCGCGCTACCGCGCTCTGGGCCGGGTTTATGACGGCTGGATCGATGCGCCAACTCCGGAGCGGCGCGCCTTCGGGCGCGGCCTGACCATGGTGGCCGAACACACCTGGGGCGTCGACATAAAAACCTATCTGCGCGACGAGACGGCGTGGGATCGCGCCGATTTCGAGGCGGCACGCAAGCAGGACTACCGCTTCGCCTATGCGGAACAATCCTGGGCCGAACAGCGCGCTTACATGGCAACGGCGATGGACAACCTCGTGGCCGGGGACAGGGCCGAGGCGGACGCCGCGCTGGCCGAGCTTGACGAAATCGTCCCGGCAAAGCCCGACACCCTTTCAGCCGGAACGCATATCACTAGCGGAGACTGGTCAGCCGAACTCGACGCAACGAGCGGCGACATCATCCGCATCACCGCGCCAGACGGACGGGTGATCGAAGGGCACAAGGGACGCCTCATCGCCTATCGCCACGAAAGCTACGACTGGCACGAGTTGCAAAAACACCTCGACAGCTATCTGCAACATCGCGACGAATGGGCCATTCTCGACCACGACAAGCCGGGTCTCGGCGCGGCGAAAACCGCCCGCACGGCGCAATTCACGCCACAGCATCGCGGCGTGGCGGGCGGCATTGCCTGGAGCCAGATGCCGGAGGAAGGCCATGCGGCACTCGGCGCACCCACGAGCATAAACTACCGCTTGCGCGCACTTGATGATGACAGGGTGGAAGTAACGCTGGTGCTTCACGACAAGCCCGCAAATCGCATGCCGGAAGCTGGTTTCTTGAGCTTCACGCCCGATGGCTCGGACCGCTGGGAGCACCGCAAAATGGGGCTATGGCACGACAGCGCCAATATTGTTCGACGCGGCGGCGGTCAATTGCAGGCGGTGGAGGCAGCACGCTCGGGCAGGCTCACGATCGAAACGCTGGACAGTATGCTGGTCTCGCCAGAGGGCGCGCCCTTCATTCCGTTCCAGCCCGAGCGACCCGATTTCAGCGCCGGACTGCGTTTCAACCTCTACAACAACAAGTGGGGCACTAATTTTCCCATGTGGTGGGAGGGTAGTTTTGCCTTCCGCTTCGTTGTCCAGATCGCTTCAGGCTCGTGATGGACGGCCCGCAGTCGCTACTCTCCGCTTGATGGGTCAGCGCCATTGCTGCCCATCGACAGCTTCTGAGCTTCTCCCGTATCTACGCCAATGACCGGAATGGGGCGCGTTGTCGATCGGCAGGTTATAGAACCCCCTGCCCCACAATGCTCAACGCCAGCGCCTCCAGCGGGGCCGGCAACAGTCCGGCCCCCCTTGGTTGTGGCTTAGCGGAAGCAGCCATCTGGGGCGTGGTAAAATTCGAGAGCCCATTTGCCGGTTCCCTCCTGGCCGATGAAGTTTGTGGAGTTGTCTTTCTTGCTTGCCAGCAAGGTCTGGCCCACCGCCAAACCCTTGCTCCTGACTAGGTTCAGCACACCCCTGGTCGGGCCAGCAAGCTACGGAAAGTCGATAATGGCACAGGTGGAGTGTCACTTTAGACCAAGCGGAAGTGAGCGAAATTGTCCATCCCCTGTTGGCCAGCAGGGAGTGCTGAAACTGACCTGGAAAGCGAGGCCTGCCGGTTAAGTTGAGTGGTTTAACCAGGGTGCGCACGACAAGGACAAAAACAAGGAAACGCTGTCGGAAAAATTAAACCTAGCGAGCGCTCGGTTTGTTTGTTATATATCTGCTCGGCTCCCTGTCGTGGAGGACAAGGTGCCATGGAGGAGATCAATCATGAAGTTCAACGTGCTCCGCACAGGCGGATCATTCCGTGCATCCTTGGCTTCAATGGCAATTGCCGCGACGCTACTGTCAGGAACCACACTTGCCCAGGCTCAGGAACATGGCGGTATTCTGACCATTTCGCAGGTTGCCGACGCCCAGCCTGTCGCCTTGCTGGCTCTGCGCGCAGGCAACACGCCCTGGATCCGCAATGTGTTCGAAACTCTGACGCGTATCGATCCGGCAACTTTTCAGCCACAACCGGTTCTGGCGGAATCTTGGACATTGGCGGAAGACGGACTTTCGATGACCATCGCGCTGCGTTCCGACGTCACGTTCCATTCCGGACGTCCGATGACAGCCGAGGACGTCAAGTTCTCTTTTGAGACAGCGGCCCTTCCCGAAAGCACATCCCAAGTCGGCTTTATCGCCCGCGAATTCGAAAGCATGGACGTGGTGGACGATCACACGTTGAACATCGTTTTCAAGCGGCCGCTGAGCAACGTCTTCGACTTTTTTGAAGAGACGTACATTGTCGACAAGGACACCTACGACCAGCGCGAGGACGGCTCGCAGGTGATCGGCACGGGACCATATACCTTTGCCGAGTGGTCTCCGGGCGCCTCAATCACCCTTAAGCGCTACGAAGACTACCGGGTGGAGGACACTGCGTGGTTCGACGAAATCGAGGTCGCCATTATTCCCGACCCAACCGCGACCATTGCCGCTCTGCGCAGCACCCGTACGCAGATAGCCACAGGCCTCACGCCCCGCGATACGCTCGAATTCACCCGCAACCCGCAGTTCGAAGTGGTCGAGACAGGCGGCACCATGTATCCGCTTGGCGTCAATGTCGGCATTGCGCCGCTCGACAACAAGCTGGTGCGTCAGGCCATCGCCTATGCGGTCGATCGCGAGCGCATAAACGACCAGGTTTTCCTGGGCACTGGCACGGTGACCGACCTCTTCTGGTCGCCTTCGGCCCCCGGCTACACTGATGAACTCGCGAGCCACTACAGTTACGATCCGGAAAAGGCCAAGGGGCTTATCGCCGAGGCCGGAGCTGAAGGCGCCACCATTCCGATCGTCGTGCCGGCTATTCCTTCCCAGCGCAGCATATTCGAGATCGTGCAGAATAATCTGCGCGAAGTGGGCCTGATACCCGAGGCCGTCGTGCTCGATGTGGCCGATTTTGACAAACGTCAGGTTGCCGGCGATCTGGGTGCCGCATTCCTTCTGCTCCATGGCCAAATCGGCTTCAGTTCGCCCACACTTCTGAGCTCGCTTCCTTCCCTTCGCGAGGGCAACCCGTCCGGCTTCTGGAATGACGATTATGTCGCGCTGCGCGAGGCCATGTTGGCCGCGACCACGCCCGAGGCGCTGGGCGAGGCTACAACGGCTCTGACGGAATATATGCTGGATGAAGCCTATAGCACGGTCTTGGTGCAAGCTCCTGGCCAGATCGTCGTTGCCGCAGGTCTCGAAGGCGTTGAAACGTCCGTTCGCGGTGGCCTCATTCTGGCCGGTGCATACGAGGAGTAATCCATGATCAGTTTCCTTTTGAGGAAACTGCCGTCGGTGGCGGTGGTGGCGCTAATCAGTTCCGCCATCGCCTTCATTCTCCCAAGGCTGGCGCCGGGCGATCCGGCGCTGGCCATCGCGGGATCGGATGCGACACCCGAACAATTGGCGGCAGTGCGTGAGCAGATGGGGCTTTCCAAGCCCCTGATCCAGCAATACCTTGACTGGATGTTCGGAATGTTCCGGGGTGATTTCGGACAATCCTTCATTATGCGCCGTCCGGTGACAACCGTCATCGGCAGCCGGCTCGAAAGCACTTTGGAACTGGCATTCCTGGCCATGCTGCTGATGATTGCCATCGGCCTTGTTCTTGGCGTCCTTGCCGGCTCGCCGCGCTCGAAATGGGCGCGCGTCGTGCTCGACATCATGACGACCCTTTTCCTTGCGACCCCACCGTTTCTCACCGGCCTCCTGCTGATCCTGTTTCTCGGCATTTTCTTCCCCATTCTGCCCATAAGTGGTGAAGTGGGCTTTTTTGAAGATCCCTGGCTGGCGCTCCAATTCCTGATCTTGCCGGCGCTGGCGCTAGCGCTGCCGCAAGCGGCCATCGTCGCGCGCCTGCTGCAGACCGCCATGAACTCGGCACGTGGCGAGGACTATGTCGATCTCGCCAAGGCCAAGGGCGTTTCGCCCGGCCGTATCACCTGGCGTCATGTGCTGCGCAACTCTCTGGGGACTGCCGTGGTGGCCCTGGGCCTACGGGCGGGAGATCTCTTGGCGGGCGCTATCGTCATCGAGGCGATCTTCGCCCGCAATGGACTTGGCAGCCTTGCGGTCTATTCCGTCCAATCACGCGACTACATGGTGCTGCAGGTCCTGATCCTGGGCGCCGTGATCCTGGCCGTCTTCATCCAGCTGTTCTCCGAAATCATTCTGGCCGCGCTTGACCCGCGCATCAGGCTTGAGAGCTGACCCATGACCGACACCGCACCTCCTAATCGTCAGAAAGCGCGCCTCAACCCCGTGCTGTCGCGGTACCTGCAGGCCTTTGTCATGCCCAAAGGGCAGATCGGCCTTGGCCTGGTCATCCTGCTTACCGCCCTCGCACTTCTGGCGCCTGTGCTCTTTCCAGGCGGCTATGATATGCAAACGCGCGACTCGCTGCTTCCGGCATCCTGGGCGCACCCCTTCGGCACAGACGAACTAGGGCGCGACATTTTCGTGCGTAGCATCTATGGACTGCGCACCGATCTGGCCCTAGCAGCAACGGCCGTGCCGCTCAGCATGATCATCGGTACGTTTCTTGGACTTTCCGGAGCGCTGTCGCCGCGTCTGGGGAGCCTGGTGCAGCGGGCGCTCGACATCATTGTCGGGTTTCCCGGTCTGATCTTGGCCATATGTGTTGTGTTGGTCGTTGGCGCAGGATGGACTGCCTTGCTTGTTGCCATAGTCATCGGCGGCCTGCCGGGCTTCGGGCGCCTGGCGCGGGCAACCTTCCTTAGCCAGCAGCATCGCGAATATGTGGTGGCAGCTCGCACCCTGGGCGTCAGCAATTGGAAGATAATGGTGCGGCACATTCTGCCCAATGCCATCGACCCCATTATCGTACAGGGCGCCGTTTTTGTCGTCGCTGCCGTGTTCACAGAAGCTGCGCTCAGCATCGTGGGCCTCGGCCTGCAGCCCCCCGAACCCTCCCTCGGCATCCTGCTCAATGTGGGCATGCGTTACATCACCATGGCCCCGTTCTACATTCTGGGACCTACCCTCATTCTGGTGCTTCTGGCGCTGGCATTCAGCCTGCTTGCCGATGCACTCAACAGCACGGTCAACCGCAAATGATCGAGACACGTCAGGCGCCGGCTCCACAGCCACTGCTAAGGGTGGAGCACCTGTCCACCACTTTCGACATGGGCAATGTTTCGGTCAGAGCGGTGACCGATGTCAGCTTCGACCTCTATCCCGGGCGTGTGCTGGGGATCGTAGGGGAGTCCGGCTCAGGCAAGTCTGTCACCGCGCGATCGGTCATGCGCATGCTGAGATCGCCCGGCCAAGTCCGGGAAGGTCAAGTCCTGCTAGACGGCGAAGACTTGTTGGCCATTCCCGAGCGAGAAATGCAGGCCATTCGTGGCAAGAAGATCGCCATGGTCTTCCAAGACCCTCAAGCCGCGCTCAACCCCGTTATGCGAGTGGGCGATCAGATTGCAGAAGCCCTCCTGGTTCACGGGACGAGCGCTAAAGAGGCCCGGAAAAGGGCAAAAGCGCTGCTGGCGCAGGTCGGCATTCCTGACGTGGAACGGACCATCGACCAGTTTCCTCACGAATTCTCGGGCGGCATGCGTCAACGCGTGGTCATTGCCATCGCACTGGCCAACAATCCAACATTGCTGATCGCTGATGAGCCAACCACCGCTCTAGACGTCACCATCCAGGCACAAATCCTGCGGCTGCTGGCTCAGTTGCGCCTCGAGCTCGGTATTTCGATCATCATGATCACCCATGACATGGGCGTCGTGGCTGAGCTCTGCGATGATCTGGTCGTTATGTATGGCGGGCGCGTCGTGGAGAAGGGCCCCGTCCGCGACGTATTTGCCAGTCCACGCCATCCCTATACGGCAGCCTTGCTCAAGGCCGTGCCGCGGTTGGACGCAAAAGGCGATGAAGCCCTGATCGCCATTCCCGGCTCGCCCCCGGTGCCCCTTCGCCTGCCCCCGGGCTGCGCCTTCCACCCGCGCTGCAGTCATGCGATCGACAAGTGCTTTAACGACACGCCGCCGCTGTATCCCATGGGAGATCGGCGCGAGTCCGCCTGCTGGGTAGCCGCGGCCGGCGGCAATGTCGAGCCGAGGCCGACCGATGAATTCGGGCGTCACCGGCGCCAAGCCAGCGGCGCAGCGCCAACACTACGCCTCGACAATGTCCGCACCAATGTGGCCAGTAGCGGCGGACTTTTCAGCAAGACACCACCGGTCTATGCCGTGGATGGAATTTCGCTCGAGGTCTTTCCCGGCGAGACGCTTGGCCTCGTCGGGGAATCCGGGTGCGGAAAATCTACCCTCTCCCGCACTATCATGGGCATTAACGATGTCAGCGAAGGCCGTATAGAGGTTTCGGGAACAGACGTGACCTCAATGGATCTGGCCGCCCGAAATCTTGTGGCCAAGACCATTCAATATGTCTTTCAGGATCCTTTCGCTTCACTCAATCCGCGCCGCACCATCGGTCAGTCGATCCTTGAGGCGCTGGAAGTGGTGGGCGTGACCGGCGCTGAAGCGGACAACCGCGTGGTCGCATTGCTCACCCGCGTCGGGCTCAGCGAGGATTATGTATCCCGCTATCCCTACGAATTGTCGGGCGGCCAGCGCCAGCGTGTCGGCATCGCCCGAGCGCTGGCGGCGAACCCGAAGATCCTGATTTGCGACGAACCGGTATCGGCGCTGGACGTATCGATCCAGGCGCAGATCATCAGTCTGCTTGAGGAACTGCGCGACGAACTTGGTCTGGGCTATCTCTTTATCGCCCACGACCTTTCCGTGGTGCGGCACATTAGCGACCGCGTGGCGGTGATGTATCTGGGGCGGATCGTTGAGGTCGGCACGGCTGAAGAGGTCTATGGCAATCCTCAGCATCCCTACACCGTTGCCCTGCTCAGCTCGACCCCGGAACCCAAGCCCGACCAGTCGACCGAGCATCGCGTGATCTTGACCGGGGACATGCCCAGTCCGGCACGACCGCCTTCGGGGTGCCGCTTCCGGACGCGCTGTCCCATTGGTCCGGCCTTCCGTTCCGACCGCGAAATCTGCAATAGACAGTCCCCGGAACTTGCCGCGACGGCCAGCGGGCAGAAAGCAGCCTGTCATTTTGCTGGCGAAGCCAGCCTTGCAAGGGGCCGCCATGGAGCGTGCGTTGGCCGGTCAGGGGAGTAGCATGAGCGAACAAACTAATGGCAAGGGGGCCCGTCGAAGCCCGCGGGGAGAGGCAGCCCGGAAGGCCATTTTACAGTCGGCGACGCGGATGTTCTCCCAGGGTGGCTTCAACTCGGCCAGTATTGCTGACATTGCCAAGGATGTTGGCATGACTCAGGCTGGCATGCTGCATCATTTCCCGTCCAAGGCGGCCCTCTTGTTGGCGGTTCTGCTTGAGCGCGAAGCCCGCAACGAAATTGAGACCGAAGCAGAACGGGCCAAGGGCTTCGATGGGTTGACAGTGTTTCTTCACACGCTGCGCAACAATGACCGCACGCCAGCGCTCGTGCAGCTGATGACCGTGCTCGCTGCCGAGAGCATTCCGGATACCCACCCGGCCCATGAGTGGTTCGAGGAGAGATATGAGACGGTGGTGAAGGTTACCATCGATCACGTTGCGCCGATGGTGGATGTCAAATCGCTGCCGCCTGGCGTTACGGTGGAGACGCTGGTGCGCTGGCTGGTGGGGCTGGCAGACGGCCTGCGCGTACAATGGCTCTACGATCAAAGCTCGGTAAGCCGCGAGGAGTCCCTCGCCCAGTTCTACGACACGGTGATGCGCCCCGTGCTCAAGGAGCCGTATCGCTCATATTCCTGGGTCGCCAATCTGCGGCAAGAGGCTTCGCAGTGACATTTGACGCCTCCACTTGCTGCGCTCCCAGACGCGGTGCGGACAATGTGCCGGCGGCACCTCACCCGGCTCTAACCGGCAGGATGCAACATGACGACGTGCTGTTGCCTGGAGGCCATTTTGCAATGGGCGACAGTTTCGATGAGGGTCTGCCGGGCGATGGTGAGGGCCCCGTGCATGAGGTGGAACTCAGTCCCTTCCGGATCGACCGAACCTGCGTGACCAACGAGCAATTCGCGACCTTTGTCGCGGAGACTGGTTATGTGACGGAGGCTGAAAGGTTTGGCAATAGTTCGGTTTTCGCACCGGCCGTCCTGGCTGGAGCGTCGGACGTGATTGGTACGGCAGGTTCAGCTTGGTGGCTGATCGTGCGCGGCGCCTGCTGGCGGCACCCTTTCGGACCCCAGTCAGACCTGACCGATATGGCGGATCACCCGGCCGTGCATCTTAGCCATAGTGACGCCCTGGCCTATTGCGGATGGAGCGGGCGTGCCTTGCCCACCGAGGCAGAATGGGAATTTGCTGCACGTGGCGGACTGGCAGGGCGACGTTTCCCTTGGGGTGACGAGCTCGAACAGGACGGTCAACACCACGCCAATGTATGGCAGGGCACGTTCCCGCAATACAACAGCGCCGCCGATGGCTGGCTCGCAACAGCACCTGTTCGGACCTACGAGCCCAACGCTTACGGCCTTTACCAAATGGTCGGCAATGTCTGGGAATGGTGCGCCGACTGGTTTGACCCGTCCTATTATCGAACCTCTCAATCACGCGATCCTCAGGGGCCGGAAACGGGCCAGGCGCGGGTGGTGCGTGGCGGCTCCTACCTCTGCCACCATTCCTATTGCCGCCGCTATCGCGTCGCCGCCCGCAGCGCCAACACACCCAATTCCTCCACCGGCAATCTCGGCTTCCGGACAGTCTTCCGGCACCTAGCCCCAGCTGCTTGAGTCAATCGGAGTTTTTCGTGAAAGCCATTGTTGTAATGTTCGACAGCCTCAACCGGAAGTATCTGCCTGCCTATGGAGGCGCCTGGGCCGAGCTGGCGAACTTTAAGCGTCTCGAACAAAAGACCGTCACCTTCGACACCTGCTATGGCGGCTCGATGCCCTGCATGCCGGCACGCCGCGAAATGCATACGGGTCGCTACAATTTTCTTCACCGCTCCTGGGGGCCGTTGGAGCCGTTCGACGATTCCGTGCCCGAGATGCTCCGCAACAGCGGGGTTCATACCCATCTCGTCACCGACCATGTGCACTACTGGGAGGATGGCGGGGCCACCTATCACAACCGCTTTTCAACCTTCGAGTTCTTCCGCGGCCAGGAGGGCGATCCTTGGAAAGGCGAGGTTGCGGACCCGGACATCCCCCAAACACTAAGCTGGCGCCAAGGCACCTTGTGGCGCCAGGACTGGATCAATCGAAAGCATCTCGAAAGTGTCGACAAGCACCCGCAGACCCTGACCTTCGATGCGGGTGTCGAATTCATCGCCACCAATGCAAAAGCAAAGAACTGGATGCTGCAGATCGAGACCTTCGATCCACACGAGCCCTTCTTCAGCTATGACGAGCACAAGGCGCGCTTCCCGCACCAGTTCAACGGCCCGCATTTTGACTGGCCCGACTACCGCGTGGTGGTGGAGAACGAAGAGACGGTGGAACATGCCCGCATGGAATATGCGGCGCTTCTGAGCATGTGCGACGATTCGCTTGGGCGCGTGCTCGATGCCATGGACGAGCATGATCTCTGGTCCGACACCATGCTCATCGTGTGCACCGACCATGGTTTCCTGCTTGGCGAGCGCAATTGGTGGGGCAAAAACGTCCAGCCCTGGTATGAGGAAAATATCCACACACCCCTTTTCGTGTGGGATCCGAGGGCCGGCAAAAGCGGGGAGCGACGACGGAGCCTGGTGCAGACAGTCGATTTTGGCCCGACGCTGCTCGATTATTTCGGCCTGCCGCTCACGCCCGACATGCAGGGTCGTCCCTTGCGTGACACGGTCGCAAGCGACACGCCGGTGCGCGATGCTGGACTCTTCGGTGTGTATGGTGGCCATGTATCGGTGACGGATGGGCGCTATGTGTATATGCGCTGCTGCGAGGGCGCCAACCAACCTCTTGAGCAATATACGCTGATGCCAACCCATATGGCTTGGCGCTTTGCGCCGGCCGAACTGGCGCAGGCTTCGCTCCATCCGCCGTTGCCCTTCACTAAGGGGGCGCCGGTGCTGCGCCTGCCCGGACGGGCGATGGGTAATCCCGCGGCCTTCGGCACACTCCTCTTCGACCTCGCCACCGATCCGGACCAGACGACCCCGCTGAACGATGCTGCGCTCGAGCGCATGATGGCTGAAAAACTGGTTACGGCCATGCGCGCCAACCACGCTCCGGCGAGCCAGTTCCAGCGCCTTGGCCTTCCGGCAGAAGGTCCGATCGGAACTGAGCACCTGCTTATCGACAAGCAGTGGGAGCGGGTTCAGGACAGTCACGTGCAGGGCGCTCGCCATGACAGAGCTACGGACTATGGCCCGTCAGTCGGCGTGCCTCTCCGGCATCTTCTCAAGGAGCCTGCCGCAAAGCAGGCCTTCACTGATGCCTTTGGCTTCGACCTCGACGCCTCCACGCTGAACTATGTGGGCCACCTCAATGCATGGCAGTTGAGTGTCATGAACCCTGCAATCTCAGTGGAAATGCTGAGCAATTTCGACCGCCTGATGACGCTAGCCCAGGCCGAGTGAACAAGACTGGATAGAGATATGACTGCAACGAGAACCCTGGACGACCTGCTTGACGCCATGACTCTTGAAGAACAGGTCTCTCTCCTTTCGGGTGAAGACTTCTGGTCGTTGCCGGCAATTGAGCGCCTTGGCATCGGAAAGCTGCGCGTATCGGACGGGCCCAACGGAGCTCGCGGTGGCGGGGGCCTGCTCGGCGGGGTCAAGGCGACGGCCTTTCCGGTTGGCATCAGCCTGGGGGCCAGCTGGAATGTGGATCTTCTTTATGAGGTTGGTGCAGCGCTGGCCGAAGACACCAAGTCCAAAAATGCGCATATGCTCCTGGCGCCGACCGTCAATATTCAGCGCTCTGTCACCAATGGCCGAAATTTCGAGTGTTATTCGGAAGACCCGATGCTCACCGCCGAACTGGCAGTCGGATATATCAAGGGCCTGCAGGAAAACGGCATTTCCGCAACCATCAAGCATTTTGCCGGCAACGAGTCCGAAGTCGAGCGCACCACGATGAGTTCGGTAATCGATGAGCGATCGTTGCGCGAAGTCTATCTCATCCCCTTCGAATGGGCGGTGAAAAAGGCTGGGACCAAGGGGGTCATGACAGCCTACAACAAGGTCAACGGTACCTATGCCTCCGAGCATAATTGGCTGATTGCCGATGTGCTGCGGGGCGAATGGGGCTTTGAGGGCCTGGTCATGTCGGACTGGTTCGGCTCCCACTCCACCGCGCCCACGGTCAATGCCGGCCTTGATCTCGAGATGCCTGGCCCGACCCGCGATCGCGGCGAGAAGCTCATTGTCGCAGTCGAAGAAGGCGAAGTCTCGCGCGACACCATTCGCGCCCGCGTTCGTGCCATCCTATCTATCATGGAATGGACTGGCGCACTCGATGATCAACGCGCTTTCGAGGAGCGCGCGGAAGACCGGCCAGAACATCGCGCCTTAATTCGCCGCGCCGGTGCGGAAGGGACAGTGCTGCTCAAGAACAATGGCGCCTTGCCCATCGCACCCGGAACACGCATTGCCGTCATCGGGCCCAACGCCAAAGTGGCTCAGATCATGGGGGGCGGCTCCTCACAGCTCAACCCGCATTATCGCATCAGCCCCTGGCAGGGGCTTGTCGATGCTCTGGGCGAGGAGTCCCTGATCTATGCGCCGGGTTGCAGCAATAGTCGCTTCCAACCGCTCCTTGAAACCGAGCTCAAGGTAGAATTTTTTGCCAATCGCGAGCTCAGCGGCCCTGTCGAATACAGCGAGACGCTGGAGGCCGCCGAAACCTTCTGGCTTGGATCGGTGGCAGGCGGGAAAGTCGCTGCAAACCACTTTTCTGCGCGGTTGACCGGCACCTTCGTTCCCGAGCATTCCGGGACCCACCTTGCGGGGATTGCCTCCGCCGGTCTGGCGCGCGTCTATGTCAACGGCAAACTAATCGCCGATGCCTGGACCAATTGGACCAAGGGCCGCACTTTTTTTGAAGAAGGCTGCGACGAGGTCGTGGGAGAAGTGCTGCTTGAAGCCGGCCAGCCGGCCGAAATTACCATTGAATTCGCCACCAAGGACCATTCCGTCCTGGGTGTGTCTGCCTTCCGTATGGGTATCGGTCTGCCCCTGGGCGACGCTCATATAGCTCAAGCCGCAGAGGTGGCAGCCAGCGCGGATGTGGCGCTGGTTTTCATTGGCCGGAATGGCGAGTGGGACACCGAGGGCAGCGACCTGCCCGATATCGCATTGCCTGGCAGGCAGAATGATCTCGTCAACGCGGTTGCCCGGGCCAATCCCAATGTTGTCGTTGTCCTCCAGACGGGGGGGCCGGTTGAGATGCCATGGATCCACGAGGTCGCAGGGGTCATCCAGGCGTGGTACCCCGGTCAGGAAGCAGGCAATGCCATCGCCGACGTGCTTTTGGGCAAGGCCGAGCCCGGCGGGCGGCTGCCCCAGACCTTTCCGGTGCGGTGGTCGGATAACCCGGCCTTCAGTCAGGATCCAATCGTGTATCCGGGCCTCGACGGACGGGTGGAGTATCGCGAAGGCGTTTTTACCGGCCACCGGCATTACGATCGCCACGGCATCAAACCGCTCTTTCCATTCGGTTTTGGCCTGAGCTACACTGAGTTCAGCTACGGCAGCGTCTCGGTCAATACTGAGCGCTTTGAGTCAGAGGGCATCGTCACAGTTGGCTTGGACGTTACCAATACCGGCGTACGCAAAGGCTCCACAGTGCTGCAGCTTTATGTCGGGGCGGAGAACGCCCCGGTTGCGCGCCCCAAGGCCGAGTTGAAGGCTTTCTGCAAGGTCATGCTCGAGCCCGGCGCGTGCCGGCGCATCCAGTTGGACCTCGATGCGCGAGCCTTCAGCTTCTTCGATGTCGAGCGCCATGCCTGGATAGTAGCGCCTGGCACTTACTGGTGGACCCTGGCGACTGACGCCGTATCCATAATCGAGGCGGCTTCGATGTCCCGCTCAACGCGGCTCGAACTGCAGCCTTAGTCCGAACCCTGACATGAACATCTATCTGCCCATCGCCGAGCTCTCAGCCAACATCTTTTTCCTGGCTGGGATGGGCGGTGCGGTAGGTTTTCTGTCTGGCTTGTTCGGCGTGGGCGGGGGATTCCTGCTTACCCCATTGCTGATCTTTTCTGGAGTCCCAACGTCGGTTGCCGTGGCCTCGGTGACAGGGCAGGTCGTGGCCGCCTCCACCTCGGGCGCCCTCACCCATTATAGGCGTGGCGGGGTTGATCTGCATCTGGCCGCCTATTTGGTAGCTACGAGCATCGTTGGGGCGATGATTGGCGTGGCCGTGTTCGGCCATTTGAGTCAAACCGGCCAGCTCGACCTGTTCATCGCGCTAGGGTTCCTCGTGCTGCTTGGCTCGGTGGGGACGCTGATGCTCACCGAATCTGTCCGATCACTCCTCAAGCAGCACCAGGGCGTTATTCTTCGCAAGCGACAGACCAGCCAGCACAATTGGATCCATGGGCTTCCATGGCGGGTCCGATTTCGCAAGAGCCGTCTCTACATCAGCGTCATTCCAGTGCTCGTCATCGGCCTGTTCATCGGCTTCGTGGGCGCATTGCTTGGAATAGGCGGCGGTTTCATCATGGTGCCGGCACTGGTCTACCTGCTCCGCGTGCCCGGCTCGGTCGTTATCGGCACGTCGCTGGCACAGGTGGTTGCCATGATGGGCGTCACCACTATCCTGCACGCGGTTCAAAGCCAGAGCGTCGATATCATGCTGGCTCTAAGCCTAATGGTCGGGGGTACGATAGGGGCGCAGTTTGGCGCATCTGCCGGTCAACGGCTGCGCGGGGAGCAATTGCGCGGTCTCCTTGCGCTGCTGATCCTGGCAGTTGCAATACGCTTCGGGGTATCGCTTGTGATCCCGCCCGCAAGTTTGTTCTCACTGACATGGTCATGAAGTCGTTCCTGGCCCTGCTTCCGTTCCTCATGCTGGCCACCACTGTTCGCGCCGAGCAGGTCGTCGCGGCAATTTCTCACCCCTCCGTCGAAATCTCATCGAGCTTTGAAGGAGAGACTTTGACGCTCTTTGGCAATATCGAAGGTAGAGTTGGAGGCCCGTCGCCCTACGAAGTCGCTGTCGTTGTCACGGGACCGCTGGAGACAGTGACGGTCTGGGAAAAGGCTCGCTTCTTTGGAATTTGGAGCAACACCGAAGCGTTTTCCTTCTCCTCTGTCCCGAGCTTTCTGCAAATCCTGTCCAGCCGCCCGCTCGAGCAGATCGCCGCACAGGACCGCCTTCTCGAACTCTATCTGCGTCCCGAGGCCTATCTGGTCCCAGCGGATGGCGGGACCAAGGCCGCTCGCCGTTATGGTGGTGAACTCATCCGGCTGATGAGAGAAGAAGGAAGATATGGCCTGCGTGAAAACGCAGTCCTATTTCTTTCCGATTCGCTCTACAAAGCTCGGCTGGACATCCCCAGCCATGCAAGCCCAGGCCCTTACGTTGCGCAAACTTATATCTTTCGCGACGGCGAGGTGGTCGCACGCAAAACCGATGAATGTCTGTTCGCAAAGTGGGGTTCGAGCGATTCCTGGCACAGGCGTCGACCAGATCGCCACTGATCTATGGAGTTGTCAGCGTTCTTCTTGCGCTCGCCATCGGATGGCTTGGTGGCGTTATTTTTCGTAGGTAAGGACGTATCGAGCGTCTCTATTGCCAGTTATGACGACGTCATTCATCTGAGCAAATTAGCTACGCAGACAGTATCCACAACCGGACCTACCGCTCACCGAGAATCGCCATGGCAGCCTGCATGGCAGGAATGGGGCGCCTACCTTGCGGTCTACCGCGACAGTCACCTGCAGATGACGGTTGACCTGAGCCATCTCAATTTCATCTTCCTGGCCAACGACCTCGGCCGGATCGCGGCGCCGCTGAAGGACCGCCTGAAGGTCGTTCAGCTCGACCCTCCGACCGCCCGGCAGATCGCCGACATTGCCACACGCGAGGTAGAAAGGCGTGGCCTTGATCCAGGGCTGGTGCCGATCCTGCGCAGGGCAACAGTGACGGGCAAGGTCAGGAGCCTTCGCAAGCTGCACAAGCTGCTCGACGTTGCCCAGGCGACCAAGTTTCGGCCGCTGCTGAACTAAGCGCCGCCCACCCTTCCCAAAAAATCATCACCGCAGAGCCGTCAGGTCCGCGAACGCCCCAACCTTGTCAAGACGACCAGAAAGCACCCACCATGTGCAACCGCACGATCAAGACCGTGACCTCCCCATCTCCTTATGGCGACCTCGTCATTCCAGCTGACAGTATCCTTGACCCGATGCAGTCGGCCCAATTGGCCGAACAACGCCTCGCCATCACCACCGCGAGATCCAAAGGCGAGGCGCTCTATCGCTGCCATGAATGCGGCGGACCCGTCTATATTGCCCGAACCTTCCAGGCCGACGGCAATGGGGGTCTCAATTTCCGGCACTTCCAGAGCGAGGCGGCCAAGGCCTGCAAGTGGCGCATCGGCGGCAATGTTCGGGATCTTGGCGCCATCCGTTTCAATGGTCAGCAGGAAGGCGATGAGCACTTCCGCCTGAAGCACGCCCTGGCTGAGGCTCTGACCCAGGATTCCTATTTCTGGTCCGTCGCGGTCGAAAAGCAGATCATCGGGGAGACCACCGGCACGCGGCGCCAACCAGATGTCTCGGGGCGGTTCCTGAGCGGGGAGCCCGGCCCGGGACACTCAGGCATCTGTCCCGCAGAGCTCCAGATATATGTCGGCCGCTGCAAGGGCGTCCCGTGCCTGGTTCTGGTCCGGTAGCCTGTCTGTGAAGAAATGAGACACCGCCGAAAACGGCACTACACGCACAGACGCGTCCCTGGCCCACTTGCTGACATCGGCAACGAGAAACTGCTGGCGCGCATTCTCAACCAGTTTCATGGTCACCTGCGCCTCTGAATAGCTGAAATCGAGTATGCCCTTGGCGGCGTCCAGCGCACCTGCGCCGATCACTGCGTGCGAGGCGTAGAATTTGTCGAAGTAATGCTGGACATCGGCACCGACGACGTCGCGGTCATTGTGCCGTAGAAGCCCGCCAGTCATATGCACTTCGATCTGGGGAGCGTCGCTGAGCGTTAGCGCTACGTCGATGTTGTTTGTGACAACACGCAGGGCAGCATGATCGCGCATGGCCTGGGCAACAAACTGCACGGTGCTGCCTATCCCCATGAACACCGTCGATCCAGACGGGATTGCTGCAGCAACCCGCCGTCCGATAGCCCTCTTGGCGCCGCTATTGAGTGCGGCTCGGGCATTGACGGAAATATTGCTGGCGCCGATCGGGACATCGACGCCGCCATGAAAACGGCGGGCAAAGCCCTGATCGCACAAGGCATTTATGTCGCGGCGAATAGTCTGGGTCGTCAGCTCGTAGCGCTCGGCAAGCTGCTCGATATACTGAGCGCCTTCAGTTTCGATCAAAGTCAGTATATCACGTTGTCGGTCCGACAGCATGATCATCTCGCCCTTTCGCTACTTCAGGAACAGCGCCGGATTGTCAGTAATCACACCTGCCAGGCCGGCATCCCAGAAAGAGATCAATTGAGTTGGATTGTTACAGGTCCATGCTCGAACCTTGATACCGCTCTTGCCGGCCTCCTCTAGCAGACCAATGCTGAGCGCCTTGTAGTGGACGTGCATTGTACTGGCCGGAACCGATGCCAGTTGCGCCTCCCAGTCTTCAGGCGGACGCCCCCAAAGAATGGCCATCTCAAGCTCCGGCTGGCGCAGATGCATGGCGCGGAGCGCTTGGGGATCAAAGCTGGAGATCATCACGTCGGTGTGGGAGGCGCGCGCCTTGATGGCGGTCTGGACTGCGTCCACCAGCTGCTCAAGTGACCTGTGGTGAGGGTGCTGCTTGATCTCGACATTGGCGTTGAGACCAAGCTCGCCCAAAGCGCTCAAAGTTTGGCTGAGGGTCGGAACGCGTTCAGCGGCAAACTGGGGGTCGAACCAGCTACCAGCATCCAACGCAGCGATATCGGCATGACTAAGGGTGCCTAAAGAGCCTGATCCCGCCGTAGTTCTGTCAACGGTGTCGTCATGAATGACGACCAGCGCACCGTCGGCGCTAAGCGCCACATCGAGTTCGACCCATTTTGCACCCTGCTCCGCAGCCTTGCGAAAAGCCGCCAAGGTGTTCTCGGGCGCGAGCGCCGATGTACCACGATGGGCCTGCACTTGATCCCGCGAGGGGCCGATTGCTGCACTGCTTGTCATGACGCGTCTTCCAGCAAAGGAGAGCCACTGCTCCCTTTAGGGGGTCGGGTCGGGAAGATCGGTCCGGCGCCCGGTTGATGTGTTGAATGGGTGGATGTCCGAAAGCCGGGCGTGGAGGGTCACCGCGGAGGCTTCGGCTATGTCGGGGCGGCCAGGGACACTCAGGATCACCGGCTGTCCGGATGAGTCCAGACGGACATGGAGGTGACTTTCCCCGCCAATGGGCTCAAGCAATTCGACCACGCCACCCATGGTCAATGTGCTGCCTTCCTGGGGGGGCAGGAACAGTGCGTCAGGGCGAATGCCGACAATGTCCGTATGCTTGGGCAGGCCATTGAGCTGAACACCCGTTTGCAGGGCAGAGAGTTCAATCAGGTTCATCGGCGGCGAGCCAATGAAGCCAGCAACGAAAAGGGTCGCAGGCCGATCATAAACCTCGGTAGGTGTACCGATCTGCTCCACCAGCCCGGCATTCATTACGACCAGCCGATCGGCCAAGGTCATCGCTTCGAGCTGGTCATGGGTGACGTAAAGACTGGTCGTCTTGAGCCGCCTTTGCAGCTTGCGGATTTCCACCCGCATCTGGACGCGCAACTTGGCATCCAGATTGGACAGGGGCTCGTCGAAAAGGAAAGCTGCCGGCTCGCGCACAATGGCCCGGCCCATGGCAACGCGTTGACGTTGACCGCCCGACAGTTGTCGTGGTTTGCGCTCGAGGAGGGGTCCAATTTCCAGGATGCTCGCTGCTTCCTGGACGCGACGGTCGATCTCGGCACGCGGGGTACCGCGGTTTTTAAGGCCATATTCGAGATTGCCGCGAACACTCATATGCGGATAGAGCGCGTAGTTCTGAAAAACCATGGCAATATCGCGCTCTGCCGGCTCGGCCCTCACCACGTCCTTGCCGCCAATCTCGATGCGACCCGATGTGACGGTTTCAAGCCCCGCTACCATGCGTAGCAGGGTGGATTTGCCGCAGCCTGAGGGTCCTACCAATACAATCAGCTCACCATCGGCGACGCTAAGGTCAATCCCTTTGACCGCCGGGACATTGCCGTAATTCTTCTTCAGGTCGACCAGGTTGATGGTTGCCATGACTTACTTCTCCGTATCCACGAGGCCCTTGACGAACAGGCGCTGCATGAAAATGACGACAAGGACCGGGGGCAACATGGCCAGGATCACCGAGGCCATGACCAGGTTCCATAGCGGCTCGGCATCGGCGGTTGCAGCGAGGCGTTTAATGCCCATGACAACGGTGTAGTAGCGGCTGTCCGTAGTGACGAGCAGCGGCCAGAGATACTGTACCCAGCCATAGATGAAGAGGATCACGAAGAGCGCCGCGATATTGGTACGACTCAAGGGAATGAGGATGTCCCGGAAGAACTTTATCGGTCCTGCTCCATCGACCCGGGCCGCCTCCATCAGTTCGTCTGGGACGGTGAGGAAGAACTGGCGAAAGAGGAAAGTTGCCGTTGCCGACGCAATGAGGGGCAGGGTCAGACCTACATAGGAATTGAGCAGCCCCAAATTGGCTACGACGGCAAAGGTCGGGATGATGCGTACTTCCACAGGCAGCATCAGGGTGATGAAAATGATCCAGAAGGCCAACAGCCGGAACGGGAACTTGAAGAATACGATCGCATAGGCGGACAAAAGCGAAATGGCGATTTTGCCGACAGCGATGATGACGGCGATGATCGTGGAGTTCATCAGCATGATCGATAGCGGCGGGGCGCCGGCCGTGGAAATGCCCTCCGACAGCATGAGGCTGTAGTTTTCGACCAGATGAGGTCCCGGCAGCAGGGGCACCAGTCCGCGCATAAAGTCGCCGCTGCCATGGGTGGAGGCGACGAAGGCGAGGTAGACCGGGAAGACGACAATAACGACGCCGACAATGAGAACCAGATGGGTCAGGAAGCTGAGCCACGGGCGATTTTCGACCATAACCCGTCCTCCTAGTACTGCACGCGCCGCTCGACGTAGCGGAACTGTATGGCTGTGAGGAGTATCACGATCAGCATCAAGACCACGGACTGAGCGGCGGAAGAGCCAATATTGAGGCCCAGAAAGCCGTCGGCATAAACCTTGTAGACAAGGATGTTAGTGGCCTGGTTGGGTCCGCCACTGGTCGTGGCATCAATGAGTCCAAACGTGTCGAACATGGCGTAATTGATGTTGACGATGAGCAGAAAGAAAGTGGTCGGCGAGAGCAACGGAAACACAATCGTCCAGAACCTCTTGAAAGGACCCGCGCCGTCGATAGCGGCCGCTTCGTTGAGCGCTTGCGGAACCGACTGAAGGCCGGCCACGAAGAACAGGAAATTGTAGGATATCTGCTTCCAACTGGCGGCAATGACGACCAGGATCATCGCCTGCGTGCCGTCAACGCGATGATTCCAGCTGATGCCAGCGGCTCGCAACAGATAGGGGGCAATGCCGATCGTGGGGTTGAACATGAACCACCACAAGATGCCCACCACCACGGGCGCCACGGCATAGGGCCAGACGAGCATGGTCGTATAGACACGATTGGAGCGCATCACGCGGCTCACGGCAATTGCCAGGATCAGCGACAAGGTCATGGAGAACAAGGTAACCGACACGGCAAAGATCGCTGTCTTGCCTAGGGAATTGACATAGCCCGGATCGGCAAATAGGCGCGCATAATTCTCAAACCAGATGAAGGTCGTCCGGAAACCAAAGGGGTCTTCCCGCTCAAACGAGGACTTCACTGCCTGCGCGGCCGGCCAGATGAAAAATATCAGCGTCACAGCAAGCTGCGGCGCCAGCAGGGCATAGGGCAGCAGCTTGTTGGGAAAGATTGTCCGCTTTGTTTGCATGGACTGGATGCCTCAAGACAGTCGTGCCGGGAAAAACCGGGCAGCCTGGCAGCCCGGTGCGGTCATTCCGGCGCGTCTGCGCCGGAATGACCGGAAGCGGATCAACTATTGGCAGCTTCGAAATCGCGCAGAATCTGGTTGCCGCGTTCCACAGCGGCGTCCAGGGCTTCCTGGGCGGTCTTGCTGCCCGAGAGCATAGCTTCGAACTCCTCGTCGATTGCGGTACGTACCTGGGTCAGATTGCCGAAGCGGATACCCTTGGAGTTCGCCGTCGGCGTGCCGCGGGTAATCTGGTCGATGGCGATTTCGGAACCCGGATTGGCATCGTAATAGCCCTGCTCCTTGCCCAACTCGTAGGCAGCATTGGTGATCGGCAAGTAGCCGGTTGCCTGATGCCATTCGGCCTGTACTTCAGGGCTCGAAAGATAAGTGAAGAACTGGGCTACGCCCCGATACACGTCACTTTCTTTGCCGTTGAGCACCCAAAGCGTTGCCCCACCGATGATCGAGTTCTTCGGCTCATCGATCTCGTCATCATAGTAGGGCAGAGGTGCGAAGCCGACTTCGAACTCTTTGGCGTTGTTGATGACTCCGGCGCGCGAAGCCGATGAGTTCATGTAGATGGCGCATTCCTGCGCGTAGAATTTAGGTGGAGCATCCCCCCCGCCAACTGGTCCGCCATATGCGAACAGGCCTTCGTCTGCCCAGGTCTTGAGGTTACCCCAATGCTTGGCCTGCACCGGCCCGTTGAAGGTGAATTCGGTGCCCAGACCCCCAAATCCGTTGTCCAGCGTGCCGTATGGCTGGTCATGGATGGCGGACAGGTTTTCGGTTTGGACCCAGCTCACCCATCCGGTGGTAAAGCCGCAGGGTGCTGCACCCGACTCCATAATCTGGCGGCTCATCGTTTCGAGCTCGGCCCAGGTCTTGGGTGGGGATTCGGGGTCAAGACCGGCGGCCTCGAACACGTCCTTGTTGTAGTACATGATCGGGGTGGAGGAATTGAACGGCATGGATAGGATATTGCCGTCAGTGTCCGAATAATAGCCTGTTACCGGAGCCAGAAAGCCGCTTGGATCCCAAGGTTCGCCATTGTCGGCCATGAGCTGGTAGACTGGATTGACGGCGCCTGTTGCTGCCATCATCGTGCCTGTACCGACCTCAAAGACCTGAACAATGGCCGGCTGCTCATTGGCGCGAAAGGCCGCAATGGCGGCAGTCAGCGTCTCGGGATAGGTACCCTTGTAGCTGGGGACGATGACAAACTCATCCTGGCTGTCGTTAAATCCCTGGGCTATGGCCTCCAACCGCTGCCCCAGTTCGGCATCCATAGCGTGCCACCATGATATTTCGGTTTGCGCAAACGCTGGTGTCGCGGCAATCACGGCGGCCAGTCCTGCGGACAGGAACAATGTGTTCTTGAACATGCTCTCTCCCTTTATTGTTCTCTGAGGCCTCCCTGCCTCAGGACGAAGAGGAATTCGTAACGACCGGAAGAGCTTTTGCAACCGAAAAATGTTCAAATGAACATACGGAGCGCAATTCACCAGCCAGTGAGCTCTCCGTCGGCGGGCCACATAACACATAAATGTTCTGTCGCGGTCCCGGCTTCTCTCGTCACCATTGAAGCAGATGTATTGCGAAGACCATGTTCGTGTGAACATGATGCATGTTCGTCCCTCAATGCCGGGGCGGGAGGGGAACAGACGAGTTCATGTATTTCATCATTGTGCATTTGGTAGCGGCAATCGTGCTCCTTCTTTGGGCGGTTCGCATGGTGCGCACTGCCGTCGAACGGGCCTATTCAGCCCAGCTCAAACGCACTCTGGCTAGAGCGGAGAAGAACGCTTTTTCGGCCGCGCTGGTGGGGGCGGCCATGGCGATCGCTTTGCAGAGCTCCACTGCGGTTGCCACCTTGGCAACCGGCTTTGCTTCGGGCGGATTGCTGGCGGGAGCCACGGGTCTGGCTTTGGTCCTGGGCGCCTATTTCGGCTCAGCCATTGTGGCCAGCATTCTGTCCTTTGACCTTTCCATGCTGCAGGCGCCACTGATCATCCTGGGCGGCACACTGTTCCTGCGCGGCAATTCACGTCAGACCAAGCAGTTGGGACGCATGATTCTGGGTGTGGCCTTCGTTCTGCTCTCGCTTGAAATGGTCTCTCAAGCGACAACCCCCTGGCGCGACAGTGAAATACTGGAAGCCGCCATCGGCTATCTTCGCGGCGACCCCTGGACCGGGTTCCTTTTGGCTGCCGCCGTCACCTGGCTTTCATACTCTTCTGTGGCCAGCGTATTGGTGATCATCACCTTCGGGGCCGCGGGAATAATCCCATTCGAAATTGCAGCTTCGCTGATCCTCGGCGCAAACCTGGGTGGAACGCTGATCGCCCTGGGAATGACGCGGGGCGGTGATGCACGCGCCCGCCGCATTGCCGTCGGCGCAGTGATATTGCGCGGCGGCGGTGCTGTGATTTGCCTGATCCTGATGCAGCTTGTTTTTCCGGTTCTGCCGGTCCTCTTGAGCGATGTGGGGCAACAGGCGAGCCTGCTCCATATCACCTTCAACCTCGCCGTACTTGTGCTGGGACTACCTCTTGCTGCCCCCTTGGCAGGTCTACTGCAACGCACAATCCAAGAGCCGGCCACCACCGATACTGCTGACGTCACCCGCTTTCGCCAGACCGCGCTCGCAGGAAAGCATCACGGCAATGTGGACGTTGCACTGGCCAGCGCCATGCGGGAGCTACTGCGCATGAGCGAACTGGTTGAAGTCATGCTTCAGCCCGCCATTGAAATTCTGAGGACCGATGACAAGGTTTCTATCCGCCGGATCAAGGCGCTAGAGCCAGAGGTTGATCGCTCGAATTCCTCGATAAAACTGTTCCTGGCGCAACTCGACTGGGACAGCATGGATGCCGGACAGTCGCGACGCGCTTCCGACCTCAGCAACTATGCCGTCAGTCTGGAACAGGCTGCCGATGTGATTGTGCGGCAGTTGCTGCGCGTAGCTGACCAACTGCAAGAACGACGCCTGACGTTTTCGTCCGAGGGTTGGGGAGAACTGATCGACCTGCATGCAAGGGTCATGAGCAATTTGCAGCTGGCGCTCAACGTGCTGGTTTCGGAGGATGTGGACTCGGCGCGCCAGCTGGTAGCCGAGAAGGATGCAGTCGGCGTTTTGGAGCGCCAGAGCATGGGCGGCCATTTCTCGCGGCTGCGCTCAGGCAATACCAACAGTTTCGAGACCAGCGAACTGCATCTGGAGACTGTGCGATCGCTAAGGCGGATAAACTCGCTCATCTGTGGCATCGCCTATGCAATATTGAGCGAGCGCGGCGAACTCCTCAACTCGCGTCTGGTACGGCGCTCGATGTGAACGGAGCACCCGTCTATGCCGTTGTGCAGCAAAAGTGTTCCAAACTGCCGCACAAGTCGGCCCTAGCTGTCTTCCCGCAAGCGGCCTGCAGGCCTGCTCGACATGGCGGACCAGGTGGTGGCGGCGCCTGTCGCGGTCGTGATCACGATGACGCCAGCTGCCAATAGAGCCAATTGCAGCGGCTGGAAGGCGAAGCCGATGTCGAGCAGATAGGTCGAAGCCGCCCATGCGCCGGACAACGCGATGATGCCCGAGGGAAGCGCAGCAGCCGCGCCCAACAAGGCGTATTCCATGAGAAAGGTCATGATGACGAAGCCTCGCCTTGCCCCAAGTACCTTCATGACCACCGCATCGGCCTCTCTCTGCTGACGGCCAACGCTCAGAGCGCCGGCCAGTACCAGCACACCAGCAAACACAGCCGTACTGCTGACCAGCGCTATGGCACTGACCAAGCCGTCGAAGACGACCTGCACCCGTGCCAAAGCGTCGCCCACCGGCACGAAGGTGAGTGTCGGTAGTGCCCTGATCAGATGAGCTTCTACTGCCGCCGCTGTGCCTGTCGCGGCCTTGATGGTTCCGAAATAGGATTGCGGCGCGGTCTCGATCAGGCCAGGCGAGACGATGATGCGGAAATTGAAATCCGGGCTACGCCAGTCGACCGTTCGGAAGCTGGCAATGCTCAATTCAAGTGGCCGTCCGGCAATCGAGAGGGTGATCGTGTCACCCAATTTAAGGTCGAGTGCGTCCCGCATTTCTGTGCTGAGAGACACGAGCGGGTCGCCGGTATAGTTGTTTGGCCACCACTCGCCTTCGTCGATCACCGTCCCTGCCGGGACGACAGACGACCAGGTCAGAGCCGTATCACCCCGAAACATATCCGCAACGTCGCTCGCCACCGCGTCGCTCGATGGTGCCGGATTCCCGTTCAATTCGGAGATGATACCGCGCAACATGGGAATGACCGTCAGTGTCTGAACCTCGGGCATTTGCGCGACGACAGTCTCCAGCGTGGCCAACGTGCCTCGATCCATATCCATCAGCACAAAATCGGGCGCATCGGCGCTGACTTCAGCAGCGATCTGGTCATTGATGTTGGTCTGGGTGGTCACGATCAGCAATAGTAGCGACAGGCCCATGCCCATCGAGACAATGACAGTCTTGGTGGGCGCGCCCGGCCGGATGATCGCCGAGACCGCCTGCCGCCACATGCGGCCACCCGGAGCCGGCGCCATGGCAAGCAAGTGCCGCAACAGGCTCGCGGCGAGGCGAAGCAGCGCAAACGCGAACAGCGAACCGAGGAAGTAGATGGCCACCAGCCGTGGATCGTTGGCGATGAACAGGGTGAGGCCAAAAAGCAGGGCGAATCCCGCGATTAGCGGCAGGAGAACACCGGGCTTGGTCATGGTCCGCCAGCCAAGACCGGCCAAGGCGCTGCTCGATCCCGCGCGAAACAGCAGGGCTGGCCGCACCGCGCGGGCCTGCAGTAAAGGCACCCAGGAAAAGAGCAGCGCCGTGACCATGCCGATCCCGCCGGCGACCAGCATGGCGCGCAGGTCGAGCGCCGGTGGCAGGCTGATGCCGATGAGGTCGGAGAGCAGAGGCAGCAATGCGAGCGTTGCTGCGGCAACGATCAGAAGGCCGATTGCGATGGCCACAAGGGAGAGCAGAGCAATTTGTACCATGAAGTGGAACAGGATCCGGCCGCCTTTGGCGCCCAGAGATCGCATTGTGGCGATGGCCGCCTGGCTTTCGCCGACATAGGCAGCCACGGCATTTGCCGCGCCGAGGCCGCCCACGGCCATGGACGAGAGCGCCACCAGCAGCATGAAATTGCCGAAAACGTCGATAAACCGCGCTATCGTTGCCGTGGCCTGACGGGGCGACCTGATCCGCCAATCTCCGTCGGGGAAGGCAGCGTCCAGCGTACTGCGCGCAGCATCGAAATCGCCGTCTTCGAGCAAGACCTTATAGCGGAACTGGCTGAGCACCCCTTCCTCACGCAAGCCCGCAGGCGCCAAGGCGTCGCTGGCAATAAGGGCGGGCGCACCGAGTTGGAAGCCGGCGGTGGCCTGGTCGGGCAGCGCCTGGATAATGCCGCGCAGTTCGACATCGAGCGTGCCGATGCGGATGATTTCGCCGATGTTTGCATCGAGGCGCAAGGCTGCCTGTGGCGAGAGCAGCAGGCCAAATCGGCCATCGCGTTCAGCCAGAAGCTCTGCAAGATCTCCAGGCCGGGCGCCTTGAGCCAAAGTGACTTCCCCCACCAGTGGATAGGCATCCGTCACCGCGCGCAGCGAGAGAAAGGCACTCTTGTCATTCGCCAACGCCTGGGAGTTGAGCTCAACCTCCCGACTGACCTGCCCCAAAGCCCTGAGCGCGGCGACCACTGCAGGGCTGACGTCGCTGCGCTGGGCACGCAATTCCAGGTCGCCTCCCAAAATGAGCCTCGCATCGCGCGCGATGGCAACTTCGACGCTGCTGCGCACCGAGCTTACTGTCCCAATAGCGGCCACGCCCAAGGCGAGACAGGCGATCAAGATGATGAACCTCCGGGCGCTGCCACGCAGATCGATCAGTGCAACGCGCCACCAGCCCCGAAGCCGCCTCATCAAATGGCAGCCTCCAGCTCGCGCAACTCTCCGTGGTCCATACGCAGGTGCCGATCCGCCCGACTTGCAAGGCCATTGTCGTGAGTAATCAGCAGCACGGACATGTTGTTGCGCCGCGCGAGGCTGAACAGCAGCTCAATCGCGGCCGCCGCCGTTTCCTGGTCGAGGTTGCCAGTCGGTTCGTCAGCCAGGAGAAGTCTGGGTCGGGTCACAATGGCACGGGCCAGACCCACTCTTTGCTGCTCTCCGCCAGAAAGGGCACTAGGCAGATGGGTCTCGCGGGCGGCCAGCCCGACCTCTGCAAGTGCGGCCCTGGCGCGCGACCTGATCTCGGTCACCGGCAGATCCTCGAAGGCGATCTCGAGGGCAAGGGCAACGTTTTCGAGCGCCGTCATGGAAGGGATGAGGTGGAAGTTCTGGAACAGAATACCGATGTTTTCGCGGCGCATATCGGCGAGCCTGTCTTCGTCCAACCCCGTGAGGTCGGTGCCCCCGATGCAGACCAGCCCGCTGCTGGCGCGCTCAAGGCCCCCCAGGACCATCAACAGGCTGGTCTTGCCGCTGCCCGAAGGCCCGACAACAGAAACCACCTCGCCCGCCTTTATCTCAAACGTGATAGATCGGAGGATATGAAGCGCGCTACCGCCTGATTTAAGGTGCAGGTTCATGTCCCGCGTACGGGCGATGGTGTCAATCATGGTGCAAAGCCGGGACGTGGTCCGAACGAGAGCGGTGACGCGTGTGATGCGAACAAAATGGTGGCAGCGCGCGATTGGCGCAATGGCTCTGATCGGAACGATTTCGGCATCGGTGCATGCTGTGTCGGCCGATGAGCCGACCATCCTCCTCTACGGCGATTCTCTCATGGCGGGCCTCGGGCTTTCGGCAGAGGACAGCTTTGAAGGGCAGTTGCAGGCGGCTTTGGACGAAGGGGGGATCGAGGCGAACCTGGTCAACGCCAGTGTTTCGGGCGACACCACCGCCGATGGATTGGCGCGCCTGGACTGGAGCCTGGGTGTTCGGCCTGATGCGGTTATCCTCGCGCTTGGTGCCAACGATATGCTGCAGGGTCTGCCGCCTGCCCAGGCACGGGCCAACCTCAAGGCCATTCTGGAGCGGCTCGAGACGCTTGAAGCACCAGTCCTGCTCATGGGCATGATGGCCAATCGTGGGTTGGGCAGCGACTATGTTGCAGCGTTTGACAGCATTTACCCCGAGCTGGCAAATGAGCACGATACGCTGCTCTACCCCTTCTTTCTTGAAGGCGTGGCGCTGGATCCGGCACTCAATCAGGCAGACCGGCGCCATCCCAACGCGGAAGGTGTCGCGGTCATAGTGGCTGGTGTTCTGCCGATGGTGGCAAAACTCCTGCAACAGATTGAACCCTGACGTTAGATTGAACCCTGACGTTCAAGGCAGGAGCTTTTGCACCAATCCGACCCATGCCCTGGACAGGCGTCCGAACAGCTTGGGCTTGTAATAGGCGCTGGCCGCGCGCTTGGAGAGCTCCGAGAGGGTTGGATAGGGCGCGATCATCGAGGCAACCGCAGAAAGCTTGATCTTTTCGGAGATCACCAACCCCCAGAGGCTGATCATTTCGCCGGCATGAGGTGCCACGATCGTGACGCCAAGCACCCTGCCCCTGCGCGTCAAGATCAGCTTGATGAACCCTTCGGTGCGGCGTACGGTCTGCGCACGATCATTGTCGTCCATGCGCTCGATGATGACGCTCACCTCACCATGCGCCTTGCGTGCCTCGGCCTCTGTCAGGCCGACATGGGCGACTTCCGGGTCAAGATAGGTCACCCAAGGCAGGGCAGCATAGTCCACCTTGGCCGGCAGGCCGAACATCGCATTGCGAACAAAGATGCCAGCATGATAGCCGGCAATATGGGTGAACTGCGGTCCGCCGGCCACATCGCCGATGGCAAAGATGCGAGCGTTGCTTGTTCTTAGCCGGTCGTCGACCTTGATCCCCTTCTCGTCGAAGTCGATCCCCGCCAGTTCCAGGCCCATGTCGTGAACATTGGCCTCGCGACCAGCCGCCACCAGAATATGGCTAGCGCCGATCTCGTGTCGGCCCGCAGCCGTTTCGATGGTCGCGCTAATACCTGTGCCGTGCCCCTGTGGATCGATCAGTTTGGCATTCTCAAAAAGCGTGATGCCCTCCTTGCGCAGAACGCCCCGGATCAGGTCAGCGGCCTCGGGTTCGTCACGGGGCAGGATCTGGGCCACATCGACGATCGTGACGGCAGAACCAAGGCGCCGGAACGCTTGCGCCATTTCGAGCCCGATCGGCCCGCCTCCAACGATAAGGAGATGATCCGGACGCTCAACGAGGTCAAACACAGTCTCATTGGTCAACGGCTCCAATTCGCGCAATCCAGGGACCGGCGGCACGACCGCTCTTGACCCGGTCGCCACGACAAAACGGCGCGCCTGGATGCGATACTGGCCCGCGATCAGTTCATTCGAACTGACGAAACGCGCCCCTTCCCTTAAGACCTTGACGCCCATGCCCTGAAATCGCTCGACACTGTCATGCGGGGCGATTTCGCTGATCACGCCATGAATATGACGGTGGATCGCCTCAAAATCGATTTTCGGGGCAAGGGCCTCGCCCACCCCCAGTCGCATCGACGCGGTGAACGTGTGTGCCGCATGCGCCGAAGCGATCAGCGATTTGGAGGGGACGCAGCCGGTATTGAGGCAATCCCCGCCCATGGCAGCGCGCTCGATGAGGACAACCTTGGCGCCGAGCTGTGCGGCTCCGGCCGCAGCACTCAGGCCGGCGGATCCAGCACCGATGATGCAGACATCACAGGAGAGGGCTTCATAAGTTGAATGTGCTGACATGGCTTTGGCTCGGTTGGAGATTGATATCCGTATCGGGAAACAGTCAGGACTCGCGCTCCGCCCCTCGTTTGCGGAGCAAACCGGCGAC
>Ga0066837_10000047_pt1 | contig 43971 bp, 44 predicted proteins | sample ETNtaG_25_FD_66730 | JGI IMG/M metagenome (GOLD analysis project Ga0066837, IMG submission 66730) | Marine microbial and viral communities from oxygen minimum zone, Eastern Pacific Ocean - ETNP201302SV86 | ecosystem: Environmental > Aquatic > Marine > Oceanic | place: Pacific Ocean: Eastern... | reverse complement strand
CTGTTGCCGTAATCCATGCCGCGCAGTCCAATCTGCGTGAAGCTGTGGCTGACGGGCAAGCCATCGTCGATCGCAAGAACCGACAGCTGCAGCGCGCAAACGGCCGCGTCGCGAGGCTCGAATCCGAAGTCGCTCAGCTCCGTCGCGAGCGCACGGCCCGGGGCATGCGTATTCTCGCTGCTGCTGCCGTCCGCAACATCCATTGAAAACGGGGGCCGTAGCCCCCGTCGATTATGCAGGCACGAACTCCAGCTCGTCATAGAGCTCGTCCTGCTGCCTCTTCCTTCGCATTGCGGCCCTATACTCATCTACGGCGTTCTGATCGCGTGCGAGCACTCCTCTGAGCGGCCGCTTCCCCCGAATGTGGGCCTGCAGGTCTGCATCCGAGGCGCCAACAATTTTGCAAAGCATCTGCCGGCTCATCGCTGCCAGCCACTCGAAGTCGGCTTCATGCAGTTTCTCGACGGCGCGCTCAGGCGGCAGCTGACCGGCCGCGATGTGCGCTGCCGCCGTGCGAATGGCGGCGAGGTGCTCTTCGTCAGCATTGTCGCGCGCGGTTGGCGGCTCCGGGGTTTCGGGGTCGAATGGCTGAGGCACTGCGACGAGGCGCTGAATCCAGCGCGCGCCGTCCCATACTCTCTTCATGACGAACCTTGGCATCGCTCGCAGCATTGCCGCGATGGCCTTCAGAATTGCTTTCATCTGTCTGTCTCCCTGGCTGACGGGGCTATCCGTCGATGCCGAGAAGATCGCCGCGATCGTAGCAAGGAACAACGCCAACGCCGCGCCATAAATCGGCCCGTGGGCCAACCTGCGGCCCATAGAGAAAATCTATGGGCCGCGAAAAGGGCCGCAGCTCACCGGCGCGAATCGGTCTGTGCACTTCAATCGTCTGAAATCGATGCTTTTGACGTCCGAGTACGTTGAAAAAACCCCCCACCATGGGCCAAGACGAAATTTTTTTGGGACTTCTTAGACCTCGACCTCGCCCTTTTAGAATCTGGGTTGTCGCTTCCGAATCATCGCAAACCCCGGGGCTTGTTGGGCTTTCACGCCAGACCCCCTCTAGACATTCGCTTTCAACCGCCCGATCTTTTTGCGTGTCAAGCCAACGACACGGAGCCCGACGATGAAAATCGGATACCGCCCAGAACAGCCCTCGAAGCCAGCCGCCAAGCCGGCAATCCGCATGGGCATGCCGCTGAACCGGACGTCGGTCACGTCGAATCGGATGCTAACGGAAACCGTCAGCGAAAGCGACCTGCCAGCGTTCTTGCGTGGCGATGGCAAAGACACGCCGAAGCGCGCCGCCGAGGCAGACTGGACGAAGCCGTACGGCGAGGCCGACGACTAACACCTAGGGGACTACGACAATGGCCAAAAAATTCGCTCCTTCGGGAGCCACGGGATCGGCTTGCCTAAGCGATCTCATCACTATCGACCGCGGCTATCTCGACAGCATTGTCGCGCTGCTTCGCGACCCGACCTGCACTCGGGGCCCGGGGTTGACGGGGATTGTCGACAGCTTTGAGCAGGCGATCGCGACATCTGATCTGCCGGGCGCCAGCTGGAAACGCTTCAGCGCTAGCATCGGTCTGCCGGAGGGCGGCTACGTCACGGTCTCGGCACCTCGGAGGGCCGACCTTGAAACGTCCATCATTGCCGTTCGCGCTGCTTTCGAGCCAGCCTTTGTGCAGGGTGATGAGGAGGCCCAGTTTTGGGCCACCGTTGATCGGCAAATCGACGAGCGGTGGTCCTCGCTGTCGTCAGTCGTGTCGACTGACATTCAGAACCGCCTTCGCCTCGAACGTCTCAGGCTCGAATTGTCCATCGCCGAGCGCGATCGGAACGATCACGACGAGTATGTAGAAGAGCGCGCGCTCAGTGTTCTGCGTATCAAGGAGCTGAAGCTCAAGATCCTCGATGTCTTCAATGCCGTCCGGTCGCTGCCGCCTCTCGAAGACCATACCGGCCCCGCCGCAGAATCCCCGGAAGCCCTCGCCGCGGCGAAGCTCGCCGCCCGCGATGCCAGCCGTCCCGTTCAAATCGACGCGTTCATAGAGTGGGATGACGGCGGCTGCTCGAATTTCGAGGGCGACGCCGAGCAGTTCGCTGCCCTGGTCGAGTCGTTCGAACTCGAAGGGAGGTCGCTGCTGTGAGCGCCTCTCTCACCGATCTCGCCGAGGCATTCGAGCAGGGCGCTTGCCGTCCTCCGTGCCCCGAAACGCTGCTCTCGCTCGCACGCCGTTTTGCAGCGTTCGAACCGACCACCGCCGTCATCGAGGCATTCCTTGCCGGTATCCTCGACCAACCCAATCTCGACGCCGAGGCCCGCCGCGCCATCGAAGGAGCACGCTGATGACGCCGCTCCGCAAGTATTCGAGGGCGCAGGTCAGCCGCGCGGTCCGTCTCGTCAGCGAAGGCAAGAGCTACACTGCCGCCGCTCGCCAGACCCGCATGACCTCGCCGGCCGTCCGAAAACACTGTCTTTGGGCCGGCGTGCTGCCGCCTGTACGCAACGGTCACCGGCATGCATTCGCCCCGGGTGCTAAGCCGTTCACGCCGGCCGAGGATGCATTCATCGTGCAGGCGCGTGCCTTCAATCAGAGCTTTGCAGCCATCGCCACAGATCTTGGGCGGTCTGCATCGTCCGTCAGGTCACGCCTTCTAACGCTTCAAGCTCAGCAGCTGCGCGGGGAGGGCTAGATGACGAAGATCGTAGATGCGGAGCTGATCGACCTAGTCGCGGAGGGAGCCACCGTGCCCGAGATGGCCGGTATTCTCGGCGTGACGCAGCCTGCGATCGCGTACCGCCTTAACAAGCTTCGATTGAAGGCGGCACCGACGATCGCTCCCGTTAGCCCCGAGACGGTCCCTTCTAAGCGCCCGCGTAGGCCTGCGTCCACGCGCTTTTCAAAGCCCGTATCCTCTCGCCGAAAAGTCCGGCGCCTGTGCATGACCTGCCTCGAAGCTTTCACCAGCGGTGGCCCCCACAACAGTATGTGCACTGCCCGGCAGGCACGCGACCGAGGTCACGATCTACTCCATAGGAGCGTCCAAGAAATGAACACCGCCACCGCCGTTTACCTCTACATCGACATCGAGACCGTACCCACGTTCGACGACTGCATCATCAACGAGATCCGCGCCAAGCACGTCGTCCCCGAGCCCGATCTCAATGCAATTCGCTGCCGCCAACCTCACGGATCCAGACAAGGTCGCGGCCGACATCGAGAAGCGCAAGCAGAAGGCGATGGCTGAGTGGGAGACCGCCCAAGGCGTGGGGAGTGACAAGGCAGACGCTGCATGCGGCGGTCAATGGCGACAAGCCTGTGCCGCCGGCGATCCTGAGGCATATAGGGCTCGAGAGGGTGCCGAATGGACTGCGGCAATATCGCGAAATCTAACGCGTGTGCCTTGCATGATCCCGGGGCATACCATCGGGATCACTAGGAGACACCCCGATGGCCAAGCGCCGCGCTCTCGAAATTCGCCCTTCCGACCGCTTCATCAGCGACACCCATTTTTCCCACGCGTCCATGCTCACGCAGTGCGCTCGACCGTTCGCCGACATCGACGAGATGAACGCGCACATGATCGAAGCGTGGAACAGCGTGATCGATGACGACACGATCGTGTGGCACCTCGGAGATTTTTCGTGGTGGAAGCAAGCGCAGCAAGACTACGCCGTGATCTTCAATCAGTTGCGCGGCCGCAAGCGGCTGCTTATGGGCAACCATGATCCCGAGCCGGTGCTCCAATTGCCGTGGGATCAGATCTACATGGGTGTCGTCATTGGCCATGAGCGGTCGTCGGACACGAAGGTCGCGATGTCGCATTATCCGATGCGCGAATGGCCAGAGTTCTTCCGCGGCGCCATCCATTTCCATGGGCACACGCATTCGAATCTGCCGTCGTCGAACCGCAGCTGGGACTGCGGCGTCGACAATCAGGGCTACGTGCCGCTCACATTGTCAGAGATCCGCTCGCGCATGGATTTGCTGCCGAATCTTGATTTCACTGGGGTCGAGGGCCCAGACTTCGTCGTGGGGCGCAAGGGCGATGACGAGACGATCAAGGTGAAGCCATGAGGCTTTGGCTGCTGTCAGATCTGCACGATGAAATCGCCCCGTACAATTCCGACTACTATGGCGCTCCGCCAGACGTCGACGTCTGCCTAGCGGCCGGCGACATTACACGAGGCGGGCGGGCACATGTCGAATTCTTGCAGGAATTCATCGCACCGCACACGCGCCTCGGCGTCGTTTCGTGCCTCGGGAATCATGAGTTCTATAGAAGCTCGATCGAGCGAGAGCGCATCGAGGCAGGGCGAGCGTCAGCGCGCGGCGACGTTCACGTGCTTGATGACATGGTGTGGACCATCGGCGATGTCAGATTCATCGGTGCCACCCTTTGGACGAGTTATGACCTCTGGAATCCGAGCGAGAACCCCATTATCCGCGATGGATATATGGCGACGGCTCGGCATGGCCTGAACGACCACAAGAAAATCCGCCTCGTCGATTCCAACAGCAGGTATTTCATTCCGCAGCACGCGCGGGAGATCCACAAGAAGTCCGTGGCCTACCTTGATAGCGTGCTCAGCGAGCCATTTGACGGCCAGACGGTAGTGATCAGCCATCACGCGCCGGCGAAGGGCAGCATCGCTCCGAAATATGCCGACGATGTGCTTACGGCGGCGTATGTGAGCAGATTGGAATGGCTCATCGAGAAGCATCAGCCAGCGTTGTGGGTGCACGGCCATGTGCACACGTCGTTCGACTACCACGTCGGCTCGACCAGGATTGTGGCGAACCCGCACGGCTATGGCCTCGAAAACAAGCGCGGCTTCGATCCGCGCCTCGTCATCGACTTGGACGATCTCGCCCCGAAACCTCTCGCGCCCTAGCAGCCTCCATCTATGCAAGAAGAATGTACCATGGCCGCGCATAGTTCATTATGCCGGCCATGAGCATCCTCCGATTCGCCGCCGCCTTCGCCCTTTCGTGCCTGTCGCTACTGCCTGTGCAAGCGCAGGAGTGGCGCGTCCAGTTCTCCATGTGCGGCAGGGATCGCGTGACGTGTGTCGTCGACGGTGACACGCTGTGGCTCAACGGTGTCAATCTGCGCCTCGAGAGCTACGACACCCCGGAGCCCTATACAGATATTTGCGGCGGTGCCGCCGAAGTCGCGCTTGCCAAGAAGGCCAGCGCTCGTCTGCTAGCGCTGCTCAATGGCAATGCGTTTAACGTCGAAAGCCATGGCACCGATCGTTACGGGCGGACGCTCGCGACGATCAAGATCAATGGCACCGACGTCGGAGACATCTTGATCAGCGAAGGCCTCGCAAGGGCGTGGCCCAACGGGCGCGAGTTCTGGTGCTGAATGCGTCTGAGCCGACCGCTTCGCTGAGGCTAGACCCTTGCTAACATCGCGTATTGGAAGCGGTCGGCGATCATGACGAGCAGGGAAGATGCAAAATCGACGTGAGCTTCCACGTCCATTGTCGTCAGGTCCGGGGAGTCGCCATGAGCGACAGCATGACGCCAACCTACCAATTCCTTGTCCAACCTGTTTCTCACGCGCTGCATGCTGGCCAAGTCAAAGCTAAGGAGTTCGTAATTCTGCGAAAGCCGGGCGAAGTCCAAATTCGATCGGGCTTCCACTATCGTGCTGTCGATGGCATTGAATCCGCAGTCGATCTTGGTCTTGAGATTCTCGACGAACTTCTGGCGCGACTCCAGAGAGTGGTTTCGGTCCCTCATGCTTTCGAAGTCGCTGTGAAATGCGCTAACTAAAAGGAGCCAGTCGGTGTCACGAACCTTCCCACCCTTTTCGATGAGGAAGCGCATGTAGGCTCGAACGCATTCGTTGTAGAAGCCTTCCCAGTTAGCATAGGCAAGTACCACGACCGCCTTGGAAGCAATACCGTATACGTCTCCCGAGGTCATTCGGCCGAAAGATCGTTTGACCTCCGACAGCTCCTTTGCCCTTCGAATTCGCGCAAGATCGATCTCGTCGAAGAAATCGTCCAGCTTAGGCATTCGGATTGAACCACTGGGCGCCGAAAGGGACAGTTCTTTGGATACGGACAGTGCCGCGAAGGCCGGATGCGCTCATATCGGGCACCTGCGGTTGCTGCCAGAATGCTGCCACTCGGTCCCGAACGTATTCGTCTGGGTTCCCTAGGGCAGTTATCGCGTTCTTGTTGCGAGCCAAGCCGACAGCAATTGCTTCAAGAGCTCTCAGTGAAAATCGCGGTGCCACGCCATCTACTTCTGCTGGCGGGAACAGAGCGCGCTCGCCCAATGTTCGATCAAGCGTTTCCACTAGCCAAGTGATAGCAGTCATGACCTCATTCTGATCCTTGGTGGTCAGGATTTCGACGATTGCCGTATCGAGAAATTCTTGGACGTCGAGGGTTCTGTCATAGTCCGCGAATGCATGGACGATCAGCCGTACGACAAACTCGATGTCCTTCTGATTGCTCTCCTGCTCTGCGGTGACCTGGAAGATGCTCTTGAAGTCGGCCCGCTGCGCGAACTGTCTAATTGCTTGGGTGAAATTCGGGTTTGCCAAGACCATGGAGCAGGTCCTGACCTCTTGCTCATTCGCATATGCGCCGCCGCGATTGAGCCGCTGGAACAAGTCGAACTTCGTCTTTGGATCACTAGGGTGCTTCAGGATCTGAAAGTCGACCCTTGCCCTTCGGAAGAACAGCTGCAGGGCCTTGTCTATCGCTACCTCGCCTTCCTCCTTTTCCTCCCAGACCAAGCCCTGCATGGACGGGAGATATTTGGTCTTTTGCAGCTGCGAACGCCGAACGTCGCCGGTGTCGACATCTTTGAGCACACCCATGAACTCGAGGAGCGTGGAAATGCGTTGTAGGCCATCAATGAGTTCCCACGTGCCGTCTTCGTTTTCATAGACGAAGACCGGTGGGATAGGGATGCCGATAAGTATCGATTCCACGAAGTTCGACTTCCGCTCGTTGGTCCAGCGGAACAGGCGTTGGAAATCTGGCAGGATATTCAGCTCTTTGGAGGTGTACATGTTGCTCACCTCGCCAATGGTGATCTGTACGGTATCCGTGCTCACCGAGCGTTTTGCTTCTTCGATTTCTTCTTTTAGCATTTTGCCCCCATGCTGCTGTCCACGACGCTAGACGATTGTGAGGAAGACCGAAAGTGGACGAACCAACGGTCTTGTCCTCGACGATCATTGGAAGCTAGCCGCCGATCGATCTGGGTATCTGCCGGAAGAACGCTTGGGCCTCTGCCAGTTTCGTAGGATTTTTGATCTTCAACGCATGCTCGCGTTTCACCCTGACGACCAAAATATTCATATTGGTTCCCAGTCGCTGGCTCAGCGTGTTTCGAATGGCTACAGCACCTCTATTGGTTCTGACAAAAGCGCACTGTTTCAACGGCCTCCAGTAGTTGGTGGCGCCGAACGAAAATATGAGTGCGTCCTCGGCGCGCTTATAGTCATTGGTGCGCGTTGCTGAATTCAATAAGTCAAACGTGACCATGTAGAATCTGTCTGCTGGCATTATCTCTCCCCCTTCACGGAATTGATGCCAGCTTCGGAACTAACAGGCTAGCAGCACGTCGGCAGCTCGTCCCACCGCGTCGTGAACCGCGGGCTTCTCATCTCGAATTTCGTCGTGAACGCTTGCGGCTTCCTCGGACCGCCCATCATCGCTGCCGGCACGACCGTGGCGCGCCCCCAGCGCCGGTTTGCCTCGTCCATGGCCGCCATCACTTTCGCTGAACGCTCATGGTCGAGCCCATCAAACAGGGCGATCTGCCGATCGGCCGGAGGCACCAGATCCTGCGTGATTATGCCGGCCTTGCTGTATCGATATCCATCCCGCCAGAGCGCGTCCACGGCTCGCCGCGCCGCCTTGATCAGCGTCAGACTGTCGTTCGTCGCCTCTGGGATGTCGACTGTCATGCTGACGCTGCGCTGTGGGTCGTCGGCGAATGGACTTGTGTGCATGAAGACGGTGACGTGGTCGGTGGCCAGACCATGCCGACGCAGCTTCTCGCCCAAGCGCGTCGCGTAACCCGCGACTGCCTGCTCCATTTCTGCCTTGTGCGTGACGCGGCTGCCGAACGATCGGGTGACCGCGCAGCCCTTGCGCTGCGGCGCCACGGTCTCCAGCGCGATTGCGGGACGACCGTTCAATTCGTGGATGATCCGCTCGCCGACGACCGTCATAAGCTGGCGGGCAAGCTTCGGGTCCATGTCTCGCACCTGGCCTGCGAACTCAATTCCAAGGTGAGCCAGCTTTTCTTGGCTGGCACGACCGATCCCCCAGACGTCGGCGATCGGGAATGTTGCCATCACCTCGGCGCGCACGTGCTCGTCGGATAGATCGAGGACGCCGGAGGGTAGCTTCTTGGCCGCCTTGTTGGCGAGCTTCGCCAGCGTTTTCGTTGGGCCGATGCCGACGCAGCAAGGTATGCCTGTCCATTGCCGCGTCGTCGCACGCAGATCCGACGCCCATGCCGTGCGGTCTTTGATCGGCAGGTGCTCGACGTCGAGGAAGCTCTCGTCGATCGAGTAGATCTCGACGTCCGGGGAGAAGCCTTGATAGAGGGAATTCATGCGCCGGCTCATGTCGCCGTAGAGCGCGTAATTCGAGCTGAAGACGGCCACGTTGTTCTGCCGGCACAGATCTCGAATCTGGAACATAGGCTGGCCCATCTTGATGCCAAGCGCCTTTGCCTCGGCGGTCCGCGCCACCGCGCACCCGTCATTGTTGGAAAGGACGATGACCGGCCGCCTCTCCAGCTTCGGATCGAACACTCGCTCGCAGCTGCAGTAGAAGCTGTTGCCGTCGATGAGCGCGAGGGCGGTCATTTCTTGAGATCGCGGATGGTGGCGGTGACGACGCCCCAGATGCTGACCTCAGTGCCCTCGGAGATCAGGAACGGCGGCAGCTTGGTGTTCTCGTTGTGCAGGACCATGACGCCGCCGCGCCGATTCAGTCGCTTGAGCGTCGGCTCGCCGTCGATGATCGCGAGGACGATGTTCCTGTGCTTGGGGGCAAGACTGCGATCGACGACGACCACGTCTCCGGGGAAAATCTTGACGTCGACCATGCAGTCGCCGACGACCCGCCACAGGAAGGTAGCGGTCGGGTTCTGGACGAGGACCTGATTGAGGTCGATCATCTCCTCGATGAAGTCGTCGGCGGGCGAGGGGAAGCCGGCGTGGACGGACTGGCCGACGAGGGGCACGCGCAGCGCGACCAGCGACGAGAGGGGCACAGGCATACCGCCCGGCGCCATGACCACTCTTGATATCCTCATGCGCCGACTCCTTGGCCACGAATACGCCAAGGGTCCGATATAGGCATGAACAAAACGAGAACGAAAGCGGGATCGTCCGCGATTTCCACCACAACGCGACAGAACTTCACATTGAACTTCACCACTTCGGTGGGAAGTTGGTGGTGAACTTTCCGACAATTTGTGGTGGAAGACCGCCGACTGCGTGCGAATCCATGTTTCGGCACGGTCGTCCTAATGTCGTCCCAATCGTCGGTCGTCCCAATGGACGATAGGGGTGACTTCAGCGATTTCAAAGGGTTGGTTGGTGGCCCCGGCGGGATTCGAACCCACGACCCCAGGATTAGGAATCCTGTGCTCTATCCTGCTGAGCTACGGGACCAGCCAGTGTTCGAAGTACCAGCAGGGGCCAGGACATGCAAGATGAACGAAGGTGAATGCAGCCATGAACAACGGCGCTGATCCCTTCATAGTTTATCCAGATGATCGATTTCAGGCTGTTGCATCGCATGCTCCAGTCACGCCGGATCTGTTGGCGGTTGGACGGGACCTGCTCAATGCCGCAACGAGCGCGAACGCTTATGGTTTGGCTGCGGTACATATGGGAGTGGTGGCGCCGGTTGTGGTCATCAGTCTCGCGGACCCTGTTACTCGCGACTATCGCGTCCTCTATAATCCAAGAATTATCGCGACATCAGGTGTTTCAGTACTCGGCAAGGAGGGCTCGGTTTCCATGCCGGGCATCGAGGTCGAGATCTTGCGGTCCGAATGCGTCCACATCGCATTCGAGGATGAAACCGGCGCCTTGTCCGAGCTGGAACTGACCGGCTTTCCGGCCCGGATCGCCCAGCACGAGATCGACCAGGTCAACGGTATTTTCTTTCTCACCCGGCTTTCCCGCCTCAAACGGGAAGCCGCAATCAAGCGCTTCGCCAAGCGCGCTCGTCGCATGGGTTGATCCAGGAGTGGCGTTTCGCTAAACGGAGCCCCACACAAAAAGGAAGACCAATGCGCACGGAAATCGAAAAGACCGTCGCCGAAATCGAGCAGGTTCTGACCCTGCTGAGGAGGCATCTTTGACTGGGATACAGCTCAACTCCGGCTCGACGCGCTAACGGCGCAAACCGAATCTCCCGAATTCTGGAATGAGCCCGAAAAGGCGCGCATTACGATGCGCGAACGCGACGAACTCGATGTTGCCGTCAAGACGGTGCACGAGCTCGAAGCCGGCATCCGGGACAATAGCGAATTGATCGAACTGGGCGAGGCCGAGGGCGACGAAGAAATCGTGCGCGATGCCGAGAACGCCCTGATCGAACTGATGCAGACGGCGCGGCGAACCCAGATCGAAACCCTGCTCTCCGGGGAAGTCGACGGCAATGACTGCTATGTCGAAATCCACTCAGGCGCCGGCGGCACCGAGAGCCAGGACTGGGCAAACATGCTTTTGCGCATGTACACGCGCTGGGCTGAACGTCGGAAAATGAAGGTCGAAACCATCGAAATGCACGATGGTGAAGAAGCGGGCATCAAGTCCGCGACCATCATGATCAAGGGTCACAATGCCTATGGCTGGATGAAGACCGAAAGCGGTGTGCATCGTCTGGTGCGGATCAGTCCATATGACTCGGCCGCGCGCCGGCACACCAGTTTCTCCAGCGTCTGGGTTTACCCTGTGGTGGACGACAATATCGACATCGAAATCCGCGAAGCCGACCTCAAGGTCGATACCTATCGCGCCTCCGGTGCCGGCGGTCAGCACGTCAACACCACTGACTCGGCCATCCGCATCACCCACGTACCCACCGGGATCATCGTGGCGTGCCAGCAGGAACGCAGCCAGCACAAGAATCGCGCCACGGCCATGAACATGCTCAAGGCCCGGCTCTATGAAATGGAGCTGCAGAAGCGCGAAGAGGCAGCCAATGCCCAAGCCGCCAGCAAGACCGATATCGGCTGGGGCCACCAGATTCGCTCGTACGTTCTGCAGCCCTACCAGATGGTCAAGGATTTGCGCACTGGCGTTGAGAGTGGCCAGCCCTCCGTCGTTCTCGACGGTGGCCTGGACGAATTCATGGAAGCAGCTCTCGCCCAGCGCGTGGGCGTCGCAACCGACGTCGCTGCTGAAGACTGACCTGAGAGAATAAGAAAGGCCCCGGACAATGGTTTGGGGCCTTTTTCTATTCTAGTTGAGCATGGCCAAGAGGCGCTTTCCGGTATCGAGAAAAGACTTGGGGTCCAGGGGTTCGTCTGCCCGGCGTACCTCAAAATGCAGGTGCGGCCCCGTTGACCGTCCCGTCGAGCCAACCTTGGCAATCGGTGTTCCGATCTGCACCTGCTGCCCTTCTCGGGACAAATAGGCACTCAAATGGGCGTAGCGGGTCACCAGGCCATTGCCGTGCTCGACCTCGACAACCTTGCCGTAGCCGGAGCGTTCGCCGACGAAACTCACCACCCCACTGGCGGCGCTGAGCACTGCTGTCCCAGTGGGGGCTGCAAAGTCCAGACCCGAATGGAAAGCCCGCCCACCGGTAAACGGGTCCTTGCGATTGCCGTAGCCCGAGCTTTGGCGAAAGTTCCCGACAATCGGCATGTGTACCGGCGCAAGCTCCAGACTATCCCGGGCGGCCTTGAAGCGCATCAGCGCGCTCATGACAGCATTGGCGTCTTCCAGAATGGGCGAAACCTGATCCGCGCCATCCAGCAATGCCAGCAGCGGACCGCCAATGCCGTCCAGGTCTGTGTCGGGCAGGTTGACCCTGATACCAAGTCTGGACAGCTCCCCAACGATGCTCGCAGTCCGCTCCGTCGCGGCGCTGGCAATGCCGCTCATGGCCTCCTGCGTTTCGTCCATCATTTGCAGGACGGACGCTGAAGTCGCTGCCACATCCGGATTGCCGTTCCGGGTCGCCAGTTCAGGAAGAACTGCGCTGTCTGGCATCGACACAGACGCCAGACCCAGCTCGTCCGCCTTCGTCACCAGCGCTTTGACAAGCTGATGTTGCTCCAGCAGGGTTTCCTGTTGTGCCGACAACTCCTGAAGCTGCAGGTTGATATCGCCGGCCTGTGCGTAGTTGCGGGAGTGCAGTCGGTCTATTTCTACCCGCATCTGCGCCAGCCGATCTTCGTAGGCCGTGATGACAAGTTCGTTCTGTCCGCCCAACAGCCTTGCAATGTCTGGCGCCATGAGCAGGGCTGTTCCCTGCAAGGCGTTGCCGGAAAGCAGAAGAGCAAAGGTCGTGTAGAAGATGGCGGGGTGGATGCCGCGCCGCTCGCGCGGACCATCGGCTCTAAAACTGGCAGACTGACGCAACACAACCACCCCCACACGCACCCAACATGGTTAGTGAACTATGGCTGAGTTTGGTTAAGAAAGGCGAAAGTCTGGCCTATTGCCCATTTGCGGCGAGCATTTCGTCCAGTGCCGACAGCATTTTTGCAGCATGTCCCTTGATGCGCGTAGCCCTGATAATGCGCCCGATTTTGCCGTTAGCATCAATAATGAAGCTGGTGCGGATGAGCCCCATGAACTCGCGGCCATAGAGCTTCTTGAGCTGCCAGAGCCCAAAAGCCTCGATCATCGTGCGGTCCGGATCTGCGCCCAGCTTGGGCAGCAGATTGTACTTGGCGCGGAACCTGGCATGGCTTGCCAGGTCGTCAGGCGAAACCCCGATGAGATCGGCGCCTCGGTCTACAAATTCGGCCAGGAGAGCGGAGAACTCGACATTCTCGTCCACGCAACCGCCCGAGTCGTCCTCTGGATAGAAGTAAATGACGGCCGGCCTGCCCAGCAGTGTTGCTGGCGTCACGGTTTCGCCGGTGTCGCAGGCGAGGGAAAAATCGGGAATGGCGGCGCCGGGATTGAGATGTGTCATGGCCTATCCTGTGCTGCTGCCTGAATAGAGGGTGTCGGCGCCACATTCCAGCCGGTATCATCAATCAATGCACCGCCTGAGGCGGATGATTCTGTTCGCGGTTGGAGGGGAACCGGCCGATCTATGACGTGGTGGCAGTGATCCAGGCAACAGGCACAGAACCGCCTACCCAGGCGCCACCAGCTTTGTCGGCTCGACCGTCTCGATGGGGCCGCGCGCGTCGTATCGCCATCTGGGTCCTCGGCATCCCGAGCCTGATCCTGCTCGTTCTCTATGTGATCATGTTGATCACACCAATCCGAGTGCCCTTCACAGGCCAGGCTATACGCAGCTTTGTGCAGAATTTCGTGCCCGATACGGCCGATCTGCAGATGGGTGATATGGCCCTGGCCCTGGAAGGCGGTGTCTGGCCTGTTATCCGGTTTTCGCCGGTGTCCTACACCGACAGCAAGAGCGGCGCGCGCGTGCAGATGGACGCTTTGGAAGTGGGGTTCTCGCCAGCGCGAGCCCTGTTCGGGCAGCCCGGCACGACGATTACCATTGTCGGGCCACATGTGCAGATCGTGCAGGACCTCTATGGTCCAAGGCCTGGAACGCTGGAAATTGAAGAAAGCGCCGATGGCGGCCCGCCGACAGTGCGGGTGCTGGAGGGGGCCGATACCTTCCCCGCCATAGCCATCGCGTCCGAGGGGATTTCGTTCGACCAGGGCACGGCGCCGCCGATGCGCTCGGATAATGACTGGCTGATCTACAATCTGGAGGCCAGTGAAGTTGCCATTGCCGATCTTGTCGAACAGACCGCCCAGGGACGGTTCTCAAGACTAGTCGTTCGCGACGGCCTGATCGACATGGCTGACCCGATCTATGGCCTGTTCCGGCAGTTCGAAGCCGTCTCGCTCGAAATCGGCCCCGTGCCCGGCGAAGAGCGTGTAACCGGCGAGTTCAGCGCCCGCATTGGTGGCCAGACGGTGACCGGAAGCGTCGAGCGGTCAGTCGACCCCGACGGCGTCCGCCGTTTGCAGGCCGATATGATCAACCTCGATTTCTCGGCATTCGTCCCCTTCATCGACGATCGCGACAGTATGGCCGCAATGCGCGGCACCGGGTCCATTTCCATAGATGTGACCTTTACTGCCGACGAGGGCAAACTGTCCGGCGGCGCCTTCAAGCTCGACCTCACCGGTCTCGATCTGCGCCTGGCCGATGACTATTTCCCTGTTGCCAGTTCAATCCTGGATGTGACCTGGCAGCCCGAGCTTGGTCAGTTCCGCCTGGCCGAAGGGGCTCTGCAGATCGGGCAATCTTCGGCAAAGGTATCAGGTGTCTTTGCGCTTGGCCTTGATCGGACCTTCGGTCCGACCATTGGCATGTCGCTGACAGCGACGGACGTCGTGATCCATCCAGACGACATGGACGCCCCTGAAACGCCGTTTGAACTGGTCGAATTCTCAGGGTGGTCTGCGCCTCTTTATGGCGCGCTTGGCATCGATCGGCTGACGGCGAGCAAGCAGGGTGCGACCGTGGAAACCGCCGGACGGATCGATATGCTGCAGGCCGGCATGGGGCTCGACATGACCATAGCCGGGCAGGGGGTATCGGCGGACGATTTCAAGCGCCTGTGGCCTTACATCATGTCTCGGGAGAGCCGGGACTGGTTCGTGGCCAATGTCACCGAGGGACGCGTCAAGAACGCCCGCATGCGTTTCAACTTTCCGGTCGGAACCTTAGCCATCGGCGACGAGGACGTGCCTGTTCCGCCTGACAGCATGCAGATCGATGTTGTCGGGGAAGGGGTCGCCATCAAGCCAACGCCGGAAATGTCTCCCATACTCATAAACGGCGAGACACGGCTGCGGCTGGATGACGCCAATATGTCCATATCTGGTGGCGGCGGAGCTCTTGAGACCCAGGCAGGCACCATCGATGTCTCCAATCCGGCCCTTGTCATGGACAATACTGTTCCGGGCGAGAGCATCATCGAGATATCCGGCGATTTGGCGGCGCCGATACCTGCCCTGCTGGCGCTGGTCGAACAGCAGCAGCCCGATGCGCTGACCGCGTTCGAGCTTCCCATAGATCTGACCAGCATCACCGGGGCCGTCGATCTTGGGCTGGTGGCGACCATTGCGATGGGTGACGAGGAGGCCGGACGGGATATGGACATCGACTATGTCGTCAATGGCACCATCGCGAACTTTGCGAGCAGCCAGCCACTCGAAGGGCGACTGATTTCCGATGGACAGCTGGCCTTTTCCGCATCCCAGGACAGTTACCAGCTCGGCGGTACGGCCGAGGTCGACGGCATGCCGGCGGAGATTTCCATTGAAGGAACGCCGGCGACCGATCCTGTGGTCAGGCTGGGCTCCACAATCGATGTGGCCGATCTCGCCGCTTTCGGCTTCGATGCGTCAGAGTTCCTAGGGGGACAGGTGCGCTTCGTTGCACAGCCACTGGCTAAGGGCGCGCTACAAATGACGGTTGATCTTGAGCGTGCAAGCCTCAACATCCGCGACCTGGGCATTGCCAAATCCGCCGGCACGCCGGGCCTTCTGACGGCCATTGTCCGGCCCGACGGTGATGTGACCCATCTGGAGGATATCGCGCTGACCTTCGGCACAGTGCGCCTCAACGGCCTTTTGGACTATCATGCAACCGAAGGCTTGGTGGCTGCCAATTTCACCAGTTTCGCCCTGAGCGAGGGCGATAGCGCCACGGTGGATCTGACGCCTGTGGATGGCGGCTTTTCGGTGCGGATCCGGGGGCGTCAGCTCGACCTCAAGCCCGTGCTCAGCCGCTTCTTCAGCCTTGGGCAGGGAAGCGGCGGTGTGCAATCCACGCAGTTCGACCAGACGATCGTACTGGATGTCGAACTGGACCGGGCCATCGGCTACTACGCAACGACAGCCTTCAACCTCGATCTCGACCTGGTCCTGCGCGGAGGGAACCTCAGCCGCGTCAACCTCACAACCCAGTTCGGTGAAGGCAATGCTGTTTCCATCACCACCAATCCTGCACCAAATGGCCGCACGCTCTCAATGGCCTTCAATGACGCGGGCACGGTGTTGCGATTGCTTGGGATCTATTCACAGCTCGCCGGTGGGTCGGGCAGTCTGGTCATGACGACAAATCGCCGGCTCGACCGGGAGACCGGCCAGCTGGTTCTGCGCGATTTTGCGATTGTCGATGAGAACAATGTCGTCCAGATTTTGGGTAACCACTCGGACTCGCGCGCGGCCATTTCGGCCAGCAACCGGCTCGATTTCCGGGCCGGAGAGGTGAATTTCGTCCGCAGCAGCGATCGCGTGGAGGTTACGGATGCCGTGCTGGCCGGCGATACCGTTGGCGGTACGCTGCGCGGCTTCATCTATACCGATCGGCGCAGCTATGACCTCAGCGGTACCTATGTACCGCTGTTTGGGCTGAACAACATTTTCCAGCAGTTGCCCATTCTTGGGCCGCTGCTGGGTGGTCGCGATGGCGAGGGGTTGGTGGGCGTCACTTTTGCCGTGCGAGGGCCCCTTGAGGACCCTCAATTCCTCGTCAATCCGCTCTCCATCCTGGCGCCGGGCATCTTCCGCGAAATGTTTGAGTTCCGGGCTCGCGAACTGCCACCTGCGGAATAGAAAAGGGCGCCCCTTTGGGAGCGCCCTCAATCCATCGCACACGAAGGGGCCGTTACACCGGCTTGAGCAGTGCGTGCCGCTTCTTGCCGATTGAGAGCTTGATGACGCCTTCATCGAGCAGGGCGTTTTCGCTCAAGGTGAGCTTGTCGTCGTCGATGACCGCGTCATTGACGCGCACAGCGCCTGAGGCAACATGGCGCCGCGCTTCTCCGTTCGAGGCAGCAAGCCCCACCTTGACCAGGGCATTGAGCACGCCAATACCGGCGGCAAGTTCGGCATGAGTGGTTTCAGCGGTCGGCAGGGACAGGTCCAGCTTGCCGGTCTCGAAGGTAGCGCGCGCGGTCTCTGCAGCACCTTCCGCGGCCTCACGGCCACGCAGCATAGCGGTGACTTCCGTCGCAAGGCGCTTCTTGGCTTCGTTGATATCACCTGCCACAACACGGGCGATCTCATCGAGCGGCAGCGTCGTATAGAGTTTGAGGAAGCGCTCTACGTCTGCGTCCTCGGTGTTCCGCCAGTATTGCCAGAAGTCATAGGCCGAGAGCATGTCGGCATTGAGCCAGATGGCGCCATTGAGCGACTTGCCCATTTTGGCACCCGAAGCAGTGGTCAAAAGCGGCGAGGTCAGAGCATAGAGCTGTGGCGTCCCCAGACGATGCCCAAGGTCGATACCGTTGACGATATTGCCCCACTGATCCGAGCCGCCCATCTGCAGCCTCACCCCGTAGCGCTTGTTCAACTCCACGAAGTCGTAAGCCTGCAGGATCATGTAGTTGAACTCTAGGAAGCTCAGCGACTGCTCACGATCCAACCGCTGCTTGACCGAGTCGAAACTCAGCATGCGGTTGACGGAGAAATGCTGGCCAACGTCGCGCAGGAACTCCAGGTAGTTGAGCGGCATCAGCCACTCGGCATTGTTGAGCATCAGCGATTTGCCATCGCTGAAGTCGAGGTAGTTGGCAAACACCTGCTTGATGCTGTCGATATTGGTCTGGATCATCTCCGGCGTCATCAGCTTGCGGGCTTCGTCCTTGAAGGACGGGTCGCCCACCATGCCCGTGCCGCCACCCATAAGGGCAACGGCGCGATGGCCGGTTTTTTCCAGCCAGTGCAGCATCATGATCTGAATCAGACTGCCTACGTGTAGCGAGGCGGCCGTTGGGTCAAAGCCGATATAGGCGGTGACTTTTTCAGTGGCAAAAAGGTTATCCAGCCCGCCATCGTCGGAGGTCTGGTGAATGAAGCCACGCTCGGAAAGTGTGCGCAGGAATTCGGACTTAAATTCGGTCATTTTGATGCGATCCAAAGGTCGTCCCCATCCAGAGGGTCTCTCCCGCACCCGCGGGAACCTCCGTTGAAAGACCACCGCTAGGGAAACGGAGGCCTTTCGCTTTACGCGCCAGGCCAGCCGTGGCGGTTTCAATCGCCCTATGCGCTCTTTTCTACTAGCGCCCGCCGCCGTCCGCGATCTCCTGACGGCGACGGTCGAGATATTCGGCGCAACGCGTGGTCAATTCATCGATCTTGCCTTCGTAGAAGTGGTTTGCCCCTTCCACGATCTGCTGTTCGATGGTGATGCCCTTCTGTGTCTTGAGCTTGTCCACCAGCTTCTGCACCGAAGTGGGCGGGGCTACGCGGTCCTTGTCGCCATGGATGATCAGGCCAGAGGACGGGCAGGGGGCAAGGAACGAGAAGTCGTAAAGGTTCTCTGGAGGCGACACCGAGATGAAGCCTTCCACTTCCGGGCGGCGCATCAGCAATTGCATGCCGATCCAGGCGCCGAAGGAGAAGCCGGCGATCCAGCAGCCGCGCGACTCGCGGTTGATGATCTGCAGCCAATCGAGCGCGGCGGCCGCATCCGACAATTCGCCGATGCCGTGGTCGAACACACCCTGCGACCGGCCGACACCGCGCGAATTGAAACGGAGGACGGAAAAGCCACGCTCGGCAAACATATAGAACAGATTGTAGACGATCTGGTTGTTCATCGTCCCGCCGAATTGCGGATGCGGGTGCAACACGATCGCTACAGGAGCATTGGGTTCCTTGCCTGGCTGATACCGGCCTTCCAGACGCCCCTCGGGGCCGTTGAAGATCACTTCTGGCATAAGATTGTTCGGCCTTTTCTGGCTCTGTCCTATTGAGGTTTCGGGCCCTTGCCGGAATGGCAACGCGCGGCTTGACTAAGCGCGGAGCGCTCCCTAAAACATGGGTCCGAAACACCAGTTTAGAATTATTCGAAACTCGGTTTTGGGCCGGCAACCGGCCCCCTGGAGCGCCCCTTGTAATGAAGTTGGGCGTAAAATTTCAAGAAGTGTTTGAGTGCGAGGACGTCAGGAGCGTCTCGCGACAGGCATGGAAGCTACAAAGGGCGCACCGGCGTCCGGAAAGCGCAATGACGAGAGCGGCCACATATCTCGATCACAATGCATCTGCCCCGCTTCGCCCCGAGGCGCGGGAGGCGATGCTTGCTGCGCTTGAATTGACCGGCAATCCCTCCTCGGTGCATGCCCATGGCCGTGCGTTGCGCAACCTGGTTGAGACCGGGCGCCAGCAGGTTGCGACCCTTGCCGGCGCAGAGCCGAAACAGGTCGTGTTTACCGGCTCGGCCACCGAAGCCATTACGCAAGCCCTCATCGGCGGCGCTACGCAGTTTTCGGCAGGTGCCATCGCTCTGAGTGCGGGAGAACACGCTGCCACTTTGAAAGCAGCAGCAGCTACGGGCCTGCCTTTGAGGACAATCGCCCTGGATGCAGAAGGACGCATTGATCTCGATCAACTGTCATCATTGTTGCGACAGGCAGACGAGCAGGGTGTGACGCTGCTGGTGGCCGTCCACTGGGTCAACAATGAGACGGGCGTCGTCCAGCCCATTGAGCGCATAAACGCCCTGGTGGGTCCGACGCGGCACACGCTTTTCGTCGATGCCGTGCAGGCTCTGGCCAAGCTCCCACTGGATTTTGCGGCCTCGGCACCCGATATGATGGCTATCAGTGGCCACAAGATCGGCGCCCCCGCTGGCATCGGCGCTCTGCTGGTCAAGTCGCATGCAGATACGGTGCGGCTCATTCCCGGTGGCGGCCAGGAACAGGGCCGGCGCGGTGGGACAGAGTCGGCGGCGCTGATCGCAGCGTTCGGGGCGGCGGCGGCAACCTCGCGATACGATGCCGAGGCGATGTCCACCCTGACGCAGAGCGTTGAGGCCGGATTGGGTGCCATCGCACCTGATGTGGTGATCTTCGGAAGGGGGGCGACACGTATCGGCAATGTTACCAATTTTGCCGTACCGGGGCTCAACAATGCCACGGCAATGATGGCGCTGGACCTGATGGGTTTATCGGTGTCCTCGGGCTCGGCCTGCTCTTCGGGCAAGGTGGGCGCCAGCCACGTGCTCGCCGCCATGGGCGTGCCCAAGGCTCTTGCCAATTGCGCTTTGCGCGTCAGCTTCGGCTGGAACTCGACCAGGGCAGACGCAGCAGCGTTTCTGGCCGGATTTGAAACCCTTCTGTCACGCCAGCGGCGGGATGGAAAAGCGGCGTAGACGCCACACTGACTATTCGTTCGCGGCGGCCTTGAACCGCCGAGGGACATTGAAGGAGAAGCCGCATGGCGGACTACAACATTCCGACCCTCAAGGAAGAAATCGACCGCGAAACGGTCGAACAGGTGCTGGCGCTCGACGTCGACAAATACAAATACGGCTTCGAAACAGATATCGAGTCCGACGTCGCCCCTGCCGGGCTGACGGAAGACACGATCCGCTTCATTTCGGCCAAGAAGGACGAGCCGGAATGGATGCTGGAATGGCGCCTTGAGGCCTTCCGCCGCTGGCAGACCATGGAAGAGCCAAACTGGGCCAAGGTCCACTATCCAAAGATCGACTTTCAGGCGATCAGCTATTACGCGGCGCCGAAATCGTTCAAGGGCCCCAAGAGCCTGGACGAGGTCGATCCTGAACTGCTTCGTACCTACGAAAAGCTTGGTATTCCGCTCAAGGAGCAGGCCATTCTGGCTGGTGTCGAGGGCGCCGCTGAATCCGTTGGTACGCCCTTTGGCGCCAATGTCGCTGTTGATGCGGTCTTTGACTCAGTCTCCGTGGTTACCACCTTCCGCGAGGAACTGGCCAAGCAGGGCATCATCTTCTGCTCGATCTCCGACGCCATTCGTGAGTATCCCGATCTGGTCAAGCAGTATCTGGGCTCCGTCGTGCCGGTCTCGGACAATTACTACGCCACGCTCAACTGCGCCGTCTTCACCGATGGGTCCTTCGTCTACATCCCGAAGGGCGTTCGTTGCCCGATGGAGCTGTCGACCTATTTCCGGATCAATGAAAAGAAGACGGGTCAGTTCGAGCGCACGCTGATCATCGCCGATGACGATTCTTACGTCTCCTATCTCGAAGGCTGCACCGCCCCGATGCGCGACGAGCACCAGTTGCACGCCGCCGTGGTGGAACTGGTTGCCCTCGATAACGCCGAAATCAAGTACTCGACCGTCCAGAACTGGTATCCGGGCGACAAGAACGGCAAGGGCGGCATCTACAATTTCGTCACCAAGCGTGGCGATTGCCGTGGCAAGAACTCGCACATTTCCTGGACCCAGGTGGAAACCGGCTCGGCCATCACCTGGAAGTATCCGAGCTGTATCCTGCGCGGTGATGGTTCGCGCGGCGAGTTCTATTCCATCGCCATTTCCAATGGCTATCAGCAGGTCGATAGCGGCACCAAGATGATCCACCTGGGCAAGAACACGTCCAGCCGCATCATCTCCAAGGGCATTGCCGCCGGCTTCTCGGACAACACCTATCGCGGCCAGGTCTCGGCCCATGCCAAGGCCAAGAACGCCCGCAACTTCACCCAGTGCGACAGCTTGCTGATCGGCGACAAATGCGGCGCCCACACCGTTCCCTACATCGAGAGCCGCAACGGCACGGCTGTCTTCGAGCACGAGGCCACCACGTCAAAGATCTCCGACGACCAGATGTTCTACTGCATGCAGCGGGGCCTCTCGGAAGAGGAGGCTGTGGCGCTGATCGTCAATGGCTTCGTCCGCGACGTGCTTCAGCATCTGCCCATGGAATTCATGGTCGAAACGCAGAAGCTGATTTCGATCAGCCTGGAAGGCAGCGTCGGATGATGGAAAAGAGCATCGAACCTGTCATCGCCCTGTCCGGCCTGGCACTCAAGCGGCACGATCGTGGTCCTGGTATTGGCGCGGACGGTGCCAATTTCACGCGTGCCATGGGCCTGACCATGCTCGGAGCCAGCTATTTCGAGGTACAGCCGGGCGAATCCGCCTTCCCGTTCCATGTCCACTACCTGGAGGACGAGATCATCGTCATCCTGGAAGGTGAGGGGACCTATCGCTTCGGCGATACATCCCACAAGGTGAGTGTGGGTGATGTGCTTGGCGCGCCCGCAGTCCGGGCCGAGCTGGCGCACCAGCTCACCAACACCGGCACAGGTATCCTGAAATATATCTGCGTCGCCAACCAAACTGACACCAATGTGGTCGAGTTGCCCGAGCACGGCGTCGTGCGCGTGCACCACCGCAAGGCTGGTGGCTATGACAGCATCGAATTGAACGCGCCCGGCAAGGGCCAGGCATAAACCGAAATGGAAACAAACGAGCGCGATCGCCAAAGATCAGCGCAGTTTGAAGAAGGCAGACGAAATGACCACTCCCGTTCTTGAAATCCGCAATCTGCATGCCCGCATCGACGAGCGTGAAATCCTCAAGGGTGTGAACCTCATCATTCCCCCCGGCGAAGTCCATGCCATCATGGGCCGCAATGGTTCGGGCAAGTCGACGCTGAGCTATGTGCTGGCCGGCAAGGAAGATTATGAGATCACCGAGGGCGAAATCCTGCTCAACGGCGAAAACATCCTCGAGATGGAGCCTGACGAGCGCGCCGCCGCCGGCCTGTTCCTGGCCTTCCAGTACCCGATCGAAATTCCCGGCGTTGCGACCATGACCTTCCTCAAGGCCGCGCTCAATGCACAGCGCAAGGCGCGTGGCGAAGCAGAACTGACGACTCCCGACTTTATGCGTGCCGTCAAGGAGGCCGGAACACAGCTCAATATCGACAACGATATGCTCAAGCGTCCGCTCAATGTCGGTTTCTCGGGTGGCGAGAAGAAGCGCGCCGAGATCATGCAGATGGCGCTCCTGAAGCCATCGCTGGCTGTGCTCGATGAAACTGATTCCGGCCTCGACATCGACGCGCTGCAGGTCGTTTCCAAAGGCGTCAACGCCCTGCGTGATGGCCAGCGCTCCATGCTCGTCATCACCCACTACCAGCGCCTCCTCAACCACATCGTTCCCGACGTCGTGCATGTCTTCTCGGACGGCAGGATCGTCGAGAGCGGCGACAAGGACCTGGCGCTTAAACTCGAAGCACAGGGTTATGCCAGCTACGGCGGAGAGGCTGCCTAAACCATGCGCGCAAACTTTCCTGTTCGCCTCGGCCCGGCCGAGGACGCTCTGATCGCCCAGCTCAAGGCTGCTGGCGCTGACGCCACAGCCGAGCGCATCACCGTGGCCGGCCTGCCGACCCGTCGCGTTGAGAGCTACCACTATACCGATCTGAAAACCCTGCTGCGGGCCATCCCGCCGCTGGCCACTGCCGCCAACGAAGCCAGCGCCCCGGCGCTGCGCATCCCCGGCGCCTTCAACCTGATGATCGCCAACGGTGTGATTCAGAATGCCGCGACGGCCCCGGCCGGCGTCATTGTCGGCAAGGCCCATGGCGGCGTATTGACCACGCGTGACGACGTCCTCGTGCACATCAATGGGGCACTCGCTAAGGAAGCCCTTACGCTCACGCTCGAAAACAGCGTCGATCCGGTGATCCAGGTCGAACGCCGGATTGAGGGCGAGGCGGCCCATGTCGCTGATGCGCTCAAGGTCTTTGTTGCGGACAACGCGTCGGCGACCATCGTCGAAACCTTCTCCGGCTCGGATGCGGCGCATGTGGGCAACCATGCCACCTACATGTCCGTGGGCAAGAATGCCGTAGCGACGCACATCACCATCGATCTTAGCGCCCGCGCCGTGTCGCATTTCGCCACCAACGAGTATCAACTCGCTGATGGCGCCAAGCTGCGCACTCTGGTGATCCACGCCGGCGCTGGACTGGCCCGCACCCATGTGTTCCCACGCATGGCGGGTGCCGAGGCCCATGCCGACCTCACCGGTCTCAACCTGGTGTCCGATGGCCAGCATGCCGATATCACGATGGAAACGCTGCACGCCGTGCCGCACACTTCGTCCCAGCCGCTGTTCAAGTCCATCGTGCGCGGCCGCGCCAAGGCCGTTGTGCAGGGCAAGCTGGTTGTTGCCCGCGATGCCCAGAAAACCGATGCCAAGTTCATGCATCAGGGCCTGATGCTGTCGGACGAGGCCGAAATCTTGTCCAAGCCGGAGCTCGAGATCTATGCCGACGACGTGGTCTGCGGCCATGGTTCGACCTGCGGCATGATCGATGAGGACAGCCTGTTCTATTTGATGAGTCGAGGCATTCCGAAGGCCGAAGCAGAGACCATGCTGGTGCGCGGCTTCATTGCGGAGCTTTTTGATTCAATCGAAGATGAAGAGCTCAACGAAGCGCTTCAGGGCATCGTTGATGGCTGGCTGATGGGCCGCCAGTAAGCCCTGCTATACGCACACAAACCAACTCTTCCCCATTGGGGGGAGGGTAGCGTTGCCAGGCCCGCCGGGCCGGCAAAATCTACGGAGGGGGGAACCCCTATGACCTTCGACCTCGAAAAAATCCGTGCCGATTTTCCGATCCTGTCGGAACAGATCCATGGCCAACGGCTTGTCTATCTCGACAGCGGCGCTTCCGCCCAGAAACCTCTTCAGGTGCTGGACCGCATGGACCATGCCTTCCGGCACGAATACGCAAATGTGCACCGTGGCCTGCATACGCTGGCCAATCGCGCGACTGAGGGCTATGAGGCCGGGCGCGAAAGCGTCCGCCGCTTCCTCAACGCCGGTCGGGTCGAAGAGATCGTCTTCACCAAGTCGGCTACCGAGGCGATCAATCTGGTGGCCTCCTCTTATGTCGGCCCGCGCATAGCGGAGGGCGACGAGATCGTCACCACGATCATGGAGCACCACTCCAATATCGTTCCCTGGCATTTTCATCGCGAGCGCAAGGGCGCGGTGATCAGGTGGATCGGTGTGGATGGGGATGGCGTTCTCGACATGGCAGCCTTCGAAGCGTCCTTGACCGACCGAACCCGTATTGTTGCCGTTACGCATATGTCGAACGTGCTGGGCACGGTTAATCCGATCAAGCAGATCATCGACATCGCGCACGCTCGTGGCATCCCTGTGCTAATCGACGGCTCGCAGGGCGCCGTTCACACCAGCGTGGACGTCAAGGAAATCGACGCCGATTTTTACGTCATGACTGGCCACAAGCTCTACGGACCCACCGGCATCGGCGTACTCTATGGCAAATATGATCTTCTCTCCGAGATGCAGCCCTATCAGGGCGGTGGCGAGATGATCGACACGGTGACGCTTGACGGCGTCACCTATAACGAGCCGCCCCATCGCTTCGAAGCCGGCACGCCGCCCATCGTCCAGGCCATGGGTCTCGGCGCTGCGCTAGATTACATGCAGGCCATTGGCCGCGACGCCATTGCCGCCCACGAGCACGATGTTGCCACCTATGCGCAGGAAAAGTTGGGCCGTATCAACTCCCTGCGCCTAATCGGCACAGCGCCGGACAAAGGAGGCATCTTCTCCTTTGAGATCGCCGGCGCTCATGCCCATGACATCGCCACCATCCTCGATCGTTATGGCATCGCGGTGCGTGCGGGCACCCATTGCGCCCAGCCGCTGCTCAGCCGATTTGGCGTAACCTCTACATGTCGGGCCTCGTTCGCCCTATATAACGGCAAGGACGACGTGGATGCGCTGGTGGACGGCATTGAGCGTGCCCAGAAATTTTTCGCCTGAGGAAGGCTGATATGACCGAAGAGACCAAGATCGACCAGACCACAGCCGAAACGGACACCCGTATTGCGCCCAGCATGCCCACAACTCTGCCCGAAGGTGAAGTCGAACGCATCACGACCGATCTGATTGGGGCCTTGAAGACGGTCTATGATCCGGAAATTCCGGTCGACATCTACGAGTTGGGCCTGATCTACCGGGTCGACCTGGACGACGATCGCAACCTGACAATCGATATGACATTGACGGCCCCCGGTTGTCCCGTTGCCGGTGAAATGCCAGGCTGGGTTGAAAACGCCGCCCGGGGTGTCGAAGGGATCCAGGACGTTACCGTCAACATGGTGTTTGACCCGCCCTGGGATGCCTCGCGTATGAGCGAGGAAGCTCAAGTCGCGTTGAACTGGTGGTAATTTTACGCGTTTCGTCCTATATATCGTGAAACGCCGATGAAAGTTGGGCCATGCCGTTCCAGATTATGTCGCTGACCGATGCCGCCGCTGAGCGCATCACCGAGATCATCGAGGATTCAGAGAAGCCCGTAGTCGGGCTGCGTGTCGGCATCAAGAATGCTGGCTGCGCGGGCGTGTCCTACACCATGGACTATGTCGAAGCTCCGATTGCCGGAGACGACCATGTCCAAGACAAGGGTGTCCACGTTTGGGTCGATCCAAAGGCCACCATGTACCTGCTTGGCACTGTCATGGATTTCGAGTCAGGCAAGATGGGCTCCAGCTTCACTTTCAACAATCCTAACCAGACGGGCGCTTGCGGCTGCGGTGAAAGTGTTACGCTGGCCGCCGCTGATCTGAAGGCAATTGCCGAGGCGCGGGCAGGGGCCTGATAACTCACTCGCCCGGCCTCTGCGCACAGCGGGAGGTGGAGCGCAAATCGCGGATGACAACCAAGTTCCCGTTGCGGAAACTGCTCCGCTGAGGCATTGATCCCGCATCATGTCGAACACGCTTCCTCCCGCCTACACTATAACCCCCCCGAACCGTCCGCTCTCCGGCCGCGTTTCGCCGCCCGGCAGCAAGTCGATCACCAATCGTGCGCTGTTGCTAGCGGCTCTGGCCGACGGCACCAGCCGGTTGACCGGCGCGCTGAAGAGCAAGGACACGACGCTGATGGCGCGGGCCTTGCGTGACATGGGTGTTGTCGTGGAGGAGCCTGACGCGACGACTTTTCTGGTGACCAGCACTGGCTGTCTGCAGGCGCCGGCGGCGCCTCTGTTTCTGGGCAATGCCGGAACCGCGACGCGCTTCCTGACAGCAGCGGTCGCCACCATCGACGGAACTGTCGTTGTTGATGGCGACGAGGACATGCGCCTGCGTCCGATCCGTCCATTGGTGGATGCCCTCAGAGCGCTCGGAATTAACGCCACGAGCCCTTCGGGTTGTCCCCCTGTGACCATCCAGGGCAAGGGTTCGTTCGGTCAGGGCCGCGTCGAGATCGACGCTTCCCTGTCCAGCCAGTACGTTTCGGCACTGTTGATGGCGGCGCCTCTTGGTAGCGGACCCATCGAAGTTGCCCTGGCAGGCAAGGATATCGGCGCCCGCGGCTATGTTGATCTGACACTGGCAGCCATGCGTGCCTTTGGCGCTGAGGTCGAAGATCGTGAGGACGGGTCCTGGCTGGTGCAGCCTACCGGTTATCGCGCCACGGATTTTCACGTTGAGCCGGACGCCTCGGCCGCGACCTATCTCTGGGGCATAGAGGCCCTGACCGGCGGCAAGATCGACCTCGGCATTGCCGCCGAGACCTTCTCCCAGCCTGACGCCGCCGCTCAACCGGTTCTGGCGCAGTTTCCGAATATGCCAGCGGTGATCGATGGTTCGCAGATGCAGGACGCCGTGCCGACCATCGCTGTGGTTGCCGCTTTCAACAACCACCCGGTTCGCTTTGTCGGAATTGCCAATCTGCGGGTCAAGGAAACGGACCGTATCCGGGCAGTTGCCAACGAGCTCAACCGGTTGCGTCCCGGGCTGGCTCGCGAGGAGGGGGACGACCTGATCGTCAACAGCGATCCGGAGTTGATGAATGCAGCGCACCGCAATGCCATCAGCCGCATCGAGACCTACCACGATCATCGCATTGCGATGAGCTTTGCGTTGGCTGGTCTGCGGATGGGTGGTGTTACGATTCTGGATCCAGCGTGTACCGGAAAGACCTATCCGGATTATTGGCAGATGCTATCAGCGCTCGGTGTCGAACTCACGCCCGCTGGGTGATCACGCAGCCGAAACGTCCTTAGCCGGCGCTTCTTCTATCTGGATGAGTTCGTTTTCACTCACCACCCTGTTGCGGCCGGCATGCTTGGCCGCATAGAGACATTGGTCAGCACGCTCGATCAGCGACATGGCATTGTCCTTGCGCGAAAACGCAGCCACGCCGAAGGACGCTGTAATCCGGCCGAGCTTTTCATTGGTTGAGCGCTTGAGCAATTCCTTGGCTTGAATAGCCTTGCGAATATTCTCTGCAGCGATGATAGCGCCATCAAGATCGGTCGAAGGCAGGACGGCCACGAATTCCTCACCGCCGTAGCGGGCGGCCAGGTCCTTACCCTTGATGTTGGACTTCAACGTCATTGCAACTAGTCGCAACACCTGGTCGCCAGTCTGGTGGCCGTAGGTGTCGTTGAACTTCTTGAAATGATCGATATCGACGAGGATCAGGCTGAGCGGCGAGCCATCGGCTTCCGCTTCCGAGATGGCGTCCGCCAGCCCCTCGTCAAAGCTCTTGCGATTGGCGATCTTGGTCAGCGGGTCGAGCATGGATTCACGCCGCACATCATCCAGGTCGCGCTGCAGCGCAGCGATATCCTCACGCGATGCCTCCAGCTTGGATTCAAGCTGCCGGTTTGTATCCTGCATGCGCCGCGTCTCCGCCAAAAGGCGGGTGGCCAGGGCCTTCATATCATTGGCGTCAAGATTCCGTTCCAGGTCACCACTGGCGGATTGCAGTGAGCCGGAATAGGCATTGGCCGTGGTCATTGCGCTGTCGATGGCTTCATGCACCGCTTCGATGCGGGCGTGCATGCGCTCAGACACGCTGGACATGCGGTCATTGACGTCGGACTTCAGGAACTCGTTGTAGAGCGTTTCCGCCAGCTCCGAGGAAGGAACGGTGCCGCTGCGGAAAATCGCATTGATGCGACTATTCAGCGACGGGTTCACGCCTGTCGCATAGGTGTAAAGCAGCTCATAGAACTGCGGATAGGGCGGAATGCCGCTTCGCTTGAGCAGATCAAACGCCGCATTGGCGTAACCTAAGGTACGCTTGAATTCCTGGTCCGACACTAACCCACCCCGCGCGCCGTTGCGCCTTGACCGTATCGTTCTACTTTAATTGAGTCGTGGCCAATAAATACAGCCCTGCGCCCCCACCTAACAAGCACCCGGTGACAAGTTTGGCGCCCCTGCTGACCTTTACTGCAATGTTTATTGTGAAATTCGTGCCGGTCGCAGCAAAAATGCGGGAATCGGCCCTGCGTCGCCGAACGGCGTATCAGCAAGCGGCGCCTCGGCAGCAGCCTTGGACGAGCGCCTTCGCGTGGCCTTGGCGGCCGGTTTGGTCGCCTTTTGCGCAGGGGTTGGTGCCGTTGCGGCTTCTACGGTTTCTGCGGCTTCTATTGTCTCAGCTACTTTCGGCCTGGCTGCGGCGCGTCCGCGGCGGCCTCGGCTCGGCTTCTCTGCGCCGCTCTCTGGCTGCTCCGTCGTGGGTTGGACATCATCAAGCCAGTCGATCTGCCTTTGGATCAGGTTGAGAATGGCGTCCAGATGCTTGCCGTCCGCAGGACCGACCAAGGTATAGGCCACACCAGAACGGCCGGCACGGCCGGTGCGCCCGATGCGGTGTACGTAGTCCTCCGCGTGCACCGGAACGTCGAAATTGAAGACATGGCTCACGGCTGGAATGTCCAGGCCTCGCGCAGCCACATCGCTGGCCACCAGCAGCGTAAGCCTGTTGGTCTTGAACGCATCCAGCGTTTCCGTACGGCTCTTCTGGTCCATGTCACCATGCAGCGCGCCGGCCGAATAGCCATGCCGCTGCAGCGAACGGGCCAGTGTCGCCACGTCACGCTTGCGATTGCAGAAGATGATCGCGTTGGTCAGCCCATCAGAGGCGTCGATCCGGCTGCGTAGAGCTGCCCGTTTCTCGTCCGGCTTGGATGGCACTCTGACCAGTTTCTGGTCAATGGTGTCGGCCGTCGATGCGGCCCGCGACACCTGCACATGCACTGGGTCTTTGAGGAATTTCTTGGTCAGCCGTTCGATCTGGTTGTCCATGGTCGCCGAGAACAACATTGTTTGTCGGCGGGGCGGCAGACGCGACACGATCTTTTCGATATCGTCGATAAAGCCCATATCGAGCATGCGGTCGGCTTCATCGATGACCAGGATCTCGACGCCGGTCAGCAGAATCTTGCCGCGCTCGAACTGGTCCAACAGCCGCCCAGGCGTCGCAATCAGCACATCCACGCCGCGATCGAGCTTCTTGTTCTGCTCTTCAAACGACACCCCACCGATGATCAGCGCCATGGAGAGGCGGTGGTTCTTGCCGTACTTTTCAAAGTTGTCCGCAACCTGAGCTGCGAGCTCGCGCGTCGGCTCCAAGATAAGCGTGCGCGGCATGCGGGCCCGTGCCCGGCCGTTTTCCAGCAGCGTCAGCATGGGCAGGACAAACGATGCGGTCTTGCCGGTGCCGGTTTGCGCGATGCCGATCAGATCCTTCTTTTCCAGAAGGTGTGGAATGGCCTGCGCCTGAATTTCGGTCGGTTTGTCATAGCCAGCGGCGGCCACCGCGTCGGCAACCTTGGTCGAAAGGCCCAGTCCAGTAAAGTTGTCGGTCAAGTCGGTCGGTCCACTCAGCGGTCTGCCCGAAGCCCGCCCGGGCCGAGGGGTTCGGGCCGGTGCGTCGGTCATTGGAAATGCGCAAGTTCTGCCCCTTGGGCGCGCGTCCCTTGCATGAGAGCGGATGGGCTATGAAATACTGTTGCGCATCCGCATAGCGATATAGCAGCGGCAGATCGTCAGGGCCGGGGCCATTATCGCGCTGATAGAACACCAAACTGAATCCTTTGATCGGATCCATTGGAATTGCCCAGCGGCGCGGACCATAGCGCAAACCCTTTGTCTGTCAACGGTCTTGGAGGATTCAGACTGCAACGCGGTTAAAGCGGCCTCAGACGTCGAGGTCAGTCACGAAGGCCGCATTCTCCTGAATGAACTCGAACCGCGCCTCCGGCTTCGTGCCCATCAGCCGGTCGACTGTGTTGCGGGTCGCATCTCGGTCATCGAGAATCTTCACCTGCAACAGTGTCCGCGTCTTGGGCGACATGGTGGTTTCGCGCAAATGCGCAAAGGGCATTTCGCCCAGACCCTTGAAGCGGGTGGTGTCGATTTTGCCTTTGCCGGTGAACTCGGTTGCCATCAACTCGGCCCGATGCGCGTCATCGCGGGCATAGAGCGTCTTGCCACCCTGGCTGATCCGGTAGAGCGGGGGCAGGGCGAGATAAAGGTGCCCGTTCTCGATCAGCCGTGGCATTTCCTGGAAGAAGAATGTGATCAGGAGCGACGCAATATGCGCCCCGTCAACATCCGCGTCGGTCATGATGATGATCTTGTCATAGCGCAGATCATCCTCGGTATAGCGGTCGCGGGTGCCGCAACCCAAGGCTTGCACCAGGTCGGCGATCAACTGGTTTGCTGCCAGCTTGTCGCGGCTGGCGCCCGCCACATTGAGAATCTTGCCGCGTAGCGGCAGCACGGCCTGATTGGTGCGGCTGCGAGCCTGCTTGGCCGAGCCGCCGGCCGAATCGCCTTCCACGATGAACAATTCGGCGCCTTGTGCCGCATTCTGCGTACAGTCGGCCAGCTTGCCGGGCAGACGCAGCTTGCGCGTGGCGCTGGCCCGGTCGATCTCTTTTTCCTTGCGGCGCCGCAGACGCTCCTCAGCGCGCTCGACCGCCCAATCGAGCAGTTTGCCGGCCTGTTGCGGAGAAGCGGCCAGCCAGTGGTCGAAAGCGTCACGCAAGGCATTGTCGACAATGCGCGTTGCTTCGCCTGAGGCCAGCTTGTCCTTGGTTTGCCCAACAAATTCCGGCTCGCGCACAAAGACGGAGAGCATGGCGGCGCAGCTCGTCAGCACGTCATCCGCCGTCAGATTAGCCGCCCCCTTGTTCTTGGTCAGTTCAGCGTAGTTCTTGAGACCGCGCAGCAAGGCCATGCGCAGACCGGCCTCGTGGGTGCCGCCATCGGGCGTGGGGACGGTGTTACAATAGGATTGCACGCCGCCATCGCCGAGGGTCCAGGCAATGGCCCATTCCACCGAGCCGTGGCTGCCCGGTCTGCCGCTGCGGCCAGCGAAGATGTCGTCGGTAATGCGCGTCTCGCCCTCGATCCGGGCGGTCATGTAGTCCTTGAGGCCGTCGGGATAGTGGAACACGGCCTTGGCGGGCACTTCGTCATTCGCCAGGTTTTCGTCGCAGCTCCAGCGCAGTTCCACCCCGCCGAACAGATAAGCCTTGGCCCGCGTCATGCGGAAAATGCGGCCTGCAGAGAAATGTGCCGTCGCCCCGAAAATCTCCGGGTCCGGGTGAAACCGCGTGGTCGTGCCGCGCCGGTTCTGCACCCGCCCGACATTGACGACGTCCTCGACCACCTTGCCGCGCGAAAACTGGATGCGATGCAATTGCTGATCGCGCGCCACCTCGACAATCATGTCGTCGCTGAGCGCATTGACCACCGAGACACCCACGCCATGCAGACCGCCCGACGTCTCATAGGCCTTGGAGTCGAACTTGCCGCCCGCATGGAGCACGGTATGGACGATCTCAAGTGTCGACCTGTTGGGGAATTTTGGGTGCTTCTCCACCGGGATGCCACGGCCATTATCGGTAACCGTGATGTATCCGTCGGCGCCCAGGTGCACTTCAATGCGCGTGGCGTGACCGGCAATGGCCTCGTCCATGGAGTTGTCGATCACCTCGGCAAACAGGTGATGATAGGCGTTGATGTCGGTACCACCGATATACATGCCCGGTCGCCGCCGGACCGGCTCGAGACCTTCCAGGATTTCGATATCGGAGGCACCATATTCCGCAGGCGGCTCAGCCCCGGAACGGGCAGGCGACTTGGCCGGCTTCGTTTCCTTTGGCGGTTCCGGATTGGGAGCGGCGCTTCCGAAGAGATCTGGCGACATACACATTCCACAATGGTTCGTGCCCGAATCGGGCAGGGTCCAACTCCTAGCATATATCAAGCATTTCCGCGGGTCTGGCCGCCTGGCCAATTCCCACAGCAAGGTGAACCACATGCCGTCAAGCGGAACGGTTGTGAACCTCGTCCTCGTCAGGAAAGAAACAGTTTCGTCCCAAGATAGGGCGGACAATTTACCGCTCGTTTGCTTCTTGAAAGCACTTTCTTAAGTGCGTGCTGATAGACATGTGGACATACGGTTTTTGTCTGGAGTTGCCGTATGCGAGCCGAACAACCGGGTATTGCGTATCAATCGGTCAAGGTCGGTTCTGCGTCTCTCGGATATTGGCCGATAGCCGGATTTGGAAGTATTGCGTACCGGCTGGCCAGTTTCCGTGTATCTCGTTTTGGCGCCCTTCTGGGCGTCAGCCTGCTGTTCTATCTTGCCTGACCTGACTTGCGCTGCGAACGCAGTGCGGTTAGGCGTGTCTTGTCATTCACTTCAAACGGGGAGGCTGCAGATGAACCTGTTCCAGACGCATCGCACGCGTGGCCCCGTTCATGCCCTGTGGCAGACGCTGCAGGGCTGACCAGGTACGGTCCGGACGCTTCTACGTTCCCATCCCCACTGGTTTGCCCTTCTTGGTGCCCGGCTCTGGCCGAGGCACCGACCACAAGGCATTGGGCGCCCGTAATCTGGCGCCGCTCCAGTGAGTGACTTCCATGGGCAATTTCAATCTCCGCAATGCCGGGCATCGCCCCGGCGACATTCTCTTCTCCAATCTCAGCATCACAATCGGCGAGCAGGATCGCGTTGGTCTCGTAGCCCCCAATGGCCGCGGCAAGACAACCCTTCTGCGCGCCTTGGCAGGCCTGGCCGACCTCAGTGAAGGCGAGGTGACGCGGTCGCGCGGCTTGACCATAGGTTATATGCCGCAGGAGGTACCTCAGGGCTCTCTCGCTCAAACCGCCACGCAATTTGTGTCCAGTGCGCTCGGTGCAGACACTTTGGCCAGCGAGAGCTGGCGCGTGGATGTGGTCATGGAGGAGCTCTCAATTCCATCCGAGTTTCGTGACAAGCCCCTGTCAGAACTCAGCGGCGGCTGGCAGCGCATGGTGCTGATTGCTAGGGCCTGGGTCACTCAGCCTGACGCCCTGCTCATGGACGAGCCGACCAATCACCTCGATCTTGGTCGCATCCTGATGCTCGAGGAATGGCTTGGCTATGCCGCGCGAAACATTCCGCTGATCATTGCCAGTCACGATCGCGCCTTTCTCGACGCCACCACCAATCGCACTCTGTTTCTTAGGCCCAGCGAGCAGGTCTATTTGCCACTGCCTTATTCGCAAGCCAGGGCCGAACTGGACCGGATCGATGCTGCCGCGGAGGTGCAACGCGAGCGGGACCTCAAGCAGGCTGCGCAATTGCGCAAACAGGCCGCCAAGCTCACCAATATCGGCATCAATTCGGGCAGCGACCTGCTCACTGTCAAGTCCAAGCAACTGCGCGATCGTGCCGAAAAAATCGAAACCCAGGTGCTCGAAACCCACAAGGAACGCACGGGCCTGGTACGATTGGGCAATAGCGGTGCGGAAGCCCGCGTCATGATGGCGTTCGAAAACGTCGCCATCGAAACGCCCGATGGACGATCCCTTTTCTCAGTCGAGAAGCTCCATATTTTCCAGGGCGATCGCATTGTGCTGCTCGGGCGAAATGGCACTGGCAAGTCCCAGTTCATGCGGGTCGTCACTGAGGCATTGTCCGGATCGGTGCAGCAGGGGCTACGGATCAGCCCACAGCTGAAGCCGGGCTATCTCGATCAGGCCTTGGCGTGGTTGCCACTCGATCCGTCACCGCTCGATTACCTGATGCATCGTTTCGATGAGGGAGACCGCCGGACGATAGCGCTTCTGGCCGGGGCCGGATTTCCGCCCGACCGGCAATCCAAACCCCTCCGGACCATGTCGCTGGGGCAACGCGCGCGACTGGCCTTGTTGGCCCTGCGGTTGGAAAAGCCGAACTTCTACCTGCTGGACGAGCCAACCAACCACCTGGATATTCCGGGGCAGGAGCAGCTCGAAGACGACATCAGGGGGCAGGGGGCCACATCCATTCTTGTCACCCACGACCGCGCCTTCCTCAAAGCCATCGGCACCAGGTTCCTGCTGATCGAGCGCAAGAAACTGGTGGAGGTGGACGGACCCGACCAGTTCCTGGCGGGAATGGCGAGCTAACCAGCACGAAAGACGATGGGGCGCCGCTGGGCGCCCCATTTCCGATATCAGTGATGCCGGTGCTCTGGCATTTGCTCGAGATCTTTCTTCGTCCAGACCGTCAGGGCATGGACATGCCCATTGTCATCGCGCATGAAATCCAGCGACGCCATGTTGAGCGAAATGTGCTTGACGCCAAAGCCTAGAAAGCCACCCACATCCACAATCACCTGAGCGCTTGGTCCGCTGCCATGCAGATGCGATACCTTGCCGATCTCCTGATTGTCCTCGCCATAGATGGGCGCACCCTCGAGGTTTTCTGCCACCAGTTCATGCTCCAGCAACCGGGGATGCCGCTCGTGGTCGATGACCGGCGCATTATGCCCGGGATTGTCGCTGCGTCCGGTCTGCAGGTTGGGGTGATGACGTTCCAGCCGTTCCAGGGTCGCGCTGATCTTTTCTGCGACAACCGGGTCATATTCGTGATCGGGGCTGGTACGCTCATAGTCCCGAAGCTGTTCGGTTGTAATGCCTGCCTCGGCCGCGAACTGGTCGGGGTCCATGCCGAGCGACAGCCGGCGATTATGATCACCCTTGGGCTGGTGATCGGCGTCCGATGTATAGTGGGTCATGCTCGCAACTCCTCTGGTTTCCAGAACAAGCGAGCAGGGGCCATTTGGTTCACGCCTGCGGGGCGCAGGACCGATCAAATCAGCGCGCAAACAAAAAGGCCGCCCAAGGGCGGCCTTTTCAGACTTGGTGCAGTCCACCCTAGTGATGGTGCTCTTCGGGAACCTCGTCCTCGTCGGCCTGGATCAGCTTGGCGAGTTCCTCACGGGTCATCTTCTTGTCGGTGACTTCACCCAGCTCGATGATGTGATCGACAACCTTGTTCTCGAAGATCGGCGCACGAAGGCTGGAGAGGGCCTGTGGGTTCTTGCGGTAGTAATCGTAAACCTGCTGTTCCTGGCCGGGGAAGCGACGGACTTCGGCGATCAGCGCCTGCTGATGCTCTTCGTCGCTCACCTGCACTTCACTGGTATTGCCGATTTCGGCAACGACCAGGCCCAGGCGCACGCGGCGCTCGGCGATGCGGCGATACTGTTCCTTGGCGGCTTCTTCAGTGGTGCCTTCATCTTCGAAGGACCGGCCGTGATGCTCGATCTCGTGCACGACGCGCTGCCAGATGGTGTTGAACTCTGCGTCGACAAGCTGGGCCGGAACCTCGAACTTGTGACCATCGTCCAGAGCATCGAGAACCTGGCGCTTCATATGCTGGCGGCCCATCGATGACAGGGCGTTTTCCATCTGGTCGCGCACGGCCTTGCGCAGCGCAGCCACGTCTTCCAGGCCAAGGCGCTTGGCGAAGTCGTCGTCCAGCTCACCTTCATTGGGGCCGTCGACATGCAGGATGGTGACGTCAAAAGTCGCGTCCTTACCGGCCAGCTCTTCGTTCTGGTAATCCTTGGGGAAGGTCACCTTCACTTCGCCGGTCTGGCCCTTCTTCATGCCGACCAACTGCTCTTCGAAGCCGGGGATGAATTCACCCGAGCCGACGGTCAGGTGTGCGTGGTCAGACGAGCCGCCCTCGAATTCCTTGCCGTCAATCTTGCCCACAAAGCTCAGGCCGAGGCGATCGCCATCGGCAACAACGGCGTCCTCACCCTTGTCGGTATAGCCGCGGTTCTGCGCGAAGACGCGCTTCACTTCGGCGTCTACTTCTTCTTCGGTGACTTCGACGACCGGCTTGTTGAGCTTGATGCCCTTGATGTCCATCAGCGTGACGGGCGGCAGGATTTCATATTCGACTTCGAAAGCGAGGTCGGCCTTGCCATCGAGCACGTCATTGATGACGCTCTGATCGTCAGGCAGATCAACCTTGGGCTGCGCCGCGGCGCGCTCTTCGCGCTTGTCGAGCGTGTCGGACACGGTGGCGTTGATCGCGTCGGTCATCACTTCCGACATGGCCGAGCGGCCATAGACCTTCTTGAGGTGCGAAGTGGGCACCTTGCCGGGACGGAATCCCTTGATGTTGGCCTGGCCTTTGAGCTCTTCGAGCTTGGCATCAAGGCGCGAATTGAGATCCGCTGCCGGGATGGTGACGCTCAGCTTGCGCTTCAGGCCATCGTTGAGGGTTTCGGTTACCTGCATTGGGGTCTGATCCCGTATTGATTAATCTTCTTGGCCGAAGGCCATATGGTGCGGGTGAGAGGACTCGAACCTCCACGCCTTGCGGCGCTGGAACCTAAATCCAGTGCGTCTACCAGTTCCGCCACACCCGCCAGGGTCCCCGTCGGCCGGGTTGGCGATGCATCTATATGAAGAGTGTAAGCCAGTCAAAGCTTGATTGGCGCGCGACATCCCCGCGCGAAAGCCCATTTCTGCAGCAGTTGCAGATTTGCATTACCCGGAAATTGCGCACAGAGTAGCCATTCTGACTATTTTTTCATCACGCGCGAAATGGCGACATGGCCGCCAGTGCCTGATGATAAGATCTAACCAATTGCGATAACGATGTTTTCTGGCGTTCTGGCACGCTGGCACACCCCATGCATACGAACTGGCCGGTAACCGCCGAAAACGGCCTGTGGAGGCAAGAGTGAAAAAAATCGAGGCTATCGTAAAGCCATTCAAGCTCGACGAAGTCAAAGAAGCGCTGCAGGAAGTTGGCCTGCAGGGCATCACCGTGACCGAGGCCAAGGGTTTCGGGCGCCAAAAGGGGCATACCGAGCTCTATCGCGGCGCTGAATATGTGGTGGACTTTCTGCCCAAGGTGAAAGTCGAAGTCGTCTGTCCTGATGATCTGGCTGAGAAGGCCATTGAGGCGATCCGCGTTGCTGCGCAGACCGGCCGCATCGGCGACGGCAAGATCTTCGTCTACTCCATAGAGCAGGCCATCCGTATTCGTACCGGCGAATTTGGCGACGACGCGCTCTGAGGCCTCCCCTCAGGCGCCGAACACCACAATCAGCAACAAGCATCCGATTTAGACAGGGGAAGACCTAATGACCACCGGAAGCGATATTGTTCAGCGTATCAAGGACGAGAACATCAAGTATCTCGACGTGCGCTTTACCGACCTGCGCGGCAAGCTGCAGCACGTCACCATGGACGCATCCGTGGTCGATGCCGACATGTTCGAGGAAGGCGTCATGTTCGACGGTTCCTCCATTGCTGGCTGGAAGGCCATCAACGAGAGCGACATGGTGCTGATGCCCGATCCGGAATCCGCCTATATGGACCCGTTCTTCGCGGCGCCGACCCTCGCGGTCAATTGCGACATTCTCGAGCCCGCCACCTATCAGCCCTACAACCGCGACCCACGCGGCATCGCCAAGAAGGCCGAGGCCCTGGTCAAGTCCTCGGGCATTGGCGACTCCGTAGTGTTTGGCCCCGAGCCCGAATTCTTCATCTTCGATGACGTCCGCTATTCGACCACCACCTACAATGTAGGCTTTGCGGTCGACCATTCGGAGCTGCCGACCAACAACAATTCGGAATATGAAGGTGGCAATAACGGTCACCATATCGGCATGAAGAAGGGCTATTTCCCGGTGCCGCCGCTGGACAGCGCCCAGGACATGCGCGGTGAGATGCTCGAAGCCATGGGCTCGATGGGCGTCATCATCGAAAAGCACCACCACGAAGTGGCTTCCGCCCAGCACGAATTGGGCATGAAGTTCAAACCGATGATTCAGTCGGCCGATGACGTGCTGATCTACAAGTATGCCGTGCAGCAGGTTGCCAATGCCTATGGCAAGACCGCAACCTTCATGCCCAAGCCCGTCTATGGGGACAACGGCTCGGGCATGCACTGCCATCAGTCTATCTGGAAGGACGGCAAGCCGCTCTTTGCAGGTGACCAGTATGCCGGCCTTTCGATGGAGTGCCTCTACTACATCGGTGGCGTGATCAAGCATGCCAAGGCCATCAATGCCTTCACCAACCCGACCACCAATTCGTACAAGCGTCTGGTGCCGGGCTTTGAAGCCCCCGTGTTGCTGGCCTACTCGGCCCGTAACCGTTCGGCGTCCTGCCGCATCCCCTTCGGTCAGTCGCCCAAGTCCAAGCGCGTCGAAGTGCGTTTCCCCGATCCGCTGGCCAACCCCTATCTGGCGTTCACAGCGCTGCTGATGGCTGGCCTCGACGGCATCAAGAACAAGATCCACCCGGGCGACCCGATGGACAAGGACCTCTACGAGCTGCCCAAGGAAGAGCTCAAGGAGATCCCGACCGTCTGCGGTTCGCTGCGCGAAGCCCTGGAAAGCCTCTCGGCCGACCGCGACTTCCTCAAGGTGGGTGGCGTCATGGATGACGACTTCATCGACAGCTACATCGACCTCAAGATGCAGGAAGTGGTCAAGTTCGAGCACACCCCGCATCCGGTCGAATACGAGATGTACTACTCCGCCTAAGCGGTTCGATTTCAGAGTTGGAAAGGGGCCTTTCGGGCCCCTTTTCTCTTGGCGTGACGCCAGGTCGGTGGAGCGGGTTCCGTTTAGACGGGATGGAACGTCCGGCGCATCACTTCGCGCCACTCATCTGGCGCCTCCAGCAGCCCTTCGAGGTGATCGGCATCCTGCGGTTCGAAGAAGCGCACTGCAAAACCGAAGTCGAACAGCCGTACCACTTCGCCAGTGACCCGCCCCACCGTGACGATCTCGCCCACCTCCGGCTGAAAGGCCGCCGAGACGGCTGCGCCGGAGATCGAATAGTCCACAATCAGGCAGGGTTGCGACCAGTTGTCAGGCCGGGCGATGACGGTACGCGGATTGCTGGGCATGACGCGCTGTGCGACTCGGCGGTCGGTTTCGGTCGTCCAAAGCTTCTCGCTGAAACTGGCAATCCGGGCGTTGAGCCGTTCGCGCTCCGATGCGGTCTGTTCGATGCTGATTTCAAATCCATCGTCGAACTGGCGGGTCACTCTGCCAGTCAGTGTGCCGAAAGAGTTGAAGCTGGTCGAAACCCGCTCTCCCTTTTGTGGAATGACGGGTGCGGTAAGGCGCAATGTGTCGCTGCCAATCATGCGCAGGCGACAGGCAAACAGGTTGATGCCCGGATGGGTCGACTGCTCGCCGATGACATAGCGGCCAGCGACGGTTGTAATGCCATGCAAGGCAACAGTTGGGCGTTCCAGAACTTCGGGCAACTCCGACCTCCCCCTGGTAGTCGATTGAGCATGCCCGAGCCCCGTCAACGCGGGATTGCAGAGGATGTTCGCACTTTCGCGGAACCTGTAAGGGTCAGTTTACCAAGCTAGGCCAGATCGGCCGCGGGCTTGATCAGGTATTCGAGATCGTCGACTTCCTGGAGCTGTAGAAATTGCAGCGCAAACCCAACCTCGAGACGTCTGACCACGCGGCCAACAACCCGACCCAACGCCATGGGCGTTCCAAGTGCGGGCCAGTGATGTGCCGAAACTGCAGCTCCCGAGCGCGACACATCAATCACGAAACAGGCAGGCTTTGGCCGTCCGCAAGCACAATTGTGCTGCGCGGATCACGTGGCAGGAAGCGCCTGTGCTTGCGCTTGTCGGGCAGTTGCGCATGCACGTGCCGCTTCTGCCAGTCTATCCTGGCCGCGAGTTTTCCGCGGTCGCCGTCATTCATCTGCAACTCGGCGACAAAGCCGGACGCCAGACGGCGTACAATGCGCCCGCGTAGCATGCCGAATTCGTTGAAATGGCAGGAAACTGCTTCACCGTCCTTGCCGACAACGGGACCGACAGCGACCAGCAGACGCGTGGAAATGGAGCAGAGCCGGCAGGCGTAGACCGGTAACTTGCTGCCGTCTCCCGGCCGCCGGTCCGGCAAAGCGTAGCGCCCCGCCAGCGCGCCGATAAAACGCACGTCGTGGAACCTGCTTGTCCCACCCTGGCTTTCGTCTTCTATTGCGGTCGTCAATGACACAGGGTCCCCCTCCCAATTGCCATAACCAGCGCCAGCATGCCCAACACCCCTTAAGGAGTTTTCCCAATCACCGCTCAATTTTTGGCCCCTGATGCCTGATCCGAAGCTAAATTTCTCCACGCCCATCGATTTCGGTAGCCCGCATGTCTGACCTGAACACCAATGTCCTTCTGACGCCCGCAGAGATGGCCAGGGCCGATCAATTGGCCGTCCAGTCCGGCGAGGTCTCACTCGATCTTATGGAGCGCGCCGGACAGGCCGTAGCCGATGTGGTGGAATCACAACATGAACCCCGCTCGGTGATGGTCATCTGCGGGCCCGGCAACAACGGCGGCGACGGTTTCGTCGTGGCCCGTCTTTTGCAGAGACTGGGCTGGCCGGTACGGCTTTGGCTTTCCGTAGACCGCGCGAGATTGCGCGGGGATGCTGCGACCATGGCGGATCGTTGGCCGGGGCCCTGTGAAACCGGGCCGCTGCGACTGGACGGCGTTGGGTTGATCATAGACGCGCTTTTCGGTGCAGGACTGGACCGGGATATTTCGGGTGCCCTGGCCGAGGTCATTGGAGTCGTGAACAACTCGGAGCTGCCAGTGACAAGCGTCGATATTCCCAGCGGCGTCGATGGCGCCACCGGCTCCGTACGAGGAACGGCCATACGGGCCCACTCATCGGTAACCTTCTTTCGACTTAAGCCAGGACATCTGTTGATGCCCGGCCGCGATCTGTGCGGCCATGTGACGCTGAGCGATATTGGCATTCCCACAAAGGTACTCGAGGCTATCCGGCCGCGAACCTGGCACAACGCACCAGGCCTCTGGACATTGCCCCATGCGCCCAGCGATGGACACAAGTTCGATCGCGGGCATGTCGTCGTTCACTCTGGCGGCCCCCTTCAGACTGGCGCTACGCGCCTTGCGGCTCAAGGTGCCTTCCGATCCGGTGCTGGTCTGGTTACGCTTACCGGCGACGAGGAAGCCCTCAGGGTCCACGCAACGCATGTTACGGCAATCATGCTTCGCCCGGCCGCCTCTGCCGCCGCTGTCGAGGCAATCCTGGACGACCGGCGACACAATGCCTTCGTCATCGGTCCGGCCGCCGGCATCGGGCCCGCAACCAGATCCATTGTATGTGCCGCACTCGCTTCGGAAGCTGCTCTTGTGCTCGATGCCGATGCGCTAACCAGCTTTGCTGGCGATCCTGAGGACCTTTTCCAACGCATCAGTCAAAGGACTGCACCAGTCGTACTGACGCCCCATGAAGGAGAGTTCGCTCGTCTTTTTGACGAGATGGAAGGGGACAAGCTGGCACGCGCCAGGCGGGCGGCTGAGCGCTCTGGGGCCACTGTCATTCTCAAGGGGCGCGACACGGTGATAGCTGCGCCGGACCAGCGGGCCGCCATCAATAGCAATGCGCCGTACTGGCTTGGAACGGCCGGGGCAGGGGATGTTCTGGCAGGTATCGTGGCGGGCTTGCTTGCGCAGGGCATGGCGGGGTTTGAGGCGGCCAGTGCGGCTGTCTGGCTGCACGCCGAGGCGGCCAACCGCTTCGGCGGCCCTGGCATGTTGAGCGAGGACCTGCCGGCGATGCTGCCCGAGTTGCTGCGGTTGGGCGCAGTCGCTGCTGACCTGTGCTGACAGGATCGCGGCGCCTACAGGATTCATTCATGGTGTCGATATGCGCGCGCGCCGCTGGATACGAGCCTTGCATCGATCTTCGGTCCGCTCTTCGTCACGATGACCTATCATGGTGTCGCAGGACGCCATCTATGCAGTCTGTGCGTTCAATACAGGCAAAGCGGGGGCAATCCCCGGAATACTGGGCTTTTTGAGCTTTGTGGGCTTGCGAGGCCCGTTTTTCCGGTTCATTAACAGCTTTGCACCGTCGGGCAGCCGAAAACCCCCGGATTTCCTTGCGCTAAGCGCAGAATCACAAAAGGTTGTCGGCGTTTTCGTTCGCCAGAGACGGCGGGCATTCACTGTGAGGAAACGCTATGAACAAAAACGATCTGGTTGGCGTCGTTGCCGACAAGGCTACGATCACCAAGGCACAGGCCGCCGAAGCGGTTGACGCAGTGTTCGAAGCCATTACTGCTGCTCTCAAGGGCGGCGACGAAGTACGTCTGGTCGGTTTCGGCACCTTTGCCGTCTCCCAGCGCAAGGCTTCGACCGGCCGCAATCCGGCCACCGGCGCCGAGATTCAGATTCCGGCTTCGAACCAGGCGAAGTTCAAGCCCGGCAAGGGCCTCAAGGACGCCATCAACTAAGATTGCGTTCTGCCGGACTTTGGCAATCGGTCCCGTGCGATTTCGCCGGGGCCGTTTCTATTCCTGCAAATGTCAGTTGACGGGCAGGAGCTTGCATCCTAATCAGGGCGCCGTTCAGTGGCCTAGATCACTGCGGGCGATTAGCTCAGTTGGTAGAGCGCTTCGTTTACACCGAAGATGTCGGCGGTTCGAGCCCGTCATCGCCCACCATTTCCCAGCCGCAGCATCAGGCAGGCCAGCCCCGCACCGCAAAAAGCGATGACCTTGTTCCGAGGTCGTGAGTGGCGGCCAACACATCGAGCAAAGCTTTTCGATTGATGTGACGCATCAGCTTTTCCCAGCTAGCCATTGATCCAAAAAAGTTATCCACAGCCCAATATCTGCGCTTCGCATTTTCTGCGACAGAATGCCGACAGGGCGCTTGACTTCATAATGGGCGCCCAGTACATGGACGCCACGTTGCGCGAACGACTTGTTCGCAAGCGCTGCGGGAGTAGCTCAGTTGGTTAGAGCGCCGGCCTGTCACGCCGGAGGTCGCGGGTTCGAGCCCCGTCTCTCGCGCCACCCTTTTCCTTACATTGATGATGTGGTTGAGAAGGGTTGCACTGCAACGCAAGGCACCCCC
>Ga0066837_10000046_pt1 | contig 44071 bp, 33 predicted proteins | sample ETNtaG_25_FD_66730 | JGI IMG/M metagenome (GOLD analysis project Ga0066837, IMG submission 66730) | Marine microbial and viral communities from oxygen minimum zone, Eastern Pacific Ocean - ETNP201302SV86 | ecosystem: Environmental > Aquatic > Marine > Oceanic | place: Pacific Ocean: Eastern... | reverse complement strand
ACAGGTTCGCTCACCCTGACCGCGAGACGATCGAGGGGCTGTTTGCGCAGCCGGCAATCTGATGGCCGCGCGCCAGCACCTGACTGACACCCGCTCGGTTTCGACATCAGGAGACGCTATGGCCACCGGAAAAGGAGCCACTGTCTGCAAGGGCTCGGCCTGCCCCGCGTTTGAAACCTGCCAGGGCCGGTGCGCTAACGAAGGGAATTCGTACGGCGAGCGGGCTTCAGCCCCAGCGCGACCTACGAGTATCACATGGGCGGCCACTAGAGCGAACTGAAGGCGCGCAAGCGCCGATGGTCGATCGCCTTTCGGGTAAGTTCGCACTTGCCGATGAGCATGGCAGCGAAGAAGTTGGCTCCAAGCCGCGCGAGATCATGCCCCGGATCAAAGCCGGTGCCCCGGTGGACAATGCAAAGGCACAAGTCGCGAGCGGCTTAATAAGATCGGGGGGCCTACGGGGCCCCTGATCGGTTTTGGCGGCTTTCAATCCCGATGATTACCGCCTAGTCTGCCCCCGCGTCCAAAGTCTAGACTTACTGAATGGCGGGGTATCTATGACGAAGACAAAGAGGTTCCGGCTCTACCTGGTCAAGCCGTCGCATTATGACGACGACGGCTATGTCATTCAGTGGAAACTCTCGCCCATCCCGTCCAATTCGCTGGCCTCAGTGCATGGCCTGGTGCGGGACGTTATCGAGCGCAAGGCGCTTGGCGTGGACTGGCAGGTCGATGTCGAGACGATCGACGAGACCAATACCGAAATCGACACCCGTTCGATCATCGCCGATTGCCGCGAAGCGGACTCGGCGCTGGTCATGCTGATCGGGGTGCAGTCCAACCAGTTTCCGAGGGCGCTCGATATTGCCCGCCCGCTCAGGGCTGCAGGCGTACAGGTGGCCATCGGGGGGTTTCACGTCTCGGGCGTCATTTCCATGCTCAACGGCGAAGACGCCGATTTCCAGACCGCAAAGGATATGGGCATCTCCCTATTTGCCGGCGAGATGGAAGGGCGCACCGATGAAGTACTGGCCGATGCCGTCTCAGGCCAGATGAAGCCGCTCTACAATTACATGAACGACCTGCCCGGCATCGAGGACACGCCGGTGCCCTTCATGCCCGCCGAGCATGTGTCGCGCACGGCCTATAACCTGACCAGCTTCGATGCGGGCAGGGGATGCCCCTATCAGTGCTCATTCTGCACCATCATTAATGTGCAGGGGCGCAAGTCCAGACGCCGCTCGCCCGATGATATCGAGAAGATCATCCGGCTCAATATGAGCCAGGGCGTGCATCGCTACTTCATCACCGACGACAATTTTGCCCGCAACAAGGACTGGGAGGCAATCCTGGATCGGCTGATCCATATGCGCGAGGTCGAGGGGCTCAATTTCAACTTCATCATCCAGGTGGATACGCTCTGCCACCGCATCCCGCGCTTCATCGAGAAGTGTTCGCGCGCCGGGGTGACGCGAGTGTTCATCGGGCTGGAGAACGTCAATCCGGCCAATCTCAAGGATGCCAAGAAGCGGCAGAACAAGATTACCGAATACCGGGCGATGCTGCAGGCCTGGAAGCAATGGCATGTGATCACCTATGCCGGGTATATCCTGGGCTTTCCGACCGACACGCCCGAGCGGATCATGCATGATATCGACGTGGTCAAGCGCGAGCTGCCGGTCGACATTCTAGAATTCTTCTTCCTCACGCCCCTGCCGGGGTCCGAGGATCACCAGAAGCTGCACCGGGCGGGCGTGGCAATGGACCCCGACCTCAACAAATACGACCTCAATCACTGCACCACGGCCCATCCGAACATGTCGAAGGCGCAGTTCGAGAAGGTCTATGCCGATGCCTGGAGCCGATACTACTCGCTCGACCATGTCGAGACGATCATGCGCCGCGCCGCTGCCTCCGGCATTTCCACTGCGCAGGTGCTGTTGCTTTGCACCTGGTTCATGGGCGCGCTCAAGATCGAAGGGGTACACCCGCTCGAAGTTGGCTGGATCCGCAAGAAGTCGCGCCTGAACCGGCGAAGCGGCATGAAGATCGAGCCCGCCATTGTGTTCTATCCCAAGTATTATGCCGAGCTGGGCTGGAAACTGAGCCGCTGGGCGTGGCTCTATTTCCGCTTCGGGCTGAAGCAGCTCAAGGTGGAGCGCGATCCCAAACGGCAGGACTATACCGACCTCGCCATGTCGCCGGTCGACGAGCACGATGCGGAGGATCTCGAACTGTTCAAGACCAGTGACGCAGTTGCCTGGCTGGACCAGCAGAAGCGGATCAATAACGCACAGCACGGTATCAAGACGCCGGCAGCGGAGTAGGGGACTGTCGCCGCCACATTGGCTTGCGCGCCGGGCCCGCCGTCATCACACCCTTGGTCCCTCCCATCAAGGGAAGGAAGCAAGGGTGGGGTGCAAGCTTCGCCAGCAAGCGCAGGAAGTCACCTTTCCCCCGGCGGTCAACTGGCCTAGAAGTTGGCCTGCAAGCGAGGGAGATGAGTCATGACTCTGCCAAATTTTCCGGTCGAGGGCGGGTGTTCGTGTGGCGCGGTGCGGTATCAGCTCGAGGCCAGTCCGCTCAGCGTCTATAATTGCCATTGCAAGGATTGCCAGCGCTATTCCGGGGCCGGCTGGTCCATGTCAATGATCGTCAAGGATGACGACCTGCAGTTACTGTCCGGCGACACCGAGAGCTACGGCCGCACGGCCGACAGCGGCAATGTCATTGACATGCATTTCTGCGCCAACTGCCATACCTGGCTCTGGAACGTCCCACCGGCAGGCGGGATAAAGGTGATGCGCGCCGGGTCACTGGACAATATGGATTGGGCGGCACCTGTGGGGAATATCTGGACAGACAGCAAGGCGGCCTGGGCCAGTATCGACCCCGGCCAGGTCAATTTCGCCAAAGGCGCTACGGATCGGACCCCGCTTTTCGACGCCTGGACCCGCGCGCATCAGAGCTAAGCCATGAGCAAACAAGACGATATCGCATTGGTCACTCGCCAGGAAAACGAACTGGTTCTGTCGCGTTTTGACGAGGCGGTGGCCTTCGAAATCGGCGCTGCGATCCGCGGGCGGGCTCTCAATGAAGGGCTGTCGCTGGTGGTCGACCTCAGAACCTGGGACCGCCAATTGTTCTTTTCGGCCACGCCCGGCACCAGCGCTGACAATGCCGAATGGGTGCGGCGCAAGATCAATTCGGTGCGGCGTTTTCAGCGGGCCAGCTATCGGCTGGTGCTGGAACGGGGGGAGGCGCCGTTCCCACCCCAGTCCGGAGCCGATCCAGCCGACTTCGTGATTGCCGGAGGCGGGTTTCCCATCCGGGTGACCGGCGCCGGGATTATCGGTTGCCTCACTATTTCCGGACTGCCGGGACGCAAGGACCACGGCGTGGCCGTTGACGCGCTCTGCGACTTTCTGGGCAAGGTGCGGGCGGACTATGCCCTTGCGGAGGCGACCAATTGAGGCTGCCCTACCTGATGCTTGACGTCTTCACGCGCACTCCGCTCAAGGGTAATGCGCTGGCCGTGGTGCCCAAGGCGGACGGTCTGATGGACAATGAGATGCAAGCCATTGCCCGCGAGTTCAACCTGAGCGAGACGGTGTTTATCTGCAAGCCGCAGAACGAGCGCAACAGCGCCATGCTGCGCATATTTACGCCGCATCAGGAATTGCCTTTTGCCGGGCATCCCACGGTCGGCGCTGCGGTGTCGCTGGGGCTCAACAGCCGGGCATCGGCCATTCGCATGGAAGAAAAAGTCGGGCTTGTTACGGCCCTGTTCGAGCGGATCGACCGCCGAACCGGAGAGGCGCGGTTCACGCTGCCAAGATTGCCGCAGCGCATCGCCGACCTGCCGGACCGCCTAGGCATTGCGCAGGCGCTTGGTATCGATGTGGAGGACATTGGCTGCGAAGCGTTCAGGCCAGCCGTATTTTCCGCTGGGGTGACGTTCCACCTGATCCCGGTACGCGATGCCAACGTGCTAAGAAAGGTCCGGGTCAACCCGACCGCCTGGGCGGACGTGTTTCACTATGATCACAACTCGGCCTATGTGTTTACGCTCACCCCGGACGAGCGGGAAAACGATATCGCGGCGCGCATGTTCGGCATGGGGCTGGGCGAAGATCCCGGTACCGGATCTGCCGCCGCGGCCCTGATCGGCATGCTGGCCGAAGAGGCGCTTGGCTCGGGTCAGGCCGATTACATCCTGCGCCAGGGATATGAAATGGGACGGCCGTGCCGGATCACCCTGCAATTGCGCAAGGAAAACGACGTTCTGGTGCATGGCGCAATTGGCGGCGAAGCAGTGGTGGTCGGCGAGGGAGTACTGGACCTCTGACAAGAAGGGGTCTGGTACCGGGCCCCTTCTGCCTAGCCGAGCATTTCGCATCCATAGCGCAGGGCAATGGCTGGAAGCGCCTCAAAGTCAGCGATGGCGTCTTCCTCGGTCGGAATTCTAAGAGCCTTGGCAGGCACACTGCTGGCGCGGATCAAATCCTCGAACCCGCCCGGGGTCAGCAGAAAAAGCATGCGCGCCGGGCCCTTTCGTACCCTATAGCTGTGTGGAATGCCGCGCGGTCCAAATATTGTCATGCCTGGTCCGGCCTTGATGGGCTTGCCGTCCACCTCAAAATCAATCTCCCCCTCCAGCACGAAGAAGGTCTCGTCCTCGCGGTGGTGCACGTGAAGGGGCGTTTCTCCCTCATTCTCGGTGACCTCCACCAGGGTAAAGCGGCCGCCAGTTTCCTCGCGCGCGGCCTTTATGATCGCCAACGAACCCAGCCACCACCATGCTTCTCCTTCACCGGACTGCCGGGCGAAAGGCTCAAGCTTTTCCTCTGACGCATTCATGGCAGATGCTCCCAAAATCAGCCCTAGCCAATTGAGTACCGTACCGCTGTTCTGCGGTAGGCCGCGAAATCAAGTAAAGGCTCTTGGGCTATCGAGTTAACGTGCTAGACTTTCATAGAATAGTGGAGGGGAGCTATGGAAGTCATCGTCAATCTTCTTATCTGGCTACACATCATCGCGTTCATCGCGGGAGGTTCGAACTCGGTCGTGGGGCCGGTGATCGGCGCGCGCCTGGCTTCGGCGACGCCGGATCAGCGCGCTGGGTACTACGGGGTGATGAATGCCCTCTCGCAAGTGGGCAAAGTGGCCATGGCCGCGCTGCTGATTACCGGGCCGCTGATCATGTTCATGAAATATGGCGGGCTGGGCGGCGCCTCGGTCTGGTTCTGGGTCAAGATGGTGCTTGTGGCCGTGATGCTGGCAGCGATCATATATGGCGGCATCCAGTTCAAGAAATCGCAGGGCGGCGATGCAGAAGCGGGCAAGCGGGCCGATATCGCACACAAGATTACGGCGCTGGCATTCCTTGGCGTGCTGCTCTCGGCGGTGTTCGCTTTCGGGTGATGGGAACTTCGTCGCTCGAAATCCGAATGGCAGGATCAGGTGATCTGCCTGGTATATTGGACCTCTATCAGCATCTGCATGCCGATGATGACCGTCCGAGCCGGGGCAGCGCCAAACGGGCATTGGCGAGTCTACAGGCTTTGCCAGGCAGCGGGGTTCTGATCGGCAGTGATGAAGAAGGGATCAGATCGAGTTGCACGTTGGTCGTTATCCCGAACCTGACGCGTGGCGGTCGACCCTATGCCCTGATCGAAAACGTGGTTACGCATGTTTCTGCCCGTGGCCGAGGTTATGGCAAGGCGGTCCTCGCTGCTGCGGTAGAACGCGCTTGGGGTGAGAACTGCTACAAAGTAATGTTGATGACCGGTTCTCAGGATGTCGCCACCTTGAGCTTCTACCGATCCGCAGGCTTTGAGCAGACCAAGACCGGTTTTCAAATTCGGAGCAAAAAAGTAACATAATTCAGCCTGCTACCCTTGCGCCGAGAAACGGCTTGGCGCATTGTGGCCGACAATTGATAGCCGTACCAGAGCGTACTCATGCAGCGCCGCCGCGCCAAAGCCATTGCCATCGCACAGACCAAGGCCTTTGAGGCCCGTTTGCTGCTGGCTGCCGGCCTGTTGCTGCTGCCCGCTCTGCTTCTCCTTCTTATCAGCCCCTGATCACCGGCAGCTCGAGCTAGCGAGCGGGTCGTCAGGGGATTGCGCAACAACCGAACATCAGAACATGTCCGGTCCTGCGAGCCATTGCCCCAGGGCCGATAGGAAACCAAGAGAAGCCTATGTCCGTCGACAGCAACAAAGAACGCGTTTTCATTTTCGACACTACCCTGCGTGATGGGGAGCAATCGCCAGGCGCCACCATGACGCTGGAAGAAAAGCTCCAGGTCGCCGAGACGCTTGATGAAATGGGCGTCGATATCATCGAAGCGGGCTTCCCCATTGCTTCTAATGGCGATTTCGAGGCCGTGGTGGCCGTGGCCAAGCAGGTCAAGAATGCGACCGTTGCCGGTCTCGCCCGCGCCATCAGCGCCGATATCGATCGGGCCGGCGAGGCAGTACGCCATGCCCAGAAGGGGCGCATCCACACCTTCGTGTCCACCTCGCCGATCCATCTGGCGCACCAGATGAAGAAGACTGAGGACGAGGTGATCGAGATCATCGCCCGCACGGTGACGCAGGCCCGCAACCTGATCGATGATGTCGAATGGTCGGCAATGGACGCCACCCGCACGCCGATGGAGTTTCTCAAGCGCTGCGTGGAGACGGCCATCAAGGCCGGTGCGACCACAATCAACCTGCCAGACACCGTCGGATACGCGGTGCCCGAAGAGCATTTCCGCATGTTCAAGGACATCATCGACAGTGTGCCGGGCGCCGACAAGGCGATCTTCTCGGTGCATTGCCACGACGATCTGGGCATGGCGGTGGCCAATTCTCTGGCTGGCGTGGCCGGTGGCGCGCGGCAGATCGAATGCACCATCAACGGGCTGGGTGAGCGCGCTGGCAATGCGGCGCTTGAAGAGGTCGTCATGGCCCTGCGCACCCGCGGCGATGCGATGCCTTATTACACCGAGATCGACAGCACCCAGCTCAGCCGGGCCAGCCGCGTGGTATCGGCTGCTTCGAATTTTCCGGTGCAGTACAACAAGGCCATCGTGGGCAAAAATGCCTTCGCGCATGAAAGCGGCATCCATCAGGACGGCATGCTCAAGAATGCCGAGACCTATGAGATCATGACCCCGGCCAGCGTCGGCATCAAGGAAACCACGCTGGTCATGGGCAAGCATTCGGGCCGCGCAGCGTTCAAGGACAAGCTCAAGGAACTGGGCTACGAGCTGGGCGACAATGCCTTTCAGGAGGCCTTCCAGCGCTTCAAGGACCTGGCCGACCGCAAGAAGCATGTCTATGACGCCGACATCGTGGCGCTGGTGGACGATGAGGTTGGATCGGTCGGGGACCGGATCCGGCTGGTCGATATGGAAGTGGTTTCCAAGACCGGCGGCGTGCATCGCTGCGACCTGACAGTCACCATCGATGGCGAGGAATCCAAGGTGTCTTTCGAGGGCACGGGCTCAGTCGATGCGATCTTCAACGCCATCAAGGCAGCTTCCGGCCAGAACCCACATCTGGTGCTCTACGCTGTCGACGGTGTGACCGGCGGCACCGACGCGCAGGCCTCGGCCCATGTGCGCCTCGAAATGAATGGCCGTATCGCCTCGGGCAACGCTGCGGAACCCGATACGCTGGTGGCCTCGGCCCGCGCCTATCTCAATGCGCTCAACCGGGTGATGATCGAGCGCGGCGCTTCGGCGCAGGGTGCGCTGGCCGGCTGATCGGCACAAAATGACGGCAATGGATGGGGCGGAGCCGCAAGGCTGCGCCCCTTTCATTTGGGGCATGCGCGTTGAGGTCTTGCGCTGCGCGGCCCAAGCTGGTCTAGCCATTGTCCGGTTGTCTAGGGAGTGAATTGGTCAATGTGGGGCAAAGCGGAGTTCCGGGGCGGCCTGTTGGTGGCGCTGGGGGCGGTCATCGTCCTCCTGGCCATTGTGGTGTCAGGCCGGGACGTGCCCGGCGTGATCCTGCTGCAGAGCCTGAGATTTCATCTGATGGCGGCCGGGGTTTTCCTGGCGCTTGGCCTGATCGTGCTCGGCGCCCGCTGGCGGGGGCTGCTGGGCCTGCTGCCGGTGCTGGCGGCAGGCGTACATGGCTACTGGCTGATCGGTGAGCTCTATGCCAATCGGACCGACTACGCCGCGGTCCCTGCCGCACAGTTCCGCTTTCTCAGCTTCAATGTGCTGAACGGCAACCAGCGGGCGGACGAACTGGTGGATGCGGTTCTCGCTGATCCGCCCGAGATCGTACTCATTATGGAGACGCCCGGTATCAGACCGCATCTGGACCGCATGGCCGAAGTCTATCCCCATCGGCTGGGATGCGAGCGGCCGGAAACCTGCGATATCTCGCTTTATTCACGCCTGCCCATCGAAGAGGGTGGCATTGAGCTCTTCAGGCCCTTCAATTGGGAGCGGCTGGTGACGGCCCGCGTCCGGGTCGATGGCCAGCCGGTGACTATTGTGGGTGCGCACCTGACCAAGCCCTATGACAATCATGTCGCCTGGCAGGAAATGTGGGTACTGAGCAATCTGCTCCGGACCATTGATGGCCCTCTGGTGCTGGCTGGAGACTTCAACTCGGCGATCTGGACCGAGACGATGGGCATGCTGATCGTGCGGGGCGGGTTGGCGCCCGGTCCAGTCACGCCAGCGACATGGCCCGTGCGGCTTGGTCCGGTCGGCGTACCGATCGACAATATGCTCACGCGCGGGGAGGCCCAAATCCTCACCCTGGAGTCGGGCGATAGCCACGGCTCCAATCACCGGCCACTCTGGGCCAGCATTGGTCTTTACGCGGCGGATTGAGCCTGCTTCAGCGCCAGCGGCAGGGTTTCTGCCAACAGGTCGAGGTCCTTGTCTGGCCCAGCGCTGATGCGAATATGCTGGTCCAGACCTGATGCTGCAGGCTTCCGCACAAAGACGCCCTGTCGTCCCAGCGCTTCCAGCACGCGGACAGCGAAGGAACCGTCGCGCCCGCAGTCAATGGCCACGAAATTGGTGGCGGAGGGCAGGGGCAGTAGATCATTGTCGCGGGCGATCTGAGAAATTCGGTCGCGCGCTGCGGTGATCCGGGCGACGGCCTGTTGCAGGTAGTCCTGATCGTCCAGCGCCGTCAGCGCCGCAAGCTGGGCGAGCTTGTTGACCCCGAAATGGTTGCGAATGCGATTGAAGGCGCCCGCGATCCGGCGGTGCCCGATTGCGTAGCCACAGCGCAGCCCTGCAAGGCCATAGGCCTTGGAGAAGGTGCGCAGGCGCAGCAGGTTGGGGCGGGTGGTGTCCAGCGGCGGCACATCCTGCGGCGCGGTCTCCAGATATGCTTCGTCAAGAACGATCAGGCATGTCTCGGGAACTGCCTCAATGAAGCGCTCGATGTCGCCAGCGGGCCAGAACGAACCCATGGGGTTGTCGGGATTGGCCAGATAGACCATGCGGGCATTGGTCTCGCGCGCCTTTGCGGCCAGGGCCTCGGGATCTTCATGGAACTGGCGATAGGGCACGAAGCGCAGATCGCCGCCAAACCCGACCACATGATAGTTGAAGGTGGGATAAGCCCCGAGCGAGGTCACCACAATATCGCCTGGCGCGATGAACAGGCGGACAAGCAGGCCCATCAGGCCATCGATGCCTTCGCTGATTGCAATTTCGTCGCTTGTGACACCGAGATGCGTGGCGAGCGCCACCCGCAATGCGTAATTCTCCGGATCAGGATAGGTCCAGATCCCCGGCGCTGCGTCGCGCAGTGCCGCAATGACGCGTGGGCTGGGGCCGAAGCCAGATTCGTTGGCACCGATGCGGGCCCGCGTGGCTATGCCGGTTTGCCGTTCAATCGCCTCCGGGCCCACGAAGGGTACGGTTTCGGGGAGAGCTTCGACGATGGAGGTGAATGGGGGCAGGGGCACAATCAGGTCCTTGAAGGCGAATCCACTTCCATTCTAGCTGGGCGGGCGGCGCTTGCCAGCCGGTCTCTTCAGGCATGTTGCAAGGTGACCGATTCGAGCGATTCCCTGTCTGCCTGGTGTCGGGATCATGTCCTGTTGATGCGGACGTCAGTCAGGTCCCGCTGTTTTGCACAGGCATAGCCGATCGCGGGGCGCCGCAAACTCCGGGCTACGCTTGGTTCGGAGCGGATCGGAACAATCGGGTGCATTTGAACCAAATGCCATCCGGGCGGGCAACAAGTCGAGAACTATGCCGGTCCACCTTCTGGTCACGCCGGAAACGGCGATTCCTCATGTAAGTTTCTGCCAAAGGGAGAAAGCGATTGCCTCCAACCTACGTGCTTGCGCGTGACCATTTGCAGCGGGCCGCCAACATTCTCCAGGGTGCTGATCAGCGGTCACGGCAGCTCCGACACATCATAGAAAGGACGATCGGGCTGATGGACGAGGTCCGCCCCGCGCCCAGCGAACCGGCCAGCAATGTTGTCGAGTTGAGCGACTACAGGCATTTGCGGCAATGAGAGCGACCAACCCGGTCCGAGAGGCCGGGTTGTCGCCCTCGTGAAGTCTGCATGACAGTTTTGCACACAAACTGGTTTTGAATGCTGGACAGCTCCAAATCCCTTTGGTAGAGAGGCGCCACTTTGGTGCCGAGGCGCTTCAAAAAGCCCCGGGTGCATAGCTCAGATGGTAGAGCAGCTGACTCTTAATCAGCGGGTCCAAGGTTCGAGTCCTTGTGCACCCACCAAAGCCTCCCTTTCCAATCAAGGGATTACGATAGGCGGCCTCCGGGTCGCCTTTGTTGTTTCTGGCGCTGGGACGGGATTGGGACGGAGAATAGGGCAGCAGGAAAATGCCGGCACGCAACGGCGCCGCATGGGGCATGGATTTTCTGGTCGCTCACTGAAAGCGCCGGCGATGGCGGCGAGGTCGGCGGCAGAAGTGATTGTCTGCTGCGCCAATGCCTTTCCCAATACTCCGCAACGGCGATTCTCTTGCCGCCCCAGTTTTGTGCCGCGCATTGCTCGCTGCCAGTCGAAAGGCCCCTCCGCCCGCCGGGAAGCGTGTCGTCGGCGTCCTGAACACAATGCCCACGAACTCGCCATTGCGGTCCATTTCCTGGCTGGACGAAAAAAGACGCAACCACGGAACATAACGCTTTACCTAACAACTACCATCATCATAGCCTCGCTGTTAGCTAGAACTCAAAGAAGTTAGCTAAGGAGGGGAATATGAGTCACATTAGCCGTAGGGCTTTCATGGCGGCTTCGTCCGCACTTGCAGGGTCGCTCCTGATGTCAGGATTGGCGCGCGGCCAATCCACGTCCGAGTCCGCTTTTCTGCAGGCCGAGGTGGATTCTGGCGCATTGCCGCCGGTCGCCGATCGTTTGCCGGTCAATCCGCTGGTGCTCACACCGCTGGAGCGGGCAGGGCAGCAGGGTGGTGACTGGGAGCACGCACTGGTTGGCGGTGGTTCACTGTCGATGCTGGTGCGCTACCAGGGTTACGAACCGCTGGTCCGGTATGACCCGGAATGGACAGGGGTCATCCCCAATGTGGCCGAAAGCTACGAAGTGAGCGCAGACTCGACGGAGTACACCATCAAGCTGCGTGAAGGGCACAAGTGGTCCGACGGGCAGCCCTACACCACGGCCGATGTCCAGTTCTGGTACGATGCCTATTTCACCGATGAGCAGACCAATCTTGGGCCCCAGTCATTCTGGGCGGTGGACGGTGAAAAGGCCGTTCTTGAAGTGATCGACGAGACGACCTTCAAGGTCCGCTTCGCTGGCCCGAACGGCTTCTTCCTGCAGCAGCTTGCATGGGCTCAGAACGATCAACTCACCCGCTGCCCCAAGCATTATCTTGAGCAGTTCCATATCCGTTACAATCCGGATGCCGACAAGCTGGCGCAGGAGGCCGGCATGGAAAGCTGGATCGCGCTTTTCCAGCGCGAGGTCGGCTTCCAGGATGACAATACCTTCTTCCAGAACGCCAATCGTCCAACCCTGAACGCATGGTATTTCACCGAGGCGCCGGGACAGAACACCGAAATATCGGTGGCTGTGCGCAATCCATTCTACTTCAAGGTCGACACGGAAGGCACACAACTGCCTTACTTTGATCGCGTGGTCTATCAGATGGTGGCCGATCCAGAGGTGCTGCTGCTCAAGACGCTGCAGGGTGAAATCGACTTGATGGACCAGTACATCGCCACGCCTGCCAATAGGCCGACCTTGTTCGATGGCATGGAAAGCGGCGATTACGGCTTTTACACCCTCAAGGAGACGGCTGCGAACGTCATGGTGTTCCAGCTCAATCTCAACCATACCGATGCAACCAAGAACGAGTTGTTCAATACGGTCGAATTCCGCCAGGCGATGTCGCTTGCGGTAGATCGCCAGGCACTGATTGACGCAGTGTTTATCGGGCAGGGCAGCCCGGCACAGGCCTCGATCATTGAGGGCGATCCGCTTTACAATGAGCGCCTTGCCAAGGATTTCACCGAGTTCGATCCGGCTCGGGCCAATGAAATGCTCGATGCGCTTGTGCCGGAAAAGGATGGGGATGGATATCGCCTCGACAAGGAAGGGCGTCGCCTGTCGATCATCTTCGAGATTGACCAGAGCCGGACAACCTTCCTCGACATGTTCGAGCTGGCCATTCCCATGTTCCGCCAGGTGGGGCTGGATGTGCAGATGCGCACAATGGATCGATCGCTCTGGGAAGAACGGGTTCGGCGCGGACGTGCCTTTGACGCCACGGCGCACCAGTTCGGCGCCAATTCGGGACTCGCGGCCATGCTGGACGCGCGGTACTTTGTGCCGTTAAACGCCAATTCCCTCTACGCTCCCGGGTGGTCGCTCTACTTTACCCAGCCGGACAATCCCGATGCCATCGAGCCGCCGGCGGCCGTCAAGGCGCAACAAGATCTCTACCGTGAACTGACCGGCACAGGCGATGCGGCCCGGCAGCAAGAGATCATGGCGCAGATCCTTGAAAATGCTGCGGATCTGTTCATGACCTTCGGCGTCAGCCTGCCAGCCGACGGCTACGGGATCGTCAAGAACGACATGGTCAACGTGATGCAGTCCATGCCGAATTCGTTCGGCTGGCCGACTCCCGGCCCGGCACGACCCGAGCAGTTCTTCAAGAGCTAGCCAACCGCAACCTTGCGTCCTCCCGACGCCGGCGCCGACCTCACGAGGTCGGCGCTCCTCTAAACTCGCACCCAAAAGATTGCCATGCTCGACGCTGCACCTAAATCGACCGAACACCTGCGCACTCCGGACTGGTACAGGACGGCCACGCGCTGGACCCAGTTGACGCTGGCAGAAGACGATCCGATCCGTTTCGATCCCGCCTTCTGGGTGGACGTGTTCAAACGGACGCAGTCCAATGCCACCTGCATCAGCGCGGGCGGTTATGTGGCCTACTATCCGAGCAAGGTCCCGCTACACTATGTCAGCAAGTTTATCGGCGAGACTGACCCGTTCGGATCGTTGGTCGATGGGGCACGTGAGCTGAATATGCACGTCATGGCACGCGTCGACCCTCACGCCATCCATCAGGATGCGGCTGATGCCCATCCCGAATGGGTCATGGTCGATCGGGATGGCAACCGCGTCCGGCACTGGGCCTTTCCCGATGTTTGGGTCACCTGCGCCTATTCAGACTACAACTTCAAGTTCATGCCTGAAGTGTTGCGCGAGATTACGGCGAATTACGATATCGACGCCATTTTCGCCAATCGCTGGCAAGGCCACGGGGTTTGCTACTGCGATGCCTGCCGCACCGACTTCAGGGCTGCGTCCGGGCATGAATTGCCATTGACCAATAGTCTCGATGACCCGGCCTGGCTGGCTTGGGGTGCATGGCGCCGCAGCAAGCTCAGCCGGCTCGTGGTTGAATGGGACGAGGCGATGAAGGCCATCAAGCCCCATACCAGCTTCATTCCGAACATGGGTTCGGTTTCGCTGATGGAATTCGACCTGCCGATAATCGAAAAATACTGTCCGTTCCTCTGCGTGGACGATCAGGGCAGACAGGGGACCGAACCGGTCTGGATGAGCGGCCGGAACGGCAAGCGCATGCGCGCCACCTTCCGCGATCGTCCGGCCATACTGATTACCTCGATCGGTCCCGAAGAGGCTTATCGCTGGAAGGACGCGGTGACGCTGGGCCCTGAAATCCAGGCCTGGATCGATAGCGGAACAACTCAGGGTCTGTTGCCATGGTTCACCAAGTTCAACGGCGTGGTTCCCGACACCCGGTGGGTAGAACCAGTCGCCGACAGTTTTGCCTTGCACGCCCGGCTCGAACCGGAATTGGCCAGCACCACTCCTGTCGCCGAAGTGGCCATTCTCGACCCCACCACCACGTTGAGGCACTACGATCATACATCGCGTCGTGAAGCCGAAGCCCACGATCTGGGTTTCTATCAGGCGTTGATCGAGGCGCGGTTGCCGTTCGAAATGCTATCGGATGCCGCAATGACGCCGGATCGGATGGACCAGTACAAAGTTCTGATCCTGGCCAATTCGACCTGTCTATCGGAAGAGCAGGCGGAGGCGATCAAGGCGTATGTTTCACGCGGCGGGTCGCTGGTTGTGGCGCATGAGACGGGAACGCGGACGCCGACCAATGAGCCTCGGAAGAACCCGCTGCTGGCCGATCTGCTCGGATATACCGTCAATCGTCCCGTGCGCGGACCGGTCAAGAACACCTATGTAGCACTCAATGGCGATCATCCGATCACCAGGGGTTTTGATGGCGCTGCCCGAATTATGGGCGGAACGCGGCTGATTGGCATCGACGCCGCGCCAGACGCCGATCAACCCTTCCTGTATGTCCCCGATTTCCCCGATCTGCCGATGGAAGAGGTCTATCCGCGCCAGGAGCCGCAAGGCGCCGCCGTCGTTGCGCGTGAGCACGCAAGCGGCGGACGCACGGTCTACATACCCTGGAATATCGGGGCTATTTTCTATGAAGTCCTGGCAGGCGATCACGCTCGGCTCATCGCCAACAGCGTCCACTGGGCGCTTGGCAAGAGGCCGGATGTCGAACTCGAAGGTAAAGGCGTAGTCGACTTGTCGGTGCGCGAAGGCGAGGGGACAACGCTGGTTCTGGTCAATAACCTCACCAATCCCATGATGATGAAAGGACCGATCCGCGAGGTCTTTCCCATTGGGCCGCTGACCCTCTCGGTAGCGGTGCCGCCGGGCCGCAAGCTGCTCCGGGCCTATCGTGCCGGCAATGGGGAAGAGCTGGAATTCACTCTTGCCGAGGGCCGCGTTCGTGTCAGCATCGGGCAATTGTCGAGCCTGGATGCGATTCAGTTCGTCTGGCGCTGACGCGAGCGGAGGAGACGCTCATGGTTCGCTACATCATCAAACGGGTCCTCTACATGATCCCGACATTGTTCGGGCTGTCGTTGATCGCGTTCATGATCATCCAGTTGCCGCCAGGCGACTATGTGACCTCCATGATCGCCTCAATGCAGGATTCTGGGGCCAATGTTGATCCCCGCCAGGTTGAGCGGCTGCGCGAAATCTACGGATTTAACGACCCGATCTGGGTGCAGTACTTCAAATGGATAAGCGGTATCCTGCTGCGCGGCGATTTTGGTTACTCCTTCGAATGGAACCGGCCGGTCGCTGAACTGATCTGGGAGCGCATGGGATCGACGCTGGCAATTTCAATTGCGTCTTTGCTCTTCGTCTGGGCGGTAGCACTGCCGATCGGTATCTATTCAGCCGTGCGCCGCCACACCATCGGCGACTACGTCTTCACCCTTGTTGGCTTCATCGGACTAGCGGTCCCCAACTTCATTCTGGCTTTGACGCTGATGTATTTCAGCTACCGCTACTTCGGGCAGAGCGTAGGCGGGCTGTTCTCGCCCGAATATGTCGATGCGCCCTGGAGTTGGGGCAAGTTTGTGGACCTGCTGGGCCATTTGTGGATACCGATCATCGTCATCGGCACCTCGGGAACGGCCGCTTTGATCCGTGTACTGCGCGCCAATCTATCGGACGAATTGCACAAACCCTACGTGATCACCGCCAAGGCAAAAGGATTGCCCGGCTATAAGGTGGTTCTGAAGTACCCGGTGCGCATCGCGCTGAACCCCTTCGTTTCCGCCATTGGCTGGATCCTGCCGGAACTGATTTCGGGCGTTACCATCACTGCCATCGTCCTCAACCTGCCGACCGCCGGGCCGCTGCTGCTGCGCTCGCTCATCAGCCAGGACATGTATCTGGCAGGAAGTTTCATACTGCTCATGGGTGTGCTCACCCTGATCGGCATGCTGGTATCCGATCTGCTGCTCGCCCTTCTCGATCCTCGAATCCGGTTCACGTGATGACAGTCCACACCTTCATCGACGAAGAGCCCGATACCGGGCCATCGACAACGCCGCTCAAGCCCAGCAAGGCGACGAGCGATATGGGGGATGCCAATCAGTGGACGCTGATCTGGTACAAGTTCTCCCGCAACAAGCTGGCGGTTGTCTCTGGATTCGTCATTCTGTTCTTCTGTTTTGTTGGGCTGTTTGCCGAAGTGCTGGCGCCGTCCGCGCCGGATGTTTCGCGGCCGCAGTTCACCAATGCGCCGCCGCAAAGTCTGGGACTGTTTGTGACGGATGCGGACGGCTCCAGCCGCTTCCAGCTTCATGTCACAGGTTACACCATGGAGGTCGATCCTGCCTCCCTGCGCCGCAGCTACGTCGTTGACCCCGAACAGATTGTGCCGGTCGGACTGTTCGTCCAGGGCGCACCTTACAAAATGTGGGGGCTGTTCGACGCCAACATCCACCTGCTCGGACCGACCGATCCGGGTGAAACCATGTATCTGCTCGGCACCGACAGGCTCGGGCGCGATCTGCTGAGCCGACTGATCCATGGCACGCGCATCTCCATGTCTATCGGCCTGGTGGGGGTCAGCATAAGCCTTGTGCTCGGCGTGGTCCTTGGCTCGCTGTCCGGCTTTTATGGCGGGGTGGTCGACACCGTGATCCAGCGCGTCATCGAGGTCATCTCCTCTATGCCCACCATTCCCCTCTGGCTCGGCCTGGCGGCGGCCATTCCGCTCACCTGGTCGCCATTGATGGTCTATTTCATCATTACGCTGATCGTGTCCTTGTTTGGCTGGACGGGTTTGGCGCGAGAGGTGCGTGGCAGGTTTTTCGCGTTGCGCGGAGAAGACTTTGTCACGGCCGCCAAGCTTGACGGATCGAGCGAGCGGCGTGTGATCTTCCGCCACATCCTGCCATCACTCACCAGCCATATCCTTGCTGTCGTGACGTTGGCGCTGCCAACCATGATCGTGGCCGAAACCGCACTGAGCTTCCTTGGCATTGGTCTCAAGGCGCCGATCGTCTCCTGGGGCGTATTGCTACAGGAGGCCCAAAACGTGCGCACCATCGCCAATGCGTCCTGGCAGCTCGTCTGGCCTGCGGCCGCGGTTGTCGTGACCGTGTTGGCCTACAACTTCCTTGGTGACGGTCTCCGCGATGCCGCCGACCCCTATGAGTCCTGATCCATGCTGACCAGTCCGGAAATGACCGCCAGAACCACTGATCTCGACAAGGATGTTGTCCTTGAGGTCCAGGATCTCAGTCTCGACTTCCGCTTGCGCACCGAAGTCTTGCACGCCGCCCGCAATGTCAACCTCAAGCTGCGCCGGGGCCAGACACTGTGCCTGGTCGGCGAGAGCGGCTCGGGCAAGAGCGTCACGGCGCGGGCGCTCATGCACATTATCGACCGCAACGGCGCCATTGCCGGTGGCCGCATCCTGCTCAAGGACCAGAAGGGCGACATCGATATCGCCACACTGGATGAACGCGGCAAAGAACTGCTCTCGATCCGTGGCGGCCGCATAGGACTGATCTTTCAGGAACCGATGAGCTCGCTGTCACCGGTTCACACCATTGGCAGCCAGATCATCGAGGCGGTTCGGCTGCACAGCAGGATGAACAAGTCCGAGGCGCGCGAGCGCACCATCGACTTGCTGCGGCAGGTGGAAATCCCAAATCCCGACAAGATGGTGGACCGCTACACGTTCGAGTTTTCCGGCGGCATGCGTCAGCGTGCGATGATCGCGATGGCTCTTGCTTCTGACCCTGACATTCTGATTGCTGATGAGCCGACCACAGCGCTCGATGTCACGACGCAGGCGGAAATACTCGACCTCATCAAGAGGCTGCAGGAAAGCCGCGGCATGGCCATGCTGCTGATCACCCACGACATGGGGGTGGTCGCCGAGGTCGCGGATGAAGTGGCGGTCATGCATTTCGGGCGCATTGTCGAGTTCGGCAGTGTCGATGAGATCTTCTACACGCCCAAGCACGCCTATACCCAGCGCCTGCTGGACTCGACCGTAAAGCTGGAACAGAACCGCCGCGCGGCGACGCGAGTGGAAACGCCAGTGGGCCAAGAGATTATCCTTTCTGCTCGCAATTTGACCAAGGTGTATGGCGCGACAAAGGGCTGGTTGGGTGGCAACAGTTTCGCACTCAAGGCGGTCGACGATGTGAGCTTTGACCTTCATGCCGGAGAAAATCTGGGCGTTGTGGGCGAAAGCGGCTCGGGCAAGACCACATTGGGCCGCATGCTGCTGCGCACCGTTGAGCCTACCTCTGGCAAAGTCACCTTCTTTGGGCAGGAAGCCCCGGTGGACGTCACTGGCCTCAGCAAGCGGGGTCTGCGCGCTTTCCATCGCCAGGTTCGGCTCGTTTTTCAGGACCCTTTCGCTTCGCTCAATCCGCGCATGACGGTTCGCGACATTGTCGGGGACCCCCTTCTCGTGGCCGGTGAGCTGAGCGGCAAGGCGCTGGACGACCGGGTGGCCGAACTGCTCGAGCTTGTCGGCCTGGACCCCGCAATGCGCGAGCGCTATCCGCACGCCTTCTCTGGCGGCCAACGGCAACGTATCGGCATTGCCCGGGCGCTGGCGCTGGATCCGCGCATCATCATCGCCGATGAAGCCACGGCGGCGCTCGACGTCTCGATCCGCGCGCAAATTCTGGACCTGCTGCTGTCGATCCAGAAGCGGCTGGACCTTAGCTTCATTTTCATTTCCCACGACATTTCGGTGGTTCGTTATTTCTGTGACCGGGTCGCGGTGATGCATCGCGGCAAACTGGTTGAGCTGGGAACGGCCGAACAGATCTGTACCGCACCGCGTGAGGCTTACACCAAGAGCCTGATCTCGGCGGTGCCCAACCCTGATCCGCGCAACAAGCGGATGATGCATCGCACCCGGTTCCGTGCCTAGAAGGATAATCTCGTGCCAAGATTTGCCGCCAATCTATCGTTTTTGTACCAAGAAGTTCCCCTGATCGAACGCATCGCCAAAGCCGCCGCAGACGGCTTCGGAGCGGTCGAATATGTTTCGCCATACGAACTGGACAAGCACGAAATCGCGGCCGCACTAGGCCAGGCTGGTGTCAGCCAGGCGCTGTTCAACCTTCCTGCCGGGGATTGGGCTGCGGGTGAGCGTGGCATTGCCTGCCTCCCTGATCGCATCGAAGAATTCCGGGCCGGGCTGGACAAGGCCGTGAGCTATGCCCGGACATTGAATTGCCCGACGGTCAATTGCCTGGCAGGGCTCGCTCCTGAGGGCGCGGATGCGGCACTGCTTGACCGGACGTTGGCGGATAATCTTGCTTATGCGGCACCGCGTCTTGCCGATGCAGGCATCGCGCTGGTTTTTGAACCGATCAATCGCCGCGACATGCCGCGTTATCATGTGTCCACGACCAATCATGCTGAGGCAGTCATGGCCATGGCCGGCGTGGATAACCTCAAGATTCAGTATGATTTCTACCACATGCAGATTTCGCAGGGCGATCTGATCCCCACCTTCGAGCGCCTGTTTGACCGCATCGGCCATGTGCAGATCGCTGACAACCCGGGCCGCAACGAGCCTGGCACCGGTGAAATCAATTATGGCTTTGTGCTCGCTGCGCTCGACCGGCTGGGATACGCCGGTTGGGTGGGCTGCGAATACAAACCGGCGACAACCACAAGTGCGGGCCTGGACTGGATGGCTCCCTATCGGAAGGAGGGTTGATCGATGAAGATCGGCTTTATCGGACTGGGCGTCATGGGACGCCCTATGGCAGGGCACTTGCTGGCCGCTGGCCACGAATTGTTCGTGCATCGCGTCAAATCCGCGTCCCAGCACCTGATCGATGCCGGCGCAACAGCCAAGGAAAGCCCGCGGGCGGTGGCAGAAGCTGCTGAGGTGGTTATCCTTATGGTGCCAGACACGCCGGATGTCGAAGCGGTGCTGTTCGGCCCTGATGGCGTGGCCGAGGGGCTGTCGGCCGGAGCGCTGGTGATCGATATGAGTTCGATCTCCCCAGTGGCCACCAAGGACTTTGCGGCCAAGCTGGCGGAGCAGGGCATCGACTATCTCGATGCGCCGGTTTCCGGTGGTGAAGTCGGTGCCAAGAATGCAGCGCTCACCATCATGGTGGGCGGCGAAGAGACGGTGTTCGAAAAGGCGCTGCCGCTCTTCCAACTCATGGGCAAGAATATCAATCGGGTGGGCGGCGTCGGCGACGGACAGACCGCCAAGGTGGCCAACCAGATCATCGTCGGCTTGACCATCGCGGCGGTAGGCGAAGCGCTGACGTTCGCCAAGAAAGCGGGTGCCGACCCTTCCAAGGTACGTGACGCCCTGATGGGCGGCTTCGCGGCCTCGCGTATCCTCGAAGTGCATGGCGAGCGCATGATCAACCGGACATTCGATCCCGGCTTCCGCATCCGCCTGCATCGCAAGGACCTTGCTCTGGCGCTCGATGCGGCCAAGGCGCTGGAATTGGCGCTGCCCAATACTGCCGCGACCGCTCAACTAATGAATGCCGCGCTCGCGCTGGGTGACGGCGACAAGGATCATTCGGGGCTCATCCGCACACTGGAGGCGCTGGCCGGCACCGCGGACTGAACCATTCACATCAACGGAGCCTTTATCGACGCCCCCGGCGCCGAGCGGCACCCTATTGCCTGGAGACAATTTATCATGCCACTCGACAAGCTTCCTCAAACGCCATTCGGCGCCGTCTACTTCCGCAAGTCCAACCCGCCGCGCGAAGATTGGGACAGGGACTATGGGGTGGCCTCGGAGGACGGCCTCAATGTCTTCCGCCACTGGTTCATGTGGTCGGCGATCGAACGCAAGCCGGGTCAGTATGACTGGGAAGACTATGATCGTCAGATGGATCTGGCGGCCGAGAACGGCATTAAGACCATTATCGCAGAGTTGACCCATACGGTTCCGGACTGGGCCTATCGCAAGTTCGCCCATGCCAGACAGATCCGGGCGGACGGGCGTCCGCTGGAGGCCTCAATGGGGGTCAGCGCCGCGGTTGGAGGGTTTGCGCACAATGGCGGCGGGGCAGGGTCGCTGACCATGAACTGCCCGGAGGTCAAAGAAGCGGCCGGCGCATTCCTGACGGCAATGGCGACCCGATACAAGGGGCACCCCGGCCTCCTGGGTTACGATGTCTGGAATGAGGTCAACTACTCGGCCGATGTCGACTTTTCAGACTACATGCAGGCCGATTTCCGCCTCTGGCTGAAGGAAAAATACGGTGATCTCGAGTCCCTTGCGCAGGCCTGGTATCGCTACTCCTATGCCGATTGGGACGACATCGAGGCGCCGCGGGAGGTGGCCGCCTACCCCCAAAACCTGGATTGGCTCGAATTCAAGCGGGACAACTATTACGGCCAAATGCAATGGCGCATTGATACGATACGGGCAGTCGACCAGGATTGCCTGATCGCGGCGCACGGTGTCGGCGGGGCCATCCCCAATATGGTGTCCAATGGTTCGGATGATTGGCTCGCCGCGTCCAAGGTTGAGCTTTATGGGCTCACTTGGGTTCCGGGCCGCCGTGGCTTCAAGCCTTGGCAGAACTTCTTCGGTCCCGATCTGACCCGCGCGGCGGCGCGGGGCAAGAAATGGTGGCATGCCGAGCGTCCCGGCGGTCCGTTATGGATGCAGCCACAGGTACTGGGCCGGGACAAGGAGGATGGGCGGATCATGGAGCCGGAAGACATTCGGCTGTTGACCATGACCTCCTTTGCCGCCGGGGCAAGCGGGGTGCTCAATCTGCGCTATCGCCCCTTGTTGGACGGTCCATTGTTCGGCGCGTTTGGGTCCTATGGCATGGATGGAAGCCGCACAAAACGCTCCGACATGGCGAGCGCCATCGCCAAGTGGTCCAACGCGCCGGAGCAGCAGGAACTGTTTTCAGCCCGGCCGGTCAAGGGAGACATTGGGCTTCTCGTGATACCGGAGGCGCAGGCCTGGGATTATCTGCTCAATCACAAGCACTGTCCTGAAACCTATCGCCAGGCGATGTGGGGCGCCTATCGCGGCTTCTTCGACAACGGGGTGCAGGCTGACTGGGTGCATATCGACGATATTTCGGGCTACGACGTACTCTACGCGCCCTATCCGATAAGCATGACCAGCCAGACGGCCAAGGCCCTCACCGATTGGGTGGCGGCGGGTGGCACGCTGATTTCGGAGGCGACACCAGGCTATTTCGGCGACCGCGGCAAGGTTGGTACTGTCCAGCCCAACAACGGCTTGGACAGCGTATTCGGCGCGCGGGAGGCCGAAGTCGAGTTCATGCCTGACATCGCTGACAGGATCTTGTTCAGTTTCTCTGGGCAGACGGTGCGCGGTGGAGGGTTCCTGCAATCTTACGAGCCGACGACCGGCAGTATCGTGGGAAATTTCATTGATGGGCGCGCTGCCCTTGTCGAAAACAGCTTTGAATCCGGCCGAAGCTTGCTGGTCGGTACACATCCGGGTGTCGCCTATTTCAACAGGAGCGAAGCGGGTAATCTGGCCTATTTTGCAGAAGTGCTGCGGTGGGCGGGGCGATCGCAGCGGGTGAGGCTGTCGGATAATCGGGTTCAGGCCCGACTTCATGAGGGCGCTAATGGTCGGCGCGTTCTCTGGCTGCTCAATCCCACGCGGCAGGCCCTTCCGGTTACAGTCTCGGTCGATGGCAAGCCAGTTTCGCCCGGCAGGATCTACTGGGGCGAAGCTGCTCCCGGTGGTCAAGTGCACCTGCCGGCGCGGGACTGTGTGATTGCTGATATATAACCTAACAAATGCCGAAGGTTATGTTGCGTTATGATGGGAGGGCGTCTATCAGCAGCTAGTTATTCAGGAGAGCCGCATTGGCACGTGTCACACTCGCTACGATCGCGAAGCAGACTGGTCTTTCCAAGTTCGCCGTCTCCAGAGCGCTTTCGGGAAAGAGCGGCGTCAGCGAAGAGACGCGTGCCATTGTCCAGCAGGCCGCGGCCGATCTCGGCTACCTGCGCCCATCGAGCATACAGACCCCCAATCTTATGGGCATCGTCTTCCACGACGCGGACCTGGTGAATTCGGAATTGCACCTGCTGATACAGACCGGGTTTCAGGCCGAAGCGCAGCGCCGCGGCTATCAGGCGCGCATGATCTGGACACATCTGGTCGACGAGATCGAGGCATTTGCCCTCAATTGTGCAGGCGTCGCCATGGTCGGGCCGCACACGCGCGAAAGCATGTACAAGGTGAAGGGGTTGGGCATCCCTCTTGTGCGCAACGGCTGGATTGAGCCGCTCGAGACCTTCGACATGGTGCATGGCACAGACCATGAAGCGGGTGCGGCGGTAGGGAAATATCTCTACGATCTTGGCCACCGCCGGATCGCCTACGTCCATGGTGCGCCGCGCTATCGAGGACGCCGGGAACGGTATTACGGACTGCGGGAGGTTTTGGAAGATTGTCCGGACGTCGAATTGCGGCAGATGACGTTCGATGCAGACTACCACTTCATTGATCGCCTGCGTGAAATACAGGCCGACGGCTTTGAACCCACGGCATATTTCTGTGCGCATGACGGCCTGGCTCTGACTGCGATGTCGCAGTTGATGCATTTGGGCTACCGTATCCCGCAGGATGTGACCGTCATTGGCTTTGGCGACTTCTCCGCCGCTATGCAGATCACCCCAAACCTGACGACTGTGAAGACCCTCGGGCAGGAAATAGGTGCGGGGCTGGTGCGGGTCCTCGATGACAGGGCGCACGGCCGCATCAATCCTGCCGTTCCGCTACGCGTCATGGTTACGGGACATTTGGTGGAGCGCAAATCATCTGGGCCGGCGCCAGTCGGATGATCATGCGCCAACCTCGTTGGCGACGCTGCTCAACTGCACCACGAGCGCCAAGCGCCGGTGGCACGGCCTGCCGATCAAAACGGCTTCCGCGACCGCAGGTTAGGGCATACGCGCTGACGCCAGCGGCTCACGATCCCGGTTCGTAAACGGCAACGACAGTCAGCAATTCCTTGGTCAGGTTTCTTCGAGCGACAATTGCCCGCTAACGATGAACCGGAATCGTCCGCGACCGCACTTGTCAATCGCGATGCCGGCGTCGCGCTCGCTCAAGCGACGTTGTAGCAAGACAAGTCGCGCCTCGAGATTGTCGACGAACTCCGGCAGGCGTAACGCCGGGTCGAGGCGCAGTTCACGGTTGGAAAAATCGACACGGCCGGTTTCGGCATGCTCGCTGGCCAGCTTCCAGAGAATGGCGCCGGCGACCCCCTTGATGAGGTAGGTGTCGCCCACAAAGACAGTGCTGTCGACATGATAATATCTCAGGCGGATCTCCCGGCCCGATGCCGTCGCGTCGGGAGCTGGCCCATTGACCCGCTCGCCGAAGTCGTCACGCTGCATCAAGCATATCTTTGCCGAGAGCAACTGGCTTAGGAGCGTCAACGCATCCTCATCGTCATAGCCGAATTGGTTTGGCTCGGGGCTTTCGGCAAAGAGCACTCCCACCGTAGTGTCCCGATTGAGGATGGGTATGGCGATCTGGCTCTGCGGAGCATCAAGACCTGGGTAGGAAATGGCGGTGGTCCGTTGCCATTCCAGTCCAGCAGCGCGTGCTGTGTCGAAAACGGCGGTGCCGTAGGAATATTCCGAGGACATGTGACCGATGCGGATCGGCACGCGCTGCGCAGCGGCAACGCCTATCACGCCATCGCCAAGGCCCACCTCCGAGCCGATGCCCGAAAAGGGGTAGCCGCGGGAGGCAATTGTATAGAGGCGCTGGTTGGTCTGGTCGAGCATGAGCAGCATTGAATGCTCGATGCCGCAATATTGCTGCAGACCTGCCAGCAGCGTGTCAAACATCTCGCCCATCTCGCCGGTGCGGGCCAGTTGCTCGCCAATGCGGCGCACGGCCAAGAGCTGGTTGTGGGCGACAGGCCGAGCGAGAACGACGCTTGCGACAGGCGCGATCTCCCGGACGCGAAATACATCAGACCCGAGAAGGCGGAACACGCCCTGCATACCGCTGTGGGACGCGATTCCCGCGAGCTTGGCCTTCATCATCTCGAACAGCCCACCGCTGGTCTGTGTCTCGAGATATTCGAGGGTCAGGCGATACTGCTCGTTCGTGTCGGGATCGACGACAACAACGCTGGCGCGGCCGGTGGCGAGCAGGTTGCGGCGGGTCTTGTTGAAGAACTGGTAGGAGAGAGCGACCCGCTCAGGATCAACGTACTGAACGTGCGAGATCAGCGAAACATTCGGGGTGCCCTCCAGATCCGTCGTGGCCAGAACGGAGGGAACGATGCCCTCAAGGCAATTGCGGATCTCGGGCAATCTGGGCGTCTTCATGCCTTCAACTCCGCACCGGCTCCCGGTCCCGGCGTCTGCACAAAGGCGCTTGTGGGATCGAAGTCGATGGCTACCAGATCGTCAGGGTCGACCGCGCAAAAAGCTGCAGTGAAGCGCGCAGTATAGTCGACATCGCGCAGTTCCTCACCAAGACCCGCCATCTGGTCCACACCGGCCTGCCGTTCGTCGGCGGTCGGCTCGGCAAGCCTGGTGTTGATGCCCTTGAGCTGAATGGAGCGATGTGTCCGCGGACGGCTGAATGTAGCCGCTATCGGCGCGCTTGCGGACGCAGCGTCAAGCAGTTCGAGGTTGGCAGCGCGCAGCAGGACGAGCCGGACGCAGCCATCCTCCAGCACGCGGCACCCGCAGGCGGTCCCCGCGATTGGCAAGCCGGTTTGGTCGGTAACGGCCACGACAATACTGATCCCGCTTTCGCAGAACTCAACCAATTCGGTCGTCAGCAAAGTATTCGCCCCGCTCCGGTTGAGGCGCGCGAGTTCGGCATCAGGCGTATCAGGATGAAGGGCGCGTGGCATGACCGGACATACCGATAATAACGTGGCGTCACGGCCCGGAAGCCGGGCCGCGTCAGCTTCTTTTAGCATTCTTTTATGGATTCTTGCAGCGACATTTAGCGGGCGTCAGTCCGGTGACCGGAGTATCTACCGCCCCGTCACCGACGCCTCGGCTTCGAGCGCCAGCGATCACTATCCAACTCCGATCTACTGGAAGACAAGACAATGAAAAAGCGCCTCATTTCGGCGCGCGCTGGCGCTTGTCCTGCGTGTGCCCTCGACATCGGTTTGTGTCTCCGCCGTGGCGTGTGCCGCGGTGAACGAAAGCCTCGAGCCGAGATCCCGGTCCACCGGCGCCAGAGCCACATCCGTGCCTAGCCGATGCTTTGCGTCAGACGCGTCCGCAAGATCAGATTCAACAAAATCAGGAACAATATAGATGGATGATATCCTTCGCCCCGTACTGGACAATGGAAAGTCCCCGTCCTTCCAGTCACTATTTTCTCAGATCAAGGGAAACATCATTCGGCCCGAACATGCCGAATACGACCAGGCGCGTGCCCTTGCGCACAACAACTGGGACCACAAGCCGGCCTTGATCGTCCGCGTGGCCGATGCGCAAGACGTTGCGACGACGCTCAATTTCGCGCGCGCGAACCAGATCGAGATCGCGATCCGCAGCGGTGGTCATTCCACCTGCGGCCACGGCTCGTGTTCGGGCGGCATCGTTATCGACCTGCGCGATCTCAGGACGTTGTCCTATGCTGAGGACAAGAGCTGGGTGTGGGCCGATGCCGGCCTCACCGCCGGGGAAGTAACCCTGGCTGTCGAGCAGCACAAAATGATCGTCGGCTTTGGCGATGCGGCATCGGTCGGCATTGGCGGGCTAACGCTGGGCGGGGGCATTGGCTACCTGGTGCGCAAGCACGGCCTCACCATCGACTCTGTTCTCGCCATTGAAGTGGTCACGGCAGCTGGTGAGATTCTCATCGCCGACGAGGTCAATCATCCAGACCTGTTCTGGGCTTTGCGCGGTGGGGGCGGCAATTTCGGCGTGGTCACGCGTTTCAAGTACCGCCTCAACCCGTTGCCCGAGTTCGTCGGCGGACCGCTGGTCCTGCCGGCAACGGCGGAAGTCCTGGCGGGCTTCGCTGCGGCCGCGGATGCAGCGCCGGACGAGCTTTCGACCATCGCCATGGTCATGCCGGCGCCCCCAATGCCGTTCCTGCCCCCGGAGGTCATCGGCCAGACGGTGCTGATCGGCATGATGGCCTATTCCGGCCCGGCGAGCCAGGCCGATGCGGTGCTGGCGCCGTTCCGAGCACTCGCGACCCCGATTGCCGATCTGGTCGGTCCGGCGCCCTACAGCGCCATGTATATGCCTGAAGATCCGGCGCTGAGCCAATCGGTCTCGATCCGGACAACCTTCATGGATGGGGTCGACATCGATCAGGCGCAGACCATGCTGGACTTGCTTGAACAGGGTGAGGCACCAGTGCGCATGGTGCAGGTGCGCGTTCTGGGCGGAGCGGCTGCCCGCGTTCCGGCGGAAGCGACGGCCTTTGGGCATCGTGATAGCCGGGTCATGACCGTCTTTATAGCGATTGATCGGACCGAGGCGATCGAGCGGAATAATGATTGGGTCGAGAAGTGCCTGGGGGCGTTCGCAGCGGTCAAAAAAGGTGCCTATGTGAACTTCCTCGCCGACGAAGGCGCCGAACGTATCCGGGACGCCTATCCGGAAGCCACCTGGAGCCGTCTGCAGCAGGTCAAGCGCCGGTATGACCCCCACAACCTGTTCCACCGCAACCAGAACGTTGCACCCTCGGCTTAGGCGGAGCAAGGCGCCGGGGTAACCCTCCGGCGCCTTGGCGTGGCCAGTTCGATGTGGCACCTGTTCAAGCGGTTGACTGACGAGGGGCAGCAGTATTCGTCACACAACGTGACTCGCAAGTTGCCGCAATCCTCCACGCATGCACGAAGCTGTTCAGCGCCCGTAAACCTGGACCCCCTGCCATGGCACAGCGACTGATCCAGACGCGGGAGTGGTCTCTACGAATGACTGCTCTGTTGTATCAATACGCCGTGTCCAAGAGCCCTCGGGCAACTGGAATTGGCGGTCGTCGCCCGCGTTGAGCACGATGAGCAGTTCCGGGTCGAGCCGGGAGACGATCTTCAGGCCGAAGCATCTCAATTCGGCGTCATCCCAATCGGCGTCTCCCATGGCTCTGCCATCGGGGTGGAGCCATTCCAGCACCGGATTGTCGTCAGGGCCATCGTTCTGCGCGACGCCGAAACGGGCGCGGGACAGGCTCGTCTCCTTGCGCAACTTGCTCAGCACCGAGACGGCCTCGATCAGTTCCGACCGCGCCTTGCTCCAGTCGAGCCAGCTGATCTCATTGTCCTGGCAATAGGCGTTGTTGTTCCCACCCTGGCTATTGCCGAATTCGTCTCCTGCAAGGATCATCGGTACGCCCTGACTGAGCAGAACGGTAGCCAGCATGGCCTTGGCCCGGCGCAGCCTGGCTTGCAGGATGGCTTCGTCCTCGGTCTCGCCCTCTGCGCCCATATTGTCCGACAGGTTGTGGTCGTGACCGTCATTATTGTCTTCGCCGTTGGCCTCGTTGTGCTTCTCGTTGAAACTCAGGGTGTCCCAAAGCGTGTAGCCATCGTGGGCGGCAACGAAATTTATGCTTGATGTGGCCGGGCGGTGGCTGTGATTGAACTGGACGGGCGAACCTGACAGGCGTTCGGACATTGCCGCGATCCGGCCCGGATCCTTGCGCCAGAACGCCCGCGTATCGTCGCGGAACTTGTCGTTCCATTCCCGGAACGGCCAACGATAGCCGCCGACCTGGTAGCCCCCGTCACCAATGTCCCAAGGCTCGGCAATCAGCTTGACACCGGCCAGCACCGGATCCTGTCGCAAGGCGTTGAAGAATGAGCCATCCCGCTCGAAGCCCTCCGATTCCCGGCCCAGGGTTGAAGCAAGGTCGAAGCGGAACCCATCGACATGCATGGCCTGCACCCAATAGCGCAGGCTGTCGAGCACCATGCGCAGAACCATGGGATGGGCAACATTCAGCGTATTGCCGGTACCGGTCGTGTCAAAACTGTGCCGAGGGTTTTCGGGCGATAGTAGATAGTAGCTGGCGTTGTCGATGCCGCGGAAGGAGAGGGTCGAGCCCAGTTCGTTGCCTTCACAGGTATGGTTGAACACCACGTCGAGGATAACCTCGATGCCGGCGGCATGAAATTTGCGGATGGCTTGCTTCACTTCGCGGATCTGACCGGTGTGCAGATAGCGCGCATGCGGGGCGAAGAAGGAAAGGGTGGAATAACCCCAATAGTTTGAGAGCCCTTTCTCGACCAGGTAGCGATCATTGGCAAAGGCGTGCACCGGCAGCAGTTCAATGGTGGTTGCGCCGATCTTGTGCAAATGCTCGATGATGGGGTCGCTCGCCAGCCCCTGGAAGGTGCCGCGCAGATCTTGCGGGATATCGGGATGCAGCATGGTGAGGCCACGCACATGCCCTTCGTAGATCACCGTGTCCTGCCAGCGGGTTCGTAGGGCCCGGTCGGTGTCCCAGTCGAATGCTGGATCGGCAACAACGCCCTTGGGCATGAATGGGGCGCTATCGCGCTCATCAAAGCTCAGGTCATCCTCGCCGATTGTATAGCCATGCAGAGCGTCGTCCCAGACGATCTCGCCCTTGAGTTCGCGGGCATAGGGGTCGAGCAGCAGCTTGTTGGGATTGAAGCGATGGCCTTCTTCGGGGGCATAGGGACCATGAACGCGGTAGCCATAGACCTGGCCGGGCATGATGCCAGGAAGATAACCGAACCAGATGCCGCCTTCCATGGCCGGCAGATCCAGGCGGTGGATTTCATTGGCTCCCGATTTGTCAAACAGACACAGCTCGACCCGCTGAGCGTGCTCGGAGAACAGGGCGAAATTGGTGCCCTCGCCCATGAATTCCGCGCCAAGGATATCAGGCCGGCCGGCGTGATGATCAAAGGTCGGCTTGGTGTTTTGCGCTTTACGCATTGGAGTGGTTCCTGGGGTGGAGCGGGTTGGGGCCGCTGGAGAGTTGCTTGTGAACGTGGATGACTCCACGCCAGTTCCGGCAGGTCGGCTATGCGGCGGACATTTCGGTGTCCCATCCGACAAAGATCACCTGACGGTTGATCTCGGTGTGCCAGATCGGTTCGATATTGGCAGGCAGATCAGTGGAGAAACCGGCAACCAAAGCCCGCTGCCCGTCGCTCCGGCGCAACAAGACGCTGTCCGGGCTGAGAACGACATTGCTCGCTGCCCGCTCGAGGAATTCGCGTTCGGTCTTGCGCAACCCAAGCAGTTCACGGGTCAGGTTCATCTTGGCTGCGGCAATCTTGCTGTCCAAGGTGCCGGCGGCTAAGCTCCCCCAGTCCACAGGGCGTCGGTTGTCCGGATCGGTGAGGGCAAGGAAAACTGTTTCGCTGCCACGGTAAATGTCGGGAAAGCCCGGCAGGAGTGTCTTGAGGGCAAGCTGGGTGAGGATCAGCGTGTCCGCGCTCGACACCAATTGCTCGAGTTCGATCGGCAGAGCGTCGCGCCATAGCGCAACCGCCGCATGGGCAAAAGCGATGGCCTTGTTTTCCGCATCCTCGTTGGGCTTGGTCCAGAAACTGGCTTGCTTGGCTTCACGCATGGCCTTGCGGATATGATCGCGCAAACGCTCGTCGAGATGCGCATCGGCTGGGTCCCAAATGGCCAGACAGGTCTGGATAATGTACCAGCGCCAGGCCGGGGTGACCTCGGCAGCTTCGCGTAGCTCGCAGGCCCGAAGGTAGAGGGCCTTGAACCCCTCCGGCTGATGGCTAATCGCCACCATGCGCATCCGCGAGTCCTCGGAACGCTTGGTGTCGTGCGTCGAACTCAGGTTCATGTCCCAAGGGGTTCGACCTGACAGGAACTGGTCGGCCTCCCGTTGATCCACGGTCGGCTCGGCGGGTTCGGCGCCAACTTCGTTGGCAGCCAGATAGCGTGACCACCGGAAGCCGGCGGTGTCTTCCTGCGCCTTGGCGAGAAGAGCGCCGGACACCTGCTGGAAACGCAAGGCAAAGACCCGCGCTTGCGCTGTATCTGGCGAGAGCATGAGCGAGGCCACCGCCTTGACGCCAACCTCCGAACGCAGGCCTCTTGCTGCCGTTTCGCTCATTCGGGTGACGATGGCGTGGTCAGCTTCCTCGATGCCGTTGCTGTCTATATAGGTCCGGTAGCGTGGCACGGCCCCGAGCAGGGCCATGACAGCTTCCCGCAGCGTCTCGGGACCGGGTTCTGCGAGCGGTGAGGCCTGGAGCGCAGCGGCAGCCAAGGCGACGAGCTGGTGCAGTTCAGCCGCGAGTTCGAACTCGAGGATGTCTTTCTTGGCTCGGGTCAGCGCCTGCGGAAAACTGTCCGGCTCCTGGACCAGATCGCGCCAGATTTGATCCAGCTCTTCGATACCCTGGCTGTGCGTGAGCGCGCGCGCGAGCAGGCGGGCAGATTCATAACCGGTCGTGCCCACCGTGTTCCAGTTTTCGGGCAGGCGTTCGTCGCCCACCAGAATTTTTTCGACCCATATGGGCGTGCCGGGTAGCGCCTGCGACAGCCGTTCGAGATAGGCCGCCGGGTCGGCCAGTCCATCGATATGGTCCACGCGCAAGCCATCGACCAATCCCGCCCGGACCAGATCCAGGGTCAGCGCATGAGTGTCGTCGAAGACTTCGGGATTCTCGACGCGCATGCCGATCAAGCTTGTGACGTTGAAAAAGCGACGGTGGGTAATGGAATCGCGTTCGGCCTCCCAATGCTTCAGGCGCCAATGCTGCTGCTCGTGCACTTTCCGCAACGCATCTATGTCCGTCATGTCATCTGGTGCTGTATCCGCTAGCGGGACCTGCGTTCCGTCAAAGACGAAATGGCCGTTCTTTACGCTGAAGCGGCCGGCGGCCAGCATTTGCTCGAAAGGCTCGGGCAGAATAGGCAGAACCAGGGGGCCGGCATTCCAATCAATATCGAAATGGCTGGCGTAAGGACTGTTCTCACCCTCGCGCAGCACCTCCAGCAGCCAGGGATTCTCCAAGGTGAAGGCGGTGTGGTTCGGAACGATGTCGAGTATGATCCCCAGTCCGACCTGCCTTGCGGCTCCTACAAGCCGTTCAAAGGCACCTCGCCCTCCCAGCGTCGCGTCGATCTGATTAGGATTGATGACATCGTAGCCATGGGTAGAGCCCGTCGAGGCGGTGAAGATCGGGGAGAGGTAGAGATGGGACATGCCCAGCCCAGCGATATAGTCGACATGCCGGGCAAGATTGTCGAAGTCGACGCCCTCCCGCAACTGTACCCGGTATGTGGCGGTCGGGGCCGAGTGCATCATGTCAATTTGCTCCAGACGGCAAGGGCGTAGGGATCGCGTTTGAGATCGAAGAGCGCGAAGTCGGGCGCGCGCGCCCTTGGCGCATGCCGGCCTATCTCTCCAAAATTGAGATCAATTATCAACTCGCCCGCCTCGAACTGCCAGTGCGCCGTTAGGGCCTTTTCGTCGACGACATGAGCCGTACTTTGCTGGCGCGGAGTAGCGGTCAGCGGGAAAATGCTGGCCTTGCGGAATGCGAGGACTTGGTGGGTCAGCCGCAGCCAGTCATCGGCAGCCGGAGATGAGGACCAGTCCAGCCGGGAGCGTCGGAGTGTTGCCGGATCGATTGGGTCGGGCACCGACTCGCCAAGCGCGGCGATGCCAGCGAATTCCTCGGCCCGGCCCTGGCGCACCACGTCAGCCAGATCGCCGTCGTAGTCGGCAAAGAACTGGAATGGAGACACGGCACCGCGTTCCTCGCCCATGAAGATCATGGGCGTGTAGGGGGCAGTGAGCAGCAGGACATACGCCGTCTTTACCGCATTTTCATCCGCCAGCGTCAGAAGCCGTTCGCCCTGGGCGCGATTGCCGACCTGATCGTGGGTCTGGATAGAATTTATGAAGCTGGTGACCGGCAGGTGGGCGCAGTCGGAGCCGCGTGGTGTGTCGAGCCCAGCTCGCGGCTGGCCTTCCTCGATATGTCCACGCTCCAACGCCCGAACCAGATCTGCAATCGGGTCCTGTGCGAAGGAGGCATAGTAATCCTGGCTTTCGCCGGTCAGGCTTGTATGCACCGCATGGTGGAAATCATCGTTCCAACTGGCGGCATAAAGCCCCGACTCGCGCAAAGTGGGCTCGTTACGTTCATCCTCGACGATGAGATGGAGCGGCCTGCCCAAGTCCAGTTTCCGGACAGCCCGGCCCAATTCCATCATGAACTCCGGTGCCCCTTCGCCCTGGATTTGATGCACCGCATCGAGCCGCAGCCCGTCGAGCCGGTACTCGTTTAGCCACATGAGGGCACAATCGATCCAGAACTGACGCACCGCTCTCTGCGAGAAGTCGATGGCAGCGCCCCAAGGTGTGTGCCGGTCCGGGTCGAAAAATTCCGGCGCAATCGCGTGGAGATAGGCGCCGTCTGGACCGAAATGGTTCATGACCACGTCAAGAATGACGCATAGCCCGTGGCTCTGCGCGGTGTTGACGAGATGCCTCAGATCATTGGGCGAACCATACGCTGGATGGGGGGCAAAGGGCAGCACCCCGTCATAGCCCCAGCCTCGCGACCCGGGAAACTGGCTGATCGGCATGATCTCAATTGCCGTGAAACCGAGCTTTGCCAATTCCTCCATTTTCTCAGCCGCGGCGCGGAACGTTCCTGCCGGGGTAAAGGTGCCTATGTGAAGCTCATACAGGACGTATTCATTAAAAGGACGCCCTTTCCAGGACGGCGCCCATTCGAAATCCACATCCGAAACCAGGCGTGAAGACCCATGGACGTCCGAGACCTGCAGGCGGCTGGCCGGATCGGGATAGCGTTCGTCGTCAACGATGAAGCTGTAATCCTCACCCTCTTCCGCTACGAACGTTGCTTCCCAGAAACCGTCGCCCCCGCGGTGCATGCGGATAAGCCGCTCCCCAATAGCAACGGCCACCATGCTGGCGGAAGGCGCCCACAATCCGGCCCGCCACTGCGCGCCTGTCTTCTCGACACCCCAATGAGACATCAGGAACGGTCCTCTGGCAGAGCGGGCGGACGCTTTTGAAGCATATCGTCAGCTTGCCGTTCGCGCAGGCAGCGGTCGAGGGCTTCGAACCAGTATGTTTGTTCCTGCCCATCGGGTCTGCCAGCTTGTTCCCACAGGAAGTATGCGGTTTCACGTACCCGTTGCTCGAAGAGGGGATCGACCCAGGGGTCCGTTGCGTCTTTCTGCATCAGCGCTCTCCAACTGCAGACCGATAATGCGGTGCGGCGCGTTTCGCTCCATCGCCCGCGACAATTCAGAGTCAATTGGTCCCGCGCTTGACTGCAGGCGCCTGTCCGTCAGGTAACTGCTCTAGGCATTTGTGAGTGTGTAGCAGGTTCCAGCATAGGCGGCGAGGCCATGACACTGCCCGTGGCCCTTGATCAATCTCTCACTTCCAAGTTGAAACGGCTTTGCCGCAATCGGCGCGCCCCAAAGTTGCAACCAGCCTTCTGGCACTGCGACACCGCCGGCAATTACTCGCTTAATGACATGGTCGAAGCCAGTTACCTGCGAGGAGCCGGCGTGGCCGATGCTGCAGGGAGGGGGCGTTTCACCGCTGGCGTGAATCCCCAGAAAGTCTCGAACTTTCGCCGGGTTCTGCACCTTGCCCCTTGCTGCCCGACGCGCTCGGGCGTAGCAGCGTGGCACGTTTCAGTTACACGCCTGCGCAAGGGGCCCCTCATGTTCGGCATTGACCCGAGTTTTCTCTCGTCGCTGTTTCAGGTCATCCTGATCGACCTGGTCCTGGCGGGTGACAATGCCGTAGTAATCGGGCTGGCCGCTGCGGGGCTACCCGCGGACTTGCGCCGCCGCGCTATTCTGATCGGCATCTTGGCGGCTACCGGGCTGCGCATCGGCTTCGCGCTCATCACTACCCAGCTACTGTCGCTTGGTGGCGGCCTGCTGATAGCTGGCGGCCTTCTGCTGCTTTGGGTGTGCTGGAAGATGTATCGCGAACTCACCGTTTCGGACGCTGAGGAGGAAGAGGCGACCGAGGCGTTGTCGGATGCCGATCACAACGCCGACGGTACCATTGCCGGCAAGGCCCCGCGCAAAACGCTGCGGCAGGCCGTTACCCAGATCATCATCGCCGACGTGTCGATGTCGCTCGACAATGTGCTGGCGGTTGCAGGGGCGGCGCAGCACCATTTTGAGGCATTGGTGTTCGGCCTGGCGCTGTCGGTGGTGCTCATGGGCGTTGCCGCCACCTTTATCGCCCGCCTGCTGCACCGCTACCACTGGATCGCCTGGCTTGGCCTGGTGATGATCCTGTTCGTGGCCATCCGCATGTCCCTCGAGGGCCTGGGTGCCTTTGTGGCCATTCCAGAAATACCGTTCCTCTATACGCCCCACGCGGTGGATGCCGCTGCGGCTGCGCACTAGGGGGGCGGTTCCGCCATTCGCGCATAGCGCTCATGGCCTTCTCACCTCAAATCCCTCCACCGGAGGGATTTGCCCTTCGGGACGGTTCGAAGTTTGGTAACCACGCGCGGAATTTTGGCGCATTTGTTCCTGTGGGATAGGGATTTGATCACCACGGAGGTCTAGCTTTCGGCAGAACGCGTATCAGCCGGAAGCAGAACCATGTCCGTCTCCGCAGGAGCAGCTCAGACACATGACGAGCGTGTCGCGCCGACGCCGGTCGGTCCCGCGATGGCGAGTGTTGTCGCCCGGCCGGTCGATGGTACCGAGTGGGATGCGGTTGTCTCCGGCTTTGATGGCCTTTGCCAGGAACAGCTTTTTGCCTTTGCCTCGATCCGCTGGCCTGGCGTGACCGCCGAGCCCCGGCTGTTTGAGCGGCACGGGCGCGTTATCGGTGGTGCGCTTGTCATGGTGCAGCGCCTGCCGCTGGGGGTTGGTCAGATCGCCATCATCAAGTGGGGACCGATGCTGGCCGACACAAAGGCTGCGGAAGCCGCAACCCTCTATCAGGCGATGGTCGAGGCGCTCGTGGCCGAATATGCCGACGAGCGCGGCATGATGCTCTCGGTGCTACCCCATGCCAGCACCGGGGAGGGCAACAGCGAATATCGGACCCTTCGGGAACGCGGTTTCAAGCGCGGCGCGGTGTTGCGGTTTCCCGACCGCTATCTGGTCAATCTACGGCTGTCCGATGAGGCGCAGCGCAAAAGCTTTGGCCAGACCTGGCGACGGCAACTCAACAAATCGGAAAAGTCCGGCCTGGTGTTCGAACATGCGGGGGCCGAGCGTATCGGCGACTTCAAGGCGCTCTACGCCGCGATGAGCGATCGCAAGCAATTTCCCGACTATTCGGCTTTCGATACGCTGGATGCCCTAATGGTACTGGACCAGCCGCTGCGGCCCGAATTGTTCTTCGTGCGGCGCGAGGACGAACTGGTCGCGGGGGCGTTGATCTTCAAGGCCGGTACGCGTGCGGTCTATCTCTATGGCGCCACAAACGACAAGGCGCTGCCACTGCGCGCCGGATACTTCATGCATTGGCATATCATTCGCTGGCTGCGCGATCACACAAGGGCAAGCTGGTACGATCTGGGCGGTACCGATGGCTTCCTGGGGCTGCATCAGTTCAAGAAGGGCATGGTCGGAGACGAGGGCCTGATCCGGCCGGTGCCGCCCGTGGCCAATTTCGCAACGCGGCCGCTCGCTTATGCGCTGGGGGCAGGGGCCTTTGCGGCGCGGGAGGCCTTTAACGAGTTGCGTCGGCATATCGAGGCGGTGCGTCCTTCGCGCGCCCGACCCGACCAGGAGCCTTCTCCGCTTCCGCCAGAGTTCCGATGAGCCTCGCACGCCGCCTGGCCTCGCAATCAACGATCATTTTTGGCGGGCGCCTGTTCGGCGCCGGCCTGATCTTCCTAGTGCAAGCCTTTATCGCGCAGGTCTGGGGCGCCGCGATCCTGGGTGATTATCTGGTGGTGATCGCAACGGTCAATCTGATCGCCGTTGCCATGCCGCTGGGGTTCCAGACCATTGGGACCTATTTTGCCGCGGAGTATCGGGCCCGTGAGGACCGGCGGCAGCTCATCGCATTCCTGTTCCGCGCTTACGGGCACGTTGCCCTGGCCTTTGCGGGGTTGATGGTGGCTGGGCCTTTGGTCCTCAATGGAATGGGCCTGGGTGGTCATGTCGTTGCGCTGCATTTCGTGCCTGTGGTGCTGCTGGCTCTGGCCACGGCGCTGGTTTACGTCAACGGAGCGATACTGGTCGGGCTCAAACGGCCCTTTGCCGGCTTTTTCGCAGACGGCATTTTCCGTCCGATGATGGTGCTGGCCACGGTGCTCTGCTGCGCCTGGCTGCTTCCTACAGCGCCAGAGGCGTTCGAAACCATGCTCTGGGCCACGGCGCTCGGTTATGTCGCGATTGCGCTGGTGCACATGGCGATTGTGATCGCGACGTTGCCACATATTGCTGAAACCGCTCAGTCGCGTGCTGCGGAGGTGCCCCGTTGGTGGCGTTTTGCGGCACCCTGGGTGCTGATTACCCTAGCCACGGATTTCTTTTTCGACATCGACCTGCTGCTGCTCGCCAATCTGCTTGACCGGGAGGAGCTCGCCATTTTCGGTGTCTGTACTCGGGTCTTCTCGCTGGTGTCGTTCGGCGTTGCGGCCGTCTATGCGGTCATCCTGCCCGATATGTTCGAGAGCGAAGCCAATGCCGATCGCGCCGCGTTCCATCGCAAGGTGGGTGAGGCCAATCTGGCGGCCAGCATCGTGTCGCTGGTGCTGTTCGGGCTGGTGATCATGGGTGCGCCGTTTGCCCTGCTGCTGTTCGGTCCCGCCTTCACCGCCGGTGCCCTGCCGCTGGCGATATTGTGTCTCGGTCTTGTGGTTCGCTCGGTCATGGGGCCGGCTTCGATGGTGTTGTCCATACATGACCGGCCCTGGGCCAGCCTGCCCGCCGTTCTTCTGGGCATGGGGACGCTTTTTGTGGGCAATCTGGTGCTCGTGCCCATGCTGCACCTGGTTGGGGCGGCGCTTGCAGCCGTAATCGCCATTTCGGTTTGGTCGGTTGTGCTTTGGGGAATTGCCCTGAGAACCGCGCGGATCGACGTGTCGATCCTGCAGTGGTTCAAGGCCCGGCGGATGCTGGCGGCAGAATAGGGTTCACGCCCCGACAAGCCCCTTCAGACGGTTCTTGAGGCGGCCCAAGCGACCGACATAGCCGCTGTCGTAGGGGACCTCGGGCCGAGTATAGAATTTTTCGATCAGCAGATAGTCCTGGCCGAAAATATGCTGCTTGAGCAGCGCGGTCTCGGTGTAGCCATAGCGCTGCAGGAGCATGCGGGCGACCTCGTTTTCGGGCCGCACATAAGTGTAGGCCTTGTGAAACCGAGTGTTGTCCCAATGGGCGTCGAACTCGCGCATGCCGAACAGGGCAAGCTTGGACTGGCGGTGTGAAGGAAATACCCAGCTCCAGTAGCGAAAGATGGCGCCACACTCTGGTCCCGAAATGATCGCGCCCGCCGGCACGCCGTCCACGCAACTGATCATGATATGCCAGGGATCGATGGCGAGCAGGCCCTTGAGGAAGGACTTGTCGAGCCTGTTGGTCTCGTGCTCCTTGAAGCGGTCACTGTAGTGCGGCGATGTCTGAATGACATCGCGCAATTCGCGCAGCACCAGATCCAGATCCGCATGTGTTGCGGGCCGCATGATCGTCTCGGCCATCGTGCTCCTCCTCAGGACAGTTCATCGGCTGGACGGGCCATGGTGTGAGCCTAGCGCAATCCGGTTAACGGTAGGTGCCGTGCCCGAAGGGCAAACACCCTTGCCGGAAAAACCCATTGAGTCGCAGGCACTAGGCCTTGCCGCCACGAGGGGGGAACATTAGAACGGATGCCGGGAGAGATAAGGGAGGATGACGATGAGCGACCAGCTCTTATTCCAGCCAAGCGCGGCCGCGATCGCGCGCACCCATACCACGGCCGAGCAGTATGATGCGCTCTACCAGCAGTCCATTCAGGATCCGGATGGGTTCTGGGCCGAGCAGGCCAAGCGGCTCGACTGGATGACTTTCCCCACCAAGATCAAGAACACCACGTTCGAATATCCCGATGTGTCGATCAAATGGTTCGAAGACGGTGTGCTGAACGTCGCCGCCAATTGCATTGACCGGCATCTGGTCGAGCGCGGAGACGACATCGCCATTATCTGGGAGCCCGACAATCCCGCAGATAAGGCCGAATACATCTCGTATCGGACACTGCATGAAAAAGTGTGCCGCTGCGCCAATGTGCTGAAGTCGCTCGGCGTCAAGAAAGGCGACCGCGTTACGATCTATCTCCCCATGATCCCGCAGGCGGCCTATGCCATGCTGGCCTGCGCCCGCATCGGGGCGGTGCATTCGGTGGTGTTTGGCGGATTCTCTCCAGACTCCCTGGCCGGCCGCATCAATGATTGTGACTCGGCAGTGGTTATCACCGCCGACGAGGGCCGTCGCGGCGGGAAGACCGTGCCGCTCAAGGCCAATGTTGACAAGGCACTGGAAGACTGTCCCGGTGTTTCCAAGGTGCTGGTGGTGCGCAATACCGGCGCCGACGTGGCCATGAAGGGCGCGCGCGATGTCTGGTGGCACGAAGCTGCCGCAGGCGTCGAACCCTTCAACGATCCCGAACCGATGAATGCGGAAGATCCGCTGTTCGTCCTTTACACCTCGGGCTCCACCGGCAAGCCCAAGGGCGTGCTGCATACGCAAGGTGGCTATCTCACCTATACCTCGCTGACCCACGAACTCAGCTTCGACTATCGCAAGGGCGATGTGTTCTGGTGCACGGCCGATGTGGGCTGGATCACTGGGCACAGCTATATCGTCTATGGCCCGCTGGCCAATGGTGCGACCACGGTGATGTTCGAGGGTATCCCGTCCTGGCCTGACGCCAGCCGCTTCTGGCAAGTGGTGGAGCGGCACAAGGTCAATATCTTCCATACCGCGCCAACGGCCATTCGGGCGCTCATGGGCGCGGGCGCCGAATTTGCCGAAAAGCACGAGATGCCGTCGTTGCGCCTTCTGGGCACTGTGGGCGAGCCGATCAATCCCGAAGCCTGGCTTTGGTACTACAACAAGGTTGGCAAGGGGCGTTGCGAGATTGTCGATGCCTGGTGGCAGACTGAGACGGGCGGTCACATGATCGCGCCATTCCCAGGTGCAATTCCGACCAAGCCCGGTTCGGCGACCAAGCCGTTCTTCGGCATTCAGCCCGAGGTACTTTCGCCTGAAGGCAAGGTGCAGGAGCAGACCAAAGCCGAAGGTATCTTGGTCATCAAGGATAGCTGGCCCAGCCAGGCTCGCACCATCTGGGGCGATCATGGCCGCTTCGTCTCGACCTATTTCGAGACCTATAAGGGCAATTACTTCACCGGTGACGGCTGCCGCCGCGACGAGGACGGCTATTACTGGATCACGGGTCGCGTCGACGACGTGCTCAATGTATCCGGCCATCGTCTCGGTACAGCAGAGATCGAAAGCGCGCTGGTGGCGCATCCCAAGGTCTCCGAGGCCGCTGTGGTTGGCTTCCCGCACGATATCAAGGGGCAGGGCATTTACTGCTATGTGACGCTGATGGCCGGCGAGCAGAGCAGCGATGAGTTGCGCACTGAACTGCGCAATTGGGTGCGCAAGGAGATCGGGCCGATTGCCTCGCCCGATTTCATCCAGTGGGCGCCCGGCCTGCCAAAGACGCGATCGGGAAAGATCATGCGGCGCATTCTGCGCAAGGTTGCCGAGAACGAGTTCGGCTCGCTGGGCGATACCTCGACCCTGGCAGATCCCTCGGTTGTCGATGATCTGATCGCCAATCGCCAGAACAAGCCGGCCTGAGGCCAAAAAAGCGGGCGGTGGAATCAATCCACCGCCCTTCCAGTTCGGCGGGGGCCGGCTGGAAGGTTGAATACCACCGGTCCTGCGTCCACCATCCGCACAGGTGGCATAGCCAACGACCTTTCGGCATCCCCTATTCAGGGGAGACCATTGTCTTGCCGCCATTTGCTGGGCACTCTGCAGGCCCGATTCTCCGCCGGTGATGCCCTTGTTCCGCTTTCTGCTTGCCCTGATCGTCCTGGCCTGTCTGGCATCGCCTGCAGCAGCGCAGTCTCTTGAGGAAATGGCGGGGCAGATGATCCTGGTGGGTTTTGATGGGGATGGCCCCGATGATGCCGGCGTAAGCGCCGTCGTCGACGACCTTGAGGCCGGTCGGCTGGGCGGGGTCATGTACCTCAAAAAGAACGTCGCCAGTCTCGCGACCGTGCGAGAGATGAACGCGCTGTTCCGCGACGCCGCGCCCATGCTGCCGCCTTTCATCACGCTCGACCAGGAAGGTGGAGCGGTCGAGCGCCTGACCAAGGATGTGGGCTTTGCCGAGATTGCCAATGCGGCAACGATTGCAGCGCGCAATACGCCTGAGCAAGCCAGAGCGATCTATGCGCGCATGGCCCAAGGCATTGCCGAACAGGGGTTTTCGGTCAATTTTGGACCGGTTGCCGATCTCGACACCAATCCGAACAACCAGATCATCGCTCGCTTCGGGCGCGCTTTTTCTGACGATCCGGACGTGGTTGCCGCCTATGGTACAGCGTTCATCCGGGCCCATCACCAAGCCGGGCTGCTTACGGCGCTCAAGCACTTTCCTGGCCACGGGTCGTCGACTGCGGACAGTCATGAAGGCTTTGTCGATATAACCCGCAGCTGGGAGCCGGAGGAACTGGATCCCTACCGGGTGCTGATCGGAGAGGGCTTGGCCGATATGGTTATGGTCGGTCATCTCTATCATGCCGATTATGCCGACGCGGATGGCCAGACACCGTCTTCTCTTTCGCCGCGCTGGATCGATGGTGTGTTGCGAGACGAGCTCGGTTTTGACGGTGTGGTCATCAGCGATGATCTGGAAATGGGCGCCATCCGGGACCATTTTTCGCTCAAGGAGACTGTCACCATGGCCGTGCGGGCGGGCATGGATATTCTCCTGTTTTCCAACACGGCGGATTACCGCCCGGGTCTGGCGCAGGAGGTTCTCGATATCCTGCTGGCTGAAGCAGGAGCTGACCCGGCGTTTGCTGAGCGGATTGAGGAGAGCTATGCCCGCATCGCGGCGCTGAAGGCGCGATTGCAGTGAGCTGCTTTCCCCGGCTTTCTTGGTCTGTGTGTTTCCAGCGCCCTGCGCAGCCGATATGATGCGCGTCCTGTGTGAGGAGATCCCAGACTGATGTCGGAAGACCGCGAGATCAGGCGCGTACGGGCGCTTTTCCTGTCCGACGTGCATCTGGGCATGAAGCCGATCCGCAGTGCGCAACTGGCCGATTTCTTGCGGGCGCATGATGCCGAGACGATTTATCTGGTCGGCGACATCCTCGATGGCTGGCGATTGGCCAAGCAGTGGCACTGGCCCAGCCAGTACAACGAAGTCATCCAACTCATGCTGGACAAGGCGACTGCGGGAACGCGGATCGTCTATCTGCCGGGCAATCACGACGAATTCCTGCGCGAGTACCTGGGCACCTATTTCGGCGAGATCGAGTTGGTGGACCGGACCATCCATACTTCGGCGACGGGCAAGACCTATCTCGTGATCCATGGTGATCAGTTCGACGTGGTGGTGATGAATGCCAAGTGGCTCGCCCATGCTGGGGACTGGGCCTATAACGCGGCGCTGCGGGTCAACATCGCGATCAACTGGGTGCGCCGGCGGCTGGGGCTGCAATACTGGTCGCTCAGCGCCTGGGCCAAGCAGAAGGTCAAGAACGCGGTTTCGGTTATCGGCCGGTTCGAGGAGGCACTGGTGCATGAGGCCAAGGAAAGCGGTGTGGATGGCGTGATCTGCGGCCATATCCATTTTGCCGACATCCACGACCGGCTCGGCATTCAGTATATCAACACCGGCGACTGGGTGGAGAGCTGCACGGCCATTGTCGAGAATCACGATGGCGCTTTCGAGCTGATCAAATGGACCGAAATGGTCACTGGCGAATCCCGCAAAGCGAAACTGCGATAGAGTTCCGGGCAGTAACCCCGTCAATTGAACGTCACATGACCGTCACGCGACCGACGCGTGGCTCCCGCACCATGGTGGCATTGCGAGCAATCGTGGTGCCGCCATGTATATTGATCCCAAGCTTTCCCGCCGCCGCATCCTGATCGTCACCGACGCTTGGCGTCCGCAGATCAATGGCGTGGTCCGCACTCTCGAAAGCCTGGCCAAGCAGTTGCGCGAGTGGGGCCATGAGGTCAGGTTTTTGACCCCCGAGCCATTCTGGACCGTTCCGGTGCCGACCTATCCGGAGATCCGCCTGTCGCTGGCCTCGCGCCGCGCGGTATTCCTCACGATGGTGCGGGCGCGGCCGCATCATATTCACATCGCCACCGAGGGGCCCCTTGGGCTTCTGGCGCGGCGCTATTGCCTTGAGCGCGGCAAGGCCTTCACTACGAGCCTGCATACACGTTTCCCCGAATATGTGGCGGCGCGGCTGCCGGTGCCAGAGGAGTGGAGCTATGGCTATCTGCGCTGGTTCCATGATCCCGCCGCCGCCACCATGGTGCCTACACCGTCGCTGCGCGAGGAGCTGCGCGGGCATGGCTTTTCGCACCTGACCCTGTGGGGCAGGGGCGTTGACGGGCAGCGGTTCCGCCCGGGTCCGAAGACCATGTTCACCGATTTGCCCGGCCCGCATCTGCTCTATGTGGGGCGGGTATCGGCGGAGAAGAATGTGGCCGATTTTCTGGCGCTCGACATGCCGGGCAGCAAGATTGTGGTGGGCGATGGACCAGAGCGTGCGCATCTGGAGCGGCTC